>Ga0306926_10003635_pt1 | contig 16007 bp, 15 predicted proteins | sample flu12Cox44000178_FD_203759 | JGI IMG/M metagenome (GOLD analysis project Ga0306926, IMG submission 203759) | Lab enrichment of tropical soil microbial communities from Luquillo Experimental Forest, Puerto Rico - flux8day.12C.oxic.44.000.178 (v2)... | ecosystem: Environmental > Terrestrial >... | reverse complement strand
GCCTTTGCTGTCGACTGCGCTGATGACCCGAGAAGTCGAGCGGTCTTCGTGCGACCCGCAAAGATCACGGTAATCAGCTTCCCTTGGACGTAGAACTGGCCCCAATGGGTCTTGCCGTCCTTCTCGAGGGCGATTGGAGTCCGGCTAGGAGGTGCAGTGTTACGGGCCACCGGTGTCGCTTCTGTTACATCGTTTTCATCCGCGCGTGGAGTTTACTCCGGAGCCACTCGAGACGCTTCTCCCGGCCGGGCCCAGGCGGGAAGTTCTCAAGGACTGCCCGAGGCAGCCTAATCAACGCCGCCCGCCTGATTGCCTTCTCGTCCATGCGGCCGCGTGATGCAGATCGCGATCGGCCTCACTATTGAATTTTGCGCCGTGAGTCTCCAGAAACACACGCCGCGCGCCGTCATAGGCGGATGCTCTTTACGATCACCTCTACAGCGCTCCGGTCCGTTCCGACCACATCGGCAAACGGATTCTTCCGGGCGTGTAATATGCGTAGCAATCCAACCTGAGGAGCTTGCGTGGAAACGATAGGCGAAGATCTGCGCCAGATGATACGGACCCCACTTTCCCCCTCGCATGTTGAGGCATTGCGTGCGGCGGGGAAGGTAGTGACATATCCCAAGGGCACGATCATGGCCCAGCAGGGCGAGAAGGCGAACCGCTTCGTGTATGTCGAGGAGGGCGAGATTGAGGTAGTTAATCCGTTCACTGGCGAGCGCCATTATCCGTCGACCATTGGGCCAACTCAGTTTATGGGGGAGATCAGCCTGCTGTACGGCGGCACCGCCTCCTTGCCGCTGCGCACGGTAGTCGATACTCGAGTAATCGAAGTGCCGCGCGAGACCTTCCTTACGCTCATGTCGCAGATCCCCGAGATGTCGGACATCATCATCACCGTGTTTGCGGCCCGACGCCGCCGGCAACTGGAGGATGGTCGCAGCGGCCTCTACCTCATAGGCGAGGAGGCCGATCGCAACGTGCGTCGCATCGCTGAGTTCGCGAGCCGCAATCGGTTACCTTTCGCATCGGTGCCCCTGCACAGCCCGGAAGCCGAGGCATCGGCTAAGAGTTGCGGAATCGATGACAGAACCCCTGCGGTTATCTTCGGCAGCAGAGTACCGATCACGGATGCGACGCCGGACAAGATAGCGCGGCTCCTCGGGCTCAACATCGACTTCAGCGGCGACGAGCATTTCGATGTGCTCATCGTCGGTGGGGGACCGGCCGGCGTGGCGGCGGCCGTTTACGTCGAGCCGCATCGAGAACTACATGGGTTTCCCAACCGGCATCTCTGGCGCGGACCTCTTGTGGCGTGGCCAGGTGCAGGCCATGAAGTTCGGCGCCCAATTTGCGATACCGCGCCGAGTCACGACGCTGGAGGCGCAAGAGAACGGTGCCTTCTGCGCCGCCTTCGAGAATGGCCAGCGCGTCCGTGCCAGTTCAATCGTAGTCGCGAGCGGGGTGCAGTATCGGCGGCTTCCGCTGAAACGACTCGCCGATTTCGAGGGCTCGGGCGTCTACTATTCGGCCACCGAGATGGAGGCTCGATATTGTAAGGACACCGAGGCCGTAATCATTGGGGGCGGCAATTCTGCCGGCCAGGCTGCGATGTTCCTTTCCCGCTATACGCGGTGCGTCCGTGTGCTGGTGCGGGGTTCCTCGCTCGCCGCTTCGATGTCGAGCTATCTCACCAGCCGCCTTGAGGCTGACCCGGGTATCACGATCGAGTACAACTCTGAGGTCACCGCACTCGAAGGTGGCGCGCATCTGGAAAGCGTCACCATCCGCAACGCCGAGACCGGGCAGTCGCGGAAGGTTGCGGCGCGGGCGCTATTTATCATGGTGGGTGCCGCGCCAAACACCGAATGGCTATCGGGTTTGGTGAAGCTCGACGCCAAAGGATTCGTCGTCACCGGTCTCGGCGTACCGGCTTCGCCGTTTGCGACTTCCTATCCCGGCATTTTTGCTGTTGGCGACGTACGGGCGGGGTCGGTAAAGCGAGTGGCCTCGGCGGTGGGCGAAGGCTCCGTCGTGATCTCCAAGGTCTGGGAACACGTCAAACAGAACACCACCTGAGGCGCGGCAGCAGCAGCACTTTCCGCTGAGGGTAAACAGGGAGGAAGGATTCGACATAGACGAAGACGAGCATGGAGCCAATGGATTGAAGCCGATCCGCAACCCGGACTCCGCTCCCGGGGACTGGTATATCGACAGCGCGTGCATCGATTGCGGCGCCTCGAGGCATGTCGCGCCCGGCCTGATCGTTGAACGGAACGAAAAGAGTGTCTTCGCCCGGCAACCGGTCACGGCGGAGGAGCAGCTGGCTGCCTGGCGCGGAGTACTCGTGTGTCCGACCGCCTCCGTACGCACGGAAACCAAACAGGGGCGCCCGAAGGTGAGGATATTCCCGGAGGAAATCACATCCGGCGTTTGGCGCTGCGGTTTCAACGCACGTTCGTCGTTTGGCGCGCATTCGTATTTTGTCACCCGCCCTGGGGGCAATCTTCTCGTCGATTCCACACGGTATGCGGCCGAGCTCACAAAGTGGTTTCACGACGCGGGTGGTGTCGCCCACATCCTCCTGTCACACCGGGATGATGTCGCAGACGCTGACAAGTATGCCCGTGAGTTTGACGCACGCGTCTGGATTCACCGGGATGATCGCTCGGGGGCACCCTATGCAACCGATCTTCTCGAAGGCCGGTCTCCGCACACAATAGCGCCCGGCGTGCGCGCACTTCCGGTGCCAGGACATACTCGCGGCAGCGTGATGTACCTGCTGGATGACCGGGTGCTCTTCTCGGGTGATTCGCTCGCCTGGTCCGCGCGCGAGCGCGATCTAATAGCCTTCAAGGGCGCGTGCTGGTATTCCTGGACGGAACAGACTGCGTCGCTTGAGAATCTCGCCGCGTATCGCTTCGAATGGCTGCTGCCTGGACACGGTTGGCCGGTATGCTTGCCTGCACCAGAAATGCATCACCGCCTGCTCGCGCTGGTAGCTCGCATGCCGCAGATTTGAAAAGGTAGAACAGGGTTACCCTGATTAAGAAACCAGAGGGTGCCTCCGTTTGTACACAGTTTTTCCGCTGCGTGCGCCAGATTGTCGAACGCCAGGTGCGCTTATCTGAGCCTTACTTGATGGCTCGACCAGCACCCAAGAGCGCCTGTCGGTCTACGGTGGCTGCCGCCATTCGCCCAGCGAGAGTGGTTTTTCGAAGTTCCCCGATGGCGTCGCGGTGGTAGAGAAGTGGGACGGCCGGGCCGATTACAGGCTCTCGAGGCAGTGATTCGTCGCTGGGAACTTGACGTTGATAGCGTCGATAGGGACGTGAAAGGCGGTTTGCGATCTCGTTCTGCGCAGTGGAGTGTAGTGTGTATCTGCGACCGCGCGGACGTTTCGAAACCGCAATGCGGCCTCGTTCGTGCCGCGCGCCCAGAGTATTGGATCAGGCGCGCTGTGGTAGCTCAGCCTCCGGCACCCACCAGCCGTGGATCTGGATCGGGATTCGCATCGGCAGGTGTGCGACCGCGACGGGTCCGTCGGTGAGATGCTCGGCGTCGAGAATCACGAGGTCCGCGCGCCCGCCTTCGTTGTTGCGACTCGCGACGCCCATGAGATACCCCGAGCCTTCCGGCGCGTTCGCACCTCGCGGCGCGAAGCAACACTCAAAAAGCGACGTCTCCATTCCCGCGTTATACAGCGTATACGTCCGGTTCTGGTGGTCGAAGCGCGCATAGCAGGCGCCCCCGCTGCCGGGCTCGGCGTTCGGATCGGGACAGGGCAAGAAGCCGTAGCGATAGGGTTCCGTGTTGTATCGGTCATCCTGCCGGGGCAGCCCGCCGACGTGCGGGTACATCTGCTCGATCCCGTAAGCCGATGGCGTGCCCTTCGAGAGATCGACCGAGAGCCGCGTGATGTGGCTCGAGCCCGCGACGGGGTTCCAGCTCGACCCGTCGCGCATGGGTATGAACGGGAACGGGTTCGACATCGACATCTCGACGTCGACGACGAGTTTCTCCTTGTCGTCGAACGCACCCATCACGTGCGTCGCGCTGCGCGTCGGACCCTTGATCCAGCGCACATCCTTCCCGTCGCCGCCGCGGCGTACGAAACCGAAATAGGTCGGCAACGTTGCATCCCACGACCAATGCGGGCCGCCGTCGTCTATCTGCGTCTGATCGAACGCCACGGGGATCACGAAGAACACGATGTGCTTCTCGGTGACGGCGAAGTCGTGCAGCATCCCCACGTACGGCACCTCGATCTTCGCGTTCCAGACGAGCTTACCCTGCGGTGTGAACTCGAACATCGACACCGTCTTGCTGCCGAACCCGTCGGCCTCATAGCCGAACGCGACCATGTTGCCCGCGCGCGAGTCGAGCTTGGGATGCGCCGTGAACGTCTTGCTCGGCAACTGGCCGTCGAAGGTGTAGACCGGACTCAACGTATCGAGCGTAAGTAGATCCATCGCGGCCGGAGGGCTGTCCTCCTTCAGCGCGAGCAGATAATTCTTGTGATTGATGATGTGGGTGTTTGCCGTGCTGCGGCTCAAACCCTTCACGCTTGAATCGTCGAGCAACGGGTTCCGGTACATCGGAAACAGGATGCGGCGCGCCTTGTCCTGTGCGGCATAGCGCTCCGTGCGCACCATGCGGCTGCGATAGTCGACGCGGCCGCCCTTGATGCGGAACATGCAGACGTGGCCTTCGCCGTCGAACGGAATGTTTCGCGGCAGGAGCGGGTACTGCGGGTCGGGACCGACGCGATAGAACGCCCCGCTCAAATCCGCCGGGATCTTGCCCGTGATCTGGCAGTCCCGGACATCGGCCTCGATGCGCGACAGCGTCGTCTGTCGACGCATCGATAGAGGAATCTCGCGCGCACTTCCGGGGCTCGTCATGCCGAGCTCCGGCGGCGGTTGGAACAGGTGATCGATCTCATCACGCAGATCAGCCATTGGAATCTCGATGCTGGTCGGCTCAGTACGACAACGCGCGTTGCCGAATGATAACTCCCGCTGCACCGGGAGCCGTTATTCTATCCTGAGTACTTGAGCCACGGACACTGAAGACCGGTATGGGGTCGGGAAAGCTTAAACCCGAGCCTAGTGAACGGACCTATCTCTCTGATGTTCAGCTTGGCGAATTGAAGGTATCTGCCTGGCGTGACGGCTCCTCGCCGCTCAGAGACGCTGACCCCCAACTTCGCGGAGAAGGGCGGAAACCGACCCTCCAGAGAATTGCGGTTGCTCGAAAGCAGCCCTCCCGATCGAAGAAAACAGACGTTGAACCCCGCGCGACAAGCTTCCGCGGATCGACCTTGAGCCGCCGGTCAGGTCGGCAATCAGGCGCCACCCGGGAACGCCGGATCGACAAACTGGCGGTTTTTGTCGATGAGTTCTTGCGACGGCCCTCGCGGGCTGCGTGGTCCGTGTCCTAGACTCGAACCGCCAACAGGGCAGGCGACCATGAGTGAGACATTTGGTCGTCGCCAGGAGTCCGCACATAACCGGTCACATCACAGTATTGGCGTCGATCAGTCTCGCAGCGTTCCCGCTGGCCGCCGTTGGAGGGGCCGGCCAGGGTTTGGTAGGCGCCTGCCCCAGTGCTACACATCCGATATTCAGAGTCACGGTGACTCCCGAGCTTGGCTTTGGGTCCCTTGCCGGGCGTTTGATCATAATGATGTCCAATCAGCTCGGACCAGGTGAGGAGCTGTCACCACATCCGGGCAGCCATTCTGTGTGGATTGTGGCAAAGGAAGTACGCAACTTGGTTTCGCAGACGCCGATCGACTTTGATTCCAGCGACATGGCGTTCCCTGATGAGTTCTGCAGGGCGACGCAAGGCAACTACAGAGTCAGGGCAGTTCTAGACGTGAGCCACCACTTTGCCTACCGCAGCCGTCCCGCCGACGGCGACCTGGTAAGCGCAGTGGTGGAGCAACCGTTCCAGCCGACCGCGAGCTCCGTTATTCGTCTGACACTCGTCGAGCGGAAGACGGATGCCCCGCTTCAGCTGCCACCGCGTACGGAGACGTTCGATATCGTGAGTCCGTCGTTATCCGCCTTCTGGGGGCAGCCTACCCACATGCGCGGGGCGGTCCTTCTCCCACCCGGGTACGCGGCCGGACGGCAACGCTACCCTGCCGTCTACGTGAACCACGGATTCAGCCAGGACCTGGGCACCCTCTTGCAACGCTACGCGACGAACGTCAATCAGCTGATGGAGGAGCGCAAGATCCCGGAGATGATCTGGGTCATGCTGGTGGAGGCCGTTCCGACGGGCACACATGAGTTCGCGGACTCAGTTAATAACGGTCCCTGGGGCAGTGCGCTCACAACGGAGTTGATTCCTTATTTGGAGAAGCGCTATCGCATGGACGCGAAAGCGAGCGGACGCCTGCTCACTGGTCATTCTTCCGGTGGCTGGGCATCGTTGTGGATCCAGATATCCCATCCCGCTTTTTTCGGGGGTAGCTGGCCCACAGCGCCCGATCCCGTAGACTTTCGCAGCTTCGCAGGAATTGACCTCACACGGCGGCCGACGGTCAACTATTACTACCTCGACGATGGCAGTCCGCGGATGTTCGTTCGCCGGGGAGACAAGGACACACAGTCTCTTGAGGATCTAGTAAGGGAGGAGCGAGTACTCGGAGAGTACGGTGGGCAATCAGCTTCCTTCGATTGGGTTTTCAGCCCCCGCGGCAAGGATGGCCGGCCTATGCCGCTGTTCGACCGCGAGACCGGAGCAATAGATCCGACGGTTGCGGATTACTGGGAGCAGCACTACGACATCGCGACTCTGCTACGCAACAACTGGCCAAAGATCGGTCCTCTGTTGAACGGCAAGATTCATCTCACTGTCGGAACGGCGGATACGTTCCATCTCGATGAGCCCGCACGGCTGCTTGAGCAAACGATCAAGGAGGTGGGAGGAAAGGCGCAGTTCAACTATATACCGGGGGGCAGCCATTTTGATTTGTATCAAGACGGTCTCCTCGAACAGATCGCCAACGAGATGTATACGGTGGCGCGACCGCACAGCGCTGCCAATAAGCAGCCCGTGGATTGACTCCTTTAGGTTCGTCGTCAACGGGAGATCGGACTGAACCCCATTCCGTCCTGGGGACGAGCTGGCGAATGTTGGGTTTGGGGATTCTCGACCTACTTGACGTGAGCGGCCGGATCCTGGCCGGCGACGATGCTTCCCTGGCCGACCATATTCCAGACCGGCCTACTCGATTACTAATACCGCGTCCACGAGTGTCGGGTTTCGGGAAGAGTAGCGAAAAAGCGCGAATGCCCGCTCCTGGGCCGGAAGCGGACCAGCAACGGCTGAATCAAGCTGCACCGCGAAGCGGCGTCGGCTTGAATGAATTGTCAGACCTCGTGCTCATGTAGCCACGGTGCATAGCTCAAGGTGACCAGCACTCCTTCGGGGCTCATGAACCTTGCGGTGACTTGCCCCCAAGGCTCTGTCCTTACCCCATGAATGAAATCCTGGCCGTGTGCGACCCGGGGCTGGTAGAGCCGAAGACCGGGTCCGCTCATGGATCCGCTGCGCAAGGAGCCGCGCTCTCAGGCGGTCTTACGGGAGTTAAAGCTGCCCGATTGAGGGGACAGCCCCAAGCGGTGCAATATCCGCCTGGTGGAAATCAAAGTTCGAACGAGATCCTCCCTAGTCGCATCCGTGGGCGTGTGACTCGCGGTATCCACCATCGCTAACTTTGAGCCAGGCCGGCGCAGTTCGCATGCTTCCAATTGGAGCTTGAAAGTCAAGGCGTCCCGACGCGAGTACTCCGGAGATGCCCCCCAGCCGGCCGAGCTCCGCGTTGGCCTCGACAGCCGCCGTCAGCGATCGGCGTCGATCAACACCATCGGCAGCAATAGCGGCCTCAGTAAGTAAGCCCGAGACGGCGCGTCTGATTGGTTGACAGCAGGCCGACTACCCACCGATCGCCCGCGTGGGCTGCGTGTCATCGCGCGCGAAGCGCGCCTTGGCTGCGCCGTGCCGCCTCGATCGCGGCGATGTCAATCTTCTTCATTCCCATCATCGCGTCGAACGCGCGCTTGGCGGCCGCCTGATCACGACTGGTGATCGCTTCTAGTAGCACCCGCGGGGTGATCTGCCAGGACAAGCCCCATCGGTCCTTGCACCACCCGCACTGGCTCTCGGCTCCCGCGTTATCGACGATCGCATTCCAGTAACGATCCGTCTCGGTCTGATCCTCGGTGACAATCTGAAACGAGAAAGCTTCGCTGTGTTTGAACGCCGGGCCGCCGTTGAGGCCGAGGCAGGCTACTCCCAGCACCGTAAACTCGACCGTCAGCACCTGTCCCTGCTTGCCGTCCGGGTAATCGCCAGGGGCGCGGTGGACCGCGGTGACGGCGCTGTTTGGAAAGGTCTGGGCGTAGAACCTGGCGGCTTCTTCTGCTGTACCGTTGTACCAAAGGCAAATTGTGTTTTTAGCCATCTATCTCTCCTCGTTTCGTCAGTCGGCGCGCCCATCCGACTTACGACGAAAGAGGACCGCAGAAATCGACCACGCCCGTCTCACCGGCGAATGATCGGGACCGAGGGCTCAGCTGCCGGGTTTGTCGACCGCGCCTCCCGCTTCGGCCCAATCCTTGAAAGCGCCGAGATTGTAGACCTGCGCATAGCCCATTTCCTTCAGCACCTTGCCACTTAGCGCTGATCGGCCGCCAGATGCGCAATAGACAATCACGGTCTTGTTGCGGTCGAAATTTGCGTCGTGGTAGGGGAATTCGGGATCGGCGCGGAACTCCAACATACCACGCGAGATGTTCACGGCACCGGCGATCTTGCCGGAGGTTTGTACTTCGGGCGCGTCTCGCACGTCCACCACAAGAGTGTTGCCCTTTGCGATCATCTCGCGAGCCTGGGCCAGGGTCACCCGCGGCACCACTTCATTGGCCGCCTGCAGCATTTGTTTGACATTCGTGACCATGATTGGGGGCTCAAGCACGTTTCTTGAAGCCTGGCATTCTGCAGCCCTGCGCGGCCACCTACCTCAGAACCGCGGTCACCTAGCCCCGAGGTCCCTGGGCGGCCCGACGCACCGGGTGCCCACCCGGAACTCTCCCTGGCTGTGCCGACCTGGCGATGTCCAGGTGAGGCACACTGTACGCGGTATGCGGAGACCTCTTCGGTACGAAGCAGCTTGTTCGGTACGAAGCAGCTTGCAACGACTGATCTGAGGGCCGGTCATGCGAACATGTCCCGCATGCCAACGACGCGACGCCCGGAGTCGGCGATCTCGGGGCGGTCGTTCACCGCCTTGGGCATGCGACAGCGGCAGAAGATCCAGGCACTGCCACGGCAACTCGGTAAATGAAGACCGCAGAGGGCGACAAGCCAGTAGCGCCCGAGCGGGAACGCGTCTTGGGCATACCGACGATGAGCGGCTCGTGGCTCGCGCTTCTTTTCTGGTGGCAGTCACTCACACCAACGTTGATTCCGCGGTCGTGGGAAGTGCAGGCAGCAGTTAGCGCGGTCTGTCTGGGCATCGGCTACGGGATCGGCACATTGGCCGGAGGTTGCGTGCAACGGCTCCTCGAGCGGTCGGGTCGCTCACTCGGTGATCTGAGCCGTCGGCGTAGCTGGATCCTAGTGGTAGTGGCTTGGCTGGTTGCTGTCATCCTCGGTGCGAGGATGTGGATGAGCTGGCAAAACGAGCAACGCAACTTCATGGGGATGGCGTCCGTCGTCCGCTTCGACGCCGTGCTGATGAGCACGCTCTCTCCGTTGGCCGGAGCGTTCTTGGTGGTTGTCGGGCGGGTGATTGCCAAGGGTGTCGTCGTCAGCCACCGCTTCATCCAAAGCCACCTGCCGCCGGCGATTGTTTCGGTGCCGGCCACAGCTCTACTGATCGTATTACTGGCCATCGTTGCCGTTCGCGCGCTCACCACAGCTGCCAACTCCATGTACGCGGGGGCGAACGAGCAAACGACCGAGGGGATTCGGTCGCCCGACTCGTCAGCGGTGTCCGGTAGTAGCGCATCGTTCGTCGCCTGGGACAGCTTGGGACGCATGGGCCGCGACTTCGTGGCAACGGCCACAACCAGGCGGGAGCTTGAGACATTCCACGGAGCCGATACCAGGATCGCTGATCCGGTGAGGGTCTACGTGGGGGTGGACTCCGCGGACACCATCGCAGAGCGGGCGCAGCTGGCGGTCCGCGAGCTCGAGCGCGCCGGCGGTTTTAATCGAAAAGTGCTGGTCGTCTGGGTACCCACCGGAACGGGCTGGATGATCCCGAAAGCCGCAGCTGCACTCGAGGAGCTGCACCGTGGCGATACGGCTATCGTTGCCATCCAGTACTCTTTCCTGCCGAGCCAGGTGTCTGTCCTTGTGGATGCAGGGCTCGCGAAGGAGGCGGGGACCACTCTCTTCAGCGCCGTTCGCGCACGCTGGTCAGAGCTTTCGCCGGATCGGCGCCCGAAGCTCGTCCTGTTCGGCAAGAGCCTCGGCGCGGCCGGGGTAGAGGCGCCATTCGTGGGGGTGGATGCGTCGTCGTCGGTGGCCGGTATGGTGGCTCGGACGGATGGCGTTCTCATCGCCGGCGCCCCGCACAGCAACCCCATCCTCTCGCAGCTCGCTCGAGAGCGGGATCCTCGCTCGCCCGTGTGGCAACCGGTCTTCGATGGGGGCCGATCCGTACGGTTCTTGAATCGAGATCCGCATCAATCGCCGTTGGACGGCGAATGGTTTGCCCCGCGGATCGCTTACCTCCAGCATCCAGCCGATCCGGTGCCGCTCTGGAGTGTCGAGGCACTCTGGTGGCCACCGGAATGGATGCATCAACCTCGTGGATTCGACGTACCGGAGGACCTTCGATGGTTCCCCATCGTCTCGGGTGTGCAGGCCCTCGCCGATTTCTTCGACCAGCTCGGGCCGCCGCCGGGCTTCGGGCATGACTACTCGACGGACTATGTACGCGGCTGGGCTTGCGTCGTCCCGCCCGAAGGCTGGACGGATGTTGACACCGAACGGTTGAAGCAATTCATCGACAGCGTGGCCCGGGGCGACTCAGAGCCGTGACTTGGCGCCGCCCCGAGTGCGAGCGGAGCTTCCCGCGTCAGGACTGCGTCCTACCCCGGACCTCGAGGCGGCGCTCGAGCACCTCAGGGCTGGCTTCCGCGAGCTGGATGTTGTCGCGACGGGAAGCTGGACCGAACATGCATTTCGCGCGCGTTTTCGCCCGGCGGCCCTGAGCCGCCCGCAAGTGAAAGCATTCCGGGAATGGCTGATCAGTCAGGCTGGTGGCACGAGAACATGGCTGGAGCGCGTCGCGGAATCGCGCGGGCGGTCCACAAGGGACGTAGCCAAGAAAGTACCGCAGGGTATTCCCAAAGCCAGGACTTAGCGCCGCGTGCTGACCGGATGGATCCGATTGCTGCCTGCATCGTGAGCCCCTCCATGGAGGCGTTTACCGTTCTGGTAGTAGAACGCCTCGCAAAGCTGACAGACACCCTGGTGTTTGGGGCGTTGTCGTTTTCCCGGCGCAGAAGCGGCGTCTCCGACGCAAGCGGGCCTCTCGGTTCACTCGGCCGACGAAAGCTCCGCGGCAACAGCACTGCGTTCTGTAGTGTTGATGAGCCAGAACTCATCGCAGGTCACGCAGTATGCCTCGATGGGATAACCGCCACTGAGCAGTCTGCCCACGGCCGCGCGCGAATATCCACCCTGGGGCTGCTGATGGTTGCACTTTGGGCAGATCGAGACGAAATGCACGGATAGATGCATGGAGCTGTCAGTGTCCCTGTGGCTGCCGCCATCAGGAACGTGTGCCGTTGATGCCATAGGGTCCTCCCACGACCACATCGGAGGTCACTAAGCTCAAGTGAGAAATGCGCCTGTGCCGCACCAGGGGTCCGTTGGGCGCAGACATGGGTCAAGCAAGGGTCGCCACCGGAACACCGACCTCACACGGCGAGTGCTCTCGCCCGCCGCGTGAGGTGGCGCGTGCCGCATCTAATCCTGCGGCGCGGAGGAACCTTTCACCTGCTTGTCGCAGTAGGCCTTGACGGCCTTCTCTGATGCGCCGGGGTTGGCGGCCGTCACCTTCGTCATGCAGTCTTTCATGAGAGCCTGCTTGTCGGCTTTGCCCGTGCTGGGATCTGATGGCGAAGTTGCCTGACTCGTGCGGGCTGGCGGCTGTGTCTGGGTCTGTTGGGTTTCCTGCTGTGCCAGGCCGACGGTCGCGGCGGCGAGCGCGCTCGAAGCGAATACTGCGGCTAGTCCTTTCACGGGATACTCCTTTGTCGGATGCAGGGCTCGCACGCTAGATACTCCGAGAGGCCAAATCCATCTCTCGTTCGTCGACAATATTCGTCGGAGTGCACCTAACGTCGCCCGTTGACGACAGAATCCGCGACCAGGTTCTGCCCCAAGGCGAAGCCCGGGCTCGGTGGTCGTCGGGCGTTTGCGGGTCAGGCGGCGCGTGCCGTGAGATCGAGCCGGAAGCCCTGGCACGCCTGAGTCGCGGACGAAAGGCGCCCGGAACTGCGTTTATCTGCAGTAGAACACTGCGCTGCTGGTCGGGCCGCCCGAATGGCCCTCATGCGCGAAGTCATCGAAGTTCTCGATCACCGCGTGACGCGCGGAGTGAGCGCAGAACGCATCAGCTCGCGCAGCGGCGTCCTGTCTGGCGGACGTGATGTTGCTACTCAGGGTGGTCCCGGTAACTGAATACTGCCCACCGCCCATGTCCAGCGCCTCAGGTTTACCCGGTCCCATCAGCGAGCACCCGCACAACAGTATCGAGAGGGCCGCCAGCGATGCGCTTGTCATAAAGCGTATCTTCGCCCCGATCACAGCTTACCCGGGAACGGCGGGCGCGGTATTCGTGACGCGTATCACATCAGAGACGCCGTCCCCGCGGCCGGCCTCGCTCCGCAGTGCCCTGCGCGAAAACTCGCCCGGTCAGCCGCTATTTGTTACCGTAGGCATCAGAACAAAAGAGAGGGCACGACATGAAGCCCGCTTTGTACCTTCCATTCTGCGTGAGCGTCACAGCAATTGCCGCTTGCTCGCCACTTCGGGCACAAGGCTGGTTGGCTATCCGGCTGCTGACGGCTCACCGGTAGAGCATGGGGCTGCCGATGTCCCTTTGGTTATCAAAAGAAGAACTCATCGAGTTGACTGGCTACAAAACGGCCAGGAGGCAGAAACTCGCTCTGGCAAAGATGGGACTCCAATTCCGCAGCCGGCCGCTAGACGGCTTCCCGCTGGTCGACCGCTGGCAGTTCGAGGGCGAGATCATGAGGTCACGGGCCGGGTTCCGGCCGGAACCCAATTGGGACGGAAGTCCGTCCGCAACTTCTCGAATGCTGGGTAGAAAGTAAGAATGTCCCTGTGCTTCTTCGCCGAAAGCGAACCGACCTGTCGCGGTGACCACCTATCAAAGGCGGACACCACTCGCGCCCGCGACCGCAGGCTCTTGGAAACGCAGGTTCACTTCTATTCTCACGACGTGGCGGTTGTGTTTGGCAGCGAGACCGTCGGCGTAAGCGATCGCGTAGGCTCCTTGGAGCTTTCTTGACTCGTTGCCTCACTGGCCACTCTTGGGCGATGACGTCACCCCGAGTGGAGCCGTCCGATCGAACGCGACTCTGTATTGCACTTCGACGCGGCCCCATACTTCGACAGGCCGGGATTTAAACCGTGGCGGTGAAAATCTCCAGAACCTGGCCGCGCGCAACGTTGTCTCATCGAGCTCTGATGATCCCGAGCCGCGGGCCACCACTACTTCGAGGGGTTGGCCGTGCGCATCTATCAGGAGATCGAGCACGACTGAACCTTGCACGCCGGCCGAAGCCCAATCAATGGGGTAAGTCGGGCGGAGCCAGCGAACCATGCGAAGAGTCGAGCGTCCCGCCCTTGCGTTATTAACCGGCGGGCCGTCGTGTTGGTGTAGCCCTTGCGTATCCCGCGGATCAGGTTGCGCGTCCGTTACCGGCGTAAACTCTGACAAGGTTGCGGACCAGCTCGACGCACTCGGCCAAATATCGATTGGAGGGAAAATCCAATGGCGCGCCGGCGGAGTGGACTCATCCTCACTGCCAATCGCCAACGGCTTTGCCGTCAGGGCATCTCCGCGTCGCGTCCCCACTTCGGAAATGACGGGTGTGAGAATAGGGAGCCCACCGGTCTTCGTCGGCGGTGCGCGCGTGTGTGCAATACCGTAGAACAGAGCTGCATAGCCGATAACGAGCACAAGAACAACGATAGCGCGGGAGCGCCACAATCTCGCCACCTTCAGGCGCGTCAAGGCGACCGGTTCGTGCGTTGCGCGCATCCACACAACCTCTGGGGGCGCTTCAATTTGGGGGAAATCGGCTGAAAAAGCGAGCCGCATTGCTGGTCGGAGTCTCGGGCGCTGCCAGGCACCGAGGCCCGAATGCCTTGCATGCAGCGCTTCCGACGCGAGGCCGCTGTCTCTGCAGCTTTCCCGCGGCCCTCCCGCCGGTACGCTGCAGCAACTGCACGACAGGCGACCCCCTTGCAGCGGCCTGAGGGACTTGCGCTGTAGTTATTGAGGGGGATACGGTGGGTCGCAAGAGTGGAGGAACCCCGATGAGAACGACGAAGACCAAGCGGCAGCAACGGCTTCTGCCCGGACTCGCGGCAGCCATTGCGATGCAGGCGGCAGCGTACGCCGCTTCCGCTCCGGACGTGCCGGATCAGATCAAGGCGCCCGCGGGCGAGAGGCTCGTGTTTCGGGCGCACGCCTCCGGGGCGCAAATCTACGTTTGTCAGCAGGGAGCTGATGGCAAGTCGCAGTGGACGTTGAAGGCTCCCGAAGCGCAACTGTACGACCGGAAGGGAGCTGTCGTCGGCCATCACTATGCGGGCCCGACGTGGAAACATGACGACGGTAGCGAAGTGACGGGGAAGGCCTCGGCCAAAGTGGATTCGCCAGATTCCGGCTCGATCCCGTGGCTTCTCGTCATCGCCACTGGGCATTCCGGCCCGGGTGTGTTCGCACTGGTGACGAGCATTCAAAGGATAAATACCAAGGACGGCCAGGCTCCCGCAGCGGCCAGCTGTGACAGCTCAAGACTCGGCACCGGGGCAACGATCCCCTATAGGGCCGACTATTACTTCTACGCTCCGGCGAAGTAACGCCCGCGACGCTACATTCACCCAGCCCGCAGAGTTGAGTGTCCGCTGTTTCCTTTCGAGTGACGGCTATCGGGGAGAGCCATCATCCGCGTCGGGTCGAAAGAGCCAATTGGCCTGACTGCCGCTGTCGGCCCAGAAGCAGTCATTTACTTTAACGACATTAACTTCGGCAAAGAGGACATTGGCGATCGTCTCACTGCGGAAACTTCAACTCCCGCTCGATCGCCTGGAAGTGCGGCTCCTTGCGCAGTGGATCCACGAGCGGATCGGTCTTCAGTTCCACCAGCCCCGGATCACGCAATCGCATCGCGGTGTCGAGCCACTCCGGAGCTTTTCGGGCGACCTACATCAAGCGAGGTACCACGAACGTGATGATCGCGCTCACCTCGTGAGTGTGCAGGATGTATCGAGCGAGCATACCCATGCTCCGCCCGCGAAATTCATCACGCACGTAGGAGCCAGCTCGGCGGCGCCTCGCACTCGGGCGCCACAGCCCATTTACGCTTTCATCTCACCTTTGACGAAGGAAAGCAGATCGGCGTTCACCTTCTCGGGGTCCGTGATCGCTATACCGTGCGCGCCACCTGGGTAAACCTTAAGAATTGCGTGCGGGACGACAGATGGTACGCGGCGGCCGGTTGGGCCGATCGGCACGATCTGGTCGTCTTCGCAGTGAATGACGAGTAGCGGTACGGTGCACTTGGCAATGTCGGCGGTGTAGTCGAGTTCCCAGCTGTAGGTCGTTTCATACTGGGCCTTCGCGCCGCCCAGCAGACCCTGGAACCAGAACAGGTCGCGCATGCCCTGCGTCGCGGGCGAACCCGGGCGATAGGCGCCGAAGAACGGTCCCG
>Ga0306926_10003631_pt1 | contig 16012 bp, 12 predicted proteins | sample flu12Cox44000178_FD_203759 | JGI IMG/M metagenome (GOLD analysis project Ga0306926, IMG submission 203759) | Lab enrichment of tropical soil microbial communities from Luquillo Experimental Forest, Puerto Rico - flux8day.12C.oxic.44.000.178 (v2)... | ecosystem: Environmental > Terrestrial >... | reverse complement strand
AATCATGGTGACTTTGCTTGCGATAATTGATCCGCCATCCATGTACCGCTTTGCATTCTTTCGCACGGCGGAGGTAGCAATCGGTTGTGCGTCCGCTGTCCTTTTTGCACTTATTCTTGGCCCTGATGGGCCGCCGGATGAGGCGCCCTCTCGTCCAGGCTGGTCGGACGCACTGGACTCGGGTTGGCCGGCGGCACTGTATGCTTTGCGTTGTGGCGTCGCCGTTATGCTGCTGCCGACCATGTGGAGCCAACTCGAGTTGCCAGGAGTAGTGCAGATGGCGGTCAGTGTTGCCGCAGTGATGGCGGTACCGGCGCGGTCGGACGGCGCGCTGACGGACGGACGTGCGGTCGCGGCGCACGCGCTGCATCGGTTGATCGGTTGCTTTCTTGGTGGACTAGCTGGATTCTTGCTGCTCGCTCTGCCGCTGACGCAGTTCCTGCCTTGGTTGATCGTCCTGGCGGTGGGGGTGTGGATCGGCACCCACATTCAGGCGAGCACGCGCGGTGTCAGCTATATCGGAAGCCAGGCGACGGTGGTCTATATCGTGACGCTCGTGCAGGGTTGGGGACCGCCGAGCAGCATCCTACCGGGCATCGACCGCTTCATCGGAATCCTGTGCGGGGTGACCATTCTATTGCTTGTCTCGCTGCTGTGGTGGCCGTTCGATGAGGCACCACACACGGCGACCGATCCTGCTGTCCGTTGAGACGCCGCAGCATCGAGCGAGACATGATCCTGAGCCAACGCTTTCGTCCCTCCCGCCTGATGTCCGCTAAACGTCGAGAGCGACCACGATAGCGACCTGGCGGACGGGCGCTAAGTGCCAATAGCAAACATCGCCCCTTACGCTCGGAGGTGAGACTGGATAGCCTAATATCAGGGAACAAGCTGCAACGGCACCCGTGGGAGCGATGCTATGAGGCAGCTTCCTCGTCGTAAATCCCTGCAACTGGCGGCGGGCGCCACGCTGCCAGCCTTTCCGTGCATCGCGCGAGCTGAAAGTTACCCTACAAGGCCAGTGCGCATCGTCGTCGGCTTTCAGGCTGGAACCGCAAGCGACATCATCGCTCGGTTGATCGCTCAATGGTTCTCAGACCGACTCAGTCAGCAGTTCATCGTCGAAAATCGGCCAGGTGCCGCCGGAAACGCCGCGGCCGAAATGGTGGTCCGCGCAGCTCCCGATGGTTACACACTTCTGACAGTTTCTGCGGTTCACTCCATCAGTGCGACACTTTATGAAAATCTCAATTTTAGCTTTGCCCGCGACATCGCACCCGTAGCGAGTATCGTCAGCACCCCGTTGGTGATGGAGGTTAGTCCATCGTTTCCGGCCACGACTGTTCCTGAATTCATTGCCTATGCCAAAGCCAACCCCAGCAAGATCAACATGGCCTCGCCCGGTACCGGTACCATCCAACACACCGCCGGTGAGATGTTTCAGATGATGACTGGTATCAAGATGGTTCACGTGCCTTATCGGGGGGCGCCGTCAGCATTGATGGATTTGATCAGTGGCCGGGTTCAGGTCATGTTCGACGTTACGGTTTCGTCGATCGAGTTCATCAAAGCCGCCAGACTCCGACCGCTGGCGGTAACCACGGCGATGCGTTTGTCGGATTTGCCACAGGTGCCGGTCATGGCCGATTTTGTACCCGGCTACGAGGCGAGCGGCTGGATCGGTATTGGTGCGCCTAAAAGCACGCCTGTAGGAATTATCGAAAAGCTCAACGGAGAAATTAGCGGTGCTCTCGCGGATGCCAATTTTAGAGCGCGGCTTGACGAGACCGGCGGCATAGCGTTTGCGAAATCACCTGCCGAATTCGGCAGATTTATCGCCGAGGAAATCGACAAGTGGGGAAAAGTAATTCGAGCCGCCAACATCAAGCCAGAATGAAAGATGCTTTCTGCATCATAGCAAACCAGGTCAGTCGATAGGTCATTCACGTCATTTTGGCCATTCCAACCCATGTCGGCTCTTACTCCGATTGCGACCGTAATAGCGACCGGCCGAGCGGTCGCTAAGTGCCAATACCGACCAAAGTGCGGTGCAGCAAACAACGCGATATTGCTGGCACCCGCCAAGCGCGTCGAGGCTTCCTGAGTAACTAGGTCGTGTACTTATAAATTGGGATGCCGGATGGGGCGCGTGTCCGCTTGCCCCCCAATAGTGAGCAAAAGCGGACGGTCGAGGACTTTGGGCCAGCAACGGACATGGTGCTAGTTGGCTGGCCGCGCCTCAGGAAACGTCCATCTGCCGTTGAGGATTTCGGCCCTCGGCCGATAGAGGCGGACCATGTAGTTCCAGCCCGGCACGGTCGGCAGGCAGTTGGGAATTTTGCCGTCGCAGCCTCCGAACTGGACCGTCACCGAGGCGTCGGGGTTCTTCTTCGCGGTAATGTTGTTCAGGGAGTATGCGTTGGCGGCGTTCTTCTCGAAGTAGCCTTGCGCGCTGTAGAGGCTGATCGACCAGAAACCATCGACCGGAACATCCTTCACCGTCAGCGTGTGAACCGTCTTTCCATCGTTCTGCTTCGGCGTGACGTTCAAATAGATGGCGTCCTTGTCGGGGTTCAGGCCCCAGCCGGTTGCGGTGACGATCAGGTGCCGGATCGGATCGACCTCGCCCTTGGGTCCGGCGGCGCCGCGCCAATCGGGAAGGGTCTCGCCAAGCACGGTCAAGGCGTCAGCGATCTTCTTGCGGCCGGCTTCGTCCCAGTTCGACGGCGCAAACGTGCCCGACCCGCCGGGCTGTTTAAGCTGGATTCGATCTTGAAGCCGATGCACCTGCTCGACATCTTTCGGATCGTTCGGATCAACCAGTATGCGCACCGCCGCCAGCGCGTAACGCGTTCCGATCTTGTCTTTTGACATGGCGTACGTTCCACGGCCGTACATCACGTCGTGAACGTAGTGATCCTCATCGATGAATATCATCGTCATGAATCGCGTGCCCGCATCGGGCAACGTGATCGTGACCGGCCCCGCATCCAGATCGACCACCGCCGTTGAGTAGAGCGTATCGCGATTGCCGCGCTGGACCACGTGGACGTCAACCGGCACCATTTCGCGATTGTGGTGGAACTTGCCGATCCCGTCGCCCATTGCGATCAAGCCGGCGAAGGTCTTGTCGGTCTCGGCGCGGACGTAGTTGTCTACCGTGACGGGGATTGGACCGGAGGCTGATTGTGCCAAGGCAGCGACCGAGGCCATCGCGAGGGCTGCCGCTGTCGCAAAGGCGGTCAAGACGGTTTTCATTCAGATCTCCGTCAGTTCATCCTTTCGATGTCGGGAAGAACCCAGGTCTTGTCGAACAAGGGCTTCTCAGGTCCGTAGAGGCGGAATAGGACCTCGAACCTTCCGCCTGCGTTCGTCGGTACCCAATTGCTCTCTTGCCCGGCAGGCGCCTTTGGAGCGAGGTAGACATCGGTCGAACCGTCGGCATTCTTTTTCAAGCCGGTGCTGAGCGACGAACGGCTCACCGTCTTCTGGTCGCGAATGAGCGCGTGGGTCGCCCGGTCATAGACGGTGGCCGACCAGTAGAGCCGAACCGGAGCGTTCGCAGGCACGTTGATGCGATACGTATTGCCGCCATCCAGGAATTGGCCTTGCTTGTCCCGGATAGCTATCAGGTAGAACTGGCCTGCTCCCTGATGTTTGATGCTGGCGTAAGCGTATGAATACAAAAGCGCGCGCCCATCGACAGCATAGCCATTGGGCTTCTGCCAGAAGTTTGCCATCGTCGCGACAACCTCCGGCACAGCGGGAACGGCCCAATGTCCGCCCGCATAGTATGGCGGGAAGCCAGCCTCGTAGCGCGCCGCCAGCCACGCCTGCGCTTCTTTCGCCCCGGTGTTGAGCGCGGCTTGCGCGCTGCCGTCGGGATGGAACGGTCTACCCTTCTCAATGCCGATCGATTTCAACACATCGATCATCGCAAGGTCGCGCGGAAGCCAGGGCTCATGCTGCACGAAGCGGTTGAGCGACTGGAAGAAGCGCACGTCATAGGGAATGGTGCTGTCGTACACTACGTCGATGGCATCGACGAAGACCGTGGCAGGCGGATTGCTCGCCTGCGAAAGTGGATAGACTTTCAGCCGCTTGCCATAGGCAACCGCCTGGGCCACGTCGGCATCGCTGGCGCTCGCCAGATTGGAGCGCAAGAGCGCATAAGCCTGATAGGTTGATGAGGGCAGCACGATGTAGCCGTCCGGCACGGCTTCCGAATAGTGCGGTGGCAGAATAAGGTATTTTCCGCCGCGGCCTTGATCGACACCGGCGGGCCCCACGTCCTCTAGCGTCCCTTGCCATGCGTCCATGATCGTGCCGGTGATCGAGCCCTCGCCTTCGGCGGGCGGAATCTCAATCACGACCGGCCCCACGTCTTTGGTATTGATGAACGGGGAGAAGTACACCGTGTCGGGGTTTGGCGTGAGCGTCTGGATCTTCCAGTCTGGAAGCCGCGACCAGTAGACAATCTGATTGTATTTGCCGCCGATTTTCACCATCGATTGGTACATCAGGTCGAAGTTGACAGCCGACATGCCCCAGTTGACCGCCTCGATCGCGCGCCGCTCAACGGCGCGGCGGGCGAGGTCTTCGGCGGAATAGCTTTGCGTGTGCGCTGTGACTGTCGCGCCGATCAAGGCGATGATCGTTGGAAGCCAGCTGCGCATGACTCTCTCCTCTCGCCTAGAACGGATGCACCGCCGAAACGACTTTGCCGTCAGTCCCTGTTCGTGGCACCCGCCTCTATCTTCTCCATCGCGTCGTTGACAGTGAAACTCGCTGGTTTGGCGCGTGGTGGAAAGTCTTTGAAGCTGTCCAGATATCTGGCGACGAGAGCCTGAGCAGGCACCTGGATGAACACCCGGTGGGTCATCCAGAGCGTATATTCCATACTACTGGGTCCACGCTCGAAGGGATCGGAGCGCACGTTGTACAGTTTAGGCGTCCGCAGCTTGGTGAATTGCCCGGTCCAAACGCCCGCCGGAGCTTCAGGGGATATCTCCGTGTTCTGCTCAAGGAAGGCGACCTTCCATTGTTGGTAGCGCAAGGCCATGAGGTCGCCATCGTCGCTCCAGTAGAAGAAGTCTTTTCGTGGCGATTCCTTTTGGTCACCTTTGAAGAACGGCAGCAGGTTCACGCCGTCGAGATGGACTTTGAAGCTCTTGCCGTTGAGCGTCGTGCCTTTCATCGTCCTCTCAACGAGGTCCGTATCGCCGTTGGCTGCGGCGAAGGTTGGGATGAAATCCTCGTGCGCACAGATGTCGTTGACGATGGTCCCGGGCTTGATCACACCCGGCCAGCGGATCAGGCACGGCACGCGGAAGGCGCCCTCCCAGTTGGTGGCCTTCTCGCCGCGAAACGGCGTCGAGCCGCCATCGGGCCAGGTTATGGTCTCTGCGCCGTTATCGGTCGTGTAGATCACGACGGTGTTGTCAGCGGCGCCGAGATCATCGAGCAGCTTCAGCAGTTGGCCGACATGTCCGTCTGTCTCCACCATGCCGTCGGGATAGATGCCGAGGCCGGTCACGCCCTGCGATTCCCTTTTCAGGTGCGTAAAGATGTGCATCCGCGTGGTGTTGAAGTAGCAGAACCACGGCGTGCCGGCTTTCTGCTGCCGATTGATGAAGTCCTTGGCGGCGGCGAGAAATTCCTCGTCGATCGTCTCCATGCGCTTAGTGTCGAGCGAGCCGGTATTTTCGATCACCTGCCTGCCGACGCGACCAAAAGCCGGATCGACTGTCGCATCATCAACGTTGGTAGCCTTGCACTTGAGCACGCCGCGCGGCCCGAATTTGATGCGGAAGCGCGGATCCTTCGGATAATCGGGATTCTCCGGCTCTTCCTCGGCGTTGAGGTGATAGAGGTTGCCGAAGAACTCGTCGAAGCCGTGCACGGTCGGCAGATGCTCGTTGCGATCGCCCAGATGGTTCTTGCCGAACTGACCGGTGGCATAGCCGAAGGTCTTCATGACGTCGGCCACGCTCGGGTCGAGCGGCCCGAGGCCAAGCTGCGCGCCGGGCATACCGACCTTGGTCAGGCCAGTGCGGATTGGCGATTGTCCGGTGATGAAGGCGGCGCGGCCGGCGGTGCAGCTCTGCTGACCATACCAGTCGGTGAACACCGCCCCCTCGCGGCCGATGCGGTCGATGTTGGGCGTGCGGTAGCCCATGACGCCCATGTTGTAGGCGCTGATGTTGTACCAGCCGATGTCGTCGCCCATGATGAAGAGTATGTTCGGCTTGCGGCCGGCCGGCGCTACCGGCTGCGCTTGCGCCTGGCCGACCTTGACGCCGCCGCCTGATGCAATTGCCGACGCGGCGGCAAGCGACGTGCCGCCAAGCAGCATGTTGCGCCGATTTAGTCTCGCGCTGGCACCGTCATCTCTCACTTGTTGCTGTTCGCAGTCCTTGCACATGTGATCCTCCGGGGTTGAGGCGCTGATGGTGCAGCAGAAGGCTGAGTGTCCGCTGCCGCGCAGCGTGAAGCCAGGCAGAAAATCAGAAACCACCAAGCTATCGGCAATTTTGGTATTTGGAACATGACAAACACGTGAGGCGAGCGGTCGCAGCATTTTCAATCGGGAGATCAGAGATTTGGGGCGGCTGTGACCGTCAAGCCACGCTCCATCCAAATGAGCGCCCGCGAGCGAGTTCCACCGGCAAAATCCAGTGCCATGTTTTGCGCTGTCGACTAAGCTTGGCTGCGAAGACACGGCGGCGATCAAGGAGACTACGCGAACGCATTCGGGAGGCGATCATGAGGTCGGAATGCTGCGTGAGGCGCGACCTCGCGGCCATGCTTTCACGGCGATCGTTTGGTCGATCGCAGGGTCAACTCGTCTACGGTGTTGTATCGCTTGCGATCGCCGTTCTCGCAGCAACGTCGAACCCATCGCGGGCCGACGAAGGCGGCGTCAGCTTCTGGCTTCCGGGCCTGTTCGGCAGCCTCGCTGCGGCGCCGCAGGTGCCCGGTTGGGCGCTCGCCGTCATCAATGTCTACGAATCGGAGCACGGATCGGGTGCGGTCGCCGCGGCGCGCGAAATTACCCTCAACAAGGGCACTGTCGCCGTCAACGTCAATCTCAACCTCAATCTGTCCGCGCACGCCGATCTGGTCCTGGTCGCGCCGACTTATGTCTTCGCCACGCCGGTGCTGGGCGGCCAGTTCGCGGCCAGCGTGGCGGGCGCCGGAGGGCGCACCAGTGCCGATCTCAACGGCACGTTGACGGTCAGCGCCGGCGGGCTCGCAGCGACGCGACAAGGCGTAATCAACGACGCGCGCTATGGCTTCACCGATCTTTTCCCGCAGGTTTCACTGCGCTGGAACAACGGCGTCAATTCCTGGATGGTCTACGGCATGGGCGACGTTCCGGTCGGCACCTACTATTCCCGCGGGCTGGCAAATTTCGCCAACAACCAGGGCGCCGCCGTGGGGGGCGCCGGCTACACCTATTTCGATCCCAAGACCGGGCACGAATTTTCCGCGGTGACCGGCTTGACCTACAATCTGGTCAATCCCGCTACCGGCTACCAGAACGGCATCAACTGGCACCTGGATTGGGCCGCCTCGCAATTTCTCACCAAGCAAGTGCAGGTCGGCGTGCTCGGTTATTTCTATGACCAGCTCACCGCCGACAGCGGCTGCGCCCCGGCGCTCTGCCCCTTCAAATCAGGCGCCGCCGGCGTCGGGCCGCAATTCGGCTATCTGTTCCCGGCCGGCGCCATGCAAGGCTATCTCAATCTCAAGGCCTATTGGGATTACGACACGGTGAACCGCGCGCACGGCTATACGGCGTGGCTGACTTTGGCATTTTCGCCGAAGCCGCCTGCTGCCGAAGCACCGCCGTCGATGGCGACCAAGGCGCTGCCGCGCTATTGAACCTTTTGCGATGCGGCAATTAAAGGTCGCGAAGTGTAGCTCTGGGTCATTAGCGTCGTTTCGGGCGCCCCGGCCGATGTCCGCTATTACTCCGTTAGCGACCGCGAAAGCGGACATGGTACGGGCCAGCACCGCCATGCAGCGCACGGCTAGTGCGCATGGGGTAAGGCCGGCGCCAAGCCCACAATCGCTGCTGGGAGCGCACGGTAGGCCTGCCAGGTGGCCCTCCCGGTCGCTCGGACCGAAAAGTACGACTCGACCGACCGGCGATGCTCGAGGCGCATTGGATGTCAGGGCTCCGGCGCGCTGCGGATCCGCGAGGGCAGGGGTCCGAAGGTGGAGCCCATTCCCTGTTCTCGATAGAACCTTCCCTGTTTTCTCTCCCAGAATTCCCTGTTTAATTTCTCAGGGAAAATTGCAGAAAGCCCCGGAGTGCCGAGACATCTAAGGCGATGCGCACGCCGTAACGGCCGAGGTTTCGCAAATTTCCCTGTATTTTTCCCTGTTAGCAGGGAATTTGGGGCGGAGACCGGTTCGCAGTGGACTGCGTCGTCAGCCAGCGTCTAAGTAATTGATATTGTGGTTATTTTATCTGTTTAGCGATGTCGGATTCTGCCCCATTTGTCGCATATTTCCGACCTGCGGGTGAGCCCAATTTATTGAGAGACGAATTGAATCCGCTATCTCAGCGCAAAAACTGGCAAAAATCTCTGGGGCGCCATTTCGTGGTTGACTCTTGTGCGCGCTGCGTAACGGAGTTGGCTCTAAGCAGGGCGTAAATTTGTTGTCAGCGAAACCCGAGCAAAGTTCGCTGCTCACCCCAGTCATTCGGTAGTCGCGCCGTCAACCGCTTCAATTTCTTTGCATTGAGTTGCAGTGGCTGTCGGCCGTTCACAATCGCCGTGGTGATGTCCGGTGCCAGCCAAGGAAGGCGCAGAAGCGTATAGACGTAAGCAGCAGTCACTCGCTCTTGGCGAGCCACGTCATGCACACTCAATCGTGTGTCCTGAATAAGGCGTGCCTGCATCTCATGCGCGCGAGCGATTATCCTGAGCAGGCTTGGGTCTGCTGCAGCTTCGCCGTTGTGACCACCGACCACCATTTTCATTTCGCGACCGATGCGCGTCATCTTGGCCGCCACCGTCAGAGTTAGGACGTCGTCGGTAGAGCCCTTCGATTTGTCGCCCCGTATTGGCAAATCGATCGATTGTGCGGTGAGCAAGGCGAGGAGACGACTTCGAATGACGTTGATTTGGACGCAATCTGGTTTGATCTCGACGCGATGGACCAGGGCGGTCACCACGGCCTTAATCTTTTCGGGTGCTTGAGCGCCAAGTTCCTCTGCGATTTGACTTGCTCGCCCGAATAAGTGCCGTTTCGGACCAGCGTTGTCCAATCCATTGCTGATCGCGTCGAGGATCTCCGACCGATTGGCAAGGAATGCCCGGAGTCTGTCGAGCACGACTGTTTCAAGATTTCCAGCCGGAACGCGGCGATGAGGTGAGCCACCGCTCGCGGCGCCGGTTACTAGGGTGGTCGACACGTAGTAGCGATATCGCGTGCCCTTCTTGACGCAATAAGTCGGGGTCAGCCGCCCTCCGGTCTCGTCGAAGAGAACGCCGGTCAACAAGCTCGGCTGTTTTGTGCGGGCGCCGGTCGCTCGGGCGACGCGATTCTCCGCAAGTGCTGCTTGGACCGAATCCCAAAGCCTCTCGTCAACAATCGCGGCGTGTTCGCCGGGATAGCTGTTGCCTTTATGGGTAGCCTCGCCGCGGTAAGTTCGATTCTGGAGCAGCAGATAAAGCGCTCCATGCGAGAATCTTTGATTTCCGTATTCCGTACCGTCAGAGTGAACTCTTCGCTTGCTCTTGATGCCTGCGGTAGCAAGTTCCTCCGCAAGTGCACGAACTGACCGGAGCCGGAGATAACGTTGGAAAATGTCGACCACGGTCCGAGCCTCGGCCCGGTTGACGATAAGCTTGCGATCTTTGATGTCGTAGCCCAGCGGTACCGAACCGCCCATCCACATGCCCTTCTTCTTGGAAGCGGCAATCTTGTCCCGAACACGCTCGCCGATGACCTCGCGCTCGAATTGAGCGAAGGACAGCAGCACATTCAGAGTCAGCCGGCCCATGCTGGTCGTGGTATTGAACTGCTGGGTGATTGACACGAACGAGACGCCGCGGCGGTCGAAAATCTCGACGAGCTTGGCAAAGTCCGACAGCGCCCGCGTCAATCGATCGACCTTGTAGACGACCACCACATCGATCTGGCCGGCCTCGATATCGCCAATCAGCCTCTTTAGGGCGGGGCGCTCCATCGTGCCGCCCGAATAACCCCCGTCGTCGTACGTGGCCGGCAGCACTGTCCAGCCTTCATGTTTCTGCGACAGGACGAAGGCAGCGCAGGCTTCGCGCTGAGCATCGAGCGAGTTGAACGCCTGTTCGAGACCTTCGTCCGTCGATTTTCGGCTGTAGATGGCGCAACGTATCCTTTTGGTGGACCGCCGCGCCGCCCTTTCCGATTCAGCCATTGTCCTTCCCACGACTGGCGTTGCTCAGCCCGAAGAAACGCGGTCCCGACCAGTGCGCACCGGTGATCTTCTTGGCGATCTTGCTCAGAGACGGATAGTTCGCACCCGCGTATTCGAAGCCGTCTTCAGTGACCGTGACCGCGTGAGCGCGGCCATGCCACTCCCGCACGAGGCGTGCCCCTTGTTTCAGGGCGCTTGTCATCTTCGAGTGAAAAATGCTCATGCAATTCGCCCCCGGTAGGAGCGTTTGCCACAACGCCCTCTGGCTCCAGAGTTGCACAGTTCGCCCCATCATCGACACTGTAGATTATGTGACATAGCGCGCGATAGGTCGGGGCTTCCTGCGTCATTATCGCGGCCGAAGCGAGGTCACGCTTTTGACTTCCGTCCGTGTCGCTCCCGCATCAAACGCCGCGCAATGGCAGTGGCCCATGTCCGTTATGCACCTGAAAGCGGACATCAGGCTGTGAGCACCGGTGTCCGCTTTGTGCCAAAAGCGACCAGAGTGCAGCGCAGCAAAATGCAGCCCGTTCGATCGCTAGTCACCGCGGCCTAATCAGCGTATATGGCGATTGCACGGGCCTGCTTGACCGCGCGGCGCGTCGGGCGATTCTCCACGTTCGTGCGCGCGAGTTTGAGCGCCCGCTGCAGGTCGTTGCCGCTGCCAGCGTAGAACTCCGCGGCATGGTCCGCGAAGGCGAGTAGGTGTCTCCTAAGGAGTTCATCGAAGCCGCACCGCGCAGCGTGGAGTTGTGTCTCGGCCTCTTCGAATCTTCCTTGCGCCATCAGCACGTCGGCAAGGCGCCACCGGACTTCCGGATCGCCGCTCGAAAGCGCCGGCAGGAGTAGCGCCTCCGCTTCGCCGTTTTGGTCCTTGCGCGCGTAAATCTCCGCCAAGTGCACACGCGCCTTCACGTAGGCCGGCAAGTAAACAACGGCGCGTTGATACCAGAACACGGCCAGATTGGGGTCCGGGACGGGCGCAAGTTCTCCCCACAGCATGCCGAGCTGAAAGCAGACCCACGCCAACGGGAACGGCGAAATGCCCTGGTACGAGTAAAACGCCTGCCGATAGACGGCGTCTGCCTCGGCGAAGCGCTCGATATCGGTAAGCGCGGCGCCGAGAGGAATCAGATCTTCGAGCCGACCGCTCGCCGCTGCGATCCGGCGTAGCGCGGCGACCACCACATCGAGCCCCACGCCGCACGCTTGATCGATCGCCAGTGCGTGGCGCTCGATGGCCTTGCACGGTCCGCCCATGTGGGCGGCGCGCGCGAGGTGGCCGCGTGCGTCGTCGAAATGATGCGCTGTCGAAGCGACCTCGGCATGAATAAGCGCTGCGCGAGACGTGTCGTCCACGCGCGCGAATTGCGATGCAAGCGTCCCCAAACGGTCCAACGCGTCCAGATCGCTTAGGAATTGCGCCGCCAGGCGCTCTTTCTCGACAACCGCCTCGGCAACGCCCGGTCGGCGGGGGTCCTGCGCAAAACGCGCCCATGCGCGACGGCGCGCACTCTCCAGGTTGATCGCGGCGATCTCACCATCGGTCGCCGAGGGACAAGGGGGGTCAAGCGCCACGATTGCGGTCACTACGCGACTCCGAAGTGGGTCTTCAGGCTTCCGAGACCCGTCTGTACCAATGCCGAGACCTGTGTTTTCACGGCAATGTCGGGCTGATTGTTGGCCAGGTATTGCACGCGCCATTCCGCTATTGAGCCGCTGCCGCTCGGCCTGACCTCGATCGTTCCGGCGTAATGGGAGGCGGAAACGCCGGCGACCAGCGAGTAGCGATAGATCCGGCGGGTGTTGTCGCGTTCGTCGAGGCGTTCGACGATTTCGTTGCCGTCGATCGTTTCGATCCTGCGGAGCTGGCCGATGCCGGTACCGATCAAGCTCACCCGGGCGACCAGCGGATGCCACGTGAGGTCGAATTGTCCAATCAGCGACCACACCTCGTCGGGCGCCGCCGCCAGCTCGACGGAGTTGGCAACGGTCTGCAATTCGGTGTTGGGCGTCGCGAAATACGGAAACACCTTCATGCCTGGCTTCGTTGCGCCGGTCGCGCCACCCTGGAGGAACTCCCGATCGCGGTTGACCATCCAAGTGAGCAGGATGTCGATCACGTTCGCGTCGACCGTGCGGCCGCCACCGGTCTGGTAAGGGTGGCCGTGGAGTGTGCTCTTCTCGATCTCGAGATGGCTTTGGTCGGTGATCGGCTTTGCGACGTCGAACAGCAAAAAGTCATCGAGGAAGACATTCGCGTTGGCAGCAAGCGCGTCCGGGGTCCAATCCGCGGTGCCGTCGCGCATGTCCCACTCGGCTAGGCTGTCCTTCAGGCGCTTCAGGAACAGCGGCTGCAGCTCTTTCGAAATCGCGAATGGCGTCTGCTGATTCCACAAGTCGCGCAGGTCGTCCGCCGCCGACAGGCCGGGATTGGTGAGCCGTATGTTCGTCTGCTCGGGGCGGCCGACCCAATCGATCCGGGCGACGGGATGTGAGACGCGGCCGCGCGGTTGCCGGGCGGGGGCGGTCTCGGCGATCGCGCCGAATAACGCGCCCTTCGCTGGATCGAGCACACGGCGCGCATCGAGTTCAACGACCAGGCAGAGCACGTTGTCGTGCTGCAGCAGATTTGGAACCTTCTCGAGCTTCGCGGCGATCCAGGCGAGGTAGAACGGGTCGGAACGCAGCCCGGCGAACACGCGAACATCGCCCTCTGGTGTCGACGCCCCCTTTTCGTCGTTCACCGTGAGCGACAGCTCGCGGCCGCCCGGCAGCGCGCAGATGCCGCGCTGGATCACATTGCCCGCCGCATCGTGTTTGAGGACCTCGAACCGGAAGCTAAAGCGTATCTCGTCGTTGGCGGGCTGAAATTTTGTGGCGTTGCCGACACCGGCAACGGTCACGCGGCGGACAACGATCGAGTGATCGAGGATGTTCGAGAAAATCGCACTTTCGCCGGCCGAAGGGAAAACGCACATTGCAAGGACGGTGCGTGCAGGGTTCTCCGGACTCGTGAACGCGAACAGGTCTGTGACATCGGCTGCGGGATCGCCGATCGAGCGCGGACCGTCAACGTGGTCGGACATCGTCAGTCCCTTTCATCCGCTCAAGTTCGCGAGCCAGTTCAACGCGCTGATGCTCGGCATGAAGAAATACTCGCCGCCGCGAAGCACGTTGAACGTTTCGATGCCGTGCATGCGCCGTCTGATCGGCTCCTTCGGAATGGTGAAAATCGCCCCTTGCTCCTGCCGCCCGATGATCGGGTCACGCTCTTCGCCGATCCCGATGAAATTGCCCTCGTTGATCCACTCCTGTTGCAGGAATTCCATCGTCGCCATCGCCTTGGCGCTGATGAACAGGAAGATGGCGCCGCGCGGCACTTGATCGTCTTGTTCGGACAGCGCGTTCGAGTCGTATGGTGCTCCAAATGTCGTGCCCCGCCTTATGACACGATGGATGTTGACATCGGTCAGGCGGGTGAGTTGCGTGTCCCGCGGGTTCATGCGCCGGATATGGCTTCCAAATGGCACCTGCCGGCCTTGCGGGTCTCTTGCGTAATCGAAATTGTTATTCCGCTGTGGGTCCGCACCGAGGGCGGGATTGTCGGCGTCCGGCGCCAAGGTTAGCGGGGCGCCGCTGCGCCAACGACCGACCAGCTTGGCGGCGATCAATTCTCGTTCTGCCTCGGTACTTGCATTCGCCCGGAGGAATCGATTGAACGCGCCGACGCGCGACTGATATTTGCGGAAGCCAACAAAGGTGCCGTTGCGGCCGAGGATATCCGGCTGCGGCATTGGTAGCGGCACGCCGGCCTCACCCGGATATCCGAGGATGAATTCGCCGGCCTTGATCGGCCGTCCCTGCCCGGGCAGCGGCTCGACGCCGCTGCCCTCGATTGCCGGCTGGTCGATGCCGTCCTTGTAACCTAGCGAATTGAGGTCGTCCGGCTGTGCGCCGAAGTCCTGCACAGCCAAAACGCTGAGCCCCGACAAACCCTCACACTGCTGGCGGGCAATGGCGACGACGCGCCGCCATTTTTCCTCTGAATCGCTGAATGCGTTCAGTCCAATATGGATTTGGCCCTTGCCGAACAGCGGTTCCCAGTTCTTTGGATCGTTGACACCTTCGTCCCTCAACTCCCGGGAGCGGGCTGCCATCCCGACGCGGAAGGCCTCAGGGAAACTTTCCAGTGAGTTCTGTGGAACGCCGAGTGCCTCAAGACCCGCGTAGCTGATCGCGATCGACATCCAGGCACTAGCGGGCCGCCACCAGTTCGCGGCGGAATCGACATGAGGTATCAGACCGCGGAGCAATTCGCGGCCCGTTCGAGCGTCGTCGACGCGCAACGCCACGTGAGAGCCGAAATAGGGCGCCGGCCTCAGCCGAAGCACGGTCGCCTGGATCTCCTGCAAGTCGAGCATCGGCGGGGGCGTCGAAGGATCCCCCACAACGGATTCCGGCATGACACTACCCTTTGCGCACGGACCTTCCGCCACGAACGCCGAGCGAACAGTCAGCCGCTTCGGCTATCCGATCTTGTCGAGGAATTCGTCCACAGCCTTGCCAATGCGCTGCAGCCGGCCGATCTCAGCCACCGTGAGTTCCGGGTAGGCGACGTACCAGCCTTCTGCCGTGATCTGGTGCTTGGCGAGGTAATCCTTCGCTCCCGGACTACGAATGCCGGGCCAGCCGTCCCAAGCGGAGTCGATGATGTCCAAATAGTCGGGAATGTCCGCCACGAAGTCGTCAATATAGGCATCCCAATCGCCATCAAAGGCCGTGGCGAAGAGCAGCCTTGTGTCGTTATCGAAAAACACGAAGCGCATATTGTGCAGGGTGCCGACCCTCTTCGCGCCTGGCGTGAGATTGCCGCCCAACAACCTCAGGAACGCGCGCAAACGCTTCGCGCCGCCGGGTGCGAGCGGGACGATGATCGTCAGCTCCGACACCTTGCCAAGACGGGCGCCGACGCGGCCGGCGCTTTCCACCGGCGGTGGCAAATCCGAAGCCTGCGATTTGAGTTCGCGAAGCGCATTCTCCAGCGCTTTTTTCCCTAGCTCTGGCGCATCGGCGAACAGCTCCCGCAACTGTTGGATCTTTTTCTCGACGGCCTGGGCGTGGTCTGGTTCCATGGGAATTCTCCTGCTTGTCTTTCACGCGTTACGGTGGAGGCGGGCTTCTAATCCCACCATCCACTCCCTCATCCTCGTGCATCCTACGCACCTCGGTCGCTGGGCCGTTGATCACGGCTCTTCCTCCGCCGGAATGACGAACAGGATCGGCGAGCCTTCGGGTCCCACAGCGTTGAAACTATGCTCGGCCAGTCAGACGCCGAACGAACAGTTCCCGCAATGAAATCGCACCGTCGAATTGCCTCGTCCGAGGCTTAGGATTGCGCTGACTGAGACTTACAGCGGCGCGATTACAGCAGGGATTTGCGACGGGCGAAATGGGCTTCAACGATCACCTTGCATGGCAGCAATCCAGAGCCTCCGATGTCCGCTATGGGTCTTGGTCGTGTAAAAACCCCGGCGGGCTGAGGCATCGGCGCATTATCGATCGGGGGGAAGTCGGCCCTATTCGGTTCTG
>Ga0306926_10003628_pt1 | contig 16018 bp, 14 predicted proteins | sample flu12Cox44000178_FD_203759 | JGI IMG/M metagenome (GOLD analysis project Ga0306926, IMG submission 203759) | Lab enrichment of tropical soil microbial communities from Luquillo Experimental Forest, Puerto Rico - flux8day.12C.oxic.44.000.178 (v2)... | ecosystem: Environmental > Terrestrial >... | reverse complement strand
CTCGCGGCCGACCAGAAAGAAGGGGTCGCGTGTCACTGCCTCGGCAAAGCACATGAGGTCGCAGTCGTCGCGGCTGTCATAGGTCTGCATGACCCGCATCGGTCCGCCCCAAACGACATCGACAGTACCGGCGAATAGGCCGTCGACCGCCCGCGCCGGCTCGGGCGCGCTGACGAACTCGACCTCCACCCCTTCGCGGCGATAAGCACCGAGCGCCAGCGCCGCGTAGAACGGGGCGTACAGCACGCCGCGCAAATTTTCCTGAAGCGTGATCGGCATCCGGACTACCCCGCGGCGCGCAGTATTCGCTCGGCGGCGTCGGCGAATACTTGGGCGCCGAGCATGATGTCCTCTTCCTTGGTGTCCTCGGACCAATGATGGCTAATGCCCCGCAGGCTCGGGATGAACATCATTGCCGACGGCATCCGGTACGAGAGCACCGCCGCATCGTGTCCAGCGGCGCTGGGCAAACGCATATGCTTCCCCGGCGCATGCTCTCCCGCCGCAGCCTCGATTTGCTCCTGAAAGCGAGGATCCATCGGCCGGGGCTCGGTGCGTGCGATTGCCTCGATCTCGCAGGCGCAGGGACCTGCTCGGTCGGTTTCGTGAACGAGCGCGTAGAGCGCCTTTTCAAATGTAGCAAGCCGGTCGATATCGGCGTCGCGGAACTGAACCTGCATCTCCGCGCGCCCCGGAACGACCGACGGCGCGTTAGGTTCGAGCTGCATCCGGCCGATCGTCCACACGGTGCGCGGCCCGGCGATTTCGGGAAATCGGTCGTGGATACGCGTCGCGAGACGCACCATCGCGACCCCGGCATCGCGACGCCTCACCATCCGCGTCGTGCCCGCGTGGTTTTGCTCGCCGACGAGCGTGACCCGGTAATTCCAGATCCCGACGATCGTCTCCACGACACCGATACGCAATCCGGCCATATCGAGCGTGTCGCCCTGCTCGATATGCGCTTCGAGATAGCCGATATAGCACGACGGCTCGACCAGTTCTCGCGGTCTTCCGGCTAAGCCCGCCCGCTCCAACGCTTCGCGCAACGGCATACCGTTGTCGCGCCCCCGGGTACGGTCGATCTCGTCTTCGGGGAGCGCACCGGTGAATGAGCGGCTGCCGAGAAAATTGCCGTAGTGACCCTCCTCATCCGCCCAAGCGGCAACATCGGTGCCGCAAGCCGGGTCGCTGGCAAAAGCGCGAGCGAGTTCCAGCCCATAGATGACACCGAGTGAGCCGTCAAGCCAACCGCCATAGGGCTGAGTTTCGCTGTGCGAGCCGACCAAAAGGCGCCGCCGCGCGCACCGATTACGCCCGATTACATTCCCGATCCCGTCGATCACCGTGTCGAGCTCGGCCTCGCGGAACTTCTCGGCCAACCAATGCCGCGACTCGACATCGGTAGGCGAATAGGTCGGGCGATGGACACCAGTCTTGTAGCGGCCGAATTCGGCGAGCCGTCTCAGATCCGCGACAACGCGCTGTCCGTCGATCTTCGGCATTCTCTTCCAGTCCTTTCCGCCGCTCGTGGCGATCGGCGCAAGACTAGCCTAGGATTACCGGGGACGGAAACAGCCTGTGGATAACTCCATGCCGGATCGTTTGTCGCCCCGGGTCGCCCTGCTCGGCTTTTCGATAGAGTGCAACAAATTCGCCCCGCCGGCGACGAAAGCGCATTTCCTCGCCCGCACCTACGTCGAGGGCGACGCGATCGCCACCGAGGCCCGCTCGCCGAACCCGACGATGCTGCCGGAGACGCCGGGCTTTGTCGCAGCGATGGACGCGTCAGGCCCCTGGACCCCGGTCGGGATCGCGCTCGCAATGACCGAGCCCAATGGGCCGGTCGAGCATGCCTTCTTTGTCGAACTGCTCGACACGATCCGGCGCCGCCTGGGGGCGGCGTTGCCCGTCGATGCCGTCTACATCTGCTCGCACGGCGCCGGGCTGACCACCGAGGAGGACGACCCCGACGGGGTCCTGTTCGAAATGGTCCGCCGGATCGTAGGCCCCGGCGTGCCGATCGCCGCAACTTTGGACCTTCACGCCAACGTTTCGGAGCGCATGGTCCAGACGATAGACGCATTCATAGGCTACCGTACGAACCCGCATCTCGACATGCGCGAACGCGGCGCGGAGGCGGCTGCGGCGATCCGCGAGATGCTGGCAGGCCTGAAGCCGCAGCGCGCCTTTGTCCGGCTGCCGATCGTGCCGCCGACCGTGACGATGCTGACCGCCGCCGGGCCCTACGCGGAGATGATCGATTTCGGCCAGCGCCGGATGAGCCCGGAAATCCTCAACGTCTCCGTGATGGGCGGGTTTGCGTTTGCCGATACCGCGAAGAACGGGCTGACGGTGGTGGTGACGGCGCGCTGTGACCAGCGGGCGGCTGAGTCACTTGCCCGTGAAATTGCCGAGCTGGGCTGGGCTAATCGGGAGCGGTTTTACCCTCGGCTGACCTCGCTCGACGAGGCTGTTACGAAGGCCCTCACAGTCGGCCGGGATCCATCCTTGCCGGCCCTCGCTTTTGCCGATGTCGCCGACAACCCGGGCGGCGGCGGGCGCGGCAACACTACCTTCCTGCTGCGGGCGTTTCATGAGGCGGGCGTGACCGGCGCACTGCTCGGCGTCTTTTTCGACCCCGATCTCGCCGCCGAGGCGCACCGTCAGGGGCTCAGCGCCTCATTCGAAGCGCGGTTCAACCGATCCGAGAACACCAAATTCTCCGAGCCCTATGCGGCCCCGGCCACTGTCTTCGCACTGACCGACGGGGATTGTGTCGGCCGCCGCGGCATCTATGCCGGGCTCCGGCTTGAGCTGGGACCTTGCGCTGGGCTCCAGGTCGGCGGGGTCACCGTCGTCGTGATCTCGCATCGCGTCCAGTGTGCCGACCCAGTCTTTTTCGAGATGATGGGGCTCGATATCGGCCGCGCGCGTTCTGTCGTCGTCAAGTCGCGCGGCCACTTCCGCGGCGGTTACGACGAGTTCTTCGGCCCGAGCCAGATCGTCGAAGTCGATCTTCCCGGTCTGACCTCTCCGATGCTCAATCGCTTCGAGTGGACACGCTTGCCGCGCCCAGTCATCCCGCTCGACGACAATGTGGAGTGGCCTCCTCCGGCCTGACCCCCCTTACGCAGCATCGTGGAAGATGATGCCCAGCGTATAGCGCTCGCCGGAGCGCAGGCGGCTGACGCCATGGCGCATCGTCACTCGGTAGGCGCCGCGGCTGCCTTTCACCGGCCGATGATGAACCGGGAAAATGACCGCCTCGCCCTGCTGCAGCGGCACGACCTCGCCGCGGGATTGCGCCCGCGGCCGCTGCTCGACGAGCAGGAACTCGCCGCCGGTAAAATCATCCTCCGGCGCGCTGAGCAACACGGTCAATTGCAGCGGGAACATCAATTCTCCATAGAGGTCCTGGTGCAGGCAATTGTAGTCGTCCGGGCCGTATTTGAGCAGAAGCGGCGTCGGCCGCTCCTGACCGGCTTTGTGACATTCGTCGAGATAGGCAGTGAGGGACGGAGGGAAGCGTCCTTCTTCCCGCAGCCTTTCGCGCCAGCGGTTGGCGATCGGTGCGAGGCGGGGGTAGATCGCCTGACGCAATCCCTCGACCACGCCGGGCAGGGGATATTTGAAGTATTTGTACTCGCCGCGGCCGAAGGCGTGATGCTGCATGATCACGCGGCGGCGAAAGCCCTCCTCCTGCGAGTAGAGTGCGGCGAGCGCGCCGCACTCTTCTCTGCCCAACAACGGCGTCGTCGCATAGCCATGCGCATCGAGCGATGCAGCAATTTCACGCCAATCGACCACATCGGCGGTGGATTTCGCGCTACGCCGCGGCCTCATCGGCCGGCTCCGGCACGACTGCGGCGCGCTCCCGCGCGAGCAGCGCCCGCTTACGCTCCAACCCCCAGCGATAGCCGCCGAGCTCGCCGTCGCTGCGGATCACCCGGTGGCATGGGACCAGCAAAGCGACCTTGTTCGCGGCGCAAGCCTGCGCGACGGCGCGCACCGCTTTCGGCCGGCCGAGAGCCGCCGCGATTTCGGTGTAGCTCGCGGTCTTGCCGAGAGGGATCTTTTGCAACGCACGCCACACCCGCGCCTGGAAGGCCGTGCCCTGGATATCGAGCGGCAGATCGAGGTTGCGATCGGGATCGGTGATGAAACCCACGATCCGATCGGCCCAGTCCTTGAGCCCGGCATTGTCGGGGATCACCGTCGCCGCCGGGAAGCGTTGCCGCAGACTGGCTTCGAGCTTGTCGCGATCGTCGGCGAGCGCGGTCATGCAGATGCCGCGTTCGGTCGCGGCCACCAATGCCCAGCCGAGCGGGGTCTCGACCGTCGCGAAGCGGATCGTCTGCCCGGCGCCGCCACGCCGCCGGGTCCCGGGGGTCATGCCCAGCCCTGCCGGGGCTGCTTCGTATGCCCGCGAGCTTGAGCCAAACCCCGATGCGTAGATCGCCTCAGTCACCGGCTGACCGGTTTCGAGCTTCTCGGCGAAACTGCCAAGCCGATGGCTGCGGGCGTAATCGCGCGGCGTAGCGCCAGTAATCTGCTTGAACACGCGATGGAAATGAAACGGGCTGATACCCGCCGCGTCCGCGAGTTCGGCAAGGCTCGGGATCGTCTCGCTCTTCCTCAGCAGCGCGCATGCCTTCTCGACCGCCGCGAGATGGCGCGCAGCAGGCGTGTCGTCGGCCGGCCGGCAGCGCTTGCAGGCCCGCAGTCCCGCGGCCTCCGCCTCAGCCCGGGTCTCGAAGAACATCGTGTTGCGGCGCAGCGGCAGTCGCGACGTGCAGCCCGGCCGGCAATAGACGCCGGTCGTGCGGACGCCATAGTAGAAGGTGCCGTCGGCACCAGCGTCGCGGCGCTCGAGCGCCGCCCAACAATGCTCGAAATCCAACATGTTCAGCTCCTCCATACAGCTGGTGAGCCTAAGATGGAGGGGAAAGGAACCGTGCTCTATCCGCTGCTTGCTTTCTAATTCGGGCGGCTCGCATAGCGCTTCGGCAACATGGCGTGAATGCCCTTGTTGCCGTCGACCAGCTGGGTCACCCGCATGTCGACGGCTAGGCTGCAGAACATGTAGGCGTCCTCGGGCGCCAGGCCGAGGCGCTCGCCAATCAGCCCGATCATCTCACGCAGCGCGGTCTTCGCCGCATCGTCGAGATCCTCGTTGAAGCCCATCGTGATGTGGTGGGTCGGCGTCTCGGCGCGCGGCAAAACGAATTTGAGGTCCTTGCGCAGAACCAGGCGGAAGGTGCCGCAGAGCGCGGTTTCGAGCGCGGTTACGCAGACCTCGCCGTCGCCCTGCACGCCGTGGCCATCGCCGGCCGAGAACAATGCTCCGGGTGCCCACACCGGCAGGTAAAGGGTGGTGCCGGCGACCAGCTCCTTCAGATCCATGTTGCCGCCGAACTCGCGCGGCACGATCGAGGTCACTGCGCCGTAAACCGGCGGCGGTGCGACACCCATCACCCCGAAAAACGGCGCCAATTCGATCTCGGCGCCCCACGGCACGGTGGCCATGCCGCGCTGGCGGTCGATCGCGGTGTGCCAGATGCGGCGGATCGGAAAATCCTCGGGCAGGGTACCGGATAGCGGCCGAATGCGCGTGTAGCCCCAATTCTGCCGCGGGTCGATCGCCAGGATTTCGATTTCGAGGACATCGCCCGGCTCGGCCCCTTCGACGGCAATCGGCCCGGTCAGGATATGCGCGCCGAGCCGCGGCTCGAGCGCACGCTGGATCGCCAGGTGGTCGGACAAAATCTCGAACTTGCCATCCGGCGGCAGCACATCAGCCCCGCCGGAGACGCTATCGATCGTCACCGTATCACCCGAGGCGACCGTGAGAACGGGCTTGAGCCCGGCATCGAAAAATCCCCAGTGACAGGTCTGCGGGCTCGCCCGCAACTCATGATGCTGCGACATCGACAAACTCCCGCAAACCTCTTCCGGGCTCAGCTTAGCGCGATCGGCCACATGATGCGAACAGCTCGGTGACGTGTCTCCTGGCTGCAACCGCTATTCGTATTCAGTATTTCACCTTTGCTGCATCTGCAGCAAATCAGCAGCAAAACTCTCCCTCAAGTTGCAACCATGCCCACCCACGGCATGCCGTAATGACCACTGGCGTACAGGAACGCACTCGGTCGAGAATGCCATGCGAATTGGGCGATATTACGAACAACCTCCAAAGACAAGCGGGAAAAGAGATGTTGGTTAGTAGTCCAGACACGGCGTCTGGCGTCGCCGCGACTGCTGGGTCAGGGGCGGTGAATGACGACGTTGAAGCCCTCGCTAAGGCCTGGAACAGCGAAATAGCTCGTGAACAAGTCGTACTCAGCTTCGCTTACTTGGAACGGGTGCTCGCCACCCGCATTTCTTGCCCGAAGCCGCTGCTTGCAGATCATGTCCGGGACATCGAGTAGGTGAAGCTCGTGGGCCGCGCCAGATTGAGTAATCAACGAGCGCATCCAGTTGCGGCTGCTGACAGTGTTCGCTGGGAAATCCAGAACAATAGAAAGGCCTTGGCGTAAAATATCCACAATGTGCGGTCCGATGGCAGCGCGAAGCCGCGCCGAACAACGTCCGTAGTCTTCGATCGTCCTCAAGTCACCAGAAAATAAGTTCGACGTCCAGTGGTCCTCGCTGATAAGCAAGGTCCTCGGGCGCGCGGCGAGACGTCGTGCAAGCGTCGACTTCCCGGCCGCTATCTTTCCGCAGAGAAGATACAAAGTTGGTACGCGAGCCGCGTCCATGCGTAAGAATTATCATCAAGCGGAGGGGTGTGCTTCGTATTGCGAGTCTTAACAACGGGATTGCTTCGCGGCTGCGCTCGCAATGCTGGGTGGGAGGATCGGACTCGATATTGCGAAGTCGGTTTTCCAGGTTCATGGCGAGTATGCGAGCGGATCAATCCGCACCGGCCGATAAAAAATTCGCTAGAGTTCCCGGGTGCGGCGCGCCATTGCCTCGTCCCACAGATTGCCGCGGTCGTCATCGAAGACGAGCTTTGGCTGTTCGGGAGTGGTGAACCAGCTGTTGTGGGCCAGCTCGCCTTCGAGCTGACCGGGGCCCCAGCCGGCATAACCCAGGGCGAACAAGCTCTTCTCCGGCCCCTGATTACGGCCGATATCCAGCAGGATCTGGCGGCTCGCGGTCATTGCGACGCGGCCGTCCACATCGACGGTCTCGGCACGCCGGTACTCGGCGCTGTGGATGACAAAGCCGAGTTCGGGCTGCACCGGACCACCAGCGAAGACGCGGACGATGCCCGCTGCGCCGGGGTCGTTATCGCCGGTCGCCTCCAGCAGATCGCCAATCGAGCGCTCGCCGACCGGGCGGTTTATAACGATCCCGAAGGCGCCCTCCTTGTTATGCCGCACCATCAGAACCACGGTATGAGCAAAGCGCGGATCGCCGATCGTCGGGGACGCGATCAGCAGTTGCCCGACGAGCGAAACCGTATCCGAATGCTCGGGTGGAGCCGCCCCGATCACAATCAATGCCGCCGACACCGACACGACCGCGGCAAATAGACGGCGAAGGGAAATGCGAGGAGCAAACATCCGCAACTCTACCTCGCCCGTCGTCCGCCCGGAAAGATTATCGCGGGAATGCCGCTTCCCTGCGGGTTGAGCCTACCTTCCGCAATGCTAAGATCCGGCACACACAGAGCGGGGTGCTGAGCCAATGCCGGAGCAGACCTGGATCATCACGACAGCAGTTGGGACCGGTGAGAAAGGCTATTCCGGCGACGGCGGGCCGGCGGCGCGTGCGCTGCTCAACGCTCCGTTCGACCTCGGGTTCGATGCAAGCGGCAACCTCTATTTTTCCGACACCTTCAACCACTGCATTCGCCGCGTCGACGCACGCACGGGTGTGATCTCGACCTGCGCGGGCTGTGGCGAAGCCGGCTATTCGGGAGATGGCGGCCGCGCGACCCTCGCCCGCTTCAACGAGCCTTACGGCATCGCGGTTGACAGGACCGGCAATACCTATGTTGCCGACCGACATAATCACTGTGTCCGCCGGATCGATGGCACCTCCGGCGTGGTCACTACCTTCGCCGGCAACGGCGCGTCCGGATTTGGCGGCGACGGCGGAGCGGCGTCGCGCGCCGGCATGGTCGAGCCGAATGGCTTGGCGCTCGACCCGGCGGAGAACCGGCTGTTCATCGCCGATGTCGCGGACCATCGCTTGCGCGTCGTCGATCTCGCCTCTGGCGTGATCCGGACCTTCGCCGGCACTGGCAAGCCCGAGCACTCGGGTGACCTCGGGCCGGCCAGTGCCGCCGGGATCTTCGGCGCCCGCGCCGTCAAAGTTGCCGCCGACGGGACCGTCTACATTCTCGAGCGGCAGGGCAGCACATTGCGGGCCGTCGACCCGAAAAGCGGCATCATAACGACCATCGCCGGTACCGGCGAAAGAGGGTACGGCGGCGACGACGGACCGGCTAGCGCCGCCGTCTTCGATGCACCAAAGGAGCTGGTTATCGACCGCGAGGGCAATCTTTTGATCGTGGATACCGAAAACCATGTGATCCGCCGGATCGACATCCACACGCGAACCGTCACGGCGATTGTGGGAAGCGGCCGCCAGGGCGGCGACGGGGATGGCGGCCCGGCCCGCGCTGCGGCGCTCGACCGGCCGCATGGGGCGGCAGTAGCAGTCGACGGGTCGATCTATATCGGCGACACCAACAACCACCGCATCCGCAAAGTCGCGAGGGCCTGAAATGCCGGACAGCAATCCTCGCACAGCGGAAGAAGCGCGGGCGTTTGTCGCCCACGTCGAATCCTTTTTCATGCCGTGGAACATCGAAGGTTTGCTCGCGGGCTTTACCGATGATTGCGTCGTCCGCTTCGGCGACATGCCGGAGTTCTGCGGCAAGGCGGCGCTCGAAAAGTTGTTTCGCGGCCGCAGCGAGCGGCAGAAGGACTATCGGCTGCGTAAACAATTTCGCGCGCTGATGGGCGACGCGATCGCCAATTACTGGGAAGGCGAATGGGAAGACCGGGTGACCGGCGCCAGGATGACCGGGCGCGGCGTCGAGATCTGGATCATGCGGGACGGCAAGATTGCGGTGTGGGAGGCGGCCTTCAACACCAACGAGGCCGGCAAACCGAGTGCGATGGGGGTGATCTGAGCGAGATTACGCGGCGTCGAGTTCTGCAGGGCGCCGGAGCGGCGGCGTTTGCCCTCGGCCTAGGCGCGTCGGATGTTCGAGCTCAGCCGGTGCCCGGCGGCGCTCTGACCATCGACATGCACAGCCACGCCGGACGGTTCGTTCGCGACAACACGGTGTTCGAGCCGGTCGCCGAACCGATGCGCGCGGGCGGCCTCGCCGTCGCCTGCCTTGCGATCGTCTCAGATTCACCGACTCACCGGATCTTCGCTGACGGGCGGATCCATCCGACGCGGGCGCCGGAGCCGGGCGAGCTCTACGCCTGGAGCAAGGCCGCGTTCGGGCGTTTGCTTCGGCTCGCTCAGGAGCAGCAGCTGCATGTAGTCGGCAACACGGCGCAACTGCGCGCCGCGCCGTCCGTGGGACCGTCGATCATCGTGACGGCCGAAGGCGCCGATTTCATCGAGGACCGCATCGAACGCATCGAGGAGGTGCGCAACGCCTTCGGCATGCGCCATCTGCGGCTCGTCCACTACCGCCCGAACGAACTCGGCGATATCCAGACCGAAGACCCGGTGCAGGGCGGTCTCACCGATTTCGGCGCAGCGGTGGTGCGCACCTGCAACCGCCTCGGCATTGTCGTCGATGTCGCGCACGGCACCTATGACCTCGTCAAGCGCGCCGCATCGGTGACCACGAAGCCCCTGATCCTGTCGCACACGTCGCTGTCGGCCGCCCAAGGCCGGCATAGCCGTCAGATCTCGTCCGATCATGCGCGGCTCGTCGCCCAGACCGGCGGTGTCACCGGCGTCTGGCCGCTGGCTTCGATCTTCCCGACCTTGGACAAAATGGCCGAGGGCTTGGCGCGCATGGCCGAGGTCGCGGGTGTCGACCATGTCGGGCTCGGAAGCGATATGCGCGGCCTTACCGGCCCGTCGGTATTCGACAGCTATCGAGACCTGCCGCTGCTCGCCGAAAAGCTCCTGGCGCAGGGTTTCGCCGCGCCGGATGTCGGCAAGATCCTCGGCGGCAATTACGCCCGAGTGTTCGCGGCGACAGTCGGCTAGACGGCGGGCTCCCGGCATTTGACCATGCGCAAGCGGGGTGTAGGTCAGTGCCACAGTGCCGTCTTGTTTGACGACACGGGTGCGGGCACGAACGAGACCGCGGTCGGGGCGGCTCGTGCTGCGACGCGCCTCGACGATTTCGCATTCGGCATAGATCGTGTCGCCGGCAAAGACGGGGTTCTCGACATTGAGCTCCATATGCAGAAACGCAAAGCCGGTATGCTGCATCGTCGACTGGACCAGGAGGCCCTCGGCAAAGGCGTAGACCAGCGCCGCCGGTGCGAGGCGCTGCTTGATGTCCGATTCATGCGCGAGGAATTCGAGGTTGGTGAACAACACCTCCACCATGCCAGTGCAGTTGACGAAGTTGGTGATGTCGGCTTCAGTGACAGTGCGCCCGATCGTTTTAAACTGTCGCCCGAGCGGCAGATCCTCGAAGCAGAAGCCGAGCCCCACTGTTTCCATATCCGATCCTCCTCGGATGAGTGCATGTGGCCCTATCGTCACCCCCGCGAAAGCGGTGGTCCAGGGGGACGGCAGAAACCATTCTGACCCGTAGATTCACCGGCGCCGAGGAGACAGAACGGCTACTAAGCGAAATCGCGGGCGCGCTTGGATGCGAGTGACCAGGATCAATGCGTCGCCGCCATCGGTACCAGGCAACACGGCAATAGGCAGAAGTGGCAGGCGATCGCTCAATACTAAGGCCGGCCCGACCGGTGTGGCCTGCGCAATTATTTTGCCGGCGTTAGTGTGCCCGATATCGCCACGTTACATGACACTGTTGCAGCACTTGTCGTCGGGAACAGCGTCAGATTTATCTTGCTTCCTGGACTGGCGTATATTCGGGTCGAGTAGGTCGCTACCGCTTGTCCTACCGTGCTTCCCGGTATCAGAGCGATCCAATGATCCACTTGGGTGGTGACCCGAAGTGGGTTTGGAACCACACCTGCGGCTCCTGTCGGATTGCACGCCGCAGACAAAAATTCAATAACGAGCAGTTTCCCTGCAGGGACAGTGGTCAGAGTGAGCCCAAAGCCGCTCGGATTGGAGGCGTTTGTGAGGCTCGCGGTGGATGCTTGAAACGGTTGGGCGCAGCTCGGCGAGATCGTCCCCACGAGAAAACCCAACGCTGCAAGTACTAGAATGGGCGATGTCCGCATCCCACACCCCCTGAGGTGCTTCATGCGACCTGCGATGCAGGACACCAGAGTAGCACCCCGATAGCGGCGCCGAAAGGACGCCAAACCAGTTGTTGTGCGAATTTCCCCCGCCACGCTCCAAAGCGAACCCTTAAAGTCGATGCCATGGCAATAGCGGGTGCGCCCGAGGCGGCAGACCCGCGCCTTCCCGACATGGGACCTAAGGTCTCCGCCATTCGCTACGAGTTAAAATGGATCGGAGGCAGTCCTCAGCTGTACGACTTTGGACGCAATGTTGCAGCGCTCCACCAGCTTGGGATCACCTTTGAGCACTTTGAACGCGGTCTCCTCGCCCTCGCGCCAAAAGCGGATGTCGAGCTTGCGCTTACCGACCCGAAGGTCCTGCACGGTTAAGTCGGGCAGCCATCGAGGAAGGGATGGATCGACATACAGCTTGTTGCGCGGCGCGTCCGGCATAAATCCCAGCAGGGCCTGGGTCAGCATAAAGGCTGAACCGGCAGCCCAGGCTTGCGGCACGTTGGCGCCAATATACTGCACCGGAAAGGCGGTCTCATCGCGCTCGAACGCGGTGTACAGCTCCGGCAACTGATTGAGCAGGAAGTGGCTCGCTGCAACGCTGATGTCGTGCGCGATGCGCGCCGTTTCGGCGCCGAACCCATAGTATTTGAAACCCAACGCGATGATCGCATTGTCGTGCGGCCAGACCGATCCCGTCTGATAATTGTACGGATTGAAGGATGGGTTATTGGCGGAAAGTGTGCGAATACCCCATCCAGTCCACATGTCCGGCGCCATCAGGCGCTGCACGACTTTCGCGGCGCGCTCGGGGGGTACGATGCCGGACCAGAGGCAGTGTCCGGCATTAGATGCGACGGTCAGCACCTTTTTCTTCTCGCCATCGAGCGCATAGGCGTAGAAGCCCAGCTCTTCGTTCCAGAAGGCATCGTTGAAGCGGTCGAACAGGGCACCGGCCTTTGCGCGCAGCTGCTGCGCGCGGTCCGGTTTGCCGAGCGCATCGAATACCTCGGCCATGCGCACCCAGGAATCGTAGACATAGCCTTGCAGCTCACAGAGCGCCTTTGGTCCTTTGACCAGTGAGCCATCCGGATAGACGACGCTATCACCCGAATCCTTCCAGCCCATGTTCTCGTAACCGACCGGAGAGCGGGTCTCGTATTCCTGGAACCCGTCGCCGTCGCGGTCGCCATAATCGTCGATCCAGGAGAGGCATCTCTCTGCCGTCTCGAGATGCTGCTCCAGGAGCCCCCGGTCGCCAGTCGCGCGCCAGGCCGCATGCAAAGTGATCAGGTAAAGCGGTGTGGCATCCGCAGTGCCGTAATAGGGCGTGTGCGGGATCAATTTGAAATGGGCAAGTTCGCCGTACCGGATCTCATGCAATATCTTGCCGGGCTCGGCATCGCGGTAGTTATCCTCTTCCCTTGCTTGCAGCGCGCCGAGGACCTCCAATGCTCCACGCGCGAACTCGGGATAGATGAGCGTGTTCTGCAGCGAGACGATCAGACTGTCGCGCCCGAACGGAGCCACGAACCAAGGCAGCCCGGCGGCAGGCAGAAAGACCTTGTGGTCGGTGCCTGCGATCGGCAGGCGGAGCGCGGCCATATCCTCGAGGGCCTGGCGAAACAGCCGATAAAATTCTTCGTTGCTGGTCTGGATCTTGACGACCTGTTGCAACCAGTCCGCCATCGTCTCGGCGTGGTGCGACCTGTGGTTATGCCCGACGCAGTCTCTCGGCGCAGCAAAATGCCGGTCACCGTCTGCCAGTGCATAGAGGAGGCAATAATGCCACGCCTCGCCTGGTTTGAGCGCGACTTCGAGGCTGAGCCGGCCGTTGGCGTATACCGCTTTGGCGGGCGAGTGTGCCGGGGAAACCGTCACTGCGCGGCTGAAGTCGCCATTGCGGTAGATCGTGCGCAGATGCTGGTTGGCCTCGGACCATTGCGTGACGATCCGGCCCCGCCGGACGATTCGGCCCGACTTCACCTCGAAGATGTCCGCGAAGTCGCAGCGGAGCGCGATCTCGAGCTGGAACCTCACCGGCTTCATGCTGTTGTTGGTGATGTCGAGATCTTCGTGCATGCCGCCACTGATCCATCGGCTGATCGTCAGGCCCAGCGTCCGCGGCGCGATCGTGCCGTCTTCGGTGAGCAAGGATCGATTGGTGAGAAATATCCGGGATGCGTAATAGTTGATGGCGCCGCCATTGAGCAGCTCCCAGGGCTCGCCATTGGCGAAGATGGCCCAGCTGCTGACAACGCGCGTATCGAAGAAATAGAGACCCTTTTCACTCGGCCAGTTGATCTGCCCGTCCTGCTCGGTAATCAGCACGGTCTGGTCGTGGTGGATCGAGATTTGCGGTGGGCCGACCTGAACCTTGAACGCCATAAGCTACCCCAGTGATGAGCGGTCCGGCACGCTATCCAAAGAAATATACCCGTTTTCCGGAATCCCCAGGGGGAGCAAGTTTCCATTCCCGAGGTAACGTCTATCGGCTCGCCGATTAAGGTGGCTCGTCAGCCATGAGGGTGTCGGAGGCGGCGAACATGCCGTCTATTGCGCTACAGAGCGAGATATTTGCCCCGAAAAAGTCTTTGCCCGTGATTCGGCCTCGGCAAAGGCCGTGGCCGGCGGGCGCGGAACGCGCGAGGAGGTGTCCCTTTCGTCACCCCCGCGAAAGCGAGGGTCAAGGCAGGATTGGCCGGAACCCTTGGGCCCAGCTTCCTGCTTTCGCAGGAATGACCGCTAGGCGACCATCGGCCTCTCAATAGCTTAGCCCCGACGCATCCCGTGACGGACCCGGAGAATTCTTACCCGGTCGCCCGCAATCCGATACCGGATAATGTAGGGATAAACCAGCGGCCACTCGCGCAGATTGGTGCCCGAAACGGGCCGACCGCGCTCCGGGAAAGTTTCGAGGCTATCGCCCGCTGCTGCCAGCTCTCGCGCAAGATGCTCGGCAGCGCGTCGATTAAATCGAGCGATGTAATCGTAAATGTAACGGATATCGCGGAGCGCCGAGGGCGACCAGACTACTCGCACGGCGGTGGCGTGATCTCACCCCGGGCGAGTTTGAGCAACCACTCTCTGACCTTGTCGTGCGCTATACCTTTGCCGGCCTCGATCTCGGCTTCGGCTTCGGCGATCGCGCGCGCTTCGGCTTCGTCGTCGATTTGATCAAAAACGGACTTCACCTCAGCCATGAGGATCTCCGGTCCTCTAAACCTCCGTATCCTAGCGTATCTTGGCCTGGAAGACTAACGAAGCAAGCCCGCCGCGAATCCTCTGGGGTGGGTCACGGCGGCTCATTTGACATGATGATCGTGCCGCTTGCGGCGAACATGCCGCCGACGCCGTGGCAGACCGAGATCCGGGCATCGGGGATTTGGGCGGGGGCGGTGCCGCGGATCTGGCGCACGCTCTCCTGCAAGGCGTACATGCCGTACATGCCGGAATGCATATAGGAAAGACCGCCGCCATTGGTGTTGAGCGGCAGTTTCCCTCGGGGGGCGGTGTTGCGCTCGGTGATAAAGGCTCCGGCCTCGCCGCGCGGTACAAAGCCGAGATCCTCGAGGCCGTAGATCGGCAGATGCGCAAAGGCGTCGTAGATCATCAGATGATCGACGTCACTGTGTGTGATGCCGGCCTCGGCAAAGGCAGTGGGGCCCGCGACGCGGAAGGCGCGCGAGGAGGTGAAATCCTCCATTTGGCTCACCATCGGCGTCTCGACAGACTCGCCGGTTCCGAGGAGGTAGACCGGCTTTTGCGGGAAGTCGCGGGCGCGCCCGGCGGCGACTAGGATCAATGCGCCTCCGCCATCGGTCACCAAGCAGCACTGCAATAAGCGGAACGGGTAGGCGATCATCCGTGAATTCAGCACATCCTCGACGGTGATCGGCGCCTTGAAGGTGGCGCGCGGGTTCTTCGCGGCCCATTCGCGCTGTACGACAGAGACCATCGCCAGTTGCTCGTGCGTCAGGCCATAGGTCTTCATGTAGCGCAGCACGGGGATCGTGAACAAAGTCGGCGGCCCCATTGGCCCATAGGGCTGCTCGAACTGGCCGGCGAGGCTCGTCGGCGCCACGACATTGCGGGTGCGCCCGACGCCAGAGCGGCCGCTCTCGCCATGCGTGATCAGCACCGTCTTACACAGCCCCGATTCGATCACCGCGGCGGCGTGGCGGACATGGATCATGAAGGAGCAGCCGCCGACCGCAGTGCCGTCGACCCATTTGGGCGTGAGGCCCAGATAGTGTGCCACCGTCACCGGGGTCTCGCCGGCGGTCGCGATCCCGTCGATGTCTTTGGGTTTGAGCCCAGCATCGGCTATCGCATTGAGTGCTGCGTCCGCGTGCAACTGGATCTGCGACATATCGGGAATGACGCCGAGCCGGGTCGTCTCGGCGGCGCCGACGATGGCGATCGATTTCGGCTTCATCGGCTCACCTCCGCTCGCGTGGTGTCAACGAGGCCAACACGCGCGTCGTTGTCTCGCGCAGATTTGCCTGGATCGCCGCATCGTGCGGCGACAACACCGGGCGGAAGAGGGGCAGGGTGATCTCGTCGTCGAGCTTCTCGAATGCGACCTCCAGGGCCATGTCGAGCTGCAACGCTTCCGGCGTCTGTGGGCAATCAACGATGTT
>Ga0306926_10003626_pt1 | contig 16019 bp, 13 predicted proteins | sample flu12Cox44000178_FD_203759 | JGI IMG/M metagenome (GOLD analysis project Ga0306926, IMG submission 203759) | Lab enrichment of tropical soil microbial communities from Luquillo Experimental Forest, Puerto Rico - flux8day.12C.oxic.44.000.178 (v2)... | ecosystem: Environmental > Terrestrial >... | reverse complement strand
GAACCCCCTCGATCGTCCACAAGAGCGGCATGCCGCGCGGTGGCTTGCGAGCGGCGACGGCAAGGTTCTCTCGCACGGTGAGGCTGCGGAAGATGCGGCGGCCCTGCGGTACCAGCGCCACCCCCTGGGCAGCGATCGCTTCGGGCGATCGTCCCTCTACCGTCGTGCCGTAGATCTCGACCGTCCCGCGGCGTGGCGGCAGCAAGCCCACGGCCACGTTCATGCTCGTCGTTTTGCCGGCCCCATTGCGGCCCAGAAGTCCGAGCAGGCGGCCCTCGCCGCAGCGGAATGACACGCGATGCAGCACGTGGCTGTCGCCATAGTATGCGTCGACATCGGCCAGCCGCATCGCGTCACTCGCCAAGATAGATCTCCCTGGTGCGCGGGTGCGCGACCACTTCGCTGCGGGTGCCTTCGACCTCGACCTTGCCAAAATGCAAAACCGTGATGCGTTCAGCGAAATCGAGTGCCACGTCCATGTCGTGCTCGATCATCACGATTGTCACTTCGCGCGGGATCGCGGCCAGCAAGAGCTGCACATCCCGACGCTCGTCGCTCGAAAGGCCGGCGAACGGCTCGTCGAGCAGCAGCACCTTCGGGTTCTGCGCCAGCGCCATCGCGATCTCGACGCGACGCCGCTCGCCATAGGCCGTCTGCGCCAGCGGCCGCTCGGCGAGGTGATCGAGCCCGACCAGCGACAGCGTTTGCCGCGCGGCCGCGAGCAGCGCCGACTGGCGGTCAAGCCGCACCAGCGGGTTCCAGCGCAACCGGGACAGGCCGAGCAGCGACAGCGTAACATTGCGCAGCAGGGTCTCACCGGGGAACAGAGTGACTATCTGGTAGGTGCGCGCCAGTCCGAGATGTGCCCGGCGTCGACTTGGAACCCGGGTGATGTCGTGCTCGAACAACCGGATGGAGCCGACATCGGCGGGCAACTCACCGGTAATCAGGTTGAACAGCGTGGTCTTGCCGGCGCCGTTCGGCCCGATGATCAAGCGCCGCTCGCCCGGGTCCACGGCTAGACTGACATCGGCGGTCACGCGGAGCCCGCCAAACGCTTTTTCCAGGCCGCGCAGCTCGAGTGCATTCACAGTCCGCTCTCCGGCCGCGGTGTAGCGGCGGCGGTCACCTCAGTGACCTGTGGCCGCAATTTCGCCAGACACCAGCGGGCCAGCCGGACCGAGCCCGGCACGATCCCCTCCGGCATGAAGATGACGATCGCAACGAAGATCGCACCCAACACGAAATTCCAGCGCACGATATAGGCGCTTACGACGTTTTTCATGATCACGACGAGTGCCGCGCCGACGATCGGGCCCAGCAGAGTTCCACTGCCGCCCGATATCACCATCAGCAATGCCTCGGCAGAGGCTCCGAGCGCCACCGCCTGCGGGCTGATGAACTGGTTGTAGTACAGGAAGAGCATGCCCGCGACGCCGCTCCACAGGCCGGAAAACAGGAACGCGAGGAAACGGATTAGCCAGATGTGATAGCCAAGGGCAGTCATGCGCCGCGGCTGGTCACGGGTGCCCCGCAGGCTGGCGCCGAACGGCGATGCCGCAACTATCGCGATCGCCGTCACCGCGACGAGGAAGACGATCAATGTCGCCCAATAAAAGTTGGGAGTACTGGTCAAAGAGAGTCCGAACGGGCTCGGTCGCGTATTGATCGCGACGCCGTTGTCGCCGTTGGTGATACTGATCCAGCGATAGGCCACGCCCCAGACGATCTGGCCGATTGCCACCGTGATCATCACGAAACCGAGACCGGTGCCGCGCAGTGCCAATACGGCAAAGGCAGCGGCGGCGACGAGTGTTGCGGCGAGCGCCGCGACGATCGCGACGAGGTGGGTGGCGCCGTTGTTGATCGCCAGGGCGCCGGCATAGGCGGCAATGCCGAATAGGCCGGCGTGCCCGAGTGAGACGAGGCCGGCATAGCCGACCAGTACGTTAAGTGCCAACGCGAAGATCGCATAAAGCAGGATCTGCGAGGCGATGTTGACGTAGTAGCTGTTTCCGACCCACAGCGGCAGCATCGCCAGCGCCGCCAGTGCCAAGGCAAGCGTGAGCCGCCTCACGCCGCCACCCGACCGAACAGACCTTGCGGGCGCAATACCAGGATGACCAGCATTGGCAGGAACAGCACGACATAGGCGAGTTCCGGGAACATCGCCTGGCCGAAATTGTAGAGAAATCCGACGACGAAGCTGCCGATGAACGAGCCAACGAGACTACCGGAGCCGCCAAGGATCACCACGACGAGGGCGAGCGGCAGCATGTCCTGGTCGAGCCCTGGATAGACCGACAGGATCGGGCCGCCGATCACCCCGGCAAAGCCGGCAAGACCGGCGCCAAGCGAAAACACGATCGTGAACAGCCGCGACACGCGGATGCCGACCACCCGCGCGATAGCCGGATCGTCGACGCCAGCGCGGATCATCGCGCCCAATCGGGTCTTGTCGACCAGCCCCCAGAGCGTGGCAGCAACAACGATGGCGATGACGATCAAGCCGAGCCGGTAGGTCGGAAAGGCAAAGCCAGCGATGCGGCTAGCACCGCGAAGCTCGGACGGCGTGGCGATCGAAATTGGGTCGCCGCCCCAGCCTAACAGGCAGATATCGGCGATCATGAACGACAGGCCCAAAGTGACCAGCACCTGCGCCAGCTCGGCCCCTGGCAGCCGGCGCAGTAGCAACCGCTCGACCAATCCGCCGAACGCCGCTACCCCGAGCCCGGCGAGGATCGCCGCCGGCCAGAACCCGAGACCCCAGGAAATCAGGCTGACCGCGAAATAGGCGCCGAGCATGAACAAGGAGCCGTGCGTCAGATTGGGAATCCGCATCAGCCCGAAGATCAATGAGAACCCAGCGGACAACAAAAACAAGAGACCGCCAAAGGCGATGCTGTTGCCGGCCAATATCAGCCACAGGTTCATTGCGGCATATCCTGGCTCAGCGTTTCAACGGCGGATAATCGCGCGAATAGACCGGCTGGGAGAGGAACCACTTTTCGTCATAGGTCCAGAACTGGCTGCCGTCGGGATAGGTCTTGACGATGGTGTTGACCAACCTGTCGCCTTTTCTCTCGCAGCGGCGGATGAAGATGTTGCCGACGACATTTCCGAAATGGTCGAAATGGAAGGCACCGCGCGGCGAGTCGGTCAGCGAGACTGCCCGCACCGCCTTTATGAACGCTTCCTTGTCGTCGGTACTGCCGCTGGTTGCTTTGAGCGCAGCCTCGGCGACCATCCCATTGATGTAAAGGCAGGCGGCGGCGATGCCGGGGATGTTTCCGGTCTCCCGGACCATCCCTTCGACGAATTTTCGGTTGGCCGCCGAGTCGAACTCCGCACTGTAGGGTCCGGATGAGATCAACCCCACCGACTCGTCGCCGAAGGTCCGCAGCAGCGAGTCGTCGGCTATCCCCTCACCGCCGAGCAGCGGAAGGGTCAGCCCGGCTGCGCGATATTGCTGCATGAATTTGAGTGGGTTGGCGCCGGCGAAGCCGGCGACGACGGCATCAGCGGCTCCGATCTGCGCGAGATACGGCGTGTAGTCGGGGGTGACGAGCGGCGGCCATAGTTTGGCCTTGACGCGCCCGCCGGCATCTTCGAATACCCGCTGAAAGCCGCCCATCTGCTCGTAGCCGAAGGCAAAATCGTCCGACACGGTGATCGCTGTCTTGTATTTGAGGTCCTTGGCCGCGTAGTCCGCCAGCGGATGCATTGCTTGCGCCGAGGTGGCGGAGGCGCGGACGAAGTAGGGGTTGGGCCGCCGCTGGGTCATATCCTCGGCCGCAGCGAGGCCCAGCAGCGGGATTTTTTGCCCGGCGACGTAGTCGCTGATCGCGAGCAGCTCGAACGCCGCCAGCGGACCGAAAATCATGTCGACCTTGTCGCGCTCGATCAGCTCCTGTGCTTTGGTCTTGGCGCCCGCCGGGTTGCCGCCGGTATCCGCGACGACCAGCTCGGCCTTGCGGCCGGCGAGCGTATGTTCGCGGTCCTTCAGGAACAGCACGGTGCCCTGCTCCATCTGGATGCCGGCCGAGGCAAGCGGTCCAGTCTTGATCGTCAAAAGCCCGATCTTGACCGGGCCGGCCTCGGCGATCGCCGGCATCGGCAGGCTTGCCGTTAGGACCGAACCCGCCGCCCCGCCGAGCATCCGCCGCCGCGTAAGCCGTCTCGTCATCGCGCCCTCCTCCCTGCTTGTCGGCCAGTAACAGCCTGCGGCCGGCCGTCTTCTCCTATTGTGCCCGCCCGCGACAGCGGAAGTCTCAGCTTTTCAATGGCGGGTAATCACGAGAATAGACCGGCTGTGCGAGAAACCATTTCTCGTCATAGGTCCAAAACTGGCTGACGTTGTTGTAGGTCTTGATCGTCGTATTGACGAGCTTGCCGTCCATTCGCTCGCACCGGCGGATGAAGATGTCGCCGACGACATTGCCGAAATGGTCAAAATGGAACGGGCCGCGCGGTGTATCGGTTAACGCCACCTCGCGCAGCGCTTTGATCAGCGCGTCCCTGTCATCGGCCTTGCCACCGGTTTTTTGCAGCGCGGCATCGGCCACCATGCCGTTGATGTAGAGCCCCGCGGCGTAGAGGCCGGGAAGGTTCTCGTAGTCGCGCAGCATGCCGGCGACGAATTTCTGGTTGCTCGGCGTATCGAGATCGACGGTATAGGGCGAGGCGCTGATCATGCCGATCGCCTCGTCGCCGAAACTCTTCAACAGCGCGTCGTCGCCCGCGGTCTCACCGCCGATGACCGGCAAGATCAAGCCGGCATCCTTATACTGCTTCATAAATTTGAGCGGGTTTGAGCCGGCGAACCCTTGCACGATCACATCGACGTCGCTCAGCTGCGCAAGATAGGGCGTGTAGTCGGGAGTTACGATCGGCGGCCACAGCTTGGCTTTGACCCGGCCCCCGGCGTCCTCGAAGACGCGCTGAAACCCACCCATCTGCTCATAGCCGAAGGCAAAATCCTCAACTATCGTGATGGCGGTCTTGTATTTGAGCTCCTTGGCGGCGTAATCGCCGAGCGGCTGCATCGCCTGTGCCGCCGTCGCCGAGGCGCGAACGAAGTACGGATTGGGCTTGCGCTGCGTCATGTCCTCGGCCGCGGCGAGGCTGAGGATCGGCACCTTCTTGCTGGCGACGTAATCACTGATGGCGAGCAGCTCGAATGCCGCCAACGGACCGAAAATCATGTCGACATTGTCGCGCTCAATCAGCTCCTGTGCCTTGGTCTTGGCGCCGGCCGGGTTGCCGCCGGTGTCGGCGACGATCAACTCCGTGGCGCGGCCGGCAAGCTTATCGCCGCTGTTCTTCAGGAAGAGCCTCGTTCCTTGCTCCATCTGGATGCCGCCTTGCGCCAGCGGGCCAGTCTTGACCGTCAGCAACCCGATCTTGATCGGCTTGGCCTGTGCGATCGCGGGCAGCGGCAGGTTCGCGACAAGTGCCGCTGCGGCCGTGCCGCTGAGGAGTTTGCGTCGTTCCACTCTTAGCGTCATTGCGTCCTCCGCTGTTCAGCTGCAATCGCCGCACAGGCCTTCTGGCGAGCGCGATTAATCCGGTTGGCAACCACTGTCCAGGCAATCCCGGCGCATAGGTTCTTCGCCGGTGGTGTTTGCGGGTGTTCAATCGCTCGCACCCTCGGTCACGAACGCCGTGATCCTCGACAAAGGTTGAACGACCAATATACGGAGGGACCGCCACCTTTCCGGTATCGTCGCGGAGTGCGAAAGGTCGATGTCCAATCGGCTTTCGTCAATCCGCTGCACTCTAAAAAGGGCATTCGTCGGGCACGAGATCGAGATCCGGCGTTCGCTACGACGGCCTGCAGCCATGCGAGGGGGCATACGAAGACCAGAACCAAAAGAGGACCAGGACTGCGTGATGGAGACGGTCGCCTGAAGCCGATATACTCGACGTAGCAATGCGTCGGCATCCGGGTGCACTGAGGTTTGCAACGTCGCTGCAGTAGCGGCTGTAAGCGCCGGGCGCCTCGAACCACTCCGCTCAATAAAGGTGACAAGCAACGGCGTGATACGGGGCGACTTCCTTGCGCAACGGCGCCTCCCGTGCGCAACGCGGCATAGCGTGCGGACAACGCGGATGGAACCGGCATCCCGAGGGGGGATCGAGCGCGCTTGGAACTTCGCCGGTAACTGCCAGCTTTTCGTGTCTTTGATCCGGATGTGACGGCAGCGCTGCAGTAAACAGCGCCTGCGTATAGGGGTGAAGCGGCTTCGCGCACAGTTCAAGGCTGTGGGCAAGCTCGACAATCTGTCCGAGATACATGACCGCAATGCGGTGGCTGATGTGCGCCACGGTCGCCAAATCATGCCCAATAAACAGATAACTCACCGCGAGACTCTGCTGCAGCTGTTCCAGCTGATTCATGATTTGAGCGCGGATCGACACGTCCAGCGCCGAGACCGGCTCGTCAAGCACGATAAGGCGCGTATCAGTTGCCAGCGCTCTGGCGATTGCGATGCGCTGGCGCTGACCGCCGCTGAACTCGTGCGGAAACAGCCGCGCCACTTCCGGCGACAGTCCAACCATTTCCAACACTTCGGCGACGCGTTGCCGGCGGGCCTCGCGAGACAGATCGGTATGAATTTCCAACGGCTCGGCAATAATATCGCCGACCCGCATGCGCGGACTGAGCGAGCTGTAGGGATCTTGGAAGACGACCTGGACCTCGCGGCGGTAACGCATCAACTCGGGCCCTTTGAGCCCGCAGACTTCCTCGCCGTCATAGCGGATCGTACCGCCAGTGGGGATCTCCTGTAGCAGGATCAGCTTGGACGTCGTTGTCTTGCCGCACCCCGACTCGCCGATCAGCCCCAATGTCTCAGCCGGATGGATAGCAAAATTCACCCCGTCGACGGCTTTCACCCAGCCAATCTTGCGCCGCAACATCGCCGGCGCTGACCGGAAAGTATTTCCGGACATTTTCCAGCTCAAGCAATGGCGCTGACATATTGCTCCTTTGCTTGGTGGTCGACGAGCCAGCATTTCGCTACCCAGTTCTCGGCAATACGACGGTCGTCCGGCTGCTGTGTCTGGCATTGCGTCATTGCGCGAGCGCAGCGCGGGTGGAACGCGCAACCCGAAGGAAGCTGAGCTAGGTTGGGCGGCTGGCCAGGGATCGCGTAGAGCGGCTCCTTGGTGCCGAGTTTCGGCATCGAGCCGAGCAAGGCCTGGGTATAGGGGTGCTTCGCGGCCCGGAAGAGGTCGCGCACCGCACCCTGCTCGACGATTTTCCCGGCGTACATGACAGCCATCTTGTCGCACATCTTGGCGACAATACCGAGATTGTGGGTGACGAAAATCAGCGCGACGCCGCTCGCCTGCTGGATCTCCTTCAGAACGTCCAGGTATTGGGCCTGGATCGTGACATCCAGATTGGTCGTAGGCTCGTCGGCGATGATCAGTTTCGGCCCGCCCGCCATCGCGATTGCGCCGACCACCCGCTGGCGCATGCCGCCGCTCATCTGATGGGGATATTCGCGCATCCTCACCGTCGGCGAGGAGATGCGTACTGCCCGCAGCAGTTCTTGTACTCGCTGCCGCAGTGAACGGCCGCGGGTCCCGAGATGATAAAAGGCCGGCTCGGCAACCTGCGTGTAGATGCTGAACAGCGGGTTCAGAGAGGCCATCGGGTCCTGCAGGATCATCGCGATCCGCCGACCGCGAATGCGGCGCATTTCGCGCGGCCTCTTTGTCGTCAGCTCCTCGCCGGCGAATTCGATGCCGCCGCCGACGATGCGCGCCGCCGGTGGGAGCAGACCGACGACTGAAAGGCAGGTCGTGGTTTTGCCGCATCCGGACTCGCCGACAAGGCCGATCGTCTCGCCTTCGTTAAGCGTGAAGCTGATCCCGTCCACCGCCTTGACCACCCGGGCGCCGCCAAACGAGAAATAATGGGTCCGCAAATCCGACACGCGCAGCAATTGGGCCATCAGGAAGCCTTTTCGCGGCCTACATGTTGCGCAGTTGTGGGTCGAGCCGGACCCTCAGCCAGTCGCCGAGCAGCTGCGTCGCAAGCACGACGAGCAGGATGCACAGGCCGGGAAACACGGTCAGCCACCAGTCACCGACCATCATCATCGATCGGCCGTCGGACAGCATCGATCCCCAGGCCGGTTGCGGGGCGGGGACGCCGATCCCAAGAAAGCTCAGCGACGCCTCGGCGATGATGACAACGCCGATCGTCAGGCTCGCCAGCACCATTGCCGAGTTCATCACATTGGGCAGGATGTGGCGGAGGATGATCCGTGTGCGCGAACCGCCGGCAATCTCAGCGAGCTTGACGAACTCGCGTTCTCTGAGGCTCAGCACCTCGCCGCGGATCACCCGGGTGTAGCGGGTCCAATAGACGAGCCCGAGTATAATGATGATGTTCCACATACTCGGCCCGACGACGGTGGCGAGGAAGATCGCGAAAACCAGCGCCGGTAGGGCGAGCCAAGCGTCGGTCACCCGCATGATCAGCTGATCAACCCAACCGCCGAGATAGCCGGAGAGGATGCCCAGCGCGGTCCCGAGGCTGCCGGCGACGATCGTGCCTACCACACCGACGATCAGCGACACGCGCGCGCCAAAGATTAGCCTACTGAGAACGTCGCGGGCCTGGAAGTCGGTGCCAAGCAGCGCACGCGTCGAGCCTCCCTGCATCCAGAAAGGGGGCTCGAAGATCTTCGCTCCCGGGATCGGCTCGGTCGGGTCGTAGGGGGCGATAAAATTGGCGAGGATTGCGATCAGAATGAACGGCACGAGGATCGCCAGCGGCACGAGCGGCAGCTCCCGTACCCAGCGCCATCCAGTCCCCCGCGGGGTGAAGAACTCTTGAGCGGCCGGAACGGGCGCCGCCGCGGTGGCTGTCGCGATCTCGTCAGTAGTGGTCATGCTAGCGCCTATCGGGCCAAACGGATGCGTGGATCGATCCAGGCATAGACGATGTCGATGACGAGGTTGATCGCGACGATCATCATCCCCGCCAACAGTACGATCCCCTGGACGAGCGGGAAATCGCGCTGGAAAATTCCTTCGTAGAGCAGCCGGCCGATACCGGGCCAGGCAAAGATGACCTCGATGATCACCGCCGCATTGACCATGATCACGAGGTTGACGCCGGCCAAGGTAATGACCGGGATGAGTGCGTTCTTGAAGGCGTGCATCCCGATCACAACGACACCCGGCAACCCCTTCAACCGCGCCAGCTTGATGTACTCGCTGCGCAACACTTCGAGCATGCTCGACCGGGTCAGGCGCAACAGCGAGGCGGCAAAGTACCAGCCCAGCGCCAATGCCGGCATGATCAGGTTGCACCAATCGCCCTGCCCGCTTGTCGGCAACCAGCCGAGCCACACCGAAAACACCAGGATCAGCACCAGTCCGAGCCAAAAACCAGGGACCGACAAGCCAAGCAATGCGACAATTTTGCCGAAATTGTCCCACGCGCCGTTTACCCGCACCGCCGAGATAAGCCCCGCGGGGATACCGATCACAAACGAAATCAGCGAGGCAGCGAGCGCCAGTTCTAGAGAGTTGGGCAAGCGCTGAAAGTATAGGGTGCTGACCGGCATCTCATAGTTGAACGAGTTGCCGAGCTTGCCGGTGAGAATGTTTTCGAGGAAGCTGAGATATTGCACCGGTAACGGACGGTCGAGCCCCCATTCGACGCGCACTCGGGCCAAGTCTTCGGGGCGAGCGCCGGGCTCCGCCAATAACGTCACCGGATCGCCGGTCAGCCGTACCACCAGAAAAATGGTCAGGCTCAGAATGAGCAGCGTTATGATCGCGTAGACCGTCCGTCGGATAATGAACTGCCGCATTGGCTATCCCTGCTCCTCGGTGTTCAGCGTCATTTCTGGGCAGCGGTTTCCTTCAACTGGATGTCCTCCCAGGGATAGGCATAGCCGCTGGTGGCATAGCTCGGAAACACATCCTGCCATTTCGTCGCCGCTATGCGCGGCCCGATCGCATTGACAAAAGCGTGGCGGAAGACCGGGACGAAATAATAATTCTCGACGATCTCGCGCTGAATGTCTTCTGCCAATCGCTTGCGCTCGTTGCGGTCGACCGAGGCGAGGTACTTATTGAATTTGTCGTCGAGCTCCCGCACACAGTTGCGGTCCTTGCCATTGAAGCCGCCGCAGCGCATGAAGGAATCGTACCAGTTGGACCAGGTGCCGCCCACGCGCGCCGCGTTCATGATGATCTGCACACCCGGCCACTCCTTGAGGCCGCCTTGCAGCCGCTTCAAAAAGACGCCGCGCTCCATCGTCTGCATCTTTGAGCGGATGCCGATCGCCTGCAGCTGCGAGACGATGCGCTCGCCGCGCGAGTAGTAATTCGGCACCGGCGTCACCCAGTCGACGTTAAAGCCGTTCGGGAAACCGGCCTCGGCCATCAGCTGTTTGGCGTTGGCGATATTGTGCTCCCATTTCGGCCACGGCAGACCGTATTCGACATCGTCGTTGATCCAATTGCCGTCAACCTGCCCCATGCCGTCGCACTCGGCTTGATTGATTGCGTCGCGGTCGATCGCGAGACTGATCGCCTGCCGCACGCGCTTGTCGTGAAACGGGCTCTTGGGGTCCTGAAAGCCGGGGAATTCTAGCCACCAATTGCCGGAGACGACCGGCGCCAGCATCAGCCTGGGGTTGCTCTTGATGCGGTCGATCAACTCACCCGGCACAAAATATATGATGTCCGCTTCGCCGCGTTCGAGCATCGCTACCCGCGTTGCCGCTTCCGGCACGCTGATCATCGTAAATTGCCTGACGTGGACCGGCCTGTAATAGTCTTCGAACGCCTCGAATTCGAGCCGGACCCCCGGCTGCTGCGAGACGAGCTTGTATGGCCCGGCGCCGATCGGCTTCTGCATAAAACCGGATTGCCCCGTCTGCTCGTAGTATTTCGCCGGGACGACCCAGCCCGCGCCGCAGACATTCCCGGTGCCGAGCAGGATCGGCAAATCAAAAAACGGCTCTTTGAAGTGAAAGCGCACGGTGTCGGTGGCGACGAACTCGATACCGTCGGTGTTCTTGTGGAGAACGTCGCCCCATGCGCCGCGGTAGTGCTCGTAGCTCCATTTGACGTCGTCGGGGGTAACCGGCGAGCCGTCATGAAATTTGATGCCTTGCCGCAGCTTGAACGTGGCGCTCTTTGCATCCTCGGCAAAGTCAAAGCCTTCGGCCAATGCCGGGTGGTCGTAACGGGCCTCACGGAAGTTTTTGATCAGCGCATCGTGCAGCGCAAAGATGAAATTGTCCGGGCTTGCAGTGCCGTCGTGCTGCTGCGGGTCGAGCCAGCGCGAAGCAATGTTTGTGTGCCAGGCCAGCACCAGCTTGCCGCTCGGTGCCACGCTCCCAACCGCGCCGGCACGGCGCACGAAGGGCCCTGCGGCGGTGGCCATCATCAGCGCGGTAGTCCGCAGCACCGTGCGGCGGGTCAGGTTTTTTTTGGTCATTGTTTCCTCCCTGGTCATGGCTTTGATGGGCCCACTACGCCTTCAGCTCGATGTCTTCCCACGGATAAGCATAGGCCGTCGTCACCGTTGGGAAGACATCCTGCCATCTCGCCGCGGCGACACGTGGGCCGATCGCCTGCATTGCGGCATGGCGGAACACCGGCACGAGATAGTAGTTCTCCAGGATCTCGCGCTGGATCTCCTCGGCCAGTCTCTGGCGCTCGTCGCGATCGACGGAGGCGAGATACTGGCTGAATTTTCCATCCAGCTCCGGCACGCAGTTGCGGTCGCGGCCGTTGAAGCCGCCGCAGCGCAGGAAAGAATCGTACCAGTTCGACCAGGTGCCGCCAACGCGGGCGGCATTCATGATGATCTGCACCCCGGGCCACTGCTTGAGCCCGCCTTGCAGCCGCTTCAGAAAGACCCCGCGCTCCATCGTCTGCAGCTTGGCGCGGATTCCAATCGCCTGCAGCTGCGAGACAACGCGCTCGCCGCGCGAGTAATAATCTGGCAGCGGGGTCAACCAGTCGACATTGAAGCCGTTGGGATAACCGGCCTCGGCCATCAACTGTTTGGCCTTGGCTACATTGTGCTCCCATTTCGACCAAGCCATGCCGTATTCGACGTCGTCGTTGATCCAATTGCCGTCGACTCGGCCGAGACCGTCGCATTCAGCTTGGTTTATCGCGTCGCGGTCGATCGCCAGACTGATCGCCTCGCGCACCCGCTTGTCGTGAAACGGGCTCTTGGCATCCTGGAAACCGGGAAATTCGAGCCAAAAATTGGCCGAGATGACGGGTGCCAGTCGCAGCTTGGGGTTGTCCTTTACGCGGCCGATCAGTTCCCCCGGAACGTTGTAGATGATGTCGGCCTCGCCGCGTTCGAGCATCGCGATGCGCGTCGTCGCCTCGGGCACGCTGATCATCCTTAGCTGTTTGACATGCACCGGTCGGTAATAATCGTCGAAGGCCTCGAATTCGAGCCGCACCCCCGGCTCCTGCGAAACGAGCTTATAGGGGCCGGCGCCTACCGGCTTCTGCATGAACCCTGACTGTCCGACCTTTTCGTAATATTTCGCCGGCACCACCCACCCGGCACCGCAGACATTGGCGGTGCCGAATAGGATCGGAAAATCGAGAAACGACTGCTTGAAATCGAAGCGCACCGCAGAGTCGCCAATGATCTCCACCCCTTGGGTATTCTCGTGCATCACATCGCCCCAGGCGCCGCGATAATGCTCGAAGCTCCATTTCACGTCCTCGGGCGTGATACGGCTGCCGTCGTGAAATTTGATCCCCGGACGTAGCTTGAAGATTGCGCTCTTGCCGTCCTCGGCAAAATCGTACCTTTCGGCCAGCGCCGGACAGTCGTAGCGCCGCTCGCGGAAGTTTTTGATCAGCGCATCGTGCAGCGCCATGATGAAATTGTCCGGGCTCGCGGTACCGTCATGCTGCTGCGGGTCGAGCCAGCGCGACGCGATGTTGGTATGCCACGCCAGCACCATACTCCCGCTGGCAACCGCATTGCCCGCGCGGGCGCTCCGGACAAAAGGTACTGCCAACGCTGTCGCCGTAAGCCCGGCGGCCCGTAATACGGTGCGCCGAGTGAGCCCACCATCACCCATCGTGTTCTCCCTAGGATCGGCGTCAACTTGGCACTTCTCCTTCGGAGCGCCATAGCGCGACCAATCGCCCTCAAAACGAGAGCCGTGCATTAACCTATCCCAGCCATGCGCAAATGTCCTGCGCTTTAGTGGCTGTGAGCCAGCACCGAGCGGATGTTGCCCTGTTTTTTTTGCCAATGCCATCCCTGCCGTACTAGACTAAGCCTGCGAGGGCAATAGTGACGCTGCTGCTGCGAACACGCGCCGCATCTCCCTAAATTCCTACTTCCTGTTTAATGAAGCTGGCCTAGAGTGCCCGCCGATTGCGGCTGGTTTGTCGCGCCCGCATCAACTGCCGGCCGGACGGTCACGATTATCGAACCACCAAGCTGGTGTCTCTCGATCAGTTGCCGGCAGGACCCGCACCTGCAGCTGCACCTGCTGGTGTGATGGTTGCCCGCCTGCCTAGTGCTTCGTCGATCTGCTCGATCGAGCGGCGGCTGGTTTCAAAGCCGATGAACCAAAAGGCAAAAGCGCCGAGGACGTACCAAAAGGCGAAGTAGTTAAAGCCCGGGACCAGCGCATCGAGCGTCGCCTCCGGCTTAACGTAGTTCGACGAACCGGCGATCAGCGCCAGCCCGGCCGGACCGATGAACTTGCCGAGATTGCCGATGCCGTAAACGAAGCCCATACCGCTGCCGCGCAGCCGCGAGGGCCACAGCTCGCCCATATAGGGGCCGACGATGGAATAATTGCCGCTGCCAAAGAAGCTCTGCAGCAGAAGCATGATGTAAAATACCGATATACCGCCGATGAACGCGCTGTGCATGTAGCCGGCAAGCGACATACACAGCGCGGCGGTCATGCAGCTGAACACCCCCGCGGGGCGCCGCCCCCATGCATCCGAAATCCACGAGCACAAGAACCGCCCGGCGATCGCCGCTACAGCGATCCAGATCCCCAGCTTGGAGGCCTCGGCCGGCGTGATCTGCAGCACCATCACCAGCAACGTTACCTGCCACAGCGCTAGCCCGACACCGCCAGTTTGGCTGAGGCCGGTTAGTGCGCCGGCGAAGATGCTACGCGGATATTTGAACAGCTCAGTCCAGCGCGTGTGCTCGACCGTGGGAGCCGCCGCCGGCAAGGAGATGTCTTTGGGATCGATCTGCAATGCCCAGGCGAGCGAACGGCGCGCCTCTTCGAAACGCCCCATCCGCGTCAGCCAGTGCGGCGATTCTGGGACCCAGGCGCGGATATAAAGGGTTAAGAGGGCCGGCAGCAAGCCGACGGCAAACAACCCGCGCCAGCCGATATAGGGAGTGGCGAACGCCGATAGCAGCGCACCAAGCAGAAAACCTGCCGGCAGCATCGTCGTCGTCAGACCGGTCAGCCAGCCGCGCTTGGCGCTGGGCACGAATTCCTGGATAATCGTGATATCGACCGAGTACATGCCGGTCACACCGAAGCCGACAAAAATCCGGCAGATCACCAGGTAGATCCAAGCGTGCTCAGGGGTCAGCGCCATCGCCCCGGTGGCGATCGAGGTGTTCAGCACCGTACCGATCATTGCCTTGCGCCGGCCGATCTTATCGGCCGCCCACCCCCAGAGCAGCGAGCCGAACGGCGCGCTGATGCCCGAGGCGAGCAGGATCATTCCTGATTGCCCGAAGGTCAGGTGCCAGTCCTTGACAATGAACGCCAGAACAAAAGCAATCAGCCCGAAGTCGAAGAAATCAAGCATGTCGCCTATCGTAGCAGCGAAGGCGATCTTCCACTGGTTCGCCGTCAGTTTCTGCTGTGCGTCCAATCTTTCGAGCATCATGCCCTCCCTATTGTGCCACGCATTGAAGGTCTAGCTAGGCGGGCTGACTTCTAGGATACTGTTGGTTGTGGACCCCGGCGCAATCAAACAACTCGGATCCACTCGCGTGATTGGAAAATTGGAGAGCCCGAGTGCGAAAACCCGGATGATGGTAAGGATAAGCAGCCCAACCATCAGAATTGTCAGGAACGGGTTGATCTCGTCCGCAGCTCGGTCGAGCCGCCGCATCAACGGCTCCGAAGCGTGATCATCTCGCGGAGAACGTCGCGGCATCTCGGCTTCAACCTCCCACGATCGAGGCTCGCCGACCCTTCCAAGTGGCTCGTGCTGATGGCTCGATCCCGTTCGCCGCTGATGCGACGTCGGCACTACGAAGAGTATGCGATGCCGGCACGGGCGTCTTTGATCTAGGCTAATGATCTCGATTAAGATCCGATGACCGAAACTTGCCGGCGACAGCTTTCCGTCTGCTGCCGCGAATCGATTTATGATCGGGGGCGGGCATGCCACTGCGACCGACGACGGCGAAGCCCCGCGTTGCGAGACCGCTTACGCGGAAGCTCAACCTATTGGTCACGCTGACGCCTGAAGAGATTGCGATCCTCGATGGCTTGCAATCGGAGACCCGGGTTATTCGGCGTAATCGCGAGATCATCACCGAGGGGCGGAAATACGACGCTTTACTAATACTGGTCGACGGCGTCTCGATCCGCTGCCGCATCCTTCACGACGGCCGTCGCCAGATACTGAACATCGCGCTGCCTGGGGACCTCATCGGGTTCCCCAGCGCATTCTCCGAGCGCGCGCTGTATTCGATCACTGCGCTTAGCGATTGCGTCGTGGCGCCCGTCCCCTTTGCGCAGCTGTTCAGTCTCTTCGACGGGCAGCCGAGACTTGCCGCGACAGTGTTCTGGTCTTTCGCCTGCGAGGCTGCGATGTACGCCGAGCACTTGATCGATGTCGGGCGACGATCGGCGCTGGAACGGGTCGCTCACTTCCTACTGGAGCTGCTGACGAGGCTGCAGGTGATCGGCCTGGCGGACGAACGCTCGTTTCGAATGCCATTGACCCAGGAGCTGATTGGGGACGCGCTCGGGCTGAGCGTCCCGCACGTT
>Ga0306926_10003623_pt1 | contig 16028 bp, 22 predicted proteins | sample flu12Cox44000178_FD_203759 | JGI IMG/M metagenome (GOLD analysis project Ga0306926, IMG submission 203759) | Lab enrichment of tropical soil microbial communities from Luquillo Experimental Forest, Puerto Rico - flux8day.12C.oxic.44.000.178 (v2)... | ecosystem: Environmental > Terrestrial >... | reverse complement strand
GATCCTCGCTCGTCAGTCCGAAATAGTCCTGCAGGTGCGGATGCGAAAGCACCCGGATGCCGATCAGGAGGAGCCCGAATGTTTCGACGATCGAGAACACCCCGAGCACGGCCGCGATGCTGAGGAGCTGCGGCATGTGCCAGCGGATCGGCTTCGCGCTCACGGGAGTGTTGTCGTAGGCGATGGTCATGATCGGGACGTCGTCGAGCAGCGACATGGCAACGATCATCATGGCGGTCAGCGGCGCAAAGTCGAGAAAGATGGTGGAGAGCACGACCACGAACATGATGTCCATGAGCAAGCGTTGATTCTATTGGGAGATTCGCCCGTATGTCGCGTTTATGTCGTATGCAGGCCGAGGGCGCGCTCGGCGGCGACGAGCTCGGCCCCGTCATCACCGCGCGGGAATAGGTGCCCGTAGGTGTCGAGCGTCATGACGATGGAGCTGTGGCCGAGTCGAGCCTGCACCATCTTGGCCGGTAGCTCGAGCCCGCCGTCGACCTTTCGGTTGATCCACCAAGATGCGTAGAAGTGGCGCAAGGCGTGCAGGCCGGGGTACTTGGCTCGGTTGTTTGCGGTCACCACGCCCGCGGCGAGCTGCGCCGGAATGAGCGCGCTGCGGATGATGCTCTTGTGGTGGCTGATGCGCCCGGTGCTGGTCGGAAATACGAGCCCGAGCTCGCTCCGCGGACAGGCTAGCCTCCAGGTCCGCAGGGTGTTGCTCGTGAAGGGACCGAGCGGGATGGTGCGCTCGCCGGCGCGGGACTTCGGCTTGCCGATGGCGAGGTAGCAATCGGCGCGCTGGCGCACGTGGAGCTCGCCCCGCTTCAGGTCGATGTCATTCCAGGTGAGGCCGCGCAGCTCACTGGCGCGCAGCCCGGTGAAGGCCGCCACCACCAGCAGCGGCCGCCAGCGGTCCGAGCCAGCTTGAACGATGCGCCGGATCTCATCGGGGGTGGGGATGTCGCGGCCAACTTCGACCTTGCGCTGGTCGCGCTTGTTGCCGTCGATGCGGACGCTGGTGGCGACGTTTTGGGCGACCGTCCCGCGGCGCTGGGCGTCGCGCAGGGTCGACTTGAGGGTGCCGAGCACTTTGCGCGCCATTGGCCGGGAGAGCGCGCGCAGGAGGTCGTCGCGAAAGGCATCGATCCGCGGGGCGGTGAGGCGGGCGAGCCGCTCGTTACCGAGCCTTGGGGCAATATGCAACGTGACGTGCCCACGATAGGTCTTCAGGGTTATACGTTCGCGCCCCTCGAGCTCGACCCGGCTCAGCCAGTCCTCCGCCGCCTCGGCGACGGTGATGCTGGCGCCCACCGCCGTGTGCACGCCGGCGCGGACCTCAGTCTGCACCTGCGTCTCGTAGGCGTCGGCGTCGCGCTTCTTCTCGAACGTGGCGATGCGTTGCGTCCCCGCCTGGTCGGCATAGGCGACGACCCACGCCGCGCGGGATTCGCCGCTTTTGGTTTTCCATACACGCCGGCGAACAGACATTTTAAGCCCTGAAAGGAAGTGCGTTTTCGAGCCGGCTGAAAATGCGGGTGAGGTTGTAAGTGCAGAACCACTTGTCGCGGTTCTCGGCCACCAGCTTCAGCATCTCGTTGGATGCCGAGGCGAACGGGGTGGGTTGCTGGAGCTGGATTACTGCGAGCGAAATCGGAGATCTCCGCGCCCACGGTGCGGACATCACGTTCGACCACAGGCACAAGAAGTAGGGCTGGCCGCTTTGAGCTTCATGGCTGGTCACGAGTTCAATTGTGCTGGCGATGTTTCGCCAGTTGTTCTTGAGGCTGGCTACAATGAGGGTCGGGTCGAGCCCCAGTTCTGCGAGGATAAGGGCGATCAGCCACTGGGCGACCTGGGAACGACTGTAGCGCACGCGCTTCCTGCCTTTTTCAAGATTCACCAGACCGAGCTTCTGCAGGTGCTTCAGCCGTCCGCGGAGTGCGCCGCGTTGGTGCATTAGTCCGACGTCAAAGGCTCGCGCCAGAGCCGTCTCGGCTTCGGCGTATGAATAGGCTGGTGCTTCAAATCTGTACAATTCTGTACGAACCATTTCGCGAAAATGGCGGACCGGCGTGGAAAAATCAAGTACGAACCACCGCGATACTCTTGCAATCTATTCAAGGACGTGCAAGGAGTAAACGTACTCCAAAGTAAAGAGGATCCCCCATGGCCGATCAATCCGATCTGGCCAGCGATCTGCTGCATGGTGGCTCCGAGATCGCGCTGGTGATCTACGGCAAGAACGACAAAGCGACGGTTCGTCGGCTTTACCATGAGCAGAACCGCTGGCCCATCTTCAAGCTCGGCGATAGCGGCGTCTTTTACGCCCTGCGTTCGAAAATCCAGGCCCATCTTGAGGCCAAAAGCGCTGAGAAAGAGACCAAGATTCTTGCGGCTGCCTCGTCTGCTGCAGCCTTGAAGGCCGCCAAAGCCAAGGCCAAGCCGCAACGCCGCCGTCCTGTGCGCTCTTCTTCCAACGAAGCTGGCTAAAAAGCCGGAAGCCCAACCGGCGCGAGTGGTTCAGACGCCGGCGGGCTTCTCGGTGAAATCTCCGAGTCGGTAAACCCCAGGAGATTGTTTGTGTCAAATAACGGTTTTTCCACAGAAATCAACGGCAACGGCAGTCTGACCCGTGAGCGGTTCGAGGACGCCGGCGTGCCGGTGGGCGACACGGCCTTGCCCGTCGCCACCACCGAGTTCGGCAAGAACGTCCGGTCGAAGGCATTTTTCGAGAGCGCTATCGACGCTTCGTGGCAGAAATCCACCCAAGGCATTTTCGACACTGGACGTTGGCTGCAACAGGCTCGCGAGGAACTGGACCGCCATGTCTACAATGCCTTGCGACTGCCGTTCTCCGTCAGGACCCGCAACCGGCTGATTGCGATCGCAGCGCATCCGATCCTCGGGACACATGTGTCCCAACTGCCGCCATGCTGGGGCACCCTCTACGCGCTGGCTGAAATTGACAATCACGACCTCCTTCGAGCTGCCCTCGCGGACGGGCGAATTCATCCCGGCCTGCAGCGCAAAGACATTCGCACCGAGGTCTTGTGCTTACCGCCGAACCCACCGCGGGGAACAGAGACGCCAAGCGATCCAATCGCAACGTGGAAGACATTTTCGCAAGCCGACAAAAGCAAAATCCTTGATCGCGAAGGCCGCCGCGGGTTGGCGGCGCTCGTGTCGCCAAAGCTCATGCGCGACCTGGTAATGCACCTCGCCGCGCTAGAGGCATTCGATGCCTCGACGGAATTGGACAAGGCGATGAGCCTGACGGCAATCCTGCGAAACATCCTCGCCATCGAGAACAGCGACGATCTGATGGAACGCCTGCGAGCGAGGCTCAAAAAGTTCGGTCTCGAAATTAACGACGTCTCGATCGCGCTTCCGAAAGACCGGGCGTCGATCAAGGCATGGTCCTGGCGTCAGGTGGCGCCCGACCGCGTCGAATTTATCTGCACGCACTGTCACTGCGTCCGCGGGATTGTCCGCTTAGCGACGCGAGCACGGCGGTGATGGTGTCATGGCTGAACACGAACCCTGCATCGGCGCCACATCGGATTGGTACACGCCGCCGGAAATCTTCAAGGCGCTCGATCTCCTCTTCGATCTAGATCCTTGCTCGCCTGGTCCGGGGCATTGGGTGCCCGCGAGGGAAATCTATACCGTCGAAGATGATGGGCTCCGTCAGCCATGGCATGGGTTGGTGTTCATGAATCCGCCGTTCGGCGGCAGGAACGGCCACGTCCCCTGGCTAGTAAAATTCCTCGACCACGGGAACGGCATCGCCATCGTGCGCGCCTACACCTCGTCCGGCTGGTTTCACCAGCATGTCGTCCCGCGCGCCGAGCTGCTCTGCTTCCCGAAAGGGAAAACGAAATTCATCCGCCCGGACGGGTCTATCGGCAAAGAGCCCGGCCACGGCGTGGTGCTGATCGGTATGGGTGACGTTGCCTGTGCCGCGCTCCGCCGCTCAGGCATCGGCTTCTGCGCACGCATCATAGATCCGTCAGCTGGCGTCAATGTTCCGCTTCCTCTCGGACCAATGGGAGCGGCGGCATAGCGCCCCGAACATGTCATGAGTCAGCGCGTCAGCGGATACGAGCGAAAGCCGGATGAAGCCTACGAGACGATCGCCTGGCCGATCGTCGCGCTGCTCTTGTATCTGGGCCCGATCCGGCGCGCCTGGGATTGCTGCGACCGTAACTCCGGCCAACTGGTCGCGACGCTACGCGCGCGCGGCATCGAGGCCATCGGCACCGCGCAGGATTTTCTAACCGTCGCCGCAGTCCCAGCCGACGTCTCTGACCTGATCACGAATCCGCCCTACGGCGAGAACCGCCGCGGCGAGTTGGCCGTGCGCTTCATCGAACACGCGCTCGACCTCGAAGTGCCGCGCGTCGCGATGCTCCTACGCAACGACTTCGACAGCGCCATCACCCGCCAGCATCTATTCAGGGACTGTCCGACGTTTGTCCGCAAAATCGTGCTGCTCAACCGCATCAAGTGGTTCGAGGGCCCGTCGTCTCCTTCTGACAATCACGCGTGGTTTTGTTGGGATCGCGCGCACACAGGGGCGCCGATCATCCGCTACGCCACGCGGAAGGAGGCGTCATGAAAATCTGCGGTATCGATCCCGGCATCCGCGGTGGGCTCGCCATCGTCATGGTGAACGACAGCGCGGCGCCACAGCTGATCGACGTGCTCGACGTGCCGGTGATCGGCACCGGCGCCAAGGAGCGCGTCAATACGATGCTGGTGCGGGACTGGCTCGCTCAGCACAAGCCGGATCACGCGTTGATCGAGCGCGCCGGTTCGATGCCACGCCAAGGCATCGCGAGCACTTTCAAATATGCGCGTGCCGTCGGCAGTCTCGAGACCGTCGTCGCCTGCAGCGACATCGCTTACAGCCTCGTCGAGCCGAACATCTGGAAAAAGGTTTTTGGCCTGCGGGGCAAGGACAAAGAAAGCGCGCGCCAGAAAGCAATCGCGATATTCCCGGCCGCGCACGCCTTGTTTGCCCGGAAGAAGGATCACCAACGCGCAGAAGCGGCTCTCCTCGCAATCACACCGATACCAGGAATGACCCTGTCAAAGGCCGCCTTGGCCGCGGAGTCAGTCGCATGAATGCTTTTCTTGAGTTCGCCGAAAAACAAACGCCGGCATCGGTCAAGGCGCGCCAACGCGCTGCTGAAAAGCGGCGCACAACGGAGTCCAAAAAGGCACTCGCCGAACGCGATGACCTGTTTCGTCTATGGAAGCGGTGGCGGCGCGAGCGGCTCGAAACGTTGCTGGCTGGACCGCACGGCGACGCCGCCCGCGAGCTGGTTGCATTCCTGCAAGCAATGACACTCGACGACGGGGCACGTCTGGTTGAATTCGTCCGCGCCGCCGGCTGGGAGCGCACCGACGCCGACACGAAATTCGAGATCCTGTCGCTAATCAACGCCACGATCACCGCGCTGCGCGAACGCGCCAAATTACCACCGATCAACGATGCGCTGCCAGACGAAGAACCGACCGCGTTCTTGATCATCCGGGAAATGTTCCGATGAAAACCGCCGCCGCGCGAACGACAAAGCGTCGCGTCGAGCCCGTGCCCGACGCGCGACCCTATGCGCGCAAGCTATTTGCACAGCTCGCCCAGCACTTCATCATGCCCGCCGGCGATCTCGATGAAAGCGGTCTGATCTTCGACATCGAGACCGACGGACTGCTCGACGCCGTCACCAAAGTGCACTGCATCTGCATCATCGCACTCAACGACGATCGCGTGCACGAATACGGCCCCGGGCAGATTGCGGACGCGCTCGCACATCTGGCGCGCGCCGGCACCCTAATTGGGCATAACGCTCAAAGCTATGACCTGTCGGTGCTGCGCAAGCTGTATGGATGGGCTCCGCCGTCCGCGTGCCGAATCGTCGACACGCTGATCGCCGGGCGACTGATCCTGCCGCACCTCGATCGCGTCGACGGTGAGGTTGCGTCGCGGGCGAAAGACGCCGCCTTCGGCCGGATACGCGGAAGGCATAGCCTCGAAGCTTGGGGCGTGCGGCTCGGCGCGGCGAAGATCGGCGCCGAGATCGAAGACTGGGCCGAGTGGTCCCCCGAGATACAAGCCCGCTGCGTCGGCGACGCGGGCATCAACAAACGACTCTGGCAATTCTTGCAGCCGGGCGGTTACCCGCGCGCAACGCTCGACCTTGAGCACGCCGTCGCCGCCATCTGCGAGCGGATCACCGCGGACGGCGTGCCGTTCGATATGCAAGCAGCGGAGCGGCTGGGCGAGTCCTGGAAAGCACGGCGAACCGAGCTCGCGGAAAAACTGCGCGCCAAGTTTCCGGCACTGAAGAACCCCAATTCACGGCAACAGATTGGAGTGCTGCTCGAAGCGCGCGGCTGGCAACCGAAGAAGCGGACCGAGAAGACCAAGCGACCAGTCATCGACGACGAACTGCTCGAATCCATCTCCGAGATTTATCCGGAATTCGCGGGGCTGTCGGAATATCACCTGCTCGGTCGACGGCTTGGATCGCTGGCGAATGGCAAAGAGGCGTGGATCAAGCACGTCCACGCCGACGGTCGCATCCACAGCGGCCTGATGCATATCGGCACCCCGCACAGCCGGGCCAAGCACTTTCGACCCAACATGGCCGGGGTGCCAAACCCCAAGAAAGGCTCGGCCTTCGGCACCGAGTGCCGCGCGCTGTTTCGCCCCTCCGGCGACTGGGTGATCGTCGCCTGCGATCAGGCGACGCTACAGGACCGCGGGTTCGCGCACTACCTCGCCGCCTACGACGACGCGCCTACGCACAGACGCTCGTCGACGGAAAGTTGGACCAGCACTGGCACACGGCGACCGCGCTCGGCCTGGTCTTGGAAGCGCGCGACAAGAGCAACAAGGTGCACACCGTAATCCGCGAAGGCGCGAAGGTCTTCCGCTACGCGTTCCTCTTCGGCGCCGGCGACGAGCGCTCGGGGCAGAACATCGCGGACATCGTGCACGCGGCGGCGGCCGTCGCGCCAGAGAGCACGCTCTGCGAAAAAATCCTGGCCGGGCACAAACATCCGAGTGAGGCCATCCTGCGACAGATCGGACGGCGGGCGCGGGAGAAATTCATCGCGGCGACCCCCGGCCTGCGCGCGCTGCGCCAAAAGCTCTCGGCTGAGCACCGGCGGAACGGCTGGATCGAAGGGCTCGACGGACGCCGCGTTCCCACCGAGGCCGACTACAAGGCGCTCAACCGCATCGTCACCGCGTCCGAAGCCGTCATCTGCAAGCGCTGGCTTAATGATGCGTATAACGAGCTCTGCGCGCGCTTCCGCTACGGTCCGAATGGTGACGCCTATCTCGCGCTGTGGATCCACGATGAACTCGTAGTCTGCTGCCGACCGGCTATCGCGAATTCGATCGGCGAGCTTCTGGTTCGGCATGCACGGAAGGCCGGCGAGCCCTACGGCTTCCGCGTGCCGCTCGATGCAGAATTCAAAATCGGGCGCGATTGGGCCGGCACCGCATTAGAGCCCGCAGTGAACTTGGCGCCGGCGCCGCCCGCCACGATCCAAGACATGGCCGATGAGGTCGCAGCGTCCGAGCGCGAGTTCCGTCCGACACACTCGCCGATCGCCACCGCGACGCCTGCGGCGCCCTCGCCGATTGCCACTGCTCTCGTCGCCGAAGAGGAGGTCGTCTATGTTGACGATTTTTAGGGCGGCCCTCGACGACTACGCGCAGAGCCTCTACGGCCCCGGCAAGGACCGAGTATTTACGCTCGGCGCCAGCGATATCGGCCAATGCAGCCGCAAGATTTTCTTCATCAAGCACGGCGGCGAGCGCAATCCGGGATACGTCGATACCTGGGGCGCGATACTGCGCGGCCAGATCATCGAACAAATGTTCTGGGTACCGGCGCTGCGCGCCCGCTTTGGCGCAAATCTGAAATTCGTCGGCGATCGGCAGCGGCAGTTCAAACGCGGCTTCATCTCAGCGACACCCGACGCGCTGCTCACCAACGCTCCACGCGATATCCTGGCGCCGCTTGGCGTCGTGGATATCGAGAACGACTGTCTGCTGCTCGAATGCAAATCGATCGACCCCCGGGTCAAACTCGACGCCCCCAAACCCGAGCATCGCTATCAAGCCATCGTCCAGCTCGGCGTCGTACGCGAAACCACCGAGTACCAACCCTGTTTCGGCGTTCTCACCTATATCAACGCCAGCTTCTGGCACGACATCACCGAATTCGTCATTGGCTTTGATCCTCAGGTCTACGCCAGCGCCAAGGTGCGGGCCACTAAAGTGCTCACCGCGCGTTCCGCATCCGAACTACCGCCGGAAGGTTGGATCGCTGGCGGCAAGGAATGCGAGCACTGCCCATTCAGCAAAGCTTGCGGCATCGAGCGCCGCACCATCGCGCCAAATGGCAATGATTATGCCGATCCGCAGTTCGCCGCCGAGATGCGCGAGCTCGCCATCGCTTACAAGGCGCGCTAGGCCGACGTCGATGCCGCCGAAGCGCGGCTGCGCGCAGCCCAATACGAGATCAAGGAACGTCTGCGCGTCAAGCAGCTGCGCCGAATCGCCGGCGACGACTTCTCGGTGACCTGGACCCCAGTGAAGGGGCGGCAAGGCTACGACATCAAGGCGCTGAGCGCGGCCGCAGCCGGCGCCGGCGTTGGCGTTCAAGAATTCGAGACAGGCGCCACTCCCGGCGATCGGCTCGATGTCCGCGTGCGCGAAGCACGCTCTTAGCAAAAGGAAACTCCGTCATGAACGAAGACGACAACAAGGTACCGCTCGTACCGGGTAAGAACCCGTTCGAAGACTACGCCGACCGTGTGGACAATCAGATGCTGCTCGGTCGGCTCCTGAAGTTCACCAAAGGCGATTGGCTGATCGGTCGCGACGGTGAGGAATGCCCCCACAAAGAGTTGGTCGCGCTCATGCCCGGGCTGATGCACGGCTGGCTGCGGTGGGAAGACAACTTGGCAGTCGAGCACATCATGGGCTTGCTCATGGAAGGCTTCGTCCCGCCTGCACGCGACACGCTCGGCTACACCGACAAAACGACGTGGGAGCTCAACGACGACAAGCCACAAGACCCCTGGTCGCAAGGCGTTTACCTGCCAATGATCACGATCAACGGTGAAACCATTTACACGTTCGCGACCTCGAGCGACGGTGGCCGCCGCCGTGCGATCGCCCCGCTCTGTCGCGAATACGGCAACCGGATGCGCCAACACCCGGATGAATTGCCGGTCGTTGGGCTCGAGCAGGACTCATACCAGCATCCCAATCGCAGCATTGGGCGGGTGAAATATCCGCTGTTGCCAATCAAGCAGTGGGTCAAGGCCGAGCCTTACCTCGCCGCCGTCATGACGCTCACCGGCAAGTCACTGAAGCTGCAGCTACCCGGGAAAGCAGCGTGATCTCGCAACCATGGGCAAACCCGATCTGCTTGCTGCCAGCAGATCGGGCCCCCGCCCTTCGCGCGCGTAACCAGAGGGATTGTCATGAGCGCCGCGCACCCCGCCACCGAATTCATCGTCGCGCTATTCGGACCACACCAGAATGGTCGCGTCTACATCGCCAGCTTGCCCAATATCAAGAATGCGAGCGAAGCCGAAGAAAAGCACATCCTCACCCGTAGCTCGGCTCAGATCGCCGATTTCACTCGCCGCCATGATCAGCCGGGGGAAGGCTGCTTCTTCTGCGTCAATCCGATCAAGGACAAGGCTACGCGTCGCGCTGAAGAGACGGTGATCCTGATCATCTGCGCACACGCTGATATTGACTTCAGCAAGGTCGAAGAAACGCCGGAAGAAGTCGAGCGCATCATCGCTGGCCTGTCGTTACCGCCGAGCCGGGTGCATCACTCCGGGCATGGGCTACACATCTACTGGTTCTTGAAGATCGCGATCGCGGCCACGCGGGAGAACAACGCTCGGCATAAGCGCTTATTGCACCAGCTCGCCGACATTCTCGGCGGCGACCCTGCCGCTTGTCTGATACCGCAGCTGATGCGGCTGCCTGGCACCATCAATTCCAAGAACGACGAGCGGCATGAGGTGCGTGTGCTCAGCGACCATACCGAACTGCGCTACGAGCTCGCCGACCTCGAGCAATGGGCCGCCGCTACCCAGGAGCCGCTACTCCATCGCAAAAGCGCGATCGGCAAGACCGGCAACGGCGCCAGCCCTGACAATCCATTCTTAGCCTTCGCCGCGGCGTATATCGACGAGGCCCCGCTCGACGTCGACCAGCTCCTGGCCGACATGGTCTATCTCGGCGCCGACGGCGGTGGCAATGCCCACAATACCTTGCTGCGCTGTAGCGCTGCACTGCTCACCCGCGGTGAGAAACGCGAGGTTGTCATCGAGCGTTGCCTCGCTGCCCTCGCCCTCGCCGTCATACGTTCCGGACTGACAATCGACCCCACGCGCGAACAAGCAATCATTGCGAAGATGTGCGACGACTGGATTACAAAACATCCACCGGAGGACCCGTCTCCTGCGGATGATCCGTCAACGAAAACGAACGATAAGCCCAGCGCGAACATACCTGCTGAACCGACAACGGCTCCGGTAGACCTGTGGAGCACGTTCGATCCGCCGCGCTTGCCGCATGGGCTGCTGCCATCCGTGATCGAAGACTTCGCCTTTGAGCAAGGCGTCGCCATGGGTACGGACCCTGCCGGTCTCGCTGTCGCTGCGTTGGCGGTTTGCGCTGCCGCTATTCCCGATAGTGTCCAACTCCGCGTCAAGCGCTACGGTGGATGGTATGAAGCGACTCGGTTGTGGGTTGGGCTGGTCGGCGATCCGAGTACGAAGAAGACCCCCATAATCAATCAAGCCGTACGCCCGCTCGAACGCATCGACGCCGCGCTATGGCACACCTACGCCACCGCCAAGGCGGAGTGGGACGCGCTGGACAAGGAAACGAAGCGCGCGACACCGCCACCGCCACAGATTCGTATCAAGCTCGACGACGTCACCGTCGAAGCGGCCCAGGAGGTTCTGCGCGACAGCCCCGACGGCGTACTGTACCATCGCGATGAACTGTCAGGCTTCTTCGGGTCGATCGATAAGTACGCCGGCCATCGCGGAGCGGCCAACGACCGCGGCTTCTGGCTGTAAGCCTACAACGGCGGTCCCTACACCTTCGATCGTGTCAAACGCGGCTCCGGACGCATCGAGCATTTATCAGTCTCAGTGCTCGGTGGTATTCAGCCCGAGCCGATGCGCAAGCTGGCCGCGGATACGATAGACGATGGACTGATCCAACGCCTCGTCCCGATCATGCTGCAACCAGGAGGGATCGGCCGCGACGAGGAACTGTCGAGCGCGGTAGAGAATTACGAGAGCTTGGTGGAGCAGCTACACCAGATGCAGATCGGCGACGTGGCGCTCGATGACGCTGCCCGCGAACTCCGAGAGGAGCTGGAACGCAAGCAGCACAATGAATTGCCTGCGATCAACCTCATCAACAAAAAGCTCGCGGCGCATCTCGGGAAATACGACGGCATCTTCGCCCGGCTCTGCCTGTTGTGGCACTGCATCGAAAACTCACACACCGCGGTCCCGCCGCAAGTCGGCGCGGTATGTGCCCGCCGGGTGGCGGACTTTCTGTCGCGGTTCTTGGCACCGCACGCCATCGCGTTCTACACCAACATCTATGGCCTGTCGGACGACCACGACCGGCTCGCAGCAGTCGCCGGCTACATCTTGGTGCACAAGGTGGAGCGACTGACGAACCGCGTCATCCAGCGCGGCGACAGCACAATGCGCGGGCTAAAGCGCCACGATATCGAGAATATCTGCCACCAACTCGACGCGCTCGGGTGGGTCACGGAAGCGCAGCGGAAGCGCGTCAACGACCCGCCGCGCTGGGACGTGAACCCGGAAGTCCATCGCATTTTCCAGAAACGTACGAAGCAGGAAACGGAGCGGCGCCAGCGGTGGCGCGAAATCATCCACGCGAAAACCCGACCGGAAGAGGAAGAAGATACATGACACGAAGCAACGACCGCATTTTTGCGGCGCTGCCGGATCTTTACCCGGATAGGCATTTGGAAATTTGCCAAAGCTGGATAGTAGCGCGCGTACAAGAGCTTAAGCGCGAGGACCCGAGTCGCTCCAAAAAGGATTGCTGGCGCACCGCAAGCAAGGAATGGAGCGAACTGCGACGACAACATAAACGCGAACAGAGGGAGAAAAGCCGCGCTGCTGGTCATTGATCGGGCGCCGCACCGCACGAAGACGAGAAAGAGTGTCGCAAGTGTCCCTTAAGAGTGTCGCAAGTGTCCCTTGTGCACCCGAGAGGAAGGAGGCAAATACCCCTCTTTTTTATTTAGGACTCTTTTCCCCCTCACACCCGGGAGGGACACTTGTGACACCGCCGGGGCAATTGCGGTGGAAGCGATGCGGCGCGCGGCGCGGCAGCTTCGCGGATGCCAAAACAGGAGAATGTGCAATGAGCGTACCCTTCCGCCAATATCAGCGGCCCAACGCGCGCAAGCGCGAGGTCGAAATTGAGATGCTGCCAGAAGTCGAGGCGCTCGCGCTCAAGTTCATCCAAGGCGGCGGCCGGTTTGAATGTGAACAGGCTCCAAACCGGTCAGGCGAGTTTTACCGCAGTGCATGAAGTCGAGGGCGAGCCGGCGGACATTGTCAAGCTGCTCAGCCAGTTGCGGTGATCCATGGTATTGTGAGCCCCTGATATCGAACGCCTACGTGGCTAGCGCGCCGGCTGATTACTCCAGTTGGCCTGGCGCCGGCCGGGCCCAGGGCTTAGAGGGAACCTGTGTTTGCCGAGTATGGCAGCAACGACCGGCGGCCTCTGTCCTGGCGCCCCCCAATGCGGGGTTATTAAGGCGAAGAACTATGAATGAGGACCGGCCCCCTCGTGTCAGCAGTGCGCCGCGCTGCGAGCCGAGTTGGACAAAGTTCGACGGGAGCGCGACGCGCTGCGCGAGCGGCGTGCCGCTGGTGCCCTATTTCGGGCCATGCTCGAGCGAGCGATCCGCAAGTCGAGAGCGGGAACCTGGCAAGTCGGTTGCAGTGAGGAGAGCCGGGCTAGGCGCCGTACGCCGCGCACAGGTGCGCGAGCAACGTCCATCCGGAACGCTGGCCGCGCCGGTGAGACGGACCAGGCCAAAGGTCTCTCCACTCCCTGAGTTCTGAGTGATCCATGACCCGCGGCGGAACTCCAGACCCCAAAGTTCCCTGGCGCAATTGGTACGGCCTGACCCGTTGGCAAAAGCGAAAGCGCCACCAACTCCGGCTCGAGCCGTACTGCAAGCTCTGCCGCGAGCGTGGCGTCCTCCGCGCCGCCGAAGTCGTCGACCACGTCCGGCACCACGGCGGTCGCTGGAATGACTTCTGGCTCGGTGAGCTGCAAAGCCTCTGCAAGCCGTGCCACGACGGCTCGAAGAAATGGATCGAGCAGAAAGGCTATGACCCGCGCTGGGTCGGCGATGATGGCTGGCCGATCGACCCCAACCATCCGGCCAATCGATGAGCCCGGACCTCCTCCTCCTTTCCTTCCTTTTGGGCAACCCTGGGAGGGGGATGGGCAGGGAACATGGTCGTGCCGCTTCTTGCCAAGCGGCAAATCGATGGGGGGCCCGTACAAAAATTTTGAAGTACAGCAAAGCTCGCGGCGCAGCAGCGGCCCGACAGGCACGCCCGCAGTTTGCAATTTTTTTTGAGGGGAAAACGCCCCGGTGACTGGCAGGTTTTCCGCGTTCACCAACAGCGCTAAAGTCGCGCGACCCTTACACCAACGGAGACAATCATGTCCGGACCACCGCCAAAGCCACCCCATCTCGAGTTAATCCAAGGTCGCCCCGGCAAACGTCGGCTGCGCCATAGCATCGAGCCGCCCATTCCGCTGCAGCCGCCAGAGCCGCCCGCCTATCTGATCGGCCATGCCCTCGCTGTATGGTCTGAGCTTGCGGGCGAGCTCCACAAAGTCGGCCTTCTTACGCCGCTCGATGTTTCCGTGTTTGCCACCTACTGCGACGCCGTCGGACGCTGGCGGACGGCTTGCGAGGTGCTTGAAGCGGTGCCCGAAGGTGAGCGGTACACCACCCCGGCCGGTAGAACGCTGTTGCGGATCGAGCGCATGGCCGCCGACCAAATGGTGCGCCTCGGTAGCCAATTCGGCCTTTCGCCGATGAGTCGGCTGCGCTTGGCGGTCCCGCCACCGCGGCCGCCAAGCAAGTTCGACGGCTTGATTGGTTGAACCGCCAGGGGTGTTTGGGCTTACCGCCTCTGCTCGAGCAGCCTGATTCGTGCTAGCGCCGTCGAATCCACCACGGCTGCCGCTCTTGTTCCTGGCGCTCCCGACGCTGCCGCGACCGGTTGACCGTTGCGCGCTGCTCGTTGCGGCGCGAAAACCTCCGTGTCAGTGCGACGCGAGTTGAGCCCGTAGCCCTGTTTTCCCTTACTCATTCGAAGCCGCTTGCCTTGATTGACCTAGGTACGTTTGTCCCTGTGTTCTCTAACGGTCCCTCGATCGAGTCGGTCCAATTCTTTGCAAGCTCACTTGCTCGCCAAGCTGCCGTCGGCGGGCGTACGCTGGGGGGGGGGAAAATCTCTGCAGTGAGTTTCCCCGCGTGCCGTACCGCAAGCGCTACCAGCAGCCGTGCGACGGGCGCAGCGTCCTCGCCACCGCACCGTGCGAGCCCGGCGACGAAGTCGTCGGTGAATGGTCGCGCGATCGACTTGTGCGCATGGACGCACGGTTCGTCGATGCCGTCGAGCGGGCCATCGCACGTGGGAAGGAGCGCCCAAAGGACGAACCGCGGGCATGAAGGCGCTTCGCCTGACCGATCAGCAGCTCAAAGTCTTGCGCGAGCTCGCGGCGCCGTTGGCACCTTCGCAGCGCTCGGCATTCTTGCCGGACGTGGCCCGGCGGCTCCACGGTGTCGAGCTCGGCGATGGTACGGTCGCGCAGGCCGCGCGCGATGCGCATGCCGCGATCCGCAAGGCCTCGCCGTGGTTGCAAGCGTAAGCACAAGCCAATAGAGAGCGCGTTTTTCGGCCGCGCGAGCTGCTTTCGGGCCGATGATATTTTGAGCGCCAAAAGCAGGGTGAGCCCGGCCGCGCGTCTCATGAAAGTTGCAAACAAATGGGGCGCCGGCGTCCCATTTGATGAGATCAGTGTCAAACGTTTGACGGCGCATCGGCGCTGGCGGGGTTTAGCTTTTATGGGCCGCGAATTTGGAATGTGCCATCTGGACCTGCGTGAGTTCGTCTGCTTGCAAGTGGCGCGAAAAAGGACTCCAGTAACTTGGCAAACGCCGTACTGGCGCTTTCGCACATTCGATCTACTTATCCACGTCGGCGAGCGTTTCGAGGTGCTCGTCGACGGCCGCGCCTTTGACATTGTGACGCTGCCGGTCGCGCAGGACATCATGCGGCTGCCGCCCTTTGACGGCCCGCTGCCGCTGGTCACGATCAGGCCGGAGGGTGCGGATGGGACGGGGCAGCTCCCCTCATCGCTTGCTGTATTGCCGGCCTTGCCCCAGCAGCTTCCGCCGATGAATCAGGAGCTGGTAATGAACATGTTCCGCGACCAGCAAGGCATGATGTCGCTCAAAATGGCGGGTCTGATGGCGATGGTCAAAAGCGGGAAGACCGAAAGTAGTCATTTGCTGTCGAAGAGTTCGCCTTGTTCTGGCGGAATGGGGCGTCGGATAATTAGTGGAGGGTTCCCAACTTGACCGCGGCCGTTGCCGGAATCCCGCGTCAAACGTCCGCAAATTGAAGGGCTTGCATGACCCGCTCGCCACGCATTGCCATCGTCGGCGGCGGCGTTGGCGGCCTTGCCGCGGCGCTGGCGCTGGAACGACGGGGCGCGGAAATTGTCGTCTGCGAGCAGTCGCCCGCACTCAACGAGATAGGCGCTGGCCTCAATCTCAGCCCCAACGCGCTGATGGCGCTCCGTGTCCTCGGCGTCGAGGACGCAGTCATCGCCCGCGGGTCGGAGTCAGATTTTCTGATCATCCGCAGCTGGAAGA
>Ga0306926_10003618_pt1 | contig 16034 bp, 11 predicted proteins | sample flu12Cox44000178_FD_203759 | JGI IMG/M metagenome (GOLD analysis project Ga0306926, IMG submission 203759) | Lab enrichment of tropical soil microbial communities from Luquillo Experimental Forest, Puerto Rico - flux8day.12C.oxic.44.000.178 (v2)... | ecosystem: Environmental > Terrestrial >... | reverse complement strand
CCTCCGGCCCGTCAGCATCTCGAACAGCACACACCCGAACGCCCAAATGTCGGCGCGCTTGTCCACGGCCTTGCCACGCGCCTGCTCAGGCGACATGTACGCGGCCGTGCCCAGGATGACACCGGCAAGCGTCGGCGCGGGCACGGTTGGCGACTGCGTCAGATCGCCTGGGATCGGCGTCTTCTCGAATGCCTTCGCGAGGCCAAAATCGAGCACCTTCACGGTGCCGTCTGCGCGCACCTTGATGTTCGCCGGCTTCAGATCGCGGTGGATGATCCCCTGCTCGTGGGCCGCTTCGAGCGCCTCCGCGATCTCCTTCGCAATTGGCAACGCCTCGTCGAGTGGAATCGGTCCCTTCGCGATCCGGTCGGCGAGCGTGGGACCCTCGACCAGCTCCATCACGAGGGCAGGTGTACCGGACGAGTCGTCGACGCCGTAGATGTTGGCAATGTTCGGATGGTTTAGGGATGCGAGAACCTGTGCCTCACGCTCGAGGCGGGCGAGGCGGTCGTGGTCGGCAGCCAGGTCCGACGGCAGAACCTTGATCGCCACGTCGCGGGCCAGGCGGGAATCTCGGGCTCGATACACTTCGCCCATGCCGCCGCTGCCGATGAGCGAGAGGATCTCGTAGCCGCCGAGTCGAACGCCGGCGCTCAGAGCCAAGGGGATTGTTGTGGGCAGCCGATTATAGCGTCAGACTCGGTATGAACCCGCGATTGCTTCGTGAAAATGGCCAAATCAAACCCTGGCGGTTGAACGTCGATCACCACATGCGCATCGTCGAAGTACACAGCAAGAACGCCGCGTGCTGTCGTGTACGTCCACCTGAGACCGTCGACATATGTCGGCTTGCCAAGTCGTCGCTCCACCTCGGACGCGTTGGCGCCGACCAGTGCACAGGCGAAGCTCTCGATAAGGCGCCGATTCGGTGGGGTGTCCACCGGCTGTGAGCTGCCCGGCGGAAGCTCGTTGTAATAAAACGTGACAGTGAAAAACGCCTCGGGCGTTGGATACCCCGAAGGCAGCGGCACCGTTGGGCTCGATGCGAGGATCGCGAGTTGAGCGTTCTCGTTGAAGACACGGACGCGTGAGGGTGTTCGCACGCCCACATCCGTGATGGTCCCATCTTTTTGAATATTGAAGGTGATGACGGTATGGCCGCTTTCCCTCGCCGCGGCGCACGGGATGATCCAGTGGCGTTTGATTTGCGGCATGAATTGCCGAATCCACGGCCCGAACTCGACACCTGTTGTATCAAACTGAATTTCTGGGCCAAAACTCCCATCGACCCTAGTGTTCGGAACAACGTCTTGGGTCGATGCTACCGACGCTGCTGAGACAACGAATAGCCAAAGTCCTAAACCGAGGAGTACCTTCCGCATCGTGGCACTCAAGACTTGACTGCCGACCAGATCGTCGCTCTTTCTGCCAAGATCTGCTGCGCCTCGCGCTCGAAACGGCCATGGCGTTCAGGATCGGCGGCCGTGGAATCCGAGAGGACTTTGAGGGCAATGTCGCGTTTCAGTCTCGGATCACGCGCGCGATAGACCTCACCCATCCCGCCCGCGCCGAGCGGGCCGATGTCGTACGGCCCGAGGCGAGAGCTTGGAGAGATCGTCACTGTTTCTTCGTCGGCGCGATTCGGCGCAACTCGTCGAAGAAATTCGTGATCAGGGTGACGTGGCTTTGCGCTTCAGGTGGCTCAGGTCGTTCGGCCGGCAGGAGCACCGCAAATCGCTTCCCATCCGGCGCAAGGTCAAAGTTGGGAGTCAGGCCGGTATTCGCTAACCGTGCATCGGACCATACTCGGGGCTTATCCGCAACGAACATGTCCTCTTTCACGGCGTAGGTGGTCACCCTGATCCGGTTGTCATCTGTTCGATAAAACAGCTCGCGGCCGTTTCTTGACCATACCGGCATCATGCCGCCGCCATTCGAGACCAGCCGACGCGTACCTTTGTCGGGAAATGCACGCACGTACACCTCGTAGCTGCCAGATTCCGTATCCGCATAAGCCAGCCAGCGTCCATCTGGCGAGAATGCCGGGTGAGGCTGTGGGGAAGACATTTCGAGGAACAACTCGGGACTGCTGGCGCGCAATTGTCCCGAGCTTTCCTCCAGGAGCACGGTTTGGATGCGGCTACCGGCGGCATTCAATTCCCAAAAGGCAAGCCGGCGGCCGTCCGGCGTAAACGACGTCGGTCGCTGGGGCGCTTTGCTCGTGGTCAACGGTTGTGGCTTTCCTGAGCCATCCGCGCGCGTCCAGAGCATGCCTCGCGAGGAACCGAAGACGACGTATCGTCCATCCGGGCTCCACACCGGATGGGCGTACACATCCTTGCCGTTGGTCAGCCGGGTCTTGCTGCCGCGCCGCCAATCGTAAGTCCACAGATCCGCCGTTGGTCCCTGGTTCTCCATCCAGATCAGTTGGCCGCCGTCCGGCGAGATGCGTGGAAACTGGTAGACGGCAGGTTCGAGCGGGAGACTTTCCAGTCTACCGGTGCTGTCCATCCAGGACATGGTTCTCATGCCCTCGGTCCTTCCTCTCCTGTAAAGCAGCACGCCCTTGGCAGAGACATCGAATCGTGCGAACCCGAACCCCGTGTCATTCGAGACATCCTCGATCATGGCGGCCGGCTGGCCGCGCGCGTGCAATGTGACTGCGTCGAACGACACAGCGAACAACGTGCCCTTGGTTACGTAGATCACGTGACCGGTTGGCACGTACCGAGGGTAAAACCCCGTGCGTTCCAAGACAATCTTCCATGTATGATCCGCCAGCGATAGCGCGCTGATGCTGGCTTCGTCGAAGTTCGAGAATGTTGTGGTCGACGTAAACAGTACGATCTTCCCGCCCTGAAGCACCTGCGGCCAGCGATGGCTGGTTTCGCCAGGCGCGAGGGCCGTCAATGGGACAACCTTTCCGCCAGTGGACGGAACCAGCGACAGCCCCGTCTCTGTCTCAAGTGCGGCGATGATATTGCCATCCTCACCCCAACTCCCGCCGCGCCCAGCCGGGGCGTCACACAATGTCACCGGCTCGCCGCCGTCCAGTTGCGTTTTCTTCAGTTTTCCTCCTGCGAAGAAGCCGACCCATTGCCCGTCCGGGGAAAAAAACGGCGCATACGCACCTTCGCTGCCGCGCATCTCCATTCGCTGCGCCTGGTCCAGCCGTCGAGTCAACAATTGCGACTTTCCATTCGAGTTTTGGACGACAAGAACCAGTCGTGTGCCGTCCGGAGAAAGGATGGCATCCGGGCCGAGATTGATTGGCGCCAAAGGCGTGCCCAGATCAACATCCAACCGTATCGCGCCGTGTCCGGTGTCCGATGGTTGTCGGTGCCAAGGTGCCCACAACACGGCAACAAGCCCCGCTCCAAGCACGGTGGCCAAGGCCCACGGCAAAATGTGCCGCCATCGGGGAGTCTCAGCGTCCTGTACGGAGCTTGCCGTTCCGCGAGTCGTCAGGGTCTCGTCGATCTCCAAGCGCGCATCGCCAATGTCGCACAGACGTCGAGTGCGATCCTTCTCCAACGCGCGGCGCAACAGCTTGCGGATCGGCCAGGGCGTCTTCGCGGGCAGCGCGGCCCAATCGGGATCCTTCGTGAGAACCCAGGCCAACGTGTCAGACACCTCGTGACCCGCATACACGCGCTTCCCAGCGAGCATCTCGTAGAGCACGCAACCGAACGCCCAAATGTCGCTGCGTTTATCGGCTGCTTTGCCCTTTGCCTGCTCGGGCGACATGTAGGCTGCCGTGCCGAGAATCACGCCGGCACCCGTCATCGTCGCGGGCGACGTGATCGTCGGCGAGGTGACGGTATCGAAGGACCCGCTCGTCGCCTCAGCGGCTTTGGCGAGCCCGAAGTCCAACACCTTCACTTGACCATCTTTGGTCAGCGCGATGTTTGCGGGTTTCAGGTCCCGATGAATGATCCCCTTCTCATGCGCCGCCTCGAGGGCCTCCGCTATCTGTTTGGCGATGCTGAGCGCCTCGTCAACGGGAATCGGGCCACGAGCGATTCGCTTTTCCAAGCTCTCGCCGTCGACGAATTCCAGGACGAGGAACTGCGCGCCGTCGACTTCTTCGAGGCCGTGGATTTGCGCGATGTGTGGATGATTCAGCGAGGCCAGAACTTGGGCTTCACGGCGGAACCGGGCGACGCGCTCGGGATCGTTCGTGAACGAAGCGGGAAGGATCTTGAGCGCAACGTCCCGACCGAGCTTCGTGTCTTTCGCGCGGTAGACCTCGCCCATGCCGCCTGCGCCCAGTAGCGAGCCGACTTCGTAGACGCCAGCCCGGTCGCCTGTACCAAGGGCCATCAAAAGGCTCGAGGAGCGTGCCCATTGTAGAGAGCTCTCGTGCCACGGGAAAGGGGCGCCCATGAACGAGCCTGATCGAGTTCCCTGCCGTCGGTGGCTGCGCTATCGGTGACCGAGTCTCCCGCTAAGAGAGGCTCGAACCAAGCCGAGTTCGCGCGACTGGACGTGTCAATGAGGCGGATGATCATGATTAACTGAAGTCGTTGGCGCTTCTTATGCACGTGCAGTCGCTATATTGGTTGTAAGCGGGAACACGAAAGCACCGCTCTTCGTGAAACGCGCGATCACTTCCTGACTGTCAGCGGCAATCTGGCCGGCCAACTCACCCCGCTCGGTCTCGTTCATCGTCTTTCCCTTGGCGCTCATGCCGATGACGGCCATCGCGTTCAGCCGCGCGTACAGCGCACCGTCGGCTAGGCGGACGTCGTGTGAAAACGTCCCGACGCGGACGTCGCGGAACCCGCCGTCGACCAACAGCGCCATCAGGGCGTCGCTGTTTCCGAAGCTGTGGCGCGAATCGACGATCTTGCCGACATGCCGTTCGGCAATGTTATTGAGTTCGAGGCCAACTGGAATGTCCTGAAGAGAGCGCCAACAAGCAATCGCCACGCGGCCGCCAGGCGCGAGGACTCGCCGCATCTCGCGTGCGGCGCCCACCTTATCCGGAACGAACTGCAACCCTTGGTGACACGTTAGCAAGGAGAAGCGCTCGCTGTTGCCGACAGGCAGCGACGTCGCATTGCCTTCTCGCCAGTCGATCGTCGCATCTACGTTCCGCGCGACGGCGAGCATCGGTGGCGCGACATCGACGCCCGCGATCCGCGCACCCGGTCCGAGCTTTTCTCGGCCGATGCGCGCGGCGATGCCAGTGCCGCAAGCGACGTCGAGCAGGCTGTCGCCCTGCACGGGATTCAAACGCGCTATCAGCGCTTCAGCAAAAGGTCTGAACAGCGGTCTCACGAGGACGCGTTCGTAGACTTCCGAAAAGGTCATCGTGGTAAATAGTTGCGCCTCTGACATGTGTGCCCTCCTGTAACCAGCGTCACGTCACCTTCGCAAGCGCAAACCTTCGGCACGGTGACCAGCAAGGCGGGAGCCTAACGCGCCGCGTCCGCACCATGTGCGGCTCTTTCCCCTTGGACGAGAGTCATTTGCAATGGGCGCCACACAAGCTCAATCAGCAGCTCCACGATGGGCCTCTCAGCAGGCGATCGGCTCGGCGTCTACGGAATCAGCTCGCCGCTTGGCGCTGGCGGCATGGGGGGAAGTCTATCGCGTGCGTGATGCGAGGCTGAAACGCGAAATTGCCCTCAAGGTCCTCCCCGAGACGACCGCCGCCCGATCTGAAGCCCGCCCATCGCGCGGGGATTGTCCATCGGGATCTGAAGCCCGCCAACATCATGCTCACCAAGCGTGGCCTAAAGCTCTTGGACTTCGGCCTGGCGAAACTCCTGCCGCAAGCATCGTGCAGCCGGCTGCTTCGTGCACAAGTAGTGGTTGCTGAAAAGAAGTGGAAAACCAAGAACCGTCTACCGATGCCGACACATCAAGAGCGACAACAAGGACAGTCGCTTCAACGTCCTAAGCCAACGACGCTGTGCCCGTCAAATGACAATCTCGAACTCCGTTGACTCAAGGGGCTTACACGTCCAAGCATTTGAACCCGAGCGCCTTAGCAGCGGGACCAGAGCGGGCTGCTGATGGCACGCCCGTTGCTCCGATCCCGTGGCCAGCGTCGGCTTCCTGGGACGTGCCCGTGCTGCCAAGGACGATTGTCGCCTCGCTTCTCGCCGCTGCCATTACCGTGTGGGGGCCTTCACGGCTGGCTCGAGCGGATGAGCAGTACCCGTATCCCTATCCGCCGCCACTTGTGTACCCCAGCGTCATCGTCCGCGGAGGCGAACTGCGAATCCTCGTGGAGCCGCGGTACGCGCAGGTATTCGTGGACGGCTATTACTCGGGTATCGCCGACAACTACGCCGGCTTGTTTCACCGCCTTCACGTCCCGCCCGGTGATCACAAAATTGCGCTGTACATCGAGGGCTACCGGACTGTCAGCCAGAGGCTGTCGGTCACGCCCGGCACGACGTACAAACTTCGCTACTCGATGGAGAAGCTGGCGCCCGGCGGTGTGAGCGAGCCGCCGACACCGCCGGGGAACGCCGCGCCCGCACAGGGTCCCCCTGGGCCGCCGCCTCGCCCGTTTCCGCTATCGCCGCCGCCGCAACCGCCTAGCCGGCCTCGACGTCCGACTTCGGCACCCTCGTCATTCGCGTCCAGCCGGCCGCAGCAGAGATTCTGATCGACGGCGATCACTGGAACGGTCCGGTGGACGAGGAGCGCCTGCTGATCCAGGTGGCTGAGGGACTGCACCGCGTTGAGATCTTCAAGGATGGCTACCAGCGGTTCTCGAAAGAAGTCGAGATTCGTCGTGGCGAGACGATGCCGCTCAACGTCAGCCTGCCACCTAACAAGCGGTAACAGCGGAAGAGGCAAGCATGCCGGCCTCTGGTTGCCGCAGCTGTCATCGCGGTGATGGCCTCCGGTCCAAATACGATGACCATCTCATTAACGGCTCCTTCGTTCCCTATATGATGTCGTCAAACGTCAACGTCGATCGTCAGCACGGCGCGCCCGGCGCCGCGCCAAATACAGCGGGGGTGGGCGGCGCGGTTTCAGGATGGAACGGCACTTGCCCTTCCCTTACGCTCACGATGGACGCCACGGCCGTCAAGACATCGGTGCCACGAGAAGCTGATCAGAAGAGACACTCTGCGATCGCCAATGGCGTAAAACGGTCGGACGGATCGATTCAAGCCACACAAGGGCTCGTGGACAAGGGTGTTAAATGACCAGACGGATTTGGCTTGGAGTTCAGAGCGCGTTGGCTATCGTCGTACTGGCCAGCCCGGCAGCGGCTCAGGCGGCAGGCGGGCCCCCTTCGAGCAGCTCTCAGGGTCCGATCGTTGTCGAGCAAGTGCGCGACGGTTTTGCGTTCGCGCCCGACGTGCGCGTGACGGACGTGAACCACCAGACCGGCATTCTTGCCGGTGGTTATGGTGGATGGATGATCGACAACACCTTGCTTCTCGGTGGCGGGGGGTATGGGCTCACGAACGGGTCGGGCAAAACGGGGTTAGGGTACGCCGGGTTTGTGATCGGGTGGATGGAACGCGCCGATAAGCCCGTCGGCTACGGCGTCCGGGCGCTGTTCGGCTTCGGTGAAGGGTCCGTCACGAGTCCTTACACAGCGGTTCGCTATCCACCCGTGCCGACCCCATTCGACTATCGAACACAAACTCCGCGGGGACAGCAGGTCACGTATCTGGCCACCTATCACGAGCATTTCTTCGTCGCCGATCCGCAGGCGGATGTCATCATCCGCCTGAACCCCAAGATGCGTCTGACCGCGGGCGTTGGATACCGGCTCATCGCCGGCACATACAACATCGGTGGCCAACTGCAGGGCGTGACGGGCAGCTTTTCATTGCAAATTGGCGGATCGACATACAGGCGGCAGTAATCCGCGCCGCGCTAAAGAGTCGGTCTGGCGTGGCGCGAAGGATCGCGGCGATCCGGGCCGCGAGGTCGCGGCGGCTGTCGTCGTAGGTCTTCAGCGCGGCGACGAGCGGGGCGAGGCCGCCGCCCGTGGCGATGACGGCCTCGGCGTAGGCGAGCGCCCGCTTGACGACGGCCGGGCGCAGCAACGTCTTTTCGACCGCGGACAGGACGCTTTATGGCCGGCGACGAGCTCATCCCTATCGTGAATCAGTTAACGATGGATTTCGTCTCGCGGAAACGAAATCGAGTAGCACTTCAGCCCGACGCCGGTGACGCGACTTGCGGCATGCCTTGTCAGCGTTGCCCGCGCCAGCGCGATCTGGCGCGAACTATAGAAGGGGCGACGTTTCGATCAAGAGATCCGTCCACTCAACAGCCGATAGAGTGAAGTAGCGGTGGCCGCGAGGTAAACGTGTGACGCAGGGGGTGACGGTGACAGAATCTGGGTCACCGTTGCGTCGCTAACCTCGCTTGGCCGCCGCAACAGTCCTTCCACGCTCCCGTACTTCAACCAGGTCCAGCCACGCTTCTCAGCGAGGCACCCCTGGCCATCCACTGACCTCATACGACTTCTGGCCGGCCAGTAGGGAGCTTGTCAGCGAAGCGTGCCAATCTCAGCGGAGGGGAGCGCCACGAGCGCAGCCTATCTCGCATCCCTTGTTGCCGTCCAGCTGGCGCGCCGTTCTTAGTTGCAGGAATCTGAAAAATGTTCGGCCGTGGTCGTATATCAATCTTGAGCGCACCAGTTGTAGGATCGGCCGTTCTTCGCTCGCGCCAATCGGAACCATCAGCTGAATAGGAGTTCCGCGATGCAGGAACGTGGAAACTGTGTGATCGCTGTGGGACCATCGCGAAGCGATTGGCCTCGCGATCAAACCATGTGGTGCGTGTCGCTCGCGTTGCTGTTGGTAGTTGCGGCGTCGGGTGCAGCCCAGGCGGCCGGCTCGATGACGACCCCCCGGCGCGGTCCAAGCGCTACGTTGCTGTCAGACGGAACAGTGCTCGTGGCGGGCGGCATCAGCCCCGATGGGTTTTCCAGGCTGGCGAGCGCCGAGCTCTACGACCCGACGACGGAGACTTTTTCCTCGGTTGGCGACATGACGACGCCCCGCCACTGGGCCACAGCCACGCTGCTTAGTGACGGAAGGGTACTGGTGGTGGGTGGGGAAGGTCCTGGTTTCCTCGCGAGCGCGGAGATCTATGATCCCGCGACGGGTACCTTTTCTCCCACCGGAAGCATGTCCACGCCCCGAGCCGCTCACGCGGCCACCTTGCTCACCGACGGCACCGTGCTCGTTGCGGGCGGCGAAACCTTCGCTGCGCCTCCTCTGGCGAGCGCTGAAATCTATGACCCCGTGACGGGCACTTTTGCGCCCACCGGAAGCATGTCAACGGGCCGAGATGGTCATACGGCCACCTTGCTCACCGACGGCACCGTGCTGGTGGCGGGCGGGTTCTTCAATAATGACGTCGCGCTCGCGAGTGCCGAGATTTACGACCCCACGACCGGCACGTTCTCCATAACGGGAAGCATGGCGACCGGCCGCGCATGCCATACAGCCACGTTGCTCACCCACGGCACGGTGCTCGTTGCGGGCGGCGAACACTTTCTTGTGCCGTCTCCCCTGGCGAGCGCCGAAATCTATGATCCCGTGACGGGTACGTTTTCACCTACTGGAAGCATGGCCACAGCCCGGGGTTCTGATACGGCCACGCTCCTTGATCACGGGACGGTGCTGGTGGCGGGAGGCTTCAACAGTCAGTCAAAAGCTCTGGCGAGCGCCGAGATCTACGATCCTGCGAGGGGTACGTGGCGATAACTTGTGCCTGCTCAGAACTCGACAGGACTTCGATTTCCGCTTTTGTCAACGCGGTGTCCGTCGCGTGCTCCGCAAGTTCCTACGAGATTTGACGTAACAGGGTTTCTTGCCGGCGTAGACGCCACGAATCGTTTCGAAAAGCTCCTTGTGCAGGGCCGTCTTCAGGTACGCCTCCGCGCCGGCCCGGAGCGCGCGCCGTACGTGGACGTCGCCTGCGCAGGTCAATCGGATCGTCATAGGGGAAATCGTGTCGGCAACGTCGCGGCGTACTCGGTGGCCGACACGTCGAGGAGTGTGCCGGAATGTTCGCCGTGCATCGAACGTGCGTCGACTTGGCAGGTCGAGAAACGTGACGCTTTGACGCACAGTTCACCAACACGTCCACGTTCCGCTCACTCGCGCCGGCCGCCACCATCGCCTTCCGCCAGTCCGCGCAGTACTCGTCATCGATGGTGCCGTGCCACGCACCACGGAGTGCCAGCACGAGCGGGTACGCGCCGCACTAGAAGCCTAGCGTTTCTTCATCAGCACGATACCGTCGTAACAACCGAAGAATCGCGCACACGCAACAGACCCTGGCCTGCCGATATCGCGGATCCCTGCGGCGTTACTCGCGGGTAACGCAATTGATTTGGTGCCAGCGCATAATCATTTGCGAGCAGCTCAACGACCTACTCGGTTTCTGACAAGCGGGTGACCGGCCAGCGGTTGGGCAGCGTGCCTGACTTCTATTCTGCCCGCAACGCTGCGGCTGGATCGAGGCGGCCGGCACGCATGGCCGGGAGGAGGCATGCCGCGAAGGTCGTCATCGCCACAAGCGAAGCCACCAACGTATACGTAAGACCGTCGCGGGCGGAGACGTTGAACAGCAGCCCGCCGACGACGCGGGATGCCGCGAAGGCGACCGTCAGGCCGGCGGCCAGACCGGCGCCGACGACGGACACGGCGTTGCGCACCACAAGCCAGACGATGTCGCGCGGGCTCGCGCCGATCGCAAGCCGTACCCCCATTTCAACGGTGCGACGGCTCGTGAGATACGACACCACGCCGTACAGTCCGACGAGCGCCAGCACGAGTGCAAGCACCCCGAACAGGGCCCCGGCGATCGCACCGACCCGGACCAGAAACAAGCCAGGCCCGCTGTTGAGCGCCACGTCCATACTTTGAACGTCGTACACGGGCAGATCCGGTTCGCGCTCCGTGATCACGCGTTCGATCGCAGGGGCGAGCGCGGTCGGCGCCAACGAGGTGCGGATCTGCAGCACGCGCGCAGCCATGTACGCCTGCGCGATCGGGATGTAGAAATACGGCTGCGGATCTTCGAACAGAAAACGATACTTGCTAGTGGTGGCGACGCCCACGATCTCGATCCACGCGTCATTCGGCGATGTCCGGAATCGTTGGCCAATCGGATCGCGGCCTGGCCACAGCATACTCGCCAGACGCGCATTGATGATCGCGACAGGACGAGACGATGAGTCGTCGGCCGCGGTGAACGCACGTCCTCGAATGAGCGGCATGCCCATCACCTGAAAGTAGTCGCCGCTGATCACGTTCTCGCCAGCCGGCAAAGGCGTGTCCAGGCGGGTCGCGCTCATCTGCGGATCGACCGACGCCGTCGCCCGGACGTAGCCCATAGGGACCGTAAACGCGTAGCTGACGTCATCGACTCCAGGCACGTGCCGTATCCGTCCTTCGATATCGTCGAAGAACGTTCGCCCCTGCGCTTCGCTGTACCCGAGGAGGTCGACGTCCAGCTGCACATTGAGCACGTGGTCCGGCTGGAAGCCCAGATTCGCGCGCTCGGCGGCGAGCAGGCTGCGTGCGAACAAGCCGGTGGCGATGAGCATCACCGAGCACGCCGCAATCTGCGTAGTCAGGAGGGACCGTGCGAGAAGACGACGCGGCGGGCCCGCGCCCGCGCGTGGGCTCCGCAAGGTCGCCTCCGGATCGACTGACGCTGCGCGAACGGCAGGCAGGATGCCCGCGATCGCGGCAGCCGCGAGGACAACGCCCGCCGCGTACGCGAAGACCCTGGCGTCGAAGTGAAAGTCGAATCGCACGGGCAGATTGCCGGGCGGCCGGACGGCGGCAAGCGCGCCCGCACTCCAGACGCCCAGCAACACACCGACGACGCTGCCGATCGCGGCGAGCAGAAGATTCTCCGCGAGCGCCTGGCGCACGAGACGCGCGCGCCCTGCGCCTAGCGCGGCGCGAACGGCGAACTCGCGGCGCCGGCTCTCACCGCGCGCCAGCAGCAGATTCGTGACGTTCACGGCCGCGATCAACGTGATCAGCGCGGCCAGAAAGATCATCGTCGCGGCACCACGCGCATTGGAACGGGCTTGATCCTCTTCGGGCCGAGCCAGCCGTTCGGGGAGCACGCGGACACCCACACGTTCGTCGGCCGCGTACTCGCGCGCGAGTCGTGCCGCGACGAGGTCGACGGCGGCTTGCGCACCCACCACGTCGCTGTCCGGCTGCAATCGCGCGACCGCGTGGAGGTCGCGCGTTCGCCGATCATCGAGCGGACGCGCGGTCGCCCAATTGATCGGCAGATACAGCTCCGCATCGGAGAACGCGAACGTGCCGAGGAAACCTCGAGGCGCAACGCCGATGATCGTGCACAGGCGCCCGTTGATGCGAACAATACGTCCCAGCACCGCCGCGTCCCCGCCAAACCTACGCTGCCACGTGTTATAGCCGAGCACGACGACAGCATCTGCTCGTCCGGGCCCTCCCTCGTTGTCGCGAATCAGCCGGCCCAACGCGGGCCGGAGATCGAGCATGGAGAAGTAGTTGCCGGTCACCCACGTCACGAGCACGCGCGCCGGAGGCTGGCCACCGATCGCCAGCCCGACAAACCCCGCGCTGTAGCCCGCGATGTCTTCGAAGACGGCTCGGCTGCCGGCGCGGTAGTCCTGAAGATCTGGATACGAAACGGGACGAAGCGCGGTCGTGTCTTGGCGTCGCGTCGCGACGACGACCAGACGAGCGCCGTCCCGCACCGGCAATGGCCGCAGCATTACGGAATTGACCACACTGAATACGGTGGTGTTGACGCCAATGCCGAGCGCAAACGTCAGGACGGCGGCGGCCGCGAAGATTGGCGAACGGCGGAAAAGCCGCGCAGCGAGAACCAGATCCCGCATGCGTGGCAGTTTACCCGTACGAGCCTCGAGACGACAGTGCGGAGGAGTCGCGGCAGCGAAGAGCGAGAGCCAGCGCAGAGATCGCAAACTAGAACGGCGTCTATCGTTACCGACACAGCTCCTACACGCCTTGCTCTTCTACGGGTAGTGCGGTATAGGTAGAAGTCCGAGGTGTATGGTGCCGGACAAATCCGATTTGCCCCAGGGCACGCTCGACCTGTTGATTCTTCAAATTGTTGCCGCCGGGGCTATTCACGGCTATGGCATCGCGCAACGCCTCCAGCAGATCTCGCGTGACGTCGTGCAGGTGCCGCAGGGCTCGCTCTATCCCGCCCTACACCGACTCGAAAACCGCGCGCTACTGACTGCCGACTGGAAGATGTCGGACACCGGTCGGGAAGCCAAGTTTTATCGCCTCACGTCGAAAGGTCGGGCCCAACTCAAGGAAGAAGCGGCGAGCTGGATCCGGCTAACCGACGCAATCGGTCTGATTCTCAAGACCGCGGGCGGGTTGCGGTGAACTGGTGGCGCCGGATCCTTCGGAGTAGTCAACTCGAGCGCGAGCTCGACGCCGAGCTGCGCGACCATATCGAACGCGAGGTCGCGCAAGGCGTCCGCGCTGGACAATCAGAAGCCGACGTGCGCCATCAGATCCGGTGGACGTCCGGCGGCCTCGACCAGGTGAAAGAGGCCTGCCGCGACGTCCGTCGCCCGCCCGCTCTGGCCGATGTGGCGGCAGACGTTCGATTTGCGTGGCGCGCCCTCGCCAGGAACGGATGGGCGACGGCCGGCGCCATCCTCACACTCGCGCTCGCGATGGGCGTGGCAAACGCTACCTTCATCAGCACGTATGCCGACCTGTGGCGCGACTTTCCGTTCGAGCGCCCGGACCGCATTGCGATCATGAGGACCGTCGATGCGCGCGGCCGAGAGGCCGGCCTCTCGTTTGCCGACTACCAGGATTGGCGCCGCGACGGGCGGGTATTCGACGGCCCGTCGGCCGCCTTTGCGATCGGCACCATCAGCCTGGGGCGCGATGGTGCCCCACCCGAGCAGTTCGAAGGACTGTATGTGTCGGCCGACACATTCTCCGTGCTCCGCGTCAAGCCCATGCTCGGTCGCGACTTCTCGGCCGCCGATGATCGCCCTGGCGCGGAAGCGGTGGCCATCATTTCTAGCAACATCTGGAAGAGCCGTTACGCGGCAAGACTCGAAGTGCTGGGGCGCAAGGTCGCGGTGAACGGCGCCATGCCCGCGACGATCGTCGGCGTGATGCCCGACGGCATCCGCTTCATCGACTTCACGGATATCTGGCTGCCGCTGGCGCAGATGCCCGGGTTGGCCGCGCAACGGCGCGACACACGTCCGCTGATGATGATCGGTCGCCTCCCCGACGGCGCCGGCCTCGACCGCGTTCGAGCCGAACTCTCGCCCATCGCAGCGAACCTCGCCATTGCGCATCCAGACACGAACAAGGACATCCGGCCTCTCGTGAACACACTGCTCGAGGCCTACAACGGCGGCGGCTCTATGGCGCTCACCAATTCAGCGATCTACATCCCGCTGCTGGCCGCCGCCTTCGTCCTGATCATTGCCGCCGCCAATCTGGCGAATCTGCTGCTGGCACGCGCGGCCTATCGATCGCGCGAGATCGCGATCCGCCTCGCGATCGGCGCCACGCAGTGGCGGATCGTGCGCGGGCTGTTGATCGAGAGCCTGCTGCTGGCGTCGGTGGCGTGGGCCCTCGCGGTTGGAGGCTCATGGCTCGCTTTGACGATCTCGACGTCGCAGGCCGTTTCGCAGTTGCCCTATTGGCGCCTCAAGATGGACCTCCGCCTGCTGTCGGCGCTGGCGGGCATCGCGCTCGTCACCACCGGACTCTTCGGCCTGGCGCCGGCCGTCTATGCCTCGCGTCGCGCGACCGCCGATGGACTCAAGGAAGGCGGCCGTTTAAGCGCACCTCCGAGGGTGCGGCGCTGGACCCACGCGCTCCTCGTCGGGCAGTTCGCCGTGACGCTGGCGCTCCTGAACGGCGCCGGACTGACCGCCAGACGGTTCTTCAATTTCTATTCGCTCGACCGCAACGTGCAGACCTCGAATGCGGTGACCACATTCATTCGGCTGCCCGCCCAGACCTATGCGACACGCGACCAGCGGATCGCCTTTCACGAGCAGCTGCAGGCTCGCCTGCTGTCGGTGCCCGGAGTGGCGGCGAGTACTGTCGCCAGCGCGGCGCCGTTCTCGCCGGCTGGAAGGCGACAGCTCACGGCAGTCGATGGGCGGCGCACGATTGATCCCCCGCCGGACGTCATGACTGTGGTTGTGGATCCTGCCTACTTTCGCACAGTTCTCCGCGGCCTCATTCTCGGCGAACCTTTTTCCGAGTTGCATGGCACTCCCGGACACGAGGCGGCGATCGTGAACCAGCGATTCGCCGAGGTGTACCTCGGCGCCGCTAGTCCGATCGGCCGTCACCTCGAGATCCGGCCGCCAACGGCCCAACGGACCTACCTCAGAGAACCCGAAGGCCCCGCGCCGCCGGTGTCGGTTGAGATCGTCGGCGTCGCTCCGGACGTTCGACAGGTCCGCGACCCGGTACCGACGGTGTATCTGCCGTTTCGTGTTGAGGCGCCGGCCGCAATGTCGCTCATCGTGCGCGGCTCCGGCGGCGTGGGTCCCGTCGTCCGGGCCGTGCGTGACGCCGTCAACGCCATCGATCCTGATCTCGCGCTTGGGGTCGTGAGAACGCTCGACGAGCTCCGCGATCGCTCGAGGGCCTTCCCGGCCGAGATGGTGTCACGGTTCGTGACGATCGGTGGCCTGGCGCTGGTCTTCTCCGGCGTGGGCCTATATTCGGCGATGGCGTACGCCGTGAGACGCCGCAGGCAAGAGATTGCCGTCAGAATGGCGCTCGGCGCACAGGCCACGCAGGTGCGCTGGCTGTTTCTCAAGACCGGCGCCTGGGTTATCAGTGCCGGTGTGGTCCTTGGGGTGCCTGCCGCACTCGTTGTCGGTCGGCTGCTGCAGAACACGTTTGTGGGCACTGAGGCCCGCGACGTCGTGACCCTCATCGTGACGGTTGCCCTCCTCGCTATCGTTGCGCTGATCGCCTCCATCGGCCCCGCGCGGCGTGCGACGCGCCTCGATCCGACCACCGCACTGCGAATCGAGTAGGGAT
>Ga0306926_10003615_pt1 | contig 16042 bp, 13 predicted proteins | sample flu12Cox44000178_FD_203759 | JGI IMG/M metagenome (GOLD analysis project Ga0306926, IMG submission 203759) | Lab enrichment of tropical soil microbial communities from Luquillo Experimental Forest, Puerto Rico - flux8day.12C.oxic.44.000.178 (v2)... | ecosystem: Environmental > Terrestrial >... | reverse complement strand
CCCTGACGGCCTTGCTCGCGGGCAGCGACATTCGCCAGTCGCATCTCGAAGGCGACGAGCGCGTGCAGGATCCCTATTGCCTGCGTTGCCAGCCGCAGGTCGGAGGCGCAGCCCTCGATCTGCTCACGCAGGCCGCTCGAACGCTGACGATCGAAGCCAACGCCGTCACCGACAACCCGCTGGTGCTCGTCGAGACCGGAGAGATCGTCTCGGGTGGGAATTTTCATGCTGAACCGGTGGCCTTTGCCGCGGACCAGATTGCGCTTGCGATGTCGGAGATCGGCGCGACCAGCGAGCGGCGCATAGCTACCCTTGTTGATCCCGCCCTTAATTTCGGGCTGCCGCCGTTCCTCACTCCCGATCCCGGCATCAACTCCGGTTTCATGATCGCGGAAGTGACGGCGGCTGCACTCTATGCCGAGAACAAGCAGCGCGCGGTTGCCTGCTCGATCGATTCGACGCCGACCAGCGCCAACCAGGAAGATCACGTCTCGATGGCTGCGCACGCCGCGCGCCGGCTGTCCGACATGGCGGACAACCTGGCCACGATTCTGGGGATCGAGCTGTTGGTCGCGGCGCAAGGCATCACCCTGCGCTTGCCCCATTCGACCAGCGCCCCGCTCGCGGCGGTCATCGCCGCGTTGCGCGAGCAGGTGCCGGAGCTGAGAGCCGATCGTTACATGGCCGACGATCTTGCGAAGGCAACTGCGCTGGTCGAAGCCGGCGTATTGCCGGCCGCCGCGATCTCGGCGCTTCAGACCAATCCGTTTCCGATACTTGCCGAGAGGGGTCGTCTGTCATGAACCGCCGACTGGACAACGAGCGTGCTATCCGTGCGCCCCGCGGATCCGAGCTCAGCGCCAAGAGCTGGTTGACCGAAGCGCCGCTTCGAATGCTCATGAACAACCTTGATTCCGAGGTTGCCGAACGGCCGAGCGAGCTCGTCGTCTACGGCGGAATCGGTCGTGCAGCGCGGGATTGGGAAAGCTTCGACCGGATCGTCGCCTCATTGCGCAAGCTCGAAAGCGACCAGACGCTATTGGTTCAGTCGGGCAAGCCGGTCGGAATTTTCCGCACCCATCCGGATGCGCCGCGCGTTTTGATCGCGAACTCGAATCTGGTGCCGCACTGGGCGACACTCGATCACTTCAACGAGCTGGACCGGCTCGGCTTGATGATGTTTGGGCAGATGACGGCTGGATCCTGGATCTACATCGGCAGCCAGGGCATTGTGCAGGGGACCTATGAGACGTTTGTCGAGGTGGGTCGGTGTCATTACGGCGGCAACCTCGCGGGCAAATGGATCCTCACGGCGGGCCTCGGTGGCATGGGAGGCGCCCAGCCGCTTGCTGCGACAATGGCGGGGGCGTCGCTGCTTGCGATCGAATGCCAGCCGAGCCGCATCGAGATGCGGCTGCGCACGAGTTATCTCGACCGGCAGGCGAGCACTCTTGACGAGGCGCTTTCAATAATGGCTCAGGCCGCGCAGACCAAGAAGCCGGTCTCGGTCGGCCTGCTTGGCAATGCGGCCGAGATTTTTCCCGAACTGGTCCGGCGCGGCGTACGGCCCGACATCGTCACCGATCAGACCAGCGCGCACGATCCAATCAACGGCTATCTGCCGAAGGGATGGACGCTTGCCGAGTGGGAGGCAAGCCGCGCCGCCGATCCGAAAGTGGTCGAAATCGCGGCCAAGACATCCATGGTCGATCACGTGCGGGCGATGCTGGACTTCAACGCTCAAGGTATTCCCACGCTCGATTACGGAAACAACATTCGCCAAATGGCGAAGGATATGGGGCTAAAGAATGCCTTCGATTTTCCCGGGTTCGTCCCGGCCTATATTCGCCCGCTGTTCTGTCGGGGCGTCGGGCCGTTCCGGTGGGCTGCGTTGTCGGGCGATCCTGAGGATATCTTCCGGACCGACGCCAAGGTGAAGGAACTAATGCCGAACGATCGGCATCTTCACAACTGGCTGGATATGGCAAAAGCACGGATCAAGTTCCAGGGCTTGCCGGCCCGGATTTGCTGGGTCGGCCTCGGCGATCGCCACCGGCTGGGGTTGGCCTTCAACGAGATGGTGGCGCGCGGCGAATTGAAGGCGCCGATCGTGATAGGACGCGATCATCTCGACAGCGGCTCGGTTGCGAGTCCGAACCGTGAGACCGAAGCGATGCGCGATGGCTCGGATGCGGTGTCCGATTGGCCGCTGCTCAATGCGCTGCTCAACTGTGCCAGTGGGGCGACCTGGGTTTCGCTGCATCACGGCGGCGGCGTAGGTATTGGATATTCGCAGCACGCCGGCGTGGTGATTGTCGCCGACGGAACCCCGGAGGCCGCCCGCCGCCTCGAACGGGTGCTGTGGAACGATCCCGCGAGCGGCGTCATGCGTCACGCCGACGCGGGCTATGAAACTGCGATTGCATGCGCCCAAGCCAACGCGCTCGATCTGCCCAGTGTGTTGTAGCGCATCGGAGATTTCAGACCGCCATCGGTGCGTGCCGGGTTCAACCTTCCCTCAAGACAACGAGACAGGCCATGGTGAAACCGTTTCCGTCAAAGACCTTCATCGGCAATCACGCGTTGCATCCCGAAACGCTGATGCTGAACTACGGCTACGATCCGCAACTGTCGGAAGGAGCGGTCAAACCACCGGTCTTCCTGACCTCGACCTTCGTCTTCAGGACCGCCGAAGATGGGCAGGACTTCTTCGATTTCGTCTCGGGTCGGCGCGAGCCTCCCGAGGGGATGGGCGCAGGCTTGGTCTATTCGCGGTTCAATCATCCCAACAGCGAGATCGTCGAGGACAGGTTGTCGGTCTACGAGCGCACGGAGAATTGCGCGCTGTTCTCGTCCGGCATGGCGGCGATCGCGACCACGATTCTGGCATTCGCACGCCCTGGCGACGTGATCTTGCATTCTCAACCGCTCTATGGCGGGACGGAAACGCTGCTTGCGAAGACGCTTGCGGGCTTGTCAATCGCTGCGGTGGGCTTTGCCGACGGCATCGACGAATCTGCCGTCAGGCTGGCGGCGGACGACGCCATGCGCAAAGGACGGGTTGCGATGATCTTCATCGAAACTCCGGCAAATCCCACCAACGGCCTGGTCGACATCGAGATGGTCCGCCGCGTCGCCCAGATGATCGGCCAGGTCCAGGGGCATGTGCCGATCATCGCGTGCGACAATACGTTGCTGGGTCCGGTGTTTCAGCGGCCGATCGAACACGGTGCGGATCTCTCATTGTACTCGCTGACCAAGTATGTCGGCGGTCATTCCGACCTGATCGCCGGCGCCGCGCTCGGCTCAAAAGCCATCATGAAGGACGTCAAGGCGTTGCGGGGTGCCATCGGTACCCAGCTCGATCCCCATTCCTGCTGGATGATCAGCCGCTCGCTCGAAACACTGAGCCTCCGCATGGAAAAAGCCGACAGAAATGCGCGGATCGTGGCGGACTATCTGCGCGGCCACGAGAAAGTGGCAAGGGTTCACTACCTCGCGCACCACGAAAAATCCTCCTCCGCAGGCCGTGTGTTCGCGAAGCAATGCACCGGCGCGGGATCCACGTTTTCGTTCGATATTGTCGGCGGCCAAGTCGCGGCGTTCAAATTTCTGAACGCGCTGCAAATCTTCAAGCTGGCGGTGAGCCTGGGTGGCACCGAGTCGCTTGCAAGCCTGCCCGCAAGCATGACCCACTCAGGCGTTCCGGCTGCCATCCGGCAAAAGATAGGCGTTCTCGACTCGACGATCCGTCTCTCGATCGGCATCGAGCATCCGTCTGATCTCCTCGCAGACATCGCGCAAGCTTTGAACGAGGCATAGCCCGCCACACTTGAGTTTCGAGGACGATCTGGAGCGGATCATGCTCTGGCTCGCGCAGCGCGGCGGCAGCGTGCCGAAACTGTTTCGTCGATTGACTTTTAAATGAAAAGCAGGTGCGGGCGGCTGCCGTCCGCAACTGCTTTCTCATTGTAAGACGCCGTCCGCTTGCGGCCCGGCGACAGCAGACTTCAGGCATCAATGCTATTGTTCTTGGTCTCCTGGATAAGCAGACCGCCGATCACCAGACTAAGGGTAGTAAGGACAACGGGATACCAGAGCCCAGCCAGGCGGTTGCCGGTGTGAACGACGAGGGCGGCCGAGATGAACGGCGCGAATCCCCCCAACCAGCCCACCCCGACATGGTAAGTCACGGACATTGACGTGTAGCGGATCCGCGCCGGGAAAAGCTCCACGAGGTATGCTGCCATTGGCCCGTAAGCCATTGCAACATAGGCTATCATAAGCACGAGCAGAGCAACGACCGCCGAAAGGTCGGATAAGCTCGGATTCGCAGAAGCCACGTACCCCGCCTTGGCCAGCGCTTCTTTGTACTGCGCGGCATCAAATCCGTGCAGTTCGTACTCTCCCACTCGGACAGTCACATCGGAGCTGTCCGACGCCGGCAGCATGACGTAGGAGACACCGGCTTTAGTCAGGAAATCTCGTGCCTTATCACACGGCGTCTTTGGTGCCGCAAAGATATTGAAGTTGCAATCCGTCGCCTCGACACGAATGTTTGCGTTGCTCTGGAATGCCGCCAGACCTGGATTCCCATATTGCACCAAAGAGTTGAAGATCGGGATAAGAGTGATCGCCGTTAGGGCGAAGCTCACGAGTATCATCCATTTTCGCCCGATTTTATCACTCAGCCAACCAAAGAAAACGAACAGAGGCGTTCCAATCGCGATTGCGATCGCGACCGCCATATAGGCAGAAGTGAACGGCATCTTCACTGTCTGAATAAGAAAGAAGAGCGCATAAAACTGACAGGTGTACCAGACGGCCGCGAGGCCTGCTTGTGCTCCAAACAGCGTGATCAAAATGCGACGAACGTTTACTGGGTCGCGAAAGCTTTCGCTGATCGGTCGCTTGGAGAGTCGACCTTCCTGACGCATTGTCCGGAAAACCGGCGACTCGCTAACCTTCGACCGGACGTACACGGACAGCGCGAGCAGCGCGAGCGAAAGCACGAACGGGATTCGCCAGCCCCATTGGCTGAATTGCTCGGCCGTCAACGACAGGCGGCAAACGAGGATGACGACCAGCGAAGCCAACAGACCGAGACTTGCTGTCGTTTGGATCCAACTCGTCCAGGTACCACGCCGCTGATGTGGCGCGTGCTCCGCGACGTAGATACTGGCCCCGCCATACTCTCCTCCGAGAGCCAGTCCCTGCAGGAGGCGGAATCCGACGAGCGCAACGGGAGCTGCCCATCCCCAAGTCTCGAATGTCGGTAGAAACCCAATCGCGGCGGTCGAGATGCCCATCAGAACGATCGTCGCAAGAAAGGATATCTTGCGTCCGATCATGTCCCCCACGGCACCAAAGAGGATCCCACCCAGAGGGCGCACGGCGAAGCCAGCTCCGAATGTCGCCAGCGACGCGAGAAAGGCGGCAGTCTCGCTACCTTCCGGAAAGAATCGCGCGCCAAAGATCACGGCCAGGCTTCCGTATATGAAAAAATCATACCACTCGAACATTGTTCCGAGTGAGGAAGCCAGCACCACACGCCACGCTTGCGCTCGAGTGAGTACCGAAGGATCAGTTGTTGAAATGCCGTCGTGCGGCAGTTCGGAAGCGACCGTTGACATGTGTTTTTCCTCCGTAATTTTGTTGTGGAAGCGAGATGAACTGTTTGGGGTGCTTCAGGTATGCCTGCAGATTTCGGGATCGCTGTAGGCTCGGCCTTGACCGGCGGCCCCGGCGAACCAAGGTCGTGTCAATGCGGCCAGGCAGCGCAAAAGCCCTACCTCGCCCAATGACCCTCGACACGGATTGGGTGCAAAGGTCCGCCGGCACTCCAGAGAATTGGCTCGCACTCGCCTTATCCGGCGTGCGAGCGCGGGTGGGCGGTGCCCGACGGGTTGGAATCCGAAAGCGGGTTCAAGATAGAGTCTGCGCCATCACTTCCCAGGAGGTGATTTGCAAACCGATCACGCAATACCGTCTTGCGAATCTTGCCAGTGGACGTCAGAGGCATGTCCTCGATGAAGAGAACATCGTCAGGTAACCACCACTTGGCGACGCGAGGCTGCAACTGCTCGATGATCTCTCGCTTTGTGGTACTGGCTCCGTTCTTGAGAACCACGATCATGAGCGGTCTCTCGTCCCACTTCGGGTGCTTGGCAGCAATTACTGCGGCCAACCTCACGCCCGGACAACCGTATGCGAGATTCTCGAGCTCTACCGAGCTGATCCACTCGCCGCCCGATTTGATGAAGTCCTTGGTTCTGTCTGTGATCCGGATAAAGCCATACGGATCGATCGTTGCGACGTCTCCGGTCGGAAGCCATCCGTCTCGGTCAAGTACCGCTCCGCCCTCGTTCTTGAAATAACCTCCAGCAGCCCATGAACCTCTCGCCCAGAGGGCGCCGGGAGAAAGACCATCACGCGCAACAGGTCGGCCCGACTCGTCAACGATTTTCAGATCCATGCCGAACTGTATCCGGCCTGGTTTGTGGTAGTATTGCTGGCGCTGCTCCGCAGGAAGAGCTTCGACAGTCGGCGTCAGCGTCGTCATTGTTCCAAGTGGGCTGAGCTCCGTCATCCCCCACAGTTGTGCGACAAAGCATCCATACTTCTCGCGCAGGAGATCGATCATTGCGGGCGGCACCGGTGCGCCGCCTATCACCGCCTTTTTCAGGGTGTCGATACGCTTGCCAGTTCTTTCGAGGTACTCAAGAAGGGCGACGAAGATTGTAGGAACCGCGGCAGTAAACGTGATCCCTTCCTGCTCGATCAGCGCGTGCAGAAGCTCTGCATCCAGCCGCATCCCTGGCAGGACCAGCTTTGCGCCGACCATCGGGGCAAGGTATGGAAGGGCCCACGCGTTCACGTGAAACATTGGAGCAATAGGCATAATCGTGTCGTGACACGAGAGGCCCATTGCGGAGTTTTGGCACGAAGCAAGCGCGTGGAGGACGGTAGAGCGATGCGAGTAGAGAACGCCTTTGGGATTTCCGGTGGTGCCGGACGTATAGCAAAGAGACGATGCTGTTCGTTCGTCGAATGATGGCCATTCGAAGTCGTCGCTTTCCGAAGCAAGGGCGGTTTCGAATGTCGTGAAACCGGGCAACTGGCTCGCTACAGATTCATCATAATCCTGCGGATCCAGAATGACATACCGCTCGATCGTCTTCAGCTTTGACGATAGCGACAAGACAAGTGGCAGGTATTGAGAATCGAAAAACAGAACGCGATCCTCAGCATGGTTGCAGATATAGACGATCTGTTCTCCGAACAGCCGCGGATTTACCGTGTGAAGAACAGCCCCAAATCCGGAAACGCCATAAAACAGCTCGAAATGCCGGTGATGGTTCATGGCGATGGTTGCCACTCGGTCCCCAGGTGCGATCTTCCATCGCAACAATACCCGCGCAAGCTTTTGAGCACGCGAGGCGGCATCGCCATAGGTGTAGCGGTGCTCACCATTTCCAGCGTCGCGTGAAATGATATCCCGGGTTGAATGATACTTTCCTGCATATTGGATGATGTCGCTGATCAACAGCGGCTTGTCTTGCATGATGCCCAAAAGTGTCATGTCCCCATCCCTGTATTCAGACAAAAATCACAGCCCACCGCCCGGCTGCGCAAGCGTGGTCACGACCTGAGACAGCTAAAGCAATCGGCGCCTCTCTCGTAGACGACTGGCGTGTGTGCGGCAGCGCCTAGATCACGGCCATGCATTCGACTGTCGCCCAACTCCTTTTGGAGAGAAGCCCGTTATAGAGATTGATTTCGGAAGGGGTAATCAAACGAGAAAAATTCCCAATTCGAATGCTCCAAGAGAATGCGAGCTGAAATCACCGATCAAAAACAAGAGTTTTCCGATAGGGATGCGCGCCGACACGCCTCATATTGCAGCGCATAAGTTCGCCGCTGCAGCACGGTGTTGGAAATCGGCTGATTTGTGCAATCAGTCCCGGTAGGTGTACGAGATAGTCGAGGGACAGCCGCACAACGACGACAAAGGTCTGATGTGGGCGCTCACCAGGAAGCAGTCGCGCCGCAAACAGCAAGTTGTTGGGTCTCAGAAATCAGAGCGCGGATCGCGCAGCATCGATCGATAGCGGATCCGGCGAGCCGCTAAACAAGCGTTCCGCCAAACAGCTCAAACGTTTGAGGAAGGCCTTGGCGGCGTCAGCAATCATCCGATCTGGCATGATCGAACATGCGCTGATGGTCGCCGGCTGCCTTGTCGAATGGTTACTTCCGTTGTTCCGAGGCAAACTGAAGTGCATCGTCCAAACGATCGTTGCCCCAGAACATTTCTGTCCCAACGAAGAAAGTGGGAGCGCCAAACACACCCTTACGAGTCGCCGTCTCCGTTTGTTCGCGCAAGAAGGCCTTTGTCGACTCTGACTTGGCTTGATCTAGAATATCCGAGGCAACAAGTCCCAGTTCTGTCAATATGGGAGCCAAGCGGTCAGGTTGGTTGATGTCTCCGTCGAGAACATAGTTGAGCTCCATCACCCGACGGCAGTAGTCCCCGATCCACGGCTTGTCGATCCCCAGCAGCGCTATGCGAAGCGGAAGTACCCCAGATCGCGGAAATGTGCTGGGCTCCACCCAGCGCAGCCCATACTTGCGGCATAGACGCGGGACGTCCTTAAGCACGTAGGCACGCTTTTCCTTTTGCGCTACAAGGGGACTGCCTTCGAAACCCAAAGATTGGAATACGGCGCCTAACAAAAATGGCTTCCAGGCGATTTTTACGCCGTGCTTTTGGGCCTCATTCTCAATCCGCATGACGCTCAAGTAGCTGTATACGCTGCCAAACTCAAACCAAAATTCGATTTCTGGCATCGCTTTTGAATCAGTCATTAGAGCGCACTCCGAAATGCAGACGCGGGGTTAACAGCTCATGACGTGAACCCAAGCGACGGCTCAAGCGAAAAAATTTCATCTCGAGATGTTGAAGAATTGCCGGTTCGAAGAACCGATTGGCACCGCCGCGGTGGTGCGCGCGCCGGCCGCGTCATCGCCTGGAATCGCTATAAACTAAAGGTTGAATCCGGAAAAGTATTCCAATGTCCTGATTATTGCAGCAGGTGATCTCGTTCTCGCCTGTTTTTTTAAACGACAATATATCCCGTGAAGCGATCAAGGTGCAGGGTGCAGGGCAGACTGACGGCAATCCCCTCGATTTGTGGCGCAAGAAGCTCCACTCTAACCCCGGCAATGCTTTATTGATGTCCGAGGTGGCCGAATTTTTTGCGTGGGTGATCCTCGTTCAGGAATCTAACCGATCCTTCACTTGCCACCTCGGTTCGTCCGCTTAACCTTCCACGCGCGAAGCTTCTCAACGCGTCGCACTGGACCCAAGCGTCACAGGCAAGCGCCTGGAAGGCACGTAGATCGCGTGGCTTTGGAAAGGACGATAGCCCTTCAACACGCGGCTGCCGCAGAGAGCGGATGGGCTCCGCGGGATGTTCAGGAAGCGCGGCTTCGCGAGATCGATGCTTTGTTGGCTTGCCGTGCACTCGAGGACGACAGCATTGATCTGGCCATCGAACGCGCGGTGCTGCTTGGAGCTCTGAATCGGCTTGAAGAAGCCAAGCTGGCGTTCATTTCAATACTCAAACAGTTTCCGACGCATTTCAGCGCACTCAATGAGTTTGGTGCACTGCTGGCAAGAACGGGAGCCATCGCGGCGGCATGCCGCGTCTATTCCGAAGCGATCATCCATCATGCGAACAATCCCATCGCTCATGTAAATCTGGCCAATCTGCTGCTTCGTGCGACGCAATACCAGGAGGCGCGTCACCATTATGAGGTGGCCTTAAGGCTCGAGCCCGATAATCCCCAGGCTCATCAGGGAATGGGAGCCGTTCTCGCGGATCTCGGTGAAGACACGGCGGCACGAGCGCACTTCAACAAAGGATTCAAGGGTCATGCGATTGCAACATTGCCCTATCGCGGCGCCAAGCCACCAATTCGCGTATTGCAGCTTGTCTCCTCCGGCGGCGGTAATATTCCAACCGGCCTATTTTTGGATGACAAAGTGTATCAGACAACCTTCATTGTCGCGGACTATCTGAAAGATTTGGCATCTCTGCCTTCGCACGACCTGATCGTGAACGCTATCGGCGACGCAGATCGCTGCAAACGCGCGCTCAATGCGGCCCTGAGAATCGTCAAACGCAGCAAGCAGCCGGTGATCAATCAACCCCGAGCGGTTATGCCGACGGGCCGCGCAAGCAATTCTCAGAGGCTGCGAGGTCTTCCCGGCGTCGTACCGGCACTTACGGTCTTGGTGAAGCGGGACCTTCTTGCCGGGACGAACGGCCCATCCGCGGTGGCGCAACGATCGTTTCGTTTTCCGCTTCTGCTACGCTCACCCGGTTATCACACGGGTCGGAATTTTCTCTTCGTGCCCTCGGTGGACGATCTTTTCACTGCGGCAAACAGTCTTCCCGGAAAGGAGTTGCTCCTCATTGAATTTCTCGATTCCCGGGGACGGGATGGCAAGGCACGCAAATTTCGGGTCATGATGATCGACGGTCGGCTTTATCCGTTGCATCTCGCCATCTCGCAGAACTGGAAGGTCCACTATTTCACCTCGGATATGGCCGGGAGTATCGATCTTCGGCGGGAGGAGCGGGCGTTTCTCGAAAACATGCCGGCGTTTATTGGAAACAAGGCAATGGCCGCCCTGGAGGCAATCCAAAATCGGATGCAACTCGATTATTGCGGCGTCGATTTCGGTCTCAACGAGAACGGCGATCTGCTCCTGTTTGAAGCGAATGCGACCATGGTTGTTACTCGTCCGGACGATAACGAAATTTGGGACTACCGACGCGCGGCCGTCGAGCAGATCATCGAAGCCGTCGACAACTTGCTTCGACGAAAAGCCAGTCGGCAAGTATGCTGATAGGCATCGAGGTCCGCGAAGGGGTCAGGACAACTCGGCGTTGACGGTGGCGATTTGCGACGCTAAGTCGGCTCCATGTCACAGGCCACGATCGCGCGGAACGTGTCGGCCTCAAGCGGTCGTTACGTAGCCTGGCGGGGGCGATACAGATACGACGGCATTAGCAAACATCATAAGAAATCAAGAATGGGCCAGTCTGACCCGCAACTGGTCCCAGCAAGGCCGTAAATCCGGGGTGGGCAACAATATGCGCTTGCGCGACTGTCATAACTTTCACGACTTCCGAAGCCTGGCAAAGCGGCGGCTGCCGGCCCCCATTTTCGACTACATCGATGGGGGCGCAGATGACGAGGTGACCCTTCGTCAAAATTCGGCAAGCTTCGACCGGTGCGATTTGGTGCCAAACGTGCTGCGCGGCGTCGAAACCATCGACCTTTCGGTGACCGTGATGGGCCAGAAGCTGGCCTTGCCGGTCTACTGCTCTCCGACCGCGCTGCAACGTCTATTTCACCATCAAGGCGAGCGCGCGGTCGCGGCCGCGGCGGCAAAGTTCGGAACCATGTTCGGTGTTTCCTCTCTCGGTACGGTCAGCCTCGAGGAACTGCGGAAGAAGTACAGTACGCCGCAAGTCTATCAGTTCTATTTTCATAAAGACCGTGGTCTGAATCGCGCCATGCTGCAGCGAGCCAAGGAAGCCGGCGTCAATGTGCTCATGCTGACGGTGGACAGCATCACCGGCGGCAACCGCGAGCGCGATTTGCGCACGGGTTTCGCCATTCCGTTCAGACTTACGCTTGGGGGCATGATTGGATTTGTCGTCAAGCCGAAATGGGGCATCAATTATCTCGTCCACGAGAGGTTCAAATTGCCCCAGCTCGATCAGCACGTGGACATGAGCGGCGGGGCGATATCGATCGGGCGATATTTCACGGAAATGCTGGATCCTTCCATGAACTGGAACGATGTGGCCGAGATGGTCCGCCAATGGGATGGTCAGTTCTGCCTCAAGGGCGTCATGTCGGCCGACGACGCCAGGCGCGCTGCCGAGATCGGTTGCACCGGGATTGTGCTCTCAAATCATGGTGGCCGGCAGTTGGACGGCTCCCGCACGGGATTCGATCAGTTGGCCGAAGTGGTGGATGCGGTCGGCGACCGGATCGACGTGTTGATGGATGGAGGCGTGCAACGTGGCACCCATGTCTTGAAAGCGCTTTCGCTCGGGGCGAAAGCCGTGGGCGTCGGACGCTACTATCTCTTTCCCCTGGCTGCAGCGGGTCAGGCCGGAGTTGAACTCGCCCTCGGCCTGATGCGGGCAGAGATCGAGCGGGGAATGAAACTGATGGGCTGCATCTCGATCGCCGAGCTCTCACGCAAGAACCTGAGGTTCAGGTAAGGCCTCGGTGGCGGACCGAGGCCGTCTCCTGTCCAGGAGGGTTCCAAGCCCTCAGTTCACAGCCGGGCATTGGTCTCAACGCCGTTACCCTGAGGTTCCTTTAAATCAGCTTCCAAATCTGAAACAATGTCATGGAGCAAACGAGCGGCGAGCGGGTCCGTGGTTTCCTGCTCCAACACTCGATAGCGCGCGACCTTTGCTCTGCGCTCTTTCCACTCTTCGGCATCAGTCATGGTGATGACCCCCCATGCTCTGAACCCCAGCGCCGCGAATTTGGTTGCTCGGAATTGTGAAATTAGTGGGGTCCGGAGCCGTAGGGTTTTTGGCGCCAATACGGCATTTCGGAAGCAAACGGACCCAACCTTGGACCCGCGCCGCTGACGCTGATTGGGAACCTTCAACTTACCTGTTGATCGACAGCCAGGTATTTCGAGCGGCGGCTAGCCGTCAGTGCGGCGCTCTCGTCGAAACAGATGCCAGATCAGCCGCGTCGCCAACCATAAAAAGAAAATGACCACGGCGAGGGCGGCAAGCGGTGCGGCCAGAGCCAAAAGAGAGACCAGGAGCGCACCGACGAGTTCCGCAGTCGAGATGACGACGTTACCGACACCGCCCGTCAGGAGGGTGGATTTCGCCCTCAGCACGGCGGTCACGCCTTGCGTAAGGCCGGCGACGCCGCCACCCGCGATGACAGCCGCCGTCCATTTCACCATCGGCGGCACGTCGGTCATTACCGCGGCTGAAACTATCGTTCCTGCGATCAGCGACGCCGGCGTGGCCAAGGTATCGAGCAGATTGTCGACAGCCGGAATGTAGTAAGCCAGGATTTCCGCAAGTGTCGCCACGCTCAACATTGTGAGTGCGGATGTGGTTGCGAGCCATGCAAAGCTGCCATCCAATGGCAGGTGCCCGGTATACGCCGCTACGCTGACAACGAGCATCGGCAAAAAGATGCGAAAGCCCGTTGCTGCGGCGAGACCTACGCCAAGCACAATGGATAATGGAAGATGGAAGTCTGACATGGGACCGCTGGTTGCGCCCGGCATCGGAGGTCTTTAATCCCGACAGGCGTTCGACCGCTTGCGCGAAGGCGTTGCACAAGGTTTCAGATTTCAACTCAGTCGGTCAACTCCCGTCTGTTCCGGCAAGGCATCAAGGCTGTTGTGTGCGAAACGTGTCGCAGCTTGCAACTTCACCTGATTTCAGGCCCGTCATGAACCAACGTGTGCGCTGCGCCGACGTGCCGTGGGTGAATGCGTCGGGAACGACATAACCTTGGGCTTGCTTTTGCAGGCGATCGTCTCCGATTGCAGAAGCTGTCTGCATCGCCGCTTCGACGTCCCCCGGTTCGATGAACTGCCACCTCTCTTGGGCGCGGTTTGCCCAGATGCCGGCGAGACAGTCAGCTTGCAGTTCTACCCGGACCTGCAAGCCATTGGCCTCCACCTTGTCCATCCCGCGTTGTTCCTCCTGTACACGGGGCAACACGCCTAGTTGGTTCTGAACGTGGTGACCGATCTCATGTGCAATCACATAGGCCTGCGAGAACTGGCAGGTCTTGCTGCCGGCGTTGCAAGCCTGGAAGCGTCGCTCCAGGTCCTGGAAGAAGCTTGTGTCGAGATAGACCTTCTGGTCGTTCGGGCAATAAAACGGACCCATGGCGGCCTGCGCAAATCCACATCCGGACTGGGTCGCCCCGGAAAACATCACGAGAGTTGGCGGCTCGTATCGCTTTCCGGCCTGAACAAAAATGTTGGTCCACTGCGCTTCCGTGCTGCCGAGCACCGCGGAAACGAACTGGCCCATGGTATCGGACGGCGCCCCGGCGCTGTCTTTCGGGCCGGCGTTGGTTTGGGCCTGATCGTTTCCCGATATTGATTCGGCGCCCTGGATGAGGACACGAGGGTCGATACCAACGGCCCAGCCAATCAGGCCGAGTATCACGATGGTGCCGATCCCAAGCCCGCCGCGTCCTCCGGGGAGCCCGCTTAACCCGCCACGCCGATCTTCAATTCGCTCGCTCTTCGGCAACTCATCGATGCGCATGAGGTCGCCCTCCCAATCAATCAGCGAAGGGCCGTTCACCTCATTTCAGACAGCTCCGCCATGGTCGGGAGTCGACCTTGCGGGGTCAGTTTGTCCACGACGCCCGGCAGGATCTGGGACAACTGCTTGGTAAGCTCTTCTTCGGAGAGGCCAGAGCGTTGAGCGAGCGTCTTGATGATGTCGGGGCCAAGGGCCGAGCCGAGCTGACCAGGAGATACGGGTTGATTTTGACCGGAACCGACCCAGGAATTGGCCGCACTACCAGCGCCTCCCTTCTGCAGTTTATCCAGGAGACCACCCAATCCTCCGAGCAGGCCACCTGATTCGTCATCGGATGTTGGTTGTGGCGCCGGTTTCGCAGAAGGCGCTGGAGCGCCCTTTCCAAACAAAGCGCCGGACGCAAGCAGAGCGAGCAGGGCAAGCATCAACGGTTTGCCAACGTTGCCGCCTGGTGCCGATGAACGGATCATATCTTCGAGGCCGGCCATCTCATCCTCCGTATGTTTTTGGATATGTTTTCGAATTATTCAGTCCGTGTTTTTCATGCGCTGCGGCGACCCGTCAGGGCATTGTAGACCAGTAGAACGACGATCGCGCCTACGACCGCAACAATGATGCTCCAAATGTTCAGGCCTGTGACGCCGGTCGCGCCGAACAAGCTGAACAGAAAGCCGCCAACCAGCGCGCCGATCACTCCAAGTGCAATGTTGAGCCAAAAGCCCTGGCCTTGGCTATCAACAATCTTGCTTCCGATGAACCCGGCAATCAAACCAAGTATGATCCAGCTGATGATGCCCATGGCCTGTAGCTCCCGTTTAGGTCAGCGCAGGGCGCGCTCGCGCAATTGTTGCTTTTAGTTGTCCATGACTTGCCAATCGGGGATGACGTGCGCCAACTTCGATCGGTTATTCTCGCTCCCGCTCAATGCAGCGGGCTCCGGCGGGAGGGGGCATTTGCCGGGGCCGCTGCATCGAGAAGAAAATTGCGCCTTTCGGACCATGGACACAGGCGCGAGTTTGATCTCATCGAAAATAACCTGGAGGTGCAATTGCCCCAAGGTGCATCTATTAGTCAGGAACGCTGACCATTTGTTGGCTCATAACCTCCAGGCTTTGCGGTTGCCGCTGACCCTGCAGCGCTCTTCGTGACTGAATGGCCCTCGAAATGTCCCGATTGGCCAGCGTGCCGCAATCAAACTGTGGAACTCGTCTTGGCAAAATCGTACTCTCGACCCTCTTTGCACGGTGCATTTTTGGCGGAGGAGGCGATCAAAATGATGCCAAATGCGAGCTCGCGCAGCGACCGGTTCAAACAGGGCAAGGCCCTTCGTATCGAGACGCCGCGCGAAACGCACGCCGATTTTAAGGGGAAACTGTCGCGCAATGCCCTCGCGATCCTTGCCGAAAGCGACCGGGATCGAGTGCCGGAACTGGTCCCGGAGCGGTATTCGCGCATGTCGGTTGATGCGTTTGCCTTTCTGCGCGGAGCCGCTGCGGTCATGGCGGCGGACCTCGCGGATCAACCGATCGCCGGGATTCCGGTGCAAGCCGGCGGCGATAGCCACGTGATGAACTTTGGCGCCTTTGTCACGCCTGAGGACAACATTCTTTTTGACGTGAACGATTTCGATGAAACGCTGCCTGGCGTCGATTTCACCGTCGACGTCAAGCGCCTCGCCGCCAGCGTCG
>Ga0306926_10003605_pt1 | contig 16067 bp, 16 predicted proteins | sample flu12Cox44000178_FD_203759 | JGI IMG/M metagenome (GOLD analysis project Ga0306926, IMG submission 203759) | Lab enrichment of tropical soil microbial communities from Luquillo Experimental Forest, Puerto Rico - flux8day.12C.oxic.44.000.178 (v2)... | ecosystem: Environmental > Terrestrial >... | reverse complement strand
GCTTGCGAAAGTGGAGCGGGATCCGGAGGCTACACAGTTGCAGAATTTTTGAGAAGCGTGGTTCTGTCCAAAGGCTCGCCGGTTATGTTGAGCCCCTGAGCCTGGGAGTGTCAGGATGCCAAAGGTGACGATCGGACTTGTCGGATGCGGCTTTGTCGCTGAATTGCACATGTATGCTTACAAGCGGGTCTACGGGATTGATGCCGAAGTGACAGCGGTCGCCGCGCGCGGCGATCACGTCCTCGGCTTCGCCAAGGAGCACAAAATTCGAAAGACCTATCGCGATTTCCGCGATCTGCTCGATGACGGCGAAATTGATGTCGTCGATATCTGTACGCCGCCCGCATTGCATGCGGCGATGATCGTCGATGCCGTCCGGGCCGGTAAACACGTCATTTGTGAAAAGCCGTTCGCCGGGTATTTCGGCCGAGCCGATGACAAAACCCCGATCGGAAAAAAAGTGTCGAAATCGCTCATGTATGAGCGGGTCATGGAAGAGATGGATCAAACTTGCGCTGCGATCAAATCCAGCGGTCGGCTTTTCATGTATGCCGAGGATTGGATTTACGCGCCCGCGGTCACAAAAAGCGTTGAGATCTTGAACAGCACCAAGGACAAGCTCCTGTTCATGAAAGCCGAGGAGAGCCACAGCGGATCGCACGCTGCCCACGCCGCGCAATGGGCGATGACCGGGGGCGGCTCGCTGATCCGTATGGGATGTCATCCGTTGTCCACCGTTCTCTATCTTAAGCAGGTGGAAGCCCGCGCGCGCGGCGAGCGGATCACGGTCTCCTCAGTCACCGCCGATACCGGGAATGTCGCCGCCGGCCTGCCGCCGCAGGACCGTGTGTACATCAAGAGCAATCCGATCGATGTCGAGGATTGGGGCATGCTGACGTTGACATTCTCCGATGGCACCAAGGGCACTATCTTCTCCGGCGACGTGATCATGGGCGGCGTGCGCAACATGATCGAACTCTATACGAGCGGCGGCGCATTATTTGCCAACATCACGCCAAACAATCACTTGACGAGCTATCTGACTAACGAAGAGAAGCTCGCGAATGTCTACATCACCGAGAAGGTTGACCGTAAAACCGGATGGCAATTTATCTGCCTCGAAGAAGAGTGGACGCGGGGCTATCTGCAAGAAATGCAAGATTTCATGGAGTGCGTCGTCAATGGACGTCAGCCGCGCGCCGATCTCGATCTGGCGCGTGAGACAATCAAGATCCAATATGCCGCTTATTGGTCCGCGGAAGAGGGTCGGCGGATTGCGCTGTAAAACGCGATCTTCCCGCGGTGGCGGCCGCTGAGAAGGTCTTGAACCATGCCCACGATCCCGCGCGGCATGAAAATAATGAAAACAACGAGTAGGATTCCGTAGATTGTATTGGCTGCGCCGATGAAGTTTGTGCCGAACGCAACCCGCAAACCCTCGTTGAGCGAAATGGTCAATAAAGCGCCAACCGTCGGACCGACCGCCGAGTAGTTTCCCCCGACGATCGCCGCGAAGACGATTTGCAGCGAGACCGCAATGCCGGAAACCGTCTCGGGATTGAGATACATCATGTACTGCCCGTAAATCGCGCCGCCAAGCGCGGTGAGCGCCGCGCTGATCAGTGTCACGCGGAGCTTTTCGCGAATGACATTGATGCCGATGCTTGCCGCCGCCTCCTCGTCCTCGGAAATGGCATCGAGCGCCTCGCGGCCGACGCCACGATCGATCCAGTACCAGACCGCAAGTCCGCCGAACCAAAGGGTCAGCGAGATTCCGTAAAAATAGATTTTCTCCGGAAATTGCAACGCAAACCAGGAATGGCCCACTGCCTTCGGGGTGAAACCGAGCGATCCGCCCGTGACGTCGCGCGCCGCCACGATCGAAAGCATGACGACCTGGCTCAGTGCGAGCGTGACCAACGCGAAGTAGTGGCCCACGACCTTGAGCCGAAAACACGGATAACCGACGACGAGACCCAACAGCACGGCAAAGCCGATGCCAATCGGAATTCCGATCCACGGCGTCAGTCCGGCGTAATTCCAAAGAAGCGCCGGGACATAAGCGCCCACGCCCATGAAAGCGCCGTGGCCCAGCGAGACGAAGCCGAACCGTCCCATGATCGACCAGGAGGTATAGACAAAACCCCACAGCAGGATCTGGATCAGCAAATGCATAAAATACGGAGCGACGAAGTACGGCAGCGCCACCAGAGCCAGCGCCAAACCGGCAATCATGACGTGTTGCGGCGTCACCGGGAAAATACCCCCCTCGGTCGCACAAACATCAAGACGATGAAGAAGGTGAAAGCGAAGACATAAGACAATTCGGTGCTGAAGTAATAGCCGCCGATGGCGATGATCTGGCTCATCACGAAGGCGGCAACAAAACCGCCGATCATGTCACCCAAGCCGCCGAGCACGCAGATCATGAAGAGCAGCGGTCCGAAAGTGTTGCCGATGAATGGATGCACATCGTATTGCAAGATCAGAAGACACGCGGCAAGCCCAGCTAGCGCCCCGCCGATGGCCGATGTGACAAGGTAGATGTGCCGCTGATCGACGCCCATAAGCCCGACAATGTCGCGATCCTGCGCGATCGCGCGGATGGCGGTTCCAACGAAAGTCCGTCTCAGAAAGAAATAAAGGGCGACAGCGCCTGCGCCGGCGACCGCGAATGCCAGCAGCCGTGCCGAACTGATGTAGATGCCGCCCACTTCGAGAATCGGCAGCCGCACGCCGATGTTACGGAAATCGGTGCCGAACAAAAGAGTGGCGAAGCTCTGTAGAAAAAACAGCAGGCCGCCGGTCGCTAGAAGTTGATTGATCGGGGCCGATCCGAGAATTGGCGCGATGATCAAAATATGGACCAGGACGCCGAGCGCCCCCACCCAGGCGATCGCGACGGCGCAAGCAAGCAGCAACGGCCAGCCAAGCTCCGCATTGAGATAGTAAATGAGATACATGCCGCACATGACGAGATCGGCATAGGCAATCCACACCACGTCGATCACGCCGAATATCAGATTCAGTCCGAGCGCAAGCAGTGCGAGAACGCCACCCAGCAGGACACCGTTGATGATCGCCTCGAGAAGATAAATATCCATTTCGCTGCAGTCTGTCTCCCGTTGACCCGTTTGCTATAGGCCCATGTAGCTTTTGCGAATGAAGTCATTGCCCTTGAGTTCGGCCGCAGTACCCGCGAGCTTTATCCGTCCCACTTCCAAGAGATAGGCGCGGTCGACCACGTCGAGGACCTGTTGCACGTTTTGTTCGACGATCAAGACCGTCAATCCCTCGGCGCGGATCCGATGAACAAGATCGAAGACCTGTGCAACGACGAGCGGGGCCAGGCCCGCCGAGGGTTCGTCCATAAGCAGCAATTTGGGTTCGGACATCAGCGCGCGGCCGATGGCGCACATTTGCTGCTCGCCGCCCGAAAGCGTGCCTGCGAGCTGTTCGCGCCGGTCTTTCAATCGCGGGAACAGCTTGTACACGCGATCCAGTTGTTCGGTGCATTGTCGGCGGGCCCGCGGCAGATACGCGCCGATACGCAGATTGTCTTCGACCGTCAGTCGAGGAAACAGCCGACGATTCTCCGGAACGTGAGCGATACCTTGTTCGACCATGCGATGCGCCGGAAGGCCGCCGACGGAGCGTCCATCGAGCCTCATGGCGCCGGCATATAGCTGCACCAGTCCGGAGATCACCCGCATCAACGTCGTCTTGCCGGCGCCGTTGGGACCAATGACGCCCACTGCTTCGCCGCGCGGCACTTCGAGCGAGACATCGAACAGAACTTGAAAGGTACCGTAGCCCGCGGAGATGGCGGCGAGCGACAGCATCGGTCTTTAGGACCGCGTTCCGAGATAAACTTCGGTCACGCGCGGGTCGATGGCGGCCTGCGCGGGCAGGCCATCGAAAATCTTTTCGCCATGATCGAGCACGATGACGCGGTCGACGACGCGCATCAGCACGCCCATAATGTGCTCGACCCAGACGATTGTCACGCCCATGCGGCTGCGCAGGCTTTCAAGGAGGCTTGCCGCGCGCTCCATTTCCGTTGAATCGAGCCCGCCGAGACTTTCATCAGCGAGCAGGAGTTTCGGCTTGCTGGCAAGTGCGCGAGCGAGTTCGAGTTTCTTCAGCGCAGCGGTGCCGAGCCCGTTGGGCGTAACGCCTGGGCTGCTGGGCAGGCCGATGAGATCGAGCACCTCTTCGGCTTGCCGCCATGCTTGAGCCCTCGACGTCCCGCTGCCGTAATAGGCCGCAAGCGCCACGTTCTCGATCAGCGAGAGCTTGCGAAAGGGGCGGGGAATTTGAAATGTACGCCCGACGCCTCGCCGGCAGATTGTGTGCGCGGCAAGGCTGGCGATTTCGTTTCCTTGAAAACGGATCGATCCGGTGGTCGGGCGCAAGGTGCCAGCAATCAGGTTGAAGGTCGTGCTTTTGCCCGAGCCATTCGGGCCGATCAGCCCGAGAATCTCGCCCTCACGCACTTCGAAGGAGACCTGGTTTACCGCCAGGAATCCTCCGAAGCGTTTGCAGAGTGCTTCGACGGCGAGCATCAGGCCCGCGCGGCGTAGATCGACGAGCTTGGCAGCGGCAGGACGGGATCCTGCGTTTTGATGTTAGTCGGCCAGACCACCGAGATGTGCTCGCCGGCATACTGCATGACGACAGGGGTCGAGCGTTCATTCTGCCCGGCGAGCTGCGCGCCCGGCCGATAGAATTTCACCCCGTAACCCTGGATCGTGCCGCCCGGCGCGATATCGACATCGAGCGCCGCCTTGCGCACCGCCTCCGCATCGAAGCCGCCGTATTTCTCTTTGGCGACCGGCAACACGTTGTTGAGGAGTACCCACGTCTGATTGAAGCCCATCGAGCAATGGGGCGGCACGTCGACGGCATTGGTCTTGGCCTTGTAGCGCTCGACCATGATTTTGATGAGATCGCCCAATCCTGGCGCAAGCGAGGTCGGGTTGAGCAATTGCGCCGGCACTGGATCGATGTTGCAAAAGTTGTCGATGTCCTGTCCGAATGTCGCGCGCAACTTGTCGAGCTGACTATAGCCCGCGCCATTACCGACCAGCATCTTGAAATGCAAGCCGCTCTCGCGCGCCTGTCGCAGGAACAGCGTGATGTCGGGATTGTAGCCACAGTGCGAAATGACATCCGGACCGGCGCGCTTGAGCTTGGTGACGAGCGAAGAAAGATCCGGCGCAGTCGCCGAATAGCCCTCGCGCAGCACCAATTGCACGCCACGTTCTTTGCCGATGCGCTCGGCCGCGTCGGCAACGCCCACGCCGTAGGGGCCATCCTCATGGATAATGGCAACTTTGACATTCTGGGCATCCATCCCGAGCTTCGACTTGGCGTTTTCGGTGATAAATGTGACAAACGCTTCGCCATACTGATCCGAATGGATTTGACCGCGAAAGACGTATTGCAGGTTCCTGTCCTTAAAGACCGCCGTTGCGACGGCTGTGGTGATCCAAAGGATCTTTTTCTGTGCATCGACCTTGGCGGCGAGCGGCACCGCCTGCGCACTGGCGTAAACGCCGCTGACGATGTCGACTTTCTCCTGGTCGATCAGTCGCTCCACTTCATTGATCGCGACATCGACTTTGCTCTGGCAGTCGGCATTGGTCGGGACGACCTTGTATTTGCCGGCGACGCCGCCGCGTTCATTGACGAGATCGATTGCTATCTGCGCGCCGACCGCGCATGCCGCCGAGCCGCCCGCGGCGAATGGACCGGACAGGTCATAGACGACGCCGATCCGAACCGCTTCGGCCTGCGCGGTCGCGAAGCGTCCCGAAATCGCCAATGTTGCGGCAGTCGCAGCGGATTTCTTAAGCAGCGAGCGACGCGAAGTTTTCATGGCGTTTCCTCCAGGGCTGATCGGCCATCATTGCGTCTTTGATGCTTGGACGCTCAGTATTTGGAGAACGGTCTGGAATGTCAACGCGCGTACGCTCAAAGCCGGCTACAAAGCGTGATCAGAGATCGGGCTGAGCCATCCGGGAAATTGCAAGCTGGCTATCCGGTCCAGCGATGCTAGCGCAAAATCCGGCGCTTAAGCGCCAGACCGGCGCTGTCATTCCAGTATGCCGATAAGCTTGGCCAGGCCTTCTGCATCTTGTTGCAGCGGCTCGGATTCGCCGTCGTATACGATGCGCCCTTTGTCCAGGATCACCGTACGCGGCGAGAACGACAAGGCGACGCGGCTGTTCTGTTCCACAAGAACGATAGAAAGCGCGCTCTCAGAACGCAATTGCTTGAGCACTGAGGTGAGCGATTCCACCAGAATCGGAGCCAGCCCCTCGGTCGGCTCGTCCATGAGTAAAAGCGTCGGATTGGTCAACAACGCACGCGCGATCGACAGCATTTGCTGCTCGCCGCCCGATAACTGGTTGCCGGCATTGTCCAATCGCTCTCTCAATCTTGGAAATAGCTCGAAAACGCGCGGCAATGTCCACTCTCCGGGGCGCGCTGCGACTTCGAGATTTTCACGCACGGTCAGTGACGGAAAAATCTCGCGCTCCTGCGGTACAAAGCCGATGCCGGCGAGCGCCCGCCGATAACAGGGAACACGATTGAGATTCTGGCCCGCGAGGACGATATCGCCGGCGTGCAGCGCGGTCTGCCCCATAATTGTCGCCAACAAAGTGCTTTTGCCGACGCCATTGCGTCCGATAACACTGATGCACTCACCGGGCGCCAATCTCAGGTCGATCTGCTCGATGACGACAGTTTCGCCATAACCAGCCGAGACATGCTGCAGTTCGAGAGCGCTAGCCACGGGCGATTTGACCCAGATAGACGGCACGGACCTGCGGATTGGCTTCGATTTCGCGCGGCGTTCCCTCGGCGAACAGCGCGCCGCCGACCATGACGGTGACATACTTGGCGAAGCGGAAAACGAGGTCCATGTCGTGTTCGATGATCAATACCGCGATTTGCTCCGGCAAGCGTTCTATCGCATCGAGAATGACATGACTTTCCGCGCTCGGTACGCCGGCGGCGGGTTCGTCGAGCAAGAGCACATCGGGTTTTAATCCGATCGCGATGGCGATTTCGACCAGCCGCTGCCGGCCGTAGGGCAGTTCCGAGACCCGGCGCGCGGCGTCCGCCGCGAGTTTGAGCATGTCCAGAAGGTGCATCGACTGCTCGATGACGTCGGTGCGGCGGCCCACCGGATAAAACATGTTCGGCGCGGCGCCAAGACGTTCCGCTACCGACATGCATACATTTTCCAGAACGGAAAGCCCACGAAATAGCCGATTGATCTGGAACGTGCGCGCAATTCCGAGCTTGACGCGATCGGCCTGCTTTTTGTCGGTAATATCTTCGCCTTTGAGGAGAACGCGACCGCGCGACGGGCGTAATGCGCCGGCAAGCAAATTGATGAACGTGGTCTTGCCGGCGCCGTTTGGTCCGATCAATGCGTGGCGCGCTCCGGCAGTGAGCTTGAAATCGACTTCCTGCAGCGCCACAAGCGCGCCAAAGCGCCGGCTCAGCGCGCGTGTCTCTAGTCGCAGCTCGGTCATGAGGTCTCGCGCCTCGCCCGATAGCCCCGACATATGAGCTCGCTCAGGCCCAATATGCCGTTGCGCGCGTAAAGCGCGACGACAAGAAGAAGCAATCCGAGCCCGAGTTGCCAAGCAGTCGGATAGATTCGAGCGAGGAAGTGCTCAAGCGTCATGTAAGCGGCCGCACCAACGAAAGCCCCGTAGAGGCGCCCATAGCCGCCGAGTATCAAAACAATGAGCACGGTCGCGGCACGATCGAGATCGAACGCGCTCAAATTGACGTAAGCGTTTGTTTGCGCCCACAGCCCGCCGGCAACACCGGCAAGCGCTGCCGAAATCGTGTAGCATACAACAAGCCGGCGCCGCACCGGCGCGCCGATCGCATGCATGCGCAGCAGGTTTTCGCGAATGCCGGTCAAGCTCTGGCCAAAGGGCGAATAAACCAGCGTGCGAATGAATGCAAAACAGACGAATAGAATTGCCAGCGTATAAAGATACTGCGTATCGGGATAAAGCGGATTGAATTCGAACACGCTAAATACCGGCGCGATGTCCAAACTTGGCAACCCATCGAACCCGCCGGTGTAATCGTGCGCCATATTGGCGCCTTCCTGCAGCAACGCCATTGTGCATAGCGTCAGCATCAAGAGCGTCAGGCCCTGCGTGCGCAATAGCACAAGTCCCGAAGCCAGGCCGACGGCCGCGGCCGCCAGCGCGCCCAGCGCCAAGCTTGTGATCGGCTCGGTCCAAATATTGTGAAAGGCCAATAAGCCTACGGTGTAAGCCCCGGCGCCAAAGAATGCGGCATGGCCAAGCGTGATGATGCCGGCATAGCCAAGCGCGAGATCAAGCGAAAGCGCGAACAAAACCATGATCATTAAAGAAGTGCCGAAGCCGAGATAATCGGGAAACAGAAAATAAAAGGCGGCGGCGACGAACCAAGGCAAAGCCTCCCACCAGCGCAGCTGATGGCGAACGATCAAGACGCGTGCGGCGGGATGATCGAGGCCCGCGGTCGCGCACCCGACGGAAGCGGCCTCGATGGTCACGCCGACTTCCTTCCAAAGAGGCCTTGCGGCCGCCACAGCAGCACGAGAATGGTGAGCACGTAAATGAAGATGGTGCCGCCCTTCGGCATATAGAGCTTGAGGACAAAATCGAGCGTGCCAAGAAGCAGCGAAGCGTAATAAACGCCGACCACGCTGCCCAAGCCGCCGACCGATACGGCGATCAGAAAATAGACCAGGTATTTGAGCGCGTATTGCGGGTCGAGACCAAGAAATTCGGCGCCAAGTCCGCCGCCAAGGGCCGCCATGCCGCTGCCGAAAGCAAAGGTAACCGTAAACAGGCGGTCGACATTGATGCCAAGCGATTCCGCCATGCGGCGATTGTCGACCGTGGCGCGGATCTGCGCCCCGATATGGGTCCGCTCGAACGCGAGCCAGATGGCGAGCACGATGAGCGCCCCGACCACGATCAAGAAGACGCTGTAGGTGCGGTACTGCATGAAGCCAAGATTGATCTGGCCCCTCAATTCCGGTGGCAATTGCACCGGCTGGCTTTGCGGTCCGAATACGATCGTGAGCACCGCCATAAAAATGAAAATCAAGCCGATTGTCAGCAGTACCTGGTCAAGCTCACCCGCGCGATAAAGCCGGCGATACAACGACTGCTCGAGAACCACGCTTAAGGCAGCAGTTCCGAGAAAGCCGAGCGCGAGCGCGACTGGAAAACCGAAATGCGCGCGGTTCATTGCCAGTACGATGATGTATCCGCCGAACATCGCGAAGGCGCCATGGGCGAGATTGACAAAGCCCATCAACCCCATGGTGACGGACAGTCCGACCGAGACGATGAACAGCACCGTGCCGGCGGCGAGCCCGCCCAACAATATGCTGGCAAAGTCGATCGCTAGATTCACGAATGGTCCCGTTCGCCGATTAGACAGTCAAAAGGCCGCTCCCTGCGCTTGGGGAACGGCCTCTTTCATGCAAAATTCTCGAGTCGCGTTGATCATTTTTTTGGCGCACAGGGCCCGATCGCCTGCGCCTTGCACTCATCCTTCACGTGGTCGATCTCGCCGATGACTTTCTGATGAAGTTTCCCGTCTGGGCCTTTCACCACTTCGGCGAGATATTCGTTCATGACGATATCCCGGGTTTCCGGATCAATGATGATCGGTCCCTGTGGACTGTTAAATTTCCAACCGAGCAGCGACTTCACGGCGGCATCGCCGTCCATCTTGCCTTTGGTGGCTTGCGCGGCGTGAACGATCGCCGCCATCCCGTCGTAAGCGCCGACCGCCGTGAAGTCGGGCGTCGAGTCGGCGCCGTATTCCTTCTTCCAGGCGCCCACGAAACGTTTGTTTTCCGGATTATCCAGATCGGCGTTGTAATGATGCATGGTGATAAGGCCGATCGCGGCGTCGCCCATGTCTTGCAACTTGATGTCCTGGGTGATGTCGCCTGGCCCTATCAGCTTGATGCCCGCGGCGCGCATGCCGAGCGCGTTATAAGTCTTGGCGACCGCGACGGCGTGATCGCCGGCCGGCACAAAGACGAAGAGGACGTCAGGCTTCTCGTCCTTTGCGCGTTGGAAGAAGGGCGTAAAGTCCGGGACCGCACCGGCGCCGCCAGCCGGGATGGTATCGATGACCTTGCCGCCATTGGCCTCGAAGCCGGCCTTGAAAGCATCGAGGCTATCTTTGCCAGGCGGGAAGTCTGAATAGGCCACGACGGCCGTCTTTGCATGCAGCGTCTTCGCCGACGCCACGCCCAACGCGTAGCCGGCATGCCACATCGTAAATGAAGTACGCACAAAATCCGGTGCGAGGTTGGTGATGAAAGCGGTGCCGGCATTCATGATCACCGCAAGCTTCTTGCCCGCGGTGACGAGAGGGGCGGACGCAATCGCATCGGGCGAATAGACCCACCCAGCGAGGGCATCGACCTTATCCTGCGTCAGGAGCTCCTGCACCGCGATCTTGGCGTCGGCGCCGCTGGGCGCCTTGGAGTCGCGCTTGACGAAGGTGATGGTGTAGGGCTTCACCTGATCGGGGTTCAATTTCAGATAGAGCTCCATGCCCCGATCCATTTGACGGGCAAATTCGGCGCCGATTCCGGTATAGGGCAGAACCACCCCGACTTTCACCTCCTGCGCCAAAGCCGCGCCGCCTGAAATACTCAGTGCGGTGATGGCGACCATCACTCGTTTGGACATTCGGGGCTCCCTCTGTTTTTTGGTCGGAGCGCCGAGATTTGAACTCGGGACCCCCAGTCCCCCAGACTGGTGCGCTAACCGGGCTGCGCTACGCTCCGTACCGCTCCGACTATAGTGATTGGTAATTTTGCTCGCAACATCCGCTCGCCATCGGCACTGCCGCAACGTAAAGTCGCCGTTGAGTCGGTCGTTACTCTCGCAGTGATAGATGAATCGTGAACCGTCTTTACAGCGCGACGCAAAATTCGATCCGGGGACTCCTCGACGGCTTTAAGACCGAGCCGGCGCTGCGCGATGAAGCGGTTCTGGTCGTTGTCGGGCTGCTGATCGGCTTGGTTATTGCCCCGAGCGGCGCCTGGTATGCCGGTATGATAGGCGCATTGCTCATCGTGCTGGCCGTAGAATTCCTCAACACCGGGATCGAAAAACTCGCCGATCACGTCACCCCCGAGCAGCACAGCGAGATCAGGCGCATTAAGGACTTCGGCTCCGCTGCCGTGTTCTGCAGCTTGAGCCTCGCCGGGCTGGTGTGGTTGACGGCGCTTGCCGTGCGATGCGGATTGCTCGGGTAAGTTTGTTGGCTGGTCCATGCCGGCGAGAGACAATTTACGGCGAAGCAGTGGGATTGGCGCCTCGATGCCGGCAATTCGGATTGGATTCGCGCTATACTGATCGCCTCGCGAAGGACGATCCGTGACCATCAAGCAGACGATCATCCGCGGCGGACTGGAGTGCTTGTATTTCTCCGGAGCTTACGTGTTGTCCCGGCCGTTCGTCGGCGGAGTGGGCGCAATTCTGGCGCTGCACCACGTTCGCCCGCCGCGACCGGACCGTTTCCAGCCGAACCGGCTGCTCGAAGTCACGCCGCAGTTTCTCGCCCATCTGGTGCGCGGATTGCGGCGCTCAGGATTGGAGTTCATCGGTCTTGACGAGATGCACCGCCGCATGGTGGAGGCCGATTTCGCCAAACGTTTCGTCTGCCTCACCTTCGACGACGCATATCGCGACACGTTACGCTGGGCTTATCCCGTACTTAAGGACGCCGGTGTGCCGTTTGCGATCTACGTGCCGACCAGCTTTCCGGATCGTCTCGGGGAACTCTGGTGGCTGGCGCTTGAGGCGGTCATCGCGCGCAACGATCGTATCGGTCTCGCTATCGACGGACGCGATCGCAAGTTCGATTGCCGCACGGTGGCGGAGAAGCAAGCGCTCTACCGGGAACTTTATTGGTGGTTGCGCGAGCGGTCCTCGGAATCTGAAATGCGCGATATCGTTCGCAGGCTCGCGGCCTTTTATCAGGTCGACGTCGCCCGGTTCTGCAACGAACTCTGCATGGACTGGGCCGAGCTCGCCCAACTCGCGGCTGATCCGCTCGTTACCATCGGGGCGCATACGGTCAACCATCCGATTCTGCTCAGGCTCCCGAAAGAAGCCGCGCGGTCGGAAATGGATTTGAGCCGATCGGTGATCGAAGCAGCGCTCGGAGTGCGACCGGAGCATTTGTCTTATCCTTTCGGCGATCGCGCCGCCTCGGCAGCACGCGAGTTTGAATTGGCCGCTGAACTTGGTTTCAAGACGGCGGTAACGGCGCGCTCCGGCGTTCTTTTCGCCGCGCATAGCCAATATCTGACAGCGCTGCCGCGCATCGCTGTGGACGGCAATTATCAGCGCCTGCGCTACCTGCGCGTCTTGCTGTCGGGCACCGCCACCGCGCTGCAGAATGGATTTCGACGCGTCGATGCGGCGTAAGTCGCAGACCGGAATCCCGTTTGATCAAAGCTGACGATTGTCACTGCGAGGCGACCGAGCGGACATCCAGCTTACCAGCGGCATCGCGGGCAATATCCAACCCAATCCAGCGACTACGTAATACAGGACCGATAGGGCCGTGTTGTCGCGGATGGCCGGAAACTGCGCCACCGCCATTGCAATAAGCGCCCAGCCAATCACAAGTACAAAAAGCGCGACGGCGCCGATCAATTTTCGCATCCGTACCGACATTGGGCTCAAACATTCCAGTGTTGCGAGGGCAGGGCGCAGCACTATATGGTCGCCACACCCGCGACAAGAACATGATGACAGCTATCCAGGCTTCCTATCGCGAAGAACTCGACCATGGCCGCGCAATCCGGCTGTGGCTTTATGCTGTCGCCGCGCTCGTCTTTGCAATGGTTCTGGTCGGCGGCGCGACACGGCTGACGGAGTCCGGGCTGTCGATCACCGAGTGGCAGCCGCTGACGGGCACGCTGCCGCCGCTGAGCGCGGCACAATGGCAGACCGAATTTGAGAAATATCAGGCCATTCCACAATACCGGCAATTGAACTCCGGAATGAGCCTTACCGATTTCATGACGATCTATTGGTGGGAGTGGGCGCACCGCCTCATCGGCCGCGTCATTGGTGTTGTTTTCTTTGTACCGCTGCTGTGGTTTCTGTGGCGGGGCTGGATACCGCCAGGCCGTCGTGCAGGTCTATGGATGATCCTGGCTCTCGGCGTTGTCCAGGGCGGCATTGGGTGGTGGATGGTGGCTTCGGGCCTCGCCGATCGCGTCGAAGTGTCTCAATATCGCTTGGCTACACATTTCATTCTTGCCTGTCTGATCTATGTCGCGCTGGTTTGGACCGGGGTGCGGTGGCAGGACGAGCGCGCACTGTCGCGTTCACGGGAATCAGAGCTGGCCGCTCCACCGTGGTCCATTCGCGCTGGCGCCATTGCGCTTTTGGTACTGCTTCTGGCACAGATCTATCTCGGCGCTTTGGTCGCAGGTTTGCGCGCCGGACATGCGTACAACACCTGGCCGCTGATCGACGGTGGCCTCGTTCCGCAATCCTCGCGTCTCCTGTTCGACGTGCCGTTGTGGCGGAATTTTTTTGAAAATCCGCTCACGGTGCAGTTTGATCATCGCATGCTCGGTTACATGGTCGCGCTGTTGGCGCTTCTTCACCTGTTCAATGTCGCAAAACTCGTCAAGCGGGGTCCCGTCTTCATAAGTGCCGCTTTTGTCGCGGCGGCGGTCATCGTGCAAGCGGCGCTCGGCGTTTGGACGCTGCTGTCGGTCGCTGCGCTGCCGCTCGCACTTTTGCATCAGGCAACCGCGATGATCACTTTGACCTTGGCGATCGTTCACGTTTCACACGCGACGCCGCAAAAAGAAGTCTCGGTGCACTCGCGGCTCTCTGCGCAATAGGTAAGAAGGATGAGCGAGTCCAACCGGCAAGCCCATTGGCAGCAGGTCTACAAGGAAAAGGGCGAATATCAGGTGAGCTGGTTTCAAGACCAGCCTGCCATTTCTCTGGAGCTGATTGAAGCTGTCGGCGCAAAACCAAGCTTGGCCATTATCGACATCGGCGGCGGCGCTTCCCGGCTGATGGACGCGCTTGTGGATAGAGGGTACGGCGACCTGAGCGTGCTCGACCTTTCCGAAAGCGCCACTTCCATTGCAAAGGCGCGGCTTGCCGACCGGGCGGCGCAGGTGAAATGGATTGTGGCCGACGTGACGCAGTGGAAGCCGACGCGCGCTTACGACCTATGGCACGATCGCGCCGCGTTCCATTTTCTAACGCGAGCATCGGACCGAGACGCTTATATCGATCGTTTGATAAAGGCCGTGCCGTCCGGTGGGCACGTGATCATTGGCACCTTTGCTATGGATGGTCCAGAGCGCTGCAGCGGCCTGCCGGTCGTTCGCTATGACGCCGCGCGGCTATCGGCTGAGTTTACGCCCGCATTTGCCCTGCTCGACACGCGCCGTGACGACCACAAAACGCCCTGGGGCGCCATTCACCATTTTCAGTTCAGCGTGTTCAGGCGCGTGTAACCGATCGGATCAGTCAGTCGCCTAGGCGGTTTCGAGCGCCTGTTCGAGGTCGGCAATGATGTCGTCCTTGTCCTCGATGCCGATCGACAATCGCACGACGTCCGGCCCAGCCCCAGCTTGAATCTTTTGCGCATCGGTCAATTGCCGATGCGTCGTCGAGGCTGGATGAATAATCAGCGAGCGGGTGTCGCCGATATTGGCAAGATGCGAGAACAATCTGACATTGGTGACCAAATTCACGCCGGCTTCGTAACCGCCCTTGAGCCCGAAGGTGAACACCGCGCCGGCGCCGATCGGACAATATTTTTTGGCGAGGTTGTAATAACGGTCGCCCGGCAGTCCCGGATAGCTGACCCACGCCACCTTCGGATGCGCCGCTACCCATTCGGCGACCGCCTGGGTGTTCTCGCAATGCTTTTGCATGCGCAGCGGCAGTGTCTCGATTCCGGTCAGGATGAGAAACGCGTTGAACGGCGAAATCGAAGAACCAATGTCGCGCAACGCCAGCATGCGGCATGCCATGGCAAAACCGAAATTGCCGAAGGTTTCGTGCATGACCACGCCGTGATATTCGGGCCGCGGCTCGGTCAGCATCGGGTAACGTCGTTCCCGCGACCAGTTGAAAGTGCCGCCATCGACGATCATGCCGCCCATCGAATTGCCGTGGCCGCCGAGAAATTTCGTCAGCGAATGCACTACAATGTCGGCGCCATGTTCGATCGGCTTACACAGATAGGGTGTCGCCAGCGTGTTATCGACGATGTAAGGCACGCCTGCGCGCCGTGCGATCTGCGCCACGGCGCCCATATCGGTAATCACTCCTCCCGGGTTGGCAATCGACTCGGTGAAGATCGCTTTGGTCTTCGGACTAATCGCTCTCTCAAACGAGGAGATATCGTCTGGATCAGCCCAGACGACGGTCCAATTGAAATTCTTGAACGCGTGGTTGAATTGATTGATCGAGCCGCCGTAAAGCTTTTTTGACGCGACAAATTCGTCGCCCGGCTGCAACAGACAATGAAAGACCAGCACCTGCGCGGCGTGCCCGGACGCGGTTGCCACGCCCGCGGTGCCGCCTTCGAGCGCAGCGACGCGCTCCTCGAGCACCGCAGTGGTCGGGTTGCCGATTCGAGTATAAATATTGCCGAACGTCTGCAGACCGAACAGCGACGCGGCGTGATCGACGCTCTCAAATACGTAAGAGGTGGTCTGATAGATCGGCGTGGCCCGGGCGCCGGTGGTGGGATCGGGCTGCGCGCCGGCATGAACCGCAAGCGTGGCAAAACCCGGAATGCGTTCGGTCATCTGTCTTCCTTTGCCCGATCCTGATTGGAAAATCGGTAGATGGACCCGGTTTATAGGACCGGTCCGCGCCCCACCAGTGCCCTGTATTATCAAGTGGTTACAGCGGGGCAAACCGGCTTTTGTCTGAGTTTGCTAGCGATTTGCTAGCGGATTTGTTCGCCGCGCGTTCTCATCCGCCAAGGGGGCCGATCTG
>Ga0306926_10003604_pt1 | contig 16068 bp, 13 predicted proteins | sample flu12Cox44000178_FD_203759 | JGI IMG/M metagenome (GOLD analysis project Ga0306926, IMG submission 203759) | Lab enrichment of tropical soil microbial communities from Luquillo Experimental Forest, Puerto Rico - flux8day.12C.oxic.44.000.178 (v2)... | ecosystem: Environmental > Terrestrial >... | reverse complement strand
CAACCGCCCGGGGAGGCCGGGCGGAGACAGCTCAGGAGGTCACATCAGCGTCGAGCCCCGTATCAACGAGCGCATCCGGGTTCCGGAGGTCCGGCTTGTCGGCCCGAACGGCGAGCAGGTCGGGATCGTTGCCCTAGGCGATGCGCTCCGGCTGGCCCAGGAGGCAGACCTCGACCTGGTCGAGGTCGCGCCCACGGCCCGGCCACCTGTCTGCAAGCTCATGGACTACGGCAAGTTCAAGTACGAGTCCGCGCTCAAGGCCAGGGAATCCCGCAAGAACCAGGCCCAGACGGTTATCAAGGAAATCAAGCTTCGGCCGAAGATCGACCCGCATGACTATGGCACCAAGAAAGGCCACGTCGAGCGGTTCCTCCGGCAGGGAGACAAGGTCAAGGTGACGATCATGTTCCGCGGACGCGAGCAGTCCCGGCCCGAGCTCGGGTACCGGCTGCTGCAGCGGCTCGCGGGCGATGTCGAGGAACTCGGCTTCGTGGAGGCCCAGCCCAAGCAGGACGGCCGCAACATGATCATGGTGATCGGCCCGCACCGCCGCAAGAGCGAGGCCAAGGCCGAACGGTCAGCCCAGCACAGCGAGCGGGTACCGGCCCGGCAGCGGACGGCCCGGCCGGCCGCCGCCGCCGGGTCAGCGGCCGGGCCCGCTGAGGCCGATACCGACCAGCCACCGGCCGGGCCTGCCGCGGCCGATATCGGCCAGCCACCGGCCCCGGACGAGCCGGAGGCCGGCAGCTGACTGGCGCGGCGGTGCTCACCGTGGCCGCAGCCACCCGGGCGCCTGCCGCGTAGGACAGACCGAGCAGCACATTGTGCCGCAGCTGGTGAGCCACCGGCGGCACGCAGGATCGCGCACAGGAGACGGAGACGGCGACCATGCCGAAGATGAAGACGCACAGCGGAGCCAGCAAGAGGTTCCGGCTGACCGCCAGTGGCAAGGTGATGCGCCGCCGCGCGAACCGCAACCACCTGCTGGAGCACAAGTCGACCAGGCGCACCCGGCGGCTGGCCGGGGATGTGACGCTGGCACCCGCAGACGCCAGGAAGATCAAGAAGTTGCTGGCTAAGTAGCCACGACCGTCTCAGGGAGAATAAGCATGGCACGCGTGAAGCGGGCGGTGAACGCCCACAAGAAGCGCAGGGTGGTCCTTGAGCGGGCGAGCGGTTACCGCGGCCAGCGGTCGCGCCTGTACCGCAAGGCCAAGGAACAGGTTCTGCACTCGATGACCTACGCCTATGCGGGCCGCAAGGACCGCAAGGGCGCCTTCCGGCGGCTGTGGATCCAGCGCATCAACGCCGCTGCCCGGGCCGATGGCATGACCTACAACCGGTTCGTGCAGGGACTCAAGGCCGCCGGGGTGGAGGTGGACCGCCGTATGCTCGCCGAGCTCGCGGTCAGCGACCCGCCCGCCTTCTCGGCGCTGGTCGAGGTCGCCAGGAAGGCACTTCCGGCGGCCAGCGGCGACGCCGCCACCAGCGCAGCGGCCTAGCCGGCGGCTGCCCCCATCTCGCCAGCTTCCTGCCATGACCGACGCGGAGGTCACCAGCATCCGGTCGCCGCGGGTCAAGGCGGCGCGCCAGCTGGCGAAGCGGGCACTGCGGGAGCGGGCCCGCTCCTTCCTGGCTGAGGGGCCGCAGGCGGTCGGGGAGGCGCTGGCCAGCGATGGTGTCGTCAGCCAGCTCTTCGTCACCGCGGCCGGCCGCGCCCGGCACGGTGAGCTGGCCGAGCGGGCAGCGGGGCTGGGCATCGAGGTCCACCCGGTCAGCGGCGAGGTCATGGCCGAACTCGCCCAGACCATCACCCCCCAGGGCGTGCTGGCCGTCTGCCGGTTCGTGGACGTCCCACTGGCCTGCCTGGCCGGCGCCGCGCCGCGGCTGACGGTGATCCTTGCCAACGTCCGCGATCCGGGTAACGCCGGCACCGTGCTGCGGACCGCGGACGCGGCCGGCGCGGACGGGGTGGTCTTCGCGGGCACCACGGTGGACCCGTACAACAGCAAGTGCGTCCGGGCCACCGCGGGCAGCCTGTTCCACCTGCCATTGGTGGCTGGCGTCCCGGTGGCTGCGGCGGTGGCCGCCCTGCGTGCGGCCGGCCAGCTGGTGCTGGCTGCGGACGGCCGGGCGGCCCGTAACCTGGACGAGGCCGACGCGGCCGGGCTGCTGGCCCAGCCGACCGCCTGGCTGCTCGGCAACGAGGCGTGGGGACTGCCGGCCGACCTGGCCGGGCTGGCCGACCAGGCGATCGCAGTGCCGATGTACGGGCAGGCGGAAAGCCTTAACCTGGCGGCGGCAGCAGCGGTCTGCCTGTACGGCTCTGCCCGCCGGCTGCGGGAACGCTGACGGCGGCCGGGTGCCCTTGCCGTGGCCAACACGCTAGAGTCTGATCACATTGCGTCATTGAGGTGGGCGGAATGCCACCCGAACGGACGGGAGGACAGGCCGGCGTGGAGCGGCTGAACCCGGGCAGTGCAATGGCGGACCTGGTGCGCATGCCTGCCCAGGCCAGAGTCCCGGCCGGCTGGCAGCTGTGCCCTGACGACCTGCCGGACGGGCTGATCGTCACCGACCAGGCCGGGCGGATATCGGTGTTCAACCGGGCCGCGTCCCGGCTGACCGGCCTGCCCCCCGCCAGTGCGGTCGGCCGGGACGTGCGCTGCGTGCTGCCGCTGCGCGATGCCGACGGCCGTAACTGGTGGCTGGCCGCCGACCCTTACCAGGGGCTGCCGACCCGGACCCGGCATCCGGAGATGTCGCTCTACCTCGCGGACGGCACCGAGCTGCTGGTGACGGTGGGCTATGTCCGTGCCCGCTGCGACCCGGCCCACCGCGGGCACCGGGGCGGGCCGGGCCCGCTGCAGCGGCTGGTCATCTGCCTGCGCGGGACCCAGCAGCGCGCCCGGCTGGAGCGCAGCCGCGCCGACCTGGTCACCACCGTGGCGCACGAGTTGCGGTCCCCGCTGACCAGTGTGAAGGGCTTCACCGCCACACTGCTGGCCAAGTGGACGCGGTTCACCGACGACCAGAAACAGGTCATGCTGGAAACGGTCAACGCGGACGCCGACCGGGTGACCCGGCTCATCACCGAACTGCTGGACGTGTCCCGGATCGAGTCCGGCCGGATGGAGCTCCACCGGCAGCTGGTCAGCATCCCCGAGCAGGTGCAGAAGATCGTGGCTGGCCGGGTCGCCGCCGGTGAGCGGACGGACCGGTTCCGGGTGCAGGTCCGCGGCCCGCTGCCGGAAACCTGGCTCGATGCCGACAAGATCGACCAGATCCTGGGCAATCTGGTGGAGAACGCGATCCGGCATGGTGCTGGTACCGTGACGGTTGTGGTGGAGCCGGCCGAAACCGTCGCCACCCGTGCCAGTGGCCGCGCGGGGGCCATGCCGGGCAGCCCGGCCGCGGTCATTACGCCGGCGGTCGTGGTCTCGGTCCGCGACGAGGGCGATGGCGTCGCCCCCGAGCTCGTGCCGAGGATCTTCCGCCAGTTCTGGCGCGCAAAGCGCCGCAGCGGCGCCGGCCTTGGCCTGTTCATCGTGAAGGGCCTGGTCGAAGCGCACGGCGGGATCATCATTGTGCAGCGGGCGCCAGGTGGCGGGGCCGAGTTCCGATTTACCATGCCCGCCGGCCTGCCCGACTTCGGGTAGCACGGCGGCCGCCGGACGGCTCTCCGGAGGACGGCGGCTGGCACCGGCAGGGCAATCCCACGCGCCAGACGTTGCGCATGCGGGACGGAGACATGCGCACACCCTCAGCTGACCATGTGCCCGCAGGAAGCAGGACCAGATGCCCGCACCAAACAAGCAGTACGACCCGGTGGAGGTGGCCGTGCTGTCACCTGAGCAGATAGCCCGCCTGCGGGATGCGGCGCTCGCCGCTATCGCCGCTGCCGGTGACCTGGACGAGCTGAAGGCCGCCCGGCTGGCACACGCCGGGGACCGGTCACCGCTGGCGCTCGCCAATGCCGAGATCGGCGCGCTGCCCCCGCAGGCCAGGGCGGAGGCGGGCAAACGGGTCGGCGCCGCCCGCCGCGACATCGGCGAGGCGCTGGCCGCCCGCCAGCTGGTACTGGATGCCGATCGGGACCAGCGGGCCCTGGTCGAGGAGGCAGTGGACGTCACCCTGCCTTGGGACCGGGTGGCCGCCGGTGCCCGGCACCCGGTGACCACCCTCTCCGAGCGGCTGGCGGACGTGTTCGTGGCCATGGGCTATGAGATCGCCGAGGGGCCCGAGGTGGAGGCGGAGTGGTACAACTTCGACGCGCTGAACTTCCCGCCCGACCACCCGGCCAGGGAGATGCAGGACACGATCTTCGTCGCCGGGCCGGACGGCGCACCCCGGTCCGGGGTGCTGCTGCGTACCCACACCTCGCCGGTGCAGATCCGGGCCATGCTCACCCGGCCGCTGCCGCTGTATGTGGTCAGCCCGGGCAAATGCTTCCGCAGTGACGCGCTCGATGCCACGCACAGCCCGGTCTTCCACCAGATCGAGGGCCTGGCCGTGGACGAGGGCCTGACCATGGCCGACCTGCGCGGCGCGATCAACGCGTTCGTGCAGGCGATGTTCGGCGAAGGGCTGCGGACCCGGCTGCGGCCGGACTTCTTCCCGTTCACCGAGCCGTCCGCGGACGTGTCGATGGAGTGCTACGTCTGCCGCGGCACGTCCACCCGGCCCGGCGGCGCGCCGTGCCGGGTGTGCCGGTCGCAGGGCTGGATCGAGATCGCCGGCTGCGGCATGGTCAACCCGAAGGTGCTCATCGCCTGCGGGATCGACCCGCAGCGGTACAGCGGTTTCGCGTTCGGGCTGGGTATCGAGCGGAGCCTGATGATCCGGCACGGGCTGACCGACATCCGGGACGCCACCGAAGGCGATGTCCGGTTCAGCCGGGCGTTCGGGGTGGAGGTCTGATGCGCGTCCCGCTGTCCTGGCTGGCGCAGTACGCCGCGCTGGGCGAGGTGCTGCCGGATCCGGCCGACGTGGCCCGGCGGCTGACCGCAGCCGGCCTGGAGGTCGAGACCTTCGAGCCGGCCGGGCAGGACATCAGCGGCGTGATCATCGGTGAGGTCACCGGCATCGAGGAGCTCACCGGGTTCCGCAAGCCGATCCGCTACTGCCAGGTGTCGGACGGTGCCAGCACCCGCGAGGTGATCTGCGGCGCGGTGAACTTCGCCGTCGGCGACCGGGTGGCGTTCGCCCCGCCGGGGGCAGTGCTGCCCGGCGGCTTCGCCATCGGCGAGAAAAAGGCCTACGGCAGGCTGTCGCAGGGCATGATCTGCTCGGCCGCGGAACTGGCCATCGGCGACGACCACAGCGGCATCCTGGTGCTGCCGCCGGATGCGCCGCTGGGGGCCGGCTTCGCCGGCTATGCCGGGCTGGCCGACCAGGTTTTCGAGATCTCCGTCACCCCGGACCGGGGTTACGCGCTGTCCATCCGCGGGGTGGCCCGCGAACTGGCCACCTCCTACCAGGTGGCCTATACCGACCCGGCCGGCGACGGGCTGCCCGCCGACGTGGCGCAGGTGTCGCCGGAGGTGTACCCGGCCAGCATCGCGGATCCGACCGCGTGCGACCGGTTCGTGCTGCGGGAGGTGCGCGGGTTCGATCCGGCGTTGCCCACCCCGCTGTGGATGCGGGTGCGGCTGGCCCGGTCCGGGATGCGCAGCGTGTCGCTGGCGGTGGACATCACCAACTACCTGATGCTGGAACTGGGGCAGCCGCTGCACGCCTTCGACACCGCCCGGCTGACCGGGCCGATCGTCGTCCGCCGGGCCCGGCCCGGGGAGCGGCTGGAAACACTCGACCACGTGGTCCGGGACCTGGATCCGGACGACATCCTGATCACTGACTCCTCCGGGCCGATCTCCATGGCGGGCACCATGGGCGGGCTGGCGACCGAGATCTCGGACGCGTCACGGGACATGGTGATCGAGGCGGCCCACTTCTCGGCCCGGGGCACTGCCCGGATGAGCCGGCGGCACCGGCTGTTCAGCGAGGCGTCGTACCGCTTCGAGCGCGGGGTGGACCGGGAGCTGCCGCTGCGGGCATCGGCCAAGGCGGCAGCGCTGCTGGCCTCGCTGGGCGGCGCCAGCGTGGTGCCGGGCTGCACCCACGCCAGCGTGGACGTGCCACCGGTCACCATCGCGGTGGCAGCCGGCTATCCCGGCCAGGTGGCCGGGATAACGTACCGCCCGGCCGCGGTGGCAGACCGGCTGCGCGAGGTGGGCTGCACCGTGGCCGCCCCGGGCCCGGCGGTGCTGACGGTGACCCCGCCGTCCTGGCGGCCGGACCTGACCGACCCGGCTGACCTGGCCGAAGAGGTCATCCGGCTGGAGGGCTATGAGAACATCCCGGTCAAGATGCCGCGGGCCGCGGCCGGCGGCGGGCTCACCGCCGCCCAGCGGCTCCGCCGGGCCGTCGGCCGCGCACTCGCCGGTGCGGGCTATGTCGAGGTGCTCAGCAGCCCGTTCGCGGCCGCGGCCGACTTCGACCGGCTGCACCTGCCCGCCGATGACCCGCGGCGGACCACGGTGCGGCTGGCCAACCCGCTGAGTGAGGACGAGCCACTGCTGCGCACCACGCTGCTGCCGGGGCTGCTGCGGGTACTGACCCGCAACACCGGGCGCGGATTCGCCGACCTGGCCCTGTCCGAGATGGGGCTGGTGTTCCGGCCGCGCCCAGGGGCGCCGGGTGTGGCGCCGATCCTGCCGGTCGACCGGGGCCCGACAGCCGGGGAGCTGGCATCGCTGGCCGCGGGGCTGCCGGACCAGCCGCTGCGGGTGGCGGCGGTGCTGGCAGGCAACCGGGACCGGGCCGGCTGGTGGGGCAGCGGCCGAACCGCTGCCTGGCAGGACGCCATCGAGGCCTGCCGGACGGTGCTCGCGGCCAGCCGGGTGCCCTTCCGGCTGGCCGCGGACCAGCACGCGCCGTGGCACCCGGGCCGGTGCGCAGCCGTGTTCATCAGCGGCGGCGACGGGCAGGAGCACCTGGCCGGGCACGCAGGCGAACTCCACCCACGGGTGGTGCAGGCGTTCCGGCTGCCGGGCCGGACCTGCGCGGCCGAACTCGACCTGTCGGTGATCGAGGCCGCGGCGGCGGCGCTCGGGCCGGTCCCCGCGCCCGCGGTGTCGCCCTACCCGGTAGCCACCCAGGACGTCGCGCTGGTGGTGCCGGCCGCGGTGCCCGCGGCCGAGGTGGAGGCGGCGCTGGTGGCGGGTGCGGCGGCCGCTGGCGGCGACGTCAGCAGCCTGCTGGAGGAGGTCGCCCTGTTCGACGTCTACACCGGCGCCCAGGCGGGGGAGGGGCGCAAATCGCTCGCCTATACGCTGCGGTTCCGCGCGCCGGACCGCACCCTGACCGACGAGGAGGTCACCGCAGCCCGGGACGCGGCGGTGGCGGAAGCGGCCCGCCGGACCGGCGCGGTGCTGCGCGGCGGCTAGCGCAGCTGCTCGCCACGGGTGGCGATTACCGGGACTGCCCGCGTGGCGGTGGCGATTCCGGGCACAATGCGGAGGCGGGCGTGTGCCCTGCGCTACAGGAGGAACCGTCATCAACGGGGAAGCCGGCCGGCCACCGCCGGAGGCCGGCGCCCTCCGGGAGCGGCCGGCCAGGCCAACCTTCGGGGAGATCTTCGGCCTAGCCGAGTTCCGTGCCCTGTGGCTGGCTCAGCTGCTGTCGGTGGCCGGCGACCAGCTGGCGCGGGTGGCGCTGACGCTGCTGGTGTTCGCCCGGACCCAGTCGTCGCTGCTGGCGGCGGTGGCCTTCGCCGCCAGTGTGATCCCCACCGCGCTGGGCGGGGTGACCCTGGCCGGGATCGCGGACCGGCTGCCCCGCCGCACGGTGATGATCACCTGCGACCTTGCCCGGGCGGTTCTGGTGGCGGTGATGACCCTGCCCGGGGTGCCGATCTGGGCACTGGTCGGCCTGCTGTTCCTGGTCACCCTGACCAGTGCGCCGTTCACCTCGGCCCGGGCCGCGCTCTACCCGGACATCCTGGCCGGCGAGCGGTACCCGGTCGGCACCGCCATCACGCTGACCACCCTCCAGGTCGCGCAGGTGATCGGCTTCGCGGCGGCCGGGGTGGTGGCCGGCCTGTTCGGGGTCCGCACCTGCCTGCTGGTGGACGCGCTGACCTTCATCTGCTCGGCCGTGATCATCCGGATCTGGGTCCGGGCCCGGCCGGCCGCCCGGGAATCGGCCCGGCAGGGCGGGGCCACCCTGGTGAGCCTGCGGGCCGGCCTGGGGCTCGCGTTCGCCGATCCGGCGTTGCGGTTCCCGATGCTGCTGGCCTGGCTGGTAGCCGTCATCGACGTGCCGGAAGGGGTGTCCGCCCCGCTGGCGGCCTCGCTGGGCGGGGGCGCCGTCGCGGTCGGCATGATCCTGGCCGCGGGGGCCCTGGGCTCCTCGGCCGGGGCGGTGACGGTCAGCAGGTTCATCAGCCCGGCCCGGCGGCTGCGGTGGATGGCACCACTCGCCGCCGCGTCGTGCGCCGTGCTCGGCCTGTTCGCGCTCCAGCCCGCGCTGCCGGGGGTGCTGGCGATACTCACGGTGAGCGGGGTGTTCAGCTGCTACCTGATCGCCGCCAACGCGGCGTTCGTGGCCGCGGCGCCACCGCACGTGCGCAGCCAGGCGTTTGGCGTCGCCCAGGCGGGCATGAGCCTGGGCCAGGGCCTGGCCATGATCGCTGCGGGTGCCGCGGCCGAGCACCATTCACCCTCGGCGGTCATCGCGGTCTTCGGAGCCGTCGGCGCGCTGGCCGCGGCCGCGCTGGCCGCCGCCCGGCCCCACGGCTCGCGGGTCCGGTCGGCATGGCCCCGGCACTGATGGGTGGGCAGGTGCTAGTTCCACTCGTGGCCACGCATGGCTGCCTCCTTTGCTGCTCGCCGGTGGCCCGGCGGCGGGCGGGTCACCCCGGCTGGCTGGCTGCTAGTTCCACTCGTGGCCGCGCATGCCTGCCTCCTTCACCTGGCTCGCCCGCGGCAGCGGGCACAATTCACGGTGCCACGCAAAATCTGGCACTGTGCCGGAAATATGGCGATACCAGGGAATCAAAACCTGATTCGCCCGGCCGGGGTAAACAGAGAGCCCGCTTATCGCCGCCGGCCGGCCGCGCCCGGCGCCCGCCGATGACCGGCGGTGGGCTGCGGGCGCGTAAGTTCTGTGACAATACGGCGCAGCGCTCTTACACCGCGCTACTGTGGACGAGTGCGGCCTGAGCCCTGTTCGCACACCGAGGAGAAGTCGATGCATCTCGGCCCCGGCCTGCGTGTGCGCGAGTGGCTGCGGGCGGTGCCGGGCTGGCCGGTCTGGCAGCACCCGGGCTGGCTGGTGGCCTACATCCTGACCGTGACCGGCGGCTACCTGGTGGCCATCGGGGTGACGGGGGTACTGGCCCCGGTGCCCGTGCATGACCTGCTCCTGTTCGGCGGGCTGCTGCTGTGCAGCGCGGTAACGGTGGAACTGACCCGGCGGGCGGGCGACAGCATCGGCTTCACCAGCCACATATTCGGTGTCTGGGAACTCCCGGTCGCGATCTTGCTCTCGCCGGTGCTGGCCCTGCTGGTGCCCATCCCGCGGGTGGTGCTCGCCCAGCTGCGCGTGCGCAAGCTGCCCATTCACCGGCGCGTGTTCTCCACAGCCGTGATCGGCCTGTCGCTTGGTGCGGCATCCCTGGTCTTCCATGCGATGGGGCATGGCCTTGGCCTGGCGGCCCAGCCGGCCCTGCGTGGCTCGTGGTGGGTGCTGGCCGTAGCTGCGGCAGCGGTGGTGCAGCTGGCCATCAACCTCGCGCTCGTGCTTCCGGCCATCAAGGGCTCCGATCCCGCGGCGCGGCTGCGGGAGACGGTGATGACCCGCGAGGTCGCGCAGAACGACCTGGCCGAACTGTGCGTGGCGGTCCTGGTCACGTTCGCCATTGCGGTCAGCCCGCTCACCATAGTATTCGCCCTTCCGTTTGTAACGCTCCTACAACGTTCCCTGCGGCACGGTCAACTGGTTGCGGCATCCCGGATCGACTCCAAGACCGGCCTGCTGAACGCGGGAACCTGGGAGCGGGAGGCGGGAGCCGAAGTGGCGCGGGCGGTACGGACCCGTACGCCGCTGGCGCTCGCCCTGGTGGATATAGATCATTTCAAGGCCGTCAATGACGCTTACGGGCACCTGGCCGGAGATAAGGCGCTTAAGGCTATATCCCGGACTTTCCGGATATTTCTCCGCGAATATGACCTGGTGGGGCGATTTGGCGGCGAGGAATTCGCGGTTCTGCTCCCGCATACGAAGGCGCTGGACGCCTTTGGCATCGCCGAGCGGATTCGTGAACATCTCGCCCATACCCCACTCGATGTCGCCGACAGCGCCGATCAGGGACCGGTGCGGGTGACCGTGTCGATGGGCGTGGCGGCGCTGGGCACCAACTGGAGCACCCGCACCGGCGGCCAGCTCACCGACCTGCTGGCGGCGGCGGACCGGGCGCTGTACCAGGCCAAGCGCGCCGGGCGGAACCAGGTGTGCGTCATCACCGACACCACCGTCGTCACCGGGCCCAGTCAGGTCAGCCGCCTCGAGCGCGCCTGACCCGCCGGTCGCTGGCCCACCCACCCGGGTCAGCCCGGTGAGGCCGACGCGGACGGCATGGCCAGCACCGCGACAATCTGTGTCCCGCCCTTGCGGCAGGTCGAGGCGTGCCCGGTGGCCAGCACCTCTGGCGTGTTGAAGCCCCGGCAGACCCAGCCCTGGACCTTCGCCGGGGCACCGCCGCCGTTGCCGGGCACCTTGCCCGCCGCCAGTGCCCGCGCGTACTGGCGCTCCACCGCCAGCGCGGCGGCGCACGGGACGGTGCCATGTGCGATCTCAATGTTCACCGGTACCCCAGCGGCGGTGCGGGTGGTGCCGCACCGTGTCATCGGCGCGGTGCCGCCTCCCGGCGACCCGTCCCCGGACCGGGTGCTGCCACCGGCACCGCAGCCGGCCACCAGGACCGCTCCGCTGAGCGTGATGGCAAGCGCGGCTGGCCACGGGAGGCGACCTGGCATGGGGGCTCCTTTCCGCGTCCAACATCATGCCGTGTGCCGCTCGGCCCCGCCATCGGCTCGGGCGCCGTCGCCACCACCGCCGGTGCGGCACAGCGATCACCGTCACCGCACCCGCAGGAACCATGCCTAGCGCAGCCGTGGTGGCCAGCCCCGCATCGCGGCCTGCCGCCAGCGCACCCGCAGTGGCCATCGCCCGGCACCGCGGGACCGTTTGCATAAATACTCACTATCTTGCATACTTTTGCAGAAGCTCGGCGGCCGCCGGGTGGACCGTGCCGGGCGGCAGCGCCCCGCCACGGTGACTGGGAGGGCACGATGGGAGTCCGGGCCGCGGTCGCGGGCGCCAGCGGCTACACCGGCGGGGAGCTGCTGCGGCTGATTCTCGGCCACCCCAGCCTGGAGCTCGGCCCGGTAGCCGCTGGTAGCAGTGCGGGCGCACCGGTCACCAGCGTCCACCCGCAGCTGCCGGAGCTGGCCGGCCATGCCCTCGGCCCGGCCGACCCGGACCTGCTCGGCTCGGCTGACCTGGTCTTCCTTGCGCTGCCGCCAGCCGAGTCGGCTGCCCTCGCCGCCGCGCTGCCCAGCCACGCCGCCGTCGTGGACCTCAGCGCCAGCTTCCGGCTGGCCGACCCGGGCGACTGGTCCAGCTACTACCCCACGCCGCACCCCGGGACGTGGACCTACGGGCTGCCGGAACTGCCCGGCGCCAGGAAGCGGATCCGCTCTGCCCGGCGGGTGGCCAGTCCTGGCTGTTACGCGACCGCCGCCATCGTCGCGCTCGCGCCGCTGCTCGCGGCGGGCCTGGCCGACCCGCAGGACATCGTGATCGTCGCCGCCTCAGGCACCTCCGGGGCGGGCCGGAGGCCCGCCGGTGCGCTGCTCGCGACCGAGGTGATGGGGGCCGTCTCGGCCTACCAGGTGGGCGGAACCCACCGGCACATCCCCGAGATGGAGCAGGCGCTGGCCGGGGTGGGTGGCCAGCGCGCCACTATCTCCTTCACCCCGCTGCTGGCCCCCATGCCGCGCGGCATCCTCGCCACCTGCACCGCCCGGCTGGCCCCCGGCCAGCCCAGCCACCAGCACCTGCGGGCGGCGCTGGCCACGGCCTACCGGGACGAGCCGTTCGTGCACGTGCTGCCGGACGGCCAGTGGCCCACCACCGCCGCCACCGCTGGTTCCAACGCCCTGCACCTGCAGGCCGCCGCCGACCCGCACGCCGGCCGGGCCGTCGTGGTCGCCGCCCTGGACAACCTGGGCAAGGGGGCCGCCGGACAAGCCATCCAGGCCGCGAACCTCATGCTCGGCCTGCCGGAAACTGCTGGCCTGACCGCACTCGGAATCGCGCCATGAGCGTCACCGCACCGCATGGATTCCGGGCGGCCGGGGTAGCCGCCGGGCTCAAGCCATCGGGTGCCCGGGACATCGCGGTCGTGATCAACGACGGGCCGGCCCATGCGGCCGCGGCCGTGTTCACCGCCAACCGGGTCAAGGCCGCGCCAGTGCTGTGGAGCCAGCAGGTGGCGCGGGGCGGCCGGATCCGGGCCGTGCTGCTCAATTCCGGCGGCGCGAACGCCTGCACCGGCCCCCCGGGCTTCGCCGACACCCACGCCAGTGCGGAGCGGCTGGCGGCCGCGCTCGGTCACTCGGCGGGTGAGATGGCGGTCTGTTCCACCGGCCTGATCGGCGAGCGGCTGCCGATGCAGCTGCTGCTGCCCGGGGTGGACGCGGCGGTGGCGCAGGCCTCCCGGGCCGGCGGCTTGGCCGCCGCCGACGCCATCCGGACCACCGACACCGTGGCCAAGATCGCTTTCCAGCGAGTGGGCAGCGCGGCCCAGGCCGGGGGTGCGGCGGCCGGCTACACGATCGGCGGAATGGCCAAGGGCGCGGGCATGCTCGCACCCGCCCTGGCTACGATGCTCTGCGTCCTCACCACCGACGCCGACCTGGACCCGGCCGCGCTCGATGCCGCCCTGCGGGCCGCTGCTGCGGTCACCTTCGACCGGCTCGACACCGACGGCTGCACGTCGACCAACGACACCGTGCTGCTGATGGCCAGCGGGGCCGCCGGCGTCCGCCCGGGCCGGGGCGCTTTCACCCGGGCGCTCACCGAGGTGTGCGCGGACCTGGCCCGCCAGCTGCAGGCCGACGCCGAGGGCGCCAGCAAGGCGATCGCGATCGAGGTGGTCGGCGCGGCGAGCGAGGCCGATGCGGTGGCGGCCGGCCGGGCGGTGGCCCGGTCCGCTCTGCTCAAGTGCGCCATTGCCGGCCAGGACGCCAACTGGGGCCGGGTGCTGTCCGCGGTGGGCACCACCCGCGCCGTGTTCGAGCCGGACCGGCTGAACGTGGCGATCAACGGCATCTGGGTGTGCCGTGACGGCTGTGCCGCTGACGACCGGGCCAAGGTCGACCTGGCGGGCAGGGACGTGACGATCACGGTCGACCTGTCCGCCGGGCCGCACGCGGCTACCGTCCGGACCACCGACCTGACCGCTGCCTACGTGCACGAGAACTCGGCGTACTCGACATGACCGAGCATGTGCTGCCCGCCCCGCCCCGCCCTGGCGCTGCCGCCGCCCAGGCCAAGGCGGCCACCCTGATCGAGGCGCTGCCGTGGCTGGACCGGTTCCACGGGCAGACCGTGGTGATCAAGTACGGCGGCCACGCCATGGCCGACGAGCCGCTGCGGCTTGGCTTCGCGCAGGACGTGGTGTTCCTGCGCTACGCCGGGCTGCGGCCGGTGGTGGTGCATGGCGGCGGCCCGCAGATCTCGGCGCAACTCGGCCGGCTCGGCATCGCCAGCACGTTCACCGCCGGGCTGCGGGTGACCACGCCGGAAGCCATGGACGTGGTCCGGATGGTACTGACCGGCCAGGTGAACCGGGACGTGGTCGGCCTGATCAACCGGCATGGCCCGTTCGCGGTCGGCATGTCCGGTGAGGATGCCAACCTGTTCACGGCCAGCCGCCGCGGCGCGCTGGTGGACGGTGAACTGGTCGACATCGGGCAGGTCGGCGAGATCGACACGGTGGACCCGGCGGCGCTGCGCGTGCTGCTGGCCGACGGGCGGATCCCGGTGGTGTCCAGCGTCGCGCGCAGTGCCGCCGGCGAGGTCTACAACGTCAACGCCGACACCGCCGCCGCCGAGCTGGCGGTCGCGCTAGGCGCCGCCAAGCTGGTCGTCCTCACCGACGTGCCGGGCCTCTACCCGCGCTGGCCCGCCGGTCCGGCCCGGAACGGCGGGCCAGCCGCGGCCGGCCCGCCCGCTGATGTGATCAGCATGCTCACCGCGGCGGAACTGGCCGGGCTGCTGCCCAGCCTGAGCGCCGGCATGATCCCCAAGATGGAAGCCTGCCTGCGCGCCGTTCGCGGCGGCGTCCCGCAAGCGCACGTGCTGGACGGCCGCCGGCCGCACTCGGTGCTGCTGGAGATATTCACCGACTCTGGCATCGGCACCATGGTCGTGCCCGGGGAGAGTGCCGGATGACCGCCACCGAGCTGCTGCAGTCCCGGTTCGAGGCGGCGCTGATGGGCAACTACGGCACCCCGCCGCTGGCGCTGGTGCGCGGCCAGGGCTGCCAGGTGTGGGACGCTGACGGCCGCGAGTACACCGACCTCATCGCGGGCATCGCGGTCAGCTCGCTCGGGCACGCGCACCCGGCCATCATCGAGGCGGTGAGCCGGCAGGTGCGCGCCATCGCGCACACCTCCAACCTGTTCCTGCACGAGGGCGAGATTGCGCTGGCGGAACGGCTGCTGGCGCTGCTGGCAGCGGATGGCCGGGTATTCTTCACCAACTCCGGCACCGAGGCGAACGAGGCGGCGCTCAAGCTGGTCCGCCGGCAGCAGGGCCCGGCCCGCCCGGTCATGGTTGCGGCCGAGGGCGGATTCCACGGCCGGAGCATGGGCGCGCTCGCGCTGACCGGCAAGGAGTCGATACGCCAGCCGTTTGGCCCCTTCGGGGTGCCGGTGCGGTTTGTCCGGTACGGCGACACCGGGGCGCTGGCCGCCGCGGTCGGGCCCGACTGCGCGGCCGTCTTCCTGGAGCCCTGCCAGGGTGAGGCAGGGGTGGTGCCCGCACCGGCCGGCTACCTGGCAGCCGCCCGCGAACTGTGCGACCGCCACGGCGCGCTACTGGTCATCGACGAGATCCAGAGCGGTATCGGCCGCACCGGCGGCTGGTTCGCGCACCAGGCCGACGGGGTGGTGCCAGACGTGCTCACGCTGGCCAAGGGGCTGGGCGGCGGGCTGCCGATCGGCGCCTGCATCGGGCTCGGCCCGGCCGCCACCGCGCTGGCCAAGGGCGACCACGGCAGCACGTTCGGCGGCAACCCGGTGGCCTGTGCGGCCGCGCTGGCGGTGCTCGCCACCATCGAGGCGGACGGGCTGCTGGCCCATGCGGCGGCGATCGGCGGCCGGCTGGCGGACGGCCTGGCCGGGATCAGCCATCCGCTGCTGGCCGGGGTCCGGGGCCGGGGCCTGTGGCTGGCCGCTGTGCTGGCCGGGCCGGCCGCCGGCAGCGTCGAGGCGGCGTGCCGGCGGGCCGGGTTCCTGGTCAACGCCGTTCAGCCGGACGCGATCCGGCTCGCCCCGCCGCTGATCCTGTCGGCCGGCCAGGCCGGGGAGTTCCTGGCCGCGCTGCCGGGCATTCTGGACGCGGTGGCGGAACCGGCCGTCACCGCCGCGGCCGGATGGGAGCGGTCATGACGGCGGTGAGCCCGGGGACCAAGGCGGCCCGGCAGGCACAGATCAGCGGCATCCTGGCCCGCACCCAGGTGCGCTCGCAGGAGGAACTGGCCGACCTGCTGGCGCAGCGCGGGGTGAAGGTCACCCAGGCGACCCTGTCCCGGGATCTGGAGGAACTGGGCGCCGTCCGGCTGCGCGCTGGCGGTGCGCTGATCTACGCGCTGCCCGCGGGCACCGCTGGGCCCGGGGGCCTGGCCGGCCCGGCTGGGACGGACGACCAGCCACCTGGCCCGCTGCCCCGGGCCGCCATCGACCTGCTGCTTACCGCCGAGGCCAGCGCCAACCT
>Ga0306926_10003601_pt1 | contig 16072 bp, 17 predicted proteins | sample flu12Cox44000178_FD_203759 | JGI IMG/M metagenome (GOLD analysis project Ga0306926, IMG submission 203759) | Lab enrichment of tropical soil microbial communities from Luquillo Experimental Forest, Puerto Rico - flux8day.12C.oxic.44.000.178 (v2)... | ecosystem: Environmental > Terrestrial >... | reverse complement strand
AGCAAAAGCCGACAGGAAGGAGGCCTTTTCGGCTCTACCCTTCGCTGCAGCGATGGCACGCGTCGCTGAAATCGGTTTACAACACAATGTGTACTTCGCTCCGTACGACGTTAAGACCACGGCTAAGTAGCGACGGGACTTGGCAACGAAGCCCCTATGTCACAAACTCTTCCTCGATGTGCCCGACAAGTGCACGAGATCGGGTGGCCATCACGTTCCCGATGGGAGATAAGAAACTTCCGGGGATTGCTGCCGAGGACGCAAATGCGCCTACGGCATCTTCAAGAAAGGCGACGGATTCAAGGGCAAAACAGTGGCGATTTCAGGTGAGAATCTGACGGGTGTGCAGATGGCCGCCGTTTTTACCGAAGTGCTTGGACAGGAAGTCCGGTACAACAATGTGTCCCCGGAGGCATACCGTGGATTTGGATTTCCGGGCGCCGACGATTTGAGCAACATGTTTCAGTTTAAGCGGGATTTCGAAGACTACTACTCCGGTGCCCGCAACCCAGACTTTGCCCGTAGCCTGAACCCGTCTTTGCAAAACTTCAAGATGTGGCTGACACAGAACAAGAACGCCATTCCGCTTGACGAAGCTGCGGCCAACGCCTAACTACGAACTACTTATCTACCTTCAAAAGAGCGCCACCGATTGGTCAGACCATTCCGCGTGGCTGGGCAGCTTACCTCAATATATTCGAGAAATCGACAGTTTATGGCGCTACTTTTTGGGCGCGAGGGAACGAAGATAGGCGACGACGGCCGCCGCGTCTTTATTGTTAAACCGATAAGGCGGCATGGGGGGCACGCCGAAGTTGCCCGAGACATTCTTCCCCGTCGTGAGAAACGTAATGGCCTGGCTGTCGGTGAAACCGGGCAAGCCGGCAATGGGCGGAGCAAACTCACCCCAGTTTGGAATTGGAACCGTCGGCTTGAACATGATTCGGGCACCCTGTAGGGTTTTTTCCTCAACCGGCTGTCCCTTGTCGTCTCTCGGGGTATGACAATCGCCGCAAATGCCAACTTGCTGGACGAGGTAACGGCCACGCTCGAGCTGCGTTTTCGCGGCTTCGGATTGCGGCTGTGGCTTGGCACTCGAAAGAGCGGCACCGCAAAAGACGGTGAAAACCGCAGCGAGCACAACACAGAACAACTTCCCTGTCGATTGCGTTCCCAAGTCTCCTTGGTTGTGTCTCCGTCTCATGTTGATTCTCCTTTTTTTGGGCGGAATACGGATGTGCTCTGATGCCTCCGTTTGGCCGAACCTTGACTGGCTGTCCGCCATTGTTGCGACATGGTAGTTCTTTTTTTCGGCCCAGGGTATGTCAATAAAGCGGCGAGTTTCGCAACGTGAGAATCCGAAGAGAACCTAAAGTCCCGGGAACGAGCTAACCGGTAAGGTTAAGTACTAGCCGGGATTAGCCGGAACCTTTTCGGTAATCCATCTTGTCAGGACTCAAAAAGAACTCTTTACCAGACTCGCTTCATTGGTCTCTCATCTCGGGATCAATGCTGACAATTTAACTCGATCGCCTGTATCGGCATCAAGCAAGCAATAAGGAGTTCTGTGATGGCCACTATTACCCGTCTGGAATCGCTAGCTGGCGTCCGCATCCCCGATACACCGTTGGCCAAAGCGGCTGTAGATCTCTTGGAAGCGACTTCGCCACAATTCATCTGCAACCACTGTGTTCGGACTTATGTTTTCGGGAAACCTCGCCGTCAGAAGCATCGGCCGCTCGATTATCGACGAGGAAATTGCCTTTTGCGCGGCCCTCTTGCACGACCTTGGGCTGGTTCCCGCCCACGCGAAAATCGCTTTGAAGTGGACGGTGCCGACGCTGCTCGGGAATTTTGTCTGAAGCACCAAGTGGCACCCGAACGGCTGACCGAGTATGGGAGGCGATCGCATTGCATACGTCGGCAGGCATAGCTTCGCGAATGGCGGCTGAAATTGTCTTGGTGCATTTGGGCGCCGCGCTCGACTTTCTTGGGCTGGGTCTCGATCAGGTTCCACCGCAAGTACTGGAAGAAATTCTCGCACGCTATCCGCGATTAAATTTCAAATCGGCGTTTCGTGATCTCCTGGTAGAGCACTGTCGCCGTAATCCCGCTGCGCAGATCCTGACCTGGACGGATGAGGTCGCGCGCACCGCCGGGTGCACTCTGCATGGTCAGCCCTTACCGACCGCATCGCAATTGATGCTCGCTGCGCCTTTCGCCGAATGATCTGGCTAGATGCAAAGCTATCGCTGGATTTTTCTCAAGTCCCGTGCAAACCGGATTAAAAGGAATGGCAAGACAAATCCCCGCGGCTCGATGCCGGCCTCTTTTGTCTCAGCATTCAGCCCAACTGTTTGAACGTAAAGCCCTTTGCCTGGAGAAGACCACTCTCAGAGTAAGAGACTACGTTGCCTCCGCGTGCGAAACAGAGCATCAATGGTTCTCCCCTGTGGTTCCATTTCGCTGTTGTGACGGCGCCCACGTTCCAGCCGATAAATGAAAATAATCGCTCAGGAAGATTACTGCTTGGACAATAGCTTGCTCCTGAGCCAGACTCTGCCCATGAGTTTACTCGACTGGTCAAAGCAATCAGACGAGAGTAGGACTCAAGAAGGAGAGAATTATGAACACCGTACTGACTGAAACATTATCTGCAGGCGAATTGCCGGTCGGCGCGTCTCACAAGGAGCACACGGGCATTGTCGAATCGCTTTATCGGACGGCAGCCCGGTTGGATCGATTTGGCTTCGCGATGCTGCGCCTCGGACTGGTTGTCGTTCTTTGCTTCCTTGGCGGCCTGAAGACCGCAAACGCAATTCCCGCCGCCGCTCAGACTACCACTGCCCCTGTGCCGACCGGTAGCGCAGAACTTCCACATCACAATCAGTGCAGTGGGTAAAGCCGGGACGATATTCAACGCCACACTCAGGGCAGAACATTTGAGGAATGAAAGAACTACCTGCCCATCGCGAGCGAAAGCAACGTCGAAGGCTCTTACACCGGAAGCAACGGCTTACACTTTCAACCCCGAAGTGCTGTATCGCGCAAACTCAGGTTACAGAATGGTTGAATAAAAAAGACTCCAGCTTGACAAAGGCGATGTCAAGCAAATTGGGTAGCAATCATCTTAGTCTCATGCGCAAACTAGCAAAACTTACTTCGATCTTATTTGCCTTTGTCTTTCTCGGAATGCAGTTCGTTCCGACTGCCACGACGCCCAAAACCTCGGCAAGCACCGGGACCAACATGGTGGAGGTGAGCAATCCACAGGTGGGTGCGATTCTGGATCGCTCATGCCAGGACTGCCACTCTAGCCGCACAACCTGGCCATGGTACAGCCACGTCGCACCTGTGTCGTGGATCGTCTCCAAACACGTAAGGGCCGGGCGTGAAATCCTCGACTTCTCCGACTGGGCGAATCAGCCCCCCTCCGGGGACGAACGCATGCTGATCTGCGACGCCGTGTCCGACGGCAGGATGCCGCTGCCCGAGTACACGTTGATACATCGCAACGCAAGGCTTTCAAAGCGGGATGTCGAATTGATCTGCAACTGGGCTTCCGCCCCGAGCACACCTATGACCTCGCAGAAGGTCAGCCGCAGTAATCTCTCCACTTCGGAATCTGCATCTCGGTCGCATTGCGAAGGTAGCGTCTCCAAGCTACCCAAAGCGGCGAACGCGGTAGAACGAAAAGAACTAGTGCGGCGGACCTCAAACGAAAACTGATTAAACTCGCTGAACTGTACGGATCGCGAAATTCTGGTGGAGGATGGCGCATCCGGCCAGTCGCTGATTCAGGAATTTCGATCAGCAACGGAAGGCGACATTGTCACAACAATAGTGCTCTCGGGCGAGAAACCAGACGATTTAAAAGATTGTTGGCAAGCTGTACCAGCCATGGCCTCCGTATCCAGAGGCAACGCGCAATGAGGAATAGGCTAAATTCGTTTGCATTTGGAATAAATGGAGCGCTGCGCCTGTCTATATGTATGACGCGTGCTGATTGAGCTTCGTCGGCGGTCGGCGTTCCTTTAACCCGCTAGGCGCTCCTACCTACTCGCGGGGTGGAATATCCCGGCTCACCGGGAGAGTCATGCGCTGCACGGTAGCGTCTAACCTTTGAGCGACAAACGGCTGCAGCTCGGTTTCAGCCGATATGCGCAAAGAAAATGCAGAGACCAACAGGAGAACATGGATTACGACAAGATGAGGGCGTTGATGGAAACGAGCCGCAAGAGGCCAGCAGGACAACGCCAGCCGAAACCCAAAGACATTCGCAAGCCGGATTCTAGGCCGGATTGGAAATATTTCGGTTACGTAGCAAGAGAACGGATGGCAGCCTAGGAGAGGTGGCAGTCATGACTACCCCAACGATATTTCAGTGGTACCGAATTTTACGTCAACACTATCGATTTACGGTGTTCCAGGCGGTGCGCGGCGCGCTTTGGCTGGCTTGCTAACCAACCCAGGTTCAGAGCGCTTGCGCTGGATAAACGTTCTAACGGCCTAACCTCCCAACTTCATTTCGGCGCTGGACTTTACGGATTTCGCGACTTACCGGGCCCTTGACACCTGATGGATCTGCAGCACGCCTCATGTTTGATCCACCCACTCAGTGTCGGTCCCAGCTTGCAAGAAAGCCGACGTCGGAAACCTTGTCGAAGCGGTTGCATAGTGGAATGGCCGAGGTGTAGATTGTAGCTCCGCCCGCAGTTCAACGGAGAAATCCCAGTTCAGTCCTCAAGTCCGATGGTAGTTATAGGTTTGCAGAATCGAGGGGAGGAAGCTATGTCAAAAAAGGCGGCGGAGCATCATCACAAGGCAGCAGAACATCATGAACACGCGGCACGACACCACAAGGAAGCGGCGAAGCACCACGAAGCAGGAAAACACGAGACAGCGGCACATCATGCACATTTAGCCCGCGGGCACCATGAACACGCAATGCACCATGCTGGGGAAGCAGCCAAGGCGCACATCGAAGATCACGGCCAGGCCTCCGCGGCTAAGGCTTAGTTTGTAGAGCGGAGCGCCCACTCCGTCTTTCGTTTCTCCTAACTGCTTGCCCTCAAGAAATCCACCGTGCGATCAGGCAAGCGGCACCAGCGGCGAGAGCCCCAATGATGAGAGTTTGCAGGGCTCGGGTCCGGCGCTACCTGGAGTACCAAGCATTGGCACAAGGCACCGCTAGGAAAGTACTGGCAGAAGTGCCAGTGCTCCGCACTTGCGGCAGACTGGGTAGTGAGCGGCTGCAGTTTGATGTGGCCGGGCGGAGCCTGCTCATCGTTTTCGAGGGTAGCCAGCAACCGGTGGGGGTGCCTGATTGGTCCCGAACGGAGCTCAGGAGGCCGCGCCTGAAAACATGTCTCATCCTCGTCGCATTCGCACTACTATGCCTCGCTTTTCCCGTCGGTAGCCAGCAGCCCTTGGTCGGATTAATACAGGGCACAGTAAAGAATCAGCAGGGAGCGCCCGTCCCCAATGCCAGTGTTACGGCGACCAATCTCGACACCATCGAGCGTGAGTGGCAGGCTTCCGGCACAAATAGTGGGGGGACCTTTCAGATCGTTGATGTTCCACCGGGCCACTACTCGATTGCTGTCACGAATAAGGATTATCAGGATAATCTACTTCCCTTTGTGACTCTGCATGACGGTCAAACGGTCAACATCAACATCAAGATGAAACGCAAAGATGCCGAGAAACTCGGCGCTGTAAATCCCGAATAACGTTAGATTTTTATCGCAGCCGGCAGGACAAATCAGGAAGGTCTACTTAAGTCGGCGTACTGACGCAGACTGACCCCGCTTCAACCTGAGGCAATTGCACATATCGACTCCACCGTGAACGGGTCCTTTTTCCCTGTTACCCCGTTTTTTGAAAGATCGCAAGCCTCGACGTTTCGCAGCCACAAAAGGCTGGAGGCTTATTTGTGTACCAACTTCTGGGCCAACTGAGGCAGGAGTTTTGAACTCCTCCAGAAGGTGGTTTTCTTGCTCAGTCACTCATGGCGGGGGTTCGACGAAAACGTCAAGATCAACATTCTGGGACAGATGGCTGAGCACTTCCGACATTTTCGTTCACTTGCATTTTCAATGATTTGCAGTGACCTTCATCACCTGCCCGTTGGCAGCCACCTTGCAATGGCCTGCTGGGGGGGTTGTGTTCGTGACCCCGCAAGTTCCAGTGTGCGAGAGCAATCGGAGGTAATGCATCCATGAAATCGAAACGCGGTGTGTTGGCAAATAGGTTTGCAGGAAACGAGCGGGGTTTTGCGAGAGCAAGAACTTGCGGATTACCTATGGTCATTCTGTTTCTGCTTGCGTTTTGCGCGTTGCCCTCGGCAACCCGTGCACAGGTTCCGGTCTACGAAGTCACACCCGTGGAAAGCACAATCAAATTTGACGTTGAGTCTTCGGTCCCCATCAAAGGTTCCTTCGAGAAATGGAACGCAAGCTTGAAGTTTTTGTCCACGGATGTGAGGAGCGCTGTTTTAGATATCGAGATTCAGGCAGCCAGCGTGGACACCGGCAATGGTATGAAAAACAACAAATTGAAGAGCAAGGATTTCTTTAACGTGCAAGACTCCCCCACGATCACGTTCAAATCCACGAAAGTCGTTCAGACCGGTCCAAACACATTCGACGTCGAAGGCGACTTCAGCATTCGTGGCGTGACGAAAACAGAAAAACTCCCTGTTACAGATAACGGCAAGGGAACAACCTCCGGGAGCATCGCGGGTACAATGGCCTTCGATCGTAAAGACTACGGCATGAACAGCAACATTCCTTTCATCAAGATCGCAAACCGTGTCGAAGTAAATGTCAGCCTGAAATGGGAGCGAGTTAGCGGGCCTCCTCCAGTATTCCAACAATAACTCGCCACTTGCTGCAGTAATTGCGAATTTTCCCTAGCAATGCGCCCGATTAATTCGCAGGCTCAAGGAAACCGGTGGCAGGTTGAGGCAGATGTACCATCTTCACGACAAGGTCCGGATTAGTTGGCTGATCGGGTTGCCACGTTGCGAGCGCCGCGGCGAAGGCGGTGTGGGTATAGACAATCTCTAATTGAGTCCATAGCACAGATGGGTTCTGTCGGTGAACCATTCTTGAATCAAAGCATTGGATGGTGTTGCATCGACCGTTTGAACCGGCAGAGGTTACCGGTGAAGTGAGGCCTCAGATATCCTCGGTAGCCTGACGATGAAGTTCATTCGAGCATGCGGATCAACTCGCGGTCATTCTCATCGAGTAGATAGAAGGCGATGAAGGTCATGAGGTCGGTATCAGAAGCGTTGTCAAAGTGAAGGATCGTCTTATTGGGCAGTTCAAAAAACGCATCACCCTCGTGAAGCGTTTTCGGGGGCTCGCCTTCGACTTGGAAATTCACGGAGCCCCTTGCAATGTAGCCAACAACAGGGCACGGATGGTTATGAAGGCCGGTGGCCTGACTGGGGGCGAAGTCAATCTGCTTGATTTCGATCCGTTTAGTGGTTTTGACCGAATCGAGAAGAGCGGTGAGAAGCGGTTTGCGGATGATAGTTTGTCGTTCGGGTGCAGGGTTCACGCAATAGCCTCCACGCGAAAGTCACGACGTACGCCGCCGTATTGGATGCGTGGCGAAGTAGGCCCGTGACCTCAAGGTCCGTCATGCCGGAATCTGTATCCATTTCTCCGCCTGAGTGTAGTACGATTCCATCCCTTTTCGTGTTGCCGGCCGACCGCAGGAGGCCTGCCTTGTCCAAGACCGTCATCGAACATGTACTTTCCCGGCTGAAAGACATCGGCATCACCGACGTCTTTGGTGTTCCAGGTGATTTTTCTTTCCCGATCAACGACGCCATTTGTCTTGATCCACAAATGCGCTGGATCGGCTGCTGCAACGAACTCAACGCCGCGTACGCTGCCGACGGCTACTCCCGCGTCAAAGGCATCGGTGCAGTCTGTACTACCTACGGCGTCGGAGAACTGAGCGCTCTCGCGGGAGTGGCTGGTGCATATGCCGAATATCTTCCGGTCTTCCACCTGGTAGGAATGCCGAAAAAATCCACGCAGGTCGCACGTGCTCTCGTACACCACACCCTCGGCAACGGCGAATACGATCTATTCCACCGCATGAGCCAACCTGTTGTCTGCGCCAGCGCCATTCTGACGCCGCAAAATGTTGCTTTCGAAACCGAGCGTCTCATCGCCGAGGCTCTGTATCATCGTCGCCCAGTTTACATGGCCTTCCCCGCCGATTTCGCGGGCCAGCCCTTAACCAGCGGAGCCTACCCCATCCCCGTGCCGCACAGCGATCTCTGCACTCTCACCGAAGTCACGGAAGCCATCGTCGCGCATCTGAAAAGTGCACGAACCGCGTGCGTTCTTCCCGGAATTCTTGTGGCCAGGGAAAAACTTCAGAGCCAGATGAAAGCGTTTATCGAGGATTCCGGATTGCCCTTCGCCACGATGTTCATGGGCAAGACTGTTCTGGACGAGCAGCACCCAAACTACATCGGTATGTACGATGGCAGGCTGATGAGTCCCGAAGTCCGCGCCTACGTGGAAGGCTGCGATGTGGTGATTACCGTCGGCACCCTGCTCACCGACTTTAACACCGGTGCCTTCACGGCACAGTTGGATCCTGCCCGAACTGTTGCGATTCGTCACCACAACGTGAGCATCGCCGGCAAGGTTTACGCCAACGTGGAAATCGGCGATGTTCTCACTGCGCTTGCGGTACGCATCTCTCGCATTGGTAACTTTTCGACACCAAAGGTCGAATCGCTTGGCCCTCCTGTGGGAAGCGGATCCGATCCAATAACCGCTGATGCTCTGTACCCGCGCTGGGCAAATTTCCTCAAACCGAACGATATGCTCGTTGGGGAAACCGGAACCGCTTCCATGGGACTTGGCTTCGCGCGCATGCCTACCGGCGCCAACTTCTACAATCAAACCTTGTGGGGAGCGATCGGTTGGGCCACGCCCGCCGCGTTCGGTGCCGCTGTTGCCGCTCCAGACCGAAGAACTGTGCTTGTTACGGGTGATGGCGCGTATCAAGTGACCGCACAGGAAATCTCGCAGTTCCCGCGGCTCGGACTCAACCCGGTCATTTTCGTGCTCAATAATTCGGGTTACCTGATCGAAAGGCTGCTCTGCAAAGACCCAAACATCGACTATAACGACATCGCTCCTTGGCGATATACCGAACTCCCCCACGCGCTCGGGTGCGACGACTGGTTCACTGCCCGTGCGGCTACCTGCGGTGAACTAGATAATGCGCTCGAACGCGCCGCTGAAACAGATAAGGGCTCCTACATTGAAGTGGTCACCGACGCCTATGTCGCCTCGCCTCTTTCCCTCAAGCTGGGCGAAACACTCAGCGCCTTGAACCGGTCGTAACGGTCAGGATCGCAAGCGGCGGAGGTCCTCGCCCCTACGTCGATTGGACTGGAAACCCACAAAGAGTAATAGCAAAATCTCACGCATGGCACTCAATTAGGAGAGCCCCATGGTGCAGACGATTTCGCGACGCATGTTCCTTGTACTTGGTGGCTGCGCGCTGGTCACACCAAGCATTTCCTTGTCTGTGGAGGTCCCTTCATTGCTTGACCACATCCTGCTCGGCTGCAGCGACCTCGGCCGTGGCATCGAGTTCGTCGAAGGGGGCACCGGTGCGCATGCCGCTTTCGGCGGCGTCCATCCCGGTGCAGGCACACAAAATGCTCTTCTCTCACTCGGCGACCAGCGGTATCTGGAGATCATTGCCCTTGATCCCGCGCAGCCTGAGGCGGACGATTTGCGCCGGCTCAAAACGCTAAGCGAGCCTCGACTCGTTGGTTGGGCCGCGCATGTCGCTGACATTCAGGCTCTGGCTAAGAGACTCGCTCAATCCGGAGTCGCCACCGTAGGTCCAACACCAGGTTCACGCAAACGGCCCGACGGGCGCGTGCTCCGCTGGTCCGTACTTAGCCTCAAAGACGATGGGCAAGGTTTGCTTCCTTTTTTCATCGAATGGTCAGCCGATTCTCTTCATCCCTCCTCCGACTCGCCCAAAGGCTGCTCGCTGGTGCGGTTCGAAGCCACAACGCCCGATCCGGACGCACTCTCGATAAAAGCCGAGTTTCTCGGCCTAGACCTTAGAGTTGCCCATGGAGACAAGCCTCAACTTCGTGCCACCGTTGCCGGGCCAAAGGGACAGCTCAACCTCAGCAGCTAATTCCCTTGCCTCTGGCAAGCCGGAAGACTTGACGTCTGTTCAAGAGATGGTGTTCTTGATCTCGCTGGAGCGGAACAAGAGGTCGTGCAGGACCCTAGCAACCGCGCGCGGATTTCTTGTCTTCCCGGCTGATGGCACTGTGCAACCACTCCGGACGAGGGTGAGTTGTCTTAACCAACTCGCCGGCGATGAAGCGCGCCACAAGGCGGTGTCCCTTTCCGTCTGGCGTGTTGTCATACACGAGAACATCATCAGCGTGCTTGCAAGCTTTTGGTATTTTTCATGCTGGGTGGTGCGGGCACCCGCAAAGTCCTCAGTGTGCTATCCGTCGCTTTGCATGTACTTTCCGATTCGGTAGCAACAACAGGCACGAAAACGGTTAATGCAAATCCTCGAGCGATTGGCGCAGAGCCGTGGCGTGGCGCGGCTGCCGGTCTTCTCACCCTAAGAAGCTGAGCTTTCTTTCTTTTCTTGAGCAGCTCGATCTCTTCTCCTGCCTACGTGGGGAGAACCTGTCTGCCTTTCCTCAAATTCCGCATGCCGAGTCGCTCTTGTCGAGAGGATGCGCCCAAAAATACGAGAGTTCAGCGCTCTCGCCTAATTTTTGCCAGCAACAACAACGACAGCCGCATCGAAACAGCTGGTCGCAAGTTTACTCTGCCGGAGCGCCCAAATACTGGGGGAGGGCAAGGTCTCTCGTACGTTGACGCAGAAGAGTCCGTCAACCTAATATCTTCCTAATGACGGAGAGCCAGTCTTTACTCGACAGAACCATTTCCCACTACCACATCCTCGAAAAACTTGGGGGTGGCGGAATGGGTGCGGTCTACAAGGCCGAGGACACTCGTCTTCGCCGCTTTGTAGCGCTGAAGTTTCTTCCCGATGAGGTAGCCAAAGACCCGCAAATATTGGCTCGCTTCCAACGAGAGGCACAGGCTGCCTCCGCTCTGAACCATCCCAACATTTGCACGATTTATGACATCGGCGAGCAGGATGGCAAAGCCTTTATCGTCATGGAATTTCTGGACGAGCAGACGCTCAAGCACGCGATAGCAGGTCGCGCGATGGAATTGGAGCAACTACTCACGATCGCGATTGACGTCGCCGATGGATTGGAGTTGGCGCACTCGAAAGGCATCATCCACCGGGACATAAAGCCTGCGAACATGTTTGAAACGAAGCGTGGCCACGCGAAGATTCTTGACTTCGGCGTTGCCAAGGTTGGTTCCGCAAAGGGTGTTACTGCCAACGCGGAAACGCTCGCCACACTGGAAGTGGACCCAGACCAATTAACGAGCAGAGGAAGCACGCTCGGAACTGTGGCGTATATGTCGCCTGAGCAGGCCAGAGCAAAAGCTTTGGACCCACGCAGCGACCTATTTTCGTTTGGGGCCGTGTTGTACGAAATGAACACCGGGCAACTGCCCTTTCCCGGCGAAAGCACGGCCACAATTTTCGAGGCGATCTTGAACCGTGCTCCGGTGAGTCCACTGCGATTGAATCCGGGATTACCCGCCGATCTCGAGCGAATCATTCGTAAGGCGCTGGAGAAAGACCGCGAACTCCGTTATCAAAGCGCCGCAGAATTGCGATCCGACCTGAAACGACTCCTTCGAGACGTAAGTTCCGGTGACTCTCGCAAAGACCCTTCAGTTACTTCACTCTCAGCGACGGTCGGGCCTGCCTCCGACAATGACCTTGTGAACACCCAAAAAGGAACTTCGACTTCCGTTCTGATTGCGGAAGCTCGGCGTCATAATCCCGTGATTCTTGTTCTTGTTGGGATGCGCTCCTGGTCCTTGCGGTAGCCGGATTTGGGATTTACAAGATGATCGCCCGACCCTCCCCGAGCGTTGAAATCGGTAATGTCACCTTGCGGCAACTTACCGATCACCAGCACGTGGTCGCAGCGGGAGCAGGCATCTTTTTTCAGAGCTGCGCTAAGATAGCGGCCTCAAGAACGGAGGAAGAATGCGCGCGCTTCGATTGTTGGTGATTCTATTGGCTTGCGGTTCAACTTTAGCTGCTCAGACTACCGCTCAGCACGCGATTCAGATGGGTGATTTGGATAAGAAGTGCGACCCTTGCACCGATTTTGCGCAGTATGCGAACGGGACTTGGCACGCGCAGAATCCGATTCCGCCGTATATGGATCGTTGGAGCAGGAGATGGCAGGCAGGGGAAGAGACGAAAGACCAGCTGAAGGTGATTCTCGAAGAGGTTTCTGGCCGCACGGATTGGCCAAAGGGAAGCGTAGAGCAACTCATCGGGGACTACTACAGCTCTTGCATGGATGTGGAGCGGATCAACAAGCTCGGCTTGGTGCCGGCCGAGCCGATGCTCAAAGAGATTCTTGAGATAAAGAGCTCAATGGATCTTCAGCAGATGATTCTTAACTTCAACGAGAAGGGCATCTTCGTTCCCTTCGGATTGCTGTCGCGGCCGGACAATCACAATCCCACCGAAACTATTGCCAACGTGTTTGCCAGTGGGTTGGGGTTGCCGGATCGGGATTATTACTTGAAGCCAGAACCTCGATTCCAGGAGGCGCGAAAGAAGTATCGAGTGCACGTGGCGACAATGTTCAAGCTGGCGGGGTATGACGAGAAGAGCGCAAAGGCCGCGTCCGAAACAGTTTTCCGGATGGAAGAAAAGCTGGCGGAGAAGTCGCTGGACAATGTGGCACTTCGGGATCCTGCGAATACCGATCACAAGATGTCCTATTTCTCTTTTACCAAGCTGGCTCCGGCGATGGACTGGGGCGCGTATTTTGCGTCGGCAAAGATCTCACGGGCGGACCTGAATGTATCCGAACCGGATTTTATGAAGGAAGTAGACCGCCAGTTCCGCGAAACGCCGTTGGCCAACTGGAAGACCTATTTGACGTGGCAGCTTCTCAACGCGAAGGCCGACGTGTTGTCGGAAGCGTTTGTGAATGAGAACTTCGCATTCAAGGGAAAGTATCTGAGCGGGGCAACCGAAATCAAGCCGCGGTGGAAGCGGTGTTCGGAGTCCACGGACGAGCTTCTCGGAGAGGCACTCGGAAAGAAGTACGTGGAGAAGTATTTTCCTCCGGAGGCCAAGGTGCAGGCTCAGGAGATGGTTACGAATATCATCGCCGCGATGCATGACACAATCGAAGAGTTGAGCTGGATGGGACCGGAGACGAAGAAGAAGGCGTTGGAGAAGCTGTCCACGTTGAATCCCAAGATCGGGTATCCGGACAAGTGGAAGGACTACAGCAGCATTGCGTTGACCCGCGATTCTTTCTGGAACAATCAGGCCGCTGCGACTCGCTGGAACGTGATCGACGACGACTGGAATTTGATAGGCAAACCGACCGATCGCGGCCGATGGGGCATGACACCGCCGACCTCCAATGCCTATTACAACGCGCTGTTGAACGAAATTGTCTTTCCGGCGGGCATCTTGCAGCCGCCGGCGTTCGACGTACACGCAGTGGACGCGGTTAACTACGGGTCGATTGGAGTCGTCATCGGGCACGAGATCAGCCACGGATTTGACGATGCGGGCGCGAAGTACGACGCGCAAGGACGTCTGAGCAACTGGTGGACCCCGGACGACGAAAAACGCTTTGAAGAAAAGACTGGGTGCGTTGCTCGGCAATTCGACGGCTATTTCATCGAGCCGAATATCCACCACAACGGGAAGCTGGTTCTGGGTGAGAGCATCGGCGACCTGGCCGGGGTTAAGATCGCCTATCTGGCTTTTAAGAAGTCGCAAGCGAAGCATCCGGCGCCGACTTTGGATGGATTTACGCCGGACCAGCAGTTCTTCATCGCGTGGGGACAGTGGCGCGGAGATGAGACTCGCCCGGAGACGCAGAGGAAGATGGTCCAAGGAGATGAGCACCCAATTGCGAAGTACCGGGTGATCGGCCCGCTGTCAAACTTACCAGCCTTCGCGGAGGCGTTCGGTTGTAAGAAAGATTCCGCGATGGTGCGCGCGCCGGCTGAGCGGTGTGAGGTTTGGTAGGAAAAGAATCTTTCGCGAGCTTTGCCTTTAGGACTGAATCGAACCCGTTTGCCACAGCGTGAAGTGCCTGCAAAGTGCTTGCGACCCGCGCTGGCGGAGTTACGCTGTTTCTTCGCGGGTGACGGGCTATCCAGAAGTGCCGCACCTGAGCGAGGATTAGTCCTTCCTAACGCCGAAGTGTTTACCAAACGCTGGTATCGCTGGGAAACAAAGGGGCATCCGGACGATCCGACTGCCATTTCGTTAACCATGATCGCGGATGACGGCTCAACTGCGCTCTCTGCCGAGACGAATGTGCCTGCATTGCATTTGCACATTTCAGCAGACTGCCGCTGGTCGCTGACGAGAGTTCAAGCGCACTCTCGAATGCTTGAGTTAGATCCTATGCTAGAAGACATTCGGGTGATTGCGCACACGACGGTTAGGGATTTCAGTTCAGTGAGCGTGGAGTCGATATCTCTGACAAGTGCTTTCGAAGTGCAGGACATAAAGTAACGAGTAGTCACCGAGCGTTTACCTCATTCCTTAACGCACATTCGCGGTTCGCGTCGCGCGCGATTTCCGATTCGCGTTTTGCGCTCTGAATTTGGCAACCACGGTCAGGTTGGTTTCGAACCGATTCGTTCTGCGTACGTTTCGATCTTTCATGCAATGCAGCAAATTTGGTTGCGCATAAGCCCTTCAAATCAGAGGATTTGTTAGCAATGAATCCTGTGGAATCTTCTTGCAAAAATTCCATATCTTGGAGCATGAAAACATTGAAACTCTTCCTTCTGCCGGTGCTCGAATCCCTCGAATTCTGCTGGCAGGTCATCCGTTATGCCCTGACCTTTACCTCGGCCTTCCTCCGGCAGCGAGCCTCATTGGGATGTGAGATGATAGCCATGCGAAGTCAGCTCACCTTTTCCGTCGAAAGTATCCGTCAGAAGAAACAGCCCCGCCTTCGGTTTCATCTGGCCTTTCGCCTCTTGTGGGCGTTGCTGTCAAGGGGTGGAGCGATGCCTTGATCACGAGCGTCGGACGGCGCTCTCCAACGCCCGGAGCGGGCTAACGTGTCTGCACGGATGAATATTTCGATCAAATACTCAAGCAGAAACATAACATTACCTATGAACGGGATAGCTGCGATTGGCGAGCCGGAGTCCTTTGCCGGGCTTGCGGTGACAGATCGAGATGGCATCACAACGCCGCTACCAGCTCGGTATGACGGAGCAAGTGCGTCAAGCTGTTGAGAAGGCAAACAAAAGAGCATATGGCCGGAATCGAGTATTACGTTTTTATTACGTCTTACCGGTTGCCAAGAAGGAGGAAAAAAACCGCCGTCGCTAAATAGTTGAGGAAGAAGGAGAATTTGGCTCCCCGGGCTAGATTCGAACTAGCAACCCTTCGGTTAACAGCCGAACAACTAATTTCATCAGGACTTGCCGGAGTTAGGCACTAATCGAAGGAAGTCAGGAAGTTGCGACGAAACCTGACGAATCATTTTCTCCTTCCTTGTTCACCTTTCATTCGCATTTTGCCGCGATTCATCACGATTAGTATTACGTTTTTATGACGGCGAAATCTCCAGAGGCCGCCAGTACCTCTACCTTAAGTCCCTGAAGATAGTCTTCCTCATTCCACCCTACTTTCGACACCGAATTCCGTCAGGATTGCCGAGGAACTGAGCCTTCGCATTGAGTCCAAGCGCGATGGCCCCCGCTCTCCTTCGCTCGAAATTGTTGGGCGCATTCGCCAGGCAGGGTACGAACGAGGCGAGACCCGCGGGGCTTGGGATGATTTCACCGCGTACGGAATCTTGCTGGCGCAGAACCATCGAAACACAAATGAGAAAGGATTACCGCAGTCCTTCCGCCAAGAATAGCGTCGTCAT
>Ga0306926_10003600_pt1 | contig 16073 bp, 14 predicted proteins | sample flu12Cox44000178_FD_203759 | JGI IMG/M metagenome (GOLD analysis project Ga0306926, IMG submission 203759) | Lab enrichment of tropical soil microbial communities from Luquillo Experimental Forest, Puerto Rico - flux8day.12C.oxic.44.000.178 (v2)... | ecosystem: Environmental > Terrestrial >... | reverse complement strand
TGGTGGATCAAGGTGCTCGGGGCGGAACACGGCATCGCCGTGCCGCTGCGGGTCGATCACCGCACGGTCAACCGCCGTCAGCTGGTCGCAGCGCTCAAGCGCAGCGGCATGGGGATCGAGGCGGTGCTGCAGTTCGCGATCGCCGCCGGCGGCACGTTACCGCGTACCAAGGCGTACGTCTGGCGCAATCTTCCCCTGGATGTTGGTCACATCATGTCGTACTTCATCGCGCACGAAGGCCATCATCGTGGTCAGATCGTGATGGCCGCCCGGCAGATGAACCGGCGTCTGCCGTCAGCTGTGACCAACGGCCTGTGGTGGTGGGCGGGGCGCCGCATCCTTCGGGCGTGAGGCTGGTCGACTATCGCCTGTCGGGCGTCACGACCCTACCGCCCATCTTGCCCGTGAATGTGTCGGCATCCTTTTCGATAATGCCGTTCACGAGGACGTAGTCCACGCCTTCGGACAGCTGGTGCGGCTCGAGATAGGTGGCCGCGTCACGTACTTTCGCGGGATCGAAGATCAACACGTCGGCCCAGGCCCCGGGACGCAGGGCTCCGCGATCCTTCAGGCCGAACACGCCGGCCGGCAGGCTCGTCATCGAGCGGATCGCGAACGGCAGATCGATGGTGGCGCGCTCGTTCACATACTTGTGGATCTTCCGCGCGAAGGCGCCGTTGCCGCGCGGATGCGGCTTGCCCTGGCCGAAGGGAACCAGATCGCCATCGGTGCATGTCATGGTGAACGACTGCCGCATGATCAGCTCGATGTCGTCTTCCGTCATGTTGAACGACACCAGGCTGGCATCGCCCTTCAATAGAAGATCCATCGCCGTCTCGTCGGCTGGCTTGCCGAGCGTCTTCGCGACCTGCGCGAGCGACTGGCCTTCATACGACGGATTCGGTGCATAGCGCGAAATCACGAGCTTGTCCGGGCCGCCGCGCCGCTCGAAGTTGCGGCGGATATCGGCCGCGAGCCGATCGTGATCCGCCCCTTGAATACGCGCGAGCAGCTCGTTGCGGCCGCCGACTTCCGCCCAGCGCGGGATCAGCGCGCCGACGATGCCGGTGCCGCTCGCGTCGTAGGGATACTGATCCGCGTACACCTCCACGCCGCGATCGCGCGCCTGCTTGATCCGCTCCACCAGCGCCATCGACAGTCCCCAGCTCGCCGGCCCCAGGGCTTTCATGTGCGCCACGATGCCCGGCAAGTGGCCTTCCTCCGCGATCCGAATCACTTCCTGAACGGCGCCCACGACGCCGATGTTGTAGTCAGCCTCGTCGCGGATGTGGCTTTCGTACACGCCGCCCATCTCGCCGACGACCTTCGCCAGCGCGATGACCTCTTCCGTCTTCGCATAGCTGCCGGGCGCATAGTACAGGCCTGAGGAGAGTCCGATTCCACCGGCTTCCATCCCGTTCCTGGCCATCGCGATCATCCGATCGAGCTCGGCCGCGGTCGGCGCTCTATCCGCCATGCCGAGGACGTCGCGCCGAATCGCGCCATGCGGCACATAAAGCGCCACGTTCACGCCGACGCCGCGCTGTTCGAATCCCGCACGCTGCGTTCGCAGATCCGTCGTCCCGCCGCCGTCAGGGTTCAACGCCACCGTGGTGATGCCCTGCGCGATGAGCTGATGGCCTTCCTTCAGGGATCCTTCGAGACCCTGGGCCGCGTGCGAATGCACGTCGATGAAACCAGGCGACACCGTGCGCCCCTGGGCATCGATCACGCGCGACGCCTGAGCGTTGCCCAGGCGGCCCATCTCCACAATCCGTCCGCCGCGGATGCCGATGTCGGTGGCGATCCAGGGATTGCCGCTGCCGTCGAGCACGCGCCCGTTGCGGATCAGGATGTCGTAACGCGCCGGACTTTGTGTGAAAGGCGATGCGCTGAAGGCGAGCAGAATGATGGCGAACAGGATGAGCCGTATGCGCACGGCGTCATTCTTGCTCAAACCCGAGCGGGATGGCTAAACGAACGACAGCCGTCGGCCTGCGTCATGTGTCCGACGAGCGGATCCCTGGAATCCGACGTGTGGGGAAGCCGGGCCGATTTCGCTATATCCGCCCGAACGGCCGTCGTGTTGGCACGGACGAGCTGCGGCGCATCAAGGCTCTCGTCATCCCGCCAGCATGGACCGACGTCTGGATTTGTCCTGATGCGCGAGGTCACCTCCAGGCAACAGGTCGAGATGCACGCGGCCGCAAGCAGTACAGGTATCACACGCGTTTCCGTCAGATGCGCGACGAGGTCAAGTACGAACGGATGCCGGCCTTTGCGCGGGCGCTGCGGCGGATTCGCCGCCGCACCGCGGCGGATGTGCGCAGGACAGGGCTTCCCCGAGTGAAGGTGCTCGCCGCCGCCGTTCAGCTTCTCGAGAAGACGCTGATTCGAATCGGCAACGAAGAGTACGCGCGGACCAACGGATCGGTCGGGCTCACGACGATGCGCGACCGGCACGCCAGGATCCGCGGCGCCTCCATCCGGTTCGAGTTTCGCGGCAAGAGCGGCGTGGCGCACGCCGTCGATCTCCACGACGCCCGCCTGGCGCGCATCGTCAAGGCCTGTCGCGATCTGCCGGGATACGAGCTGTTCCAGTACGTCGACGAACGGGGCGGACGTCAGTCGATCTGTTCGGACGATGTGAACGCGTACCTTCGCGAGGTGAGCGGAGACGATTTCACGGCCAAGGACTTCCGGACGTGGGCGGGGACGGTGCTGGCGGCGCAGGCGCTGGCCCGGCTCGCGCGGTTCAAGTCGACGACGGAAGCGAAGCGGAATGTGGCGGAGGCGGTTGCGCGTGTCGCAGATCGCCTCGGCAACACCAAGGCCGTCTGTCGAAAGGCGTATATCCACCCCGCGGTAGTCGACGCGTACATGGGCGGGAAGCCGATGGCGACCAACGAGGCTGGCGTGGCTGCGATGATCGGCCGGCGCCCCCTCCGACCCCAGCACGTATAATCAGCGCGATGCCTCGCGCGACGTCGGTCGGGCGCAACGTCCTCCGGAAGGAGGGCTCGTTGAAGACCGCCGGCTCCGCGAAGTATGTCGACGACATCTCGTTCCCCGATCTGCTCCACGCGCGAACCATCCGCTCCACGATCCCCGCCGGCGAGATCGCGTCGATCCGCTTCAACTTCGATACCGCCGGCTTCACGATTGTGGACTTCCACGACATACCGGGCCGCAATGTCGTGGCCCTGATCGAAGACGATCAGCCTTGCCTGGCGGAACGCGCCATTCGGCATTTCGCGGAGCCGATCCTGCTGCTCGCTCACGAGGATCGCGAAACGCTGTTCGCCGCCGACGTGCAGATCGATTACGTGCCGGCGACGCCGGTGTACGACGCCGTCGCATCGGCCACCGTGTTCAAGTCCATCAACATCGAGAAGGGCAACGTCTCTGACGGTTTTGCACTCGCCGACATCGTCGTCGAAGGCGAGTACCGGATGGGACATCAGGAACAGCTCTACATCGAGACCAACGGCGTGATCGCCGTTCCCGGCAGCGGCGTGCCGGACGATGTCGACGGGATCACAGTGTACGGTTCGATGCAGTGCCCCTACTACGTGCATCGCGCGCTGACCATCCTGCTCGGCCTGCCGGGCGACAAGGTCCGTGTGGTCCAGACCGAGACAGGCGGCGGCTTCGGCGGCAAGGAAGAGTATCCGTCGATGATTGCCGGGCACGCGGCCCTCCTTGCGAAGAAGGCCCGCCGGCCGGTGAAGCTGATTTACGACCGCGTCGAAGATATGGTGGCGACCACCAAGCGTCATCCCGCGGTCGTTCGGCACAGAACGGGCGTCACGCGTGACGGGAAGCTGACGGCGATCGACATCGACGCGGTCTTCGACGGCGGCGCCTATGCGACGCTCAGCGCGGTGGTCCTCTCTCGCGGCGTGATTCACGCGAGCGGTCCCTATCGCTGCGATCACGTCCGGATCCGCGGTCGAGCGGCCATGACCAACACGCCGCCCAACGGCGCGTTCCGCGGATTCGGCGCGCCGCAGACGCAGTTTGCGGCGGAGGTGCACCTGGATCGCATCGCCGTCCGGCTCGGCATCGATCCCGTGAGGGTGCGCGAAATCAATGCCCTGCGTCCGGGCGACACGACCGCGACCGGCCAACGGCTGGGGCAAGACTGCAGCGCGCTCCAGGTGCTGCGCGAGGCGGTGAAGCGCAGCGGGTTCAAGAAACGGAAGCGGGCGATATCGCTGGCCAATAAGCGATCGATGCCGCACTCGCCCCGACGCGGGATCGGACTCTCGCTCTTCTTTCACGGTTCGGGATTCACCGGCGGAGGGGAAGTCAAGCTCGCGTCGAAGGCGTCGCTCGCGCTGACCGAGCGCGGCGCTCGAATCCTCGTCTCGAGCACCGAAATCGGTCAGGGGACGCGGACGATGCATGCGCAAATCGTGGCGGAGACGCTCGGCGTGCCGTACGGCTGCATCGACGTCAACGCCGCCGATACCGCAGCGGTGCCCGACAGCGGGCCGACCGTGGCGTCGAGGACGTGCATGGTGGTTGGCCGCATTCTGCAGCGTTGCGCCGCCGAGATGAAGGCGCGGCTCGGTGCGCTCACGCCGCGGGAATATCTCCGGATCCACGGTCCGCTCGTGATCACCAAGGAGTACGAGCGGCCGGAGGGGATGGCGTGGGACGACTCCAGCTATCGAGGCGATGCGTACGGAAGCTACGGCTGGGGCTGCGACGTCGTGGAACTGGAAGTCGATCGCGATACCTGGGAAGTGCGTCCGATCTCGTTTCTCACGGTTCACGAGATCGGCAAGGCGATTCATCCGATGCTCGCGACCGGGCAAATCGAAGGCGGCAGCGCGCAGGGGCTCGGTTATGCGTTGCTCGAGGACGTCGTGATGCGCGACGGCCGCATGGCCAACGCGTCGCTGACCAACTACATCGTTCCGACAACGCTCGATTCGCCGGAGATGCGGGTGATCATGCTCGAGAATCCGTACGCCGGCGGCCCGTTCGGTGCAAAGGGTGTCGGCGAGATGCCGATCGACGGGCCGGCGCCAGCGGTCCTGAATGCGCTGCGTGATGCGGGCTTCGAACTCTCCGCGATTCCCGCGACGCCAGAAAAGCTTATGACGGCTGCTGTTTTACCGCCGAGTCCGCACAGACCGCGGAGAGCCAGATCAACAAAGAGCTCTGCGCACTCAGCGGCCGCCGCGGTTCCATCTTCGTGACATGCGCTTCGCGCTCAACGGCCGGGCTCACCGCATCGAGGTGCATCCTCTGAAACGTCTGCTCGACGTCCTGCGCGAGGACTGCGGCTTGACGGGAACCAAGGAAGGGTGCGGCGAAGGCGAGTGTGGGGCCTGCACGGTGCTGGTGGACGGTGCTCCCGTGAACTCGTGCCTCGTGCCCGTCGCCCAGATCGCGGGTGCGCGCGTGACGACGATTGAAGGGTTGGGCGGCCGCCATCCCCTTCAGCGCGCATTCGTGGAACACGGCGGTGCGCAGTGCGGCATCTGCACGCCGGGCATGATCCTCGCTGCGGTGGCACTCGGCAAAAAGCCCACCATTGATGAGATGAAGACGGGCCTCGCGGGGAATCTCTGTCGATGCACCGGCTACTCGGCGATTTATCGATCGATCGAGACCGCCGTGAACAGACCCACCCCTTCCCGATCACGCGATCCAGAGCCACGAACAACACGAAATCCACGAAACTCACGCAATTCACGCAATTCACGGGCATTACGAAGGTCATGAAACCGACGAAGGTGAAGACTCGAGCGATGAGATATTTCGTTTCGAATCTTTCGTGTATTTCGTGGTTTTCGTGCGTTTCGCGGCCATGCGACGACCTGGCGCGGCCGTCCTGACGACCATGCCAGTCTCAATCTCCAAACGCTCATTGTTCCAGCCCCGGTCGCTGACCGACGCGCTGACGATGCTCCGCGACGAGGGGCCGCTCGTGCCGATGGCCGGCTGCACCGACCTGTATGTATCGCTGAACTTCGGCACCTTGAAAGACACGCGCTTCTTGAACCTCTGGACGCTCGAGGCGCTCCGCACGATCGAAGTGCGCGGCGGGCTGTTGTTCATCGGCGCGCTGGCGACGCATACAGATCTCATCCGATCTCGGCTCGTTGCCCGCCGGATCCCCATGCTGGCTGCCGCTGCGCGCGAGGTCGGCGGCGTGCAGATCCAGAACCGGGGGACACTCGGCGGCAATGTCGCCAACGGCTCGCCGGCGGGAGACACGCTCCCGGTCCTCGCCGCCGCCGAAGCCATCGTCATCCTCAGAAGCGCCGGCGCCACACGTCGTGTCCCCTTCACCGACTTCTATACCGGATACCGGCAATCGGTGCGTCGGCCAGACGAGCTGATTGTCGGATTCGAGATCCCGCGGGTGAGAGGGACGCAATGGTTCAGGAAGGTCGGGACCCGCGCGGCTCAGGCGATATCGAAGATCGTCATTGCCGGAGTGGCGCCGTCCCATCGCGTGCCCCCTGCGCGCGGAGGTCGCGATTCAGGGCGGGCATCAGGCGCGGTGCGGATTGCGCTTGGCAGCGTCGGACCGACGGTGGTGCGTGCCGTTCGAACGGAAGAGGCGCTGGAGGCCGGCGCGCCGCTCGCGGACGCCCAGCGGATTCTCGTCGATGAGATCGCCCCAATCGACGACATCCGCTCCACGGCCGAGTACCGTCGGCGTGTCGCGTCCAACCTGCTCGCACGGTTTTGGACCGACACCCAACGCAGGTAGAATATTCGCGCCCCCGCGACCTTCCTGAATGAGAGCCGCCGTCGTCTGCCTCGGAGATCTGGGACGCAGCGCCCGCATGCGCTACCACGCGCGCGCGTTGTCGGCCAACGGCGTCGACGTCGACCTCGTCGGTTTGGAAGGCACGCCGCTTCCCCGGGACATCAGCGACGACACGAAGATCACCGTTCGCCGTCTTCCGAACCCGCGGCTGAAGATCCGAGGCGAGCTGAGCGGCTCTCCGTACGCCGTGGCCGGTTTGTTCGATGCGCTGCGCATCGCTTTTCGGCTCTGGCGCGTCCTTCGGACGTTGCCTCGGCCGGATCTCGTGCTCGTGCAGAACCCGCCCGCCTTCCCCACGCTGGCGGTCAGCTGGTTCGCCTTACGACGCCGCGGCGTGAGGTTCGTCATCGATTGGCACAACCTCGGCTACACCTTGTTGCAGCTGCGGCTCGGCCGATGGCATCCGGCGGTGAGGCTGGCGCGCTGGTACGAACGTCGCGACGCGAGAATGGTTGACGCGAATCTCTGCGTGTCGCGCGGTCTCGCGGCATTCCTCGAGAGCCGTTTCGACGTGACGCGGGCGCAGGTGCTCTACGACCGCCCGGCGTCAGTGTTCACGCCCATCGATCGCGGTGAACGCGAACGATTCCGGCAGGCGTTGTTCGCGCGGCTCGGGATCCGGGCGAATACCGTCGGGTTCATCGTTTGCCCGACGAGCTGGACCGAGGACGAGGACTTCGACGTCGTCATCGAAGCCGTGATGCGCCTGGAAGAGCGTATTCGCGGGTGGGAAGCCGGTGACGCGGGTCGCCGTTTCCCCGACCTCGTGATTCTCGTGACCGGCGACGGCGCGCGCCGGGCCGAGTTCGAGCGACGCTTCGCCGGGCTGCCCGCACGGCGGATTCAACTGCGCGCGCGCTTTCTCGAGCCCGAGGACTACCCGCGCGTGGTCGGCAGCGGAGATCTCGGCCTGTGTCTCCACCGCTCATCGTCGGGCCTCGACATCCCGATGAAGATCGCCGACTTGTTCGGTGCGGGTGTGCCCGTCTGTGCCCTGGACTACGGTGCGTGCCTCGCAGAGCGCGTCAGGCACGGCGACAACGGCCTCCTCTTTTCAAACGGCCGCCAGCTCGCCGACGTGATCTTCGAGCTCTTCGAGGGATTCCCGTCGGATCAGAAAGCGCTCGAACGGCTGCGAACCGGCGCCCGCAAGCTCGCGCGGCCGACGTGGGAAGAGGGTTGGACGCGAGAAGCCCGCCCGGTGCTGCTCCCTCAGTCGCTATAATGGGCTCCTTTTCCAGGGAGCACGCCACTACTGATTCTTGAGATTTCAGATTTCAGAGGGAAGATTTCAGATTGATTTCCGATTGATTGCCGATTGATTGCCGATTTGATTACGGATTATCAGCGTGATCCCAATCTGAAATCTGAATTCCGAAATCTGAAATCTCATGAGGCTCAGATGCGCACGCTGATCAAGAACGGCACCATCGTCACGGCGGTCGATCGGTATAAAGGGGATGTGCTGATCGAGGATGAGAAGATCGCCACGATCAGTGTGACGCTCGACATCCCTGCCGCCAATGTGGACAAGACGATCGATGCATCCGGAAAATACGTTCTGCCGGGCGGCATCGACGTGCACACCCACATGGACATGCCGTTTGGCGGCGCGACGTCGGCCGACGACTTCGAGACCGGCACCCGCGCTGCGGCATTTGGCGGGACGACGACGATCGTCGACTTCGCCATCCAGTACCGCGGGCAGACACTGCATACAGCCTGGGAAACCTGGGCAAAAAAAGCCGAGGGCAAGGCCGTTATCGACTACGGCTTCCACATGATCATCACCGAGCTGACCGATCAGGTGGAACACGAGATGGACGCTCTCGTGAAACAGGGCATCACCTCGTTCAAGCTGTTCATGGCCTATCCAGGCGTATTCATGCTCGATGACGGGAGCATTTTCAAGGCGCTGCTGAGAACGGCGAAGAACGGCGGCACGATCTGCATGCACGCGGAGAACGGCGGCGTCATCGATGTGCTCGTGCAGCGTGCGCTGGCGCAGGGACAGACGGCGCCGAAATATCACGCGCTCACCAGGCCGGCCCGCGCTGAGGCAGAGGCCACCCATCGCGCGATTGCGCTTGCGGAAATCGCCGACGTGCCGATCTACATCGTCCACCTGTCGGCGGCCGAGGCGCTGGAGATGGTCACGGAGGCGCGCGATCGGGGCTTGCCGGCGTTCGCCGAAACCTGCCCCCAGTACCTGTTCCTGTCGTACGACAACTATGAGGAACCGGACTTCGCCGGATCGAAGTACGTGATGAGCCCGCCGCTGCGCGATCGCGCGAAACAGGACCAGCTGTGGCGCGGCCTGGCATACAACGATCTGCAGTGCATCTCGACGGACCACTGCCCGTTCTGCATGAAGGAGAAGCGTCTTGGAGAAAACGACTTCTCGAAGATTCCGAACGGCGCGCCCGGTGTGGAGACGAGGATGAGCCTGGTCTACGATGGCGGCGTCCGGCCGGGACGGATCTCCCTCAATCGTTTCGTCGAGCTGACGTCCACCTCGCCCGCCAAAATCTTCGGGCTGTTCCCAAGGAAGGGCACGATCGCGCCTGGCTCAGACGCCGACATCGTCGTCTTCGATCCGAATCGCACGATCACGCTGGCCGCCAGGACGCTCCACATGAACTGCGACTACAACCCGTACGAGGGACGCCAGGTCACCGGAGCGACCGACACCGTGCTCTCGCGCGGCCATGTCATCATCGAGAACGGTGCGTTCACGGGACGCGCGGGCGCCGGCTCTTTTTTGAAACGAGCCATCAGAAGCTGAGGATGGCCGCTTCGTGCCTTCTGCATGCTGTCTGCTGATTCGGTGCTAGTCGTTCGCAGTCACCGCATCGTGCTGCCGGAAGGGGAGCGGTCTGCCGCGCTGCACATCGCTGACGGCGTGATCCAGCGCATCGTCGAATACGAAAGCGACGATCCGACGGGTGCCCGCGTGTTCAACGTGCCGGATCTGGTGGTTTCCCCGGGCCTCGTCGATACGCACGTGCACGTCAACGAACCCGGTCGCACCGAGTGGGAAGGCTTCGACACCGCGACGCGGGCCGCGGCAGCCGGGGGCGTCACCGCGCTCGTCGACATGCCGCTCAACAGCATCCCGGCGACCACTTGTGTCGCCGCACTGCAAGCGAAGATCAACGCGGCCCGGGCGCAGTGTCACGTCGATGTCGGATTCTGGGGCGGTGTCGTACCGGGGAACACCGCGGACCTCGAACCATTGATCGATGCGGGCGTGCGTGGGTTCAAGTGCTTTCTCGTTCCGTCAGGCGTTGACGAGTTTCCCGCGGTTACCGAGGACGATCTGCGGAAGGCGCTGCCAATCCTCGCGCGTCGCAATGTGCCACTCCTGGTGCACGCCGAGATCGCGACGAACGCTGATCCACAATCGAGTCCGCAATCCTCATTCCGCAATCCGCAATACGCGTTGTACCTGGCCTCTCGTCCGGCGAGCATGGAACTAGACGCGGTGCGCCTGCTGATTCGCCTTGCGGAAGAATTCCGGACCCGTATCCACGTCGTGCACGTCTCGTCGGCGGAAGGCGTCGAGGCCATCGCCGCCGCCAAAGCGGCCTGGGTGCCGATCACCGCGGAGACGTGCCCTCACTACCTCACCTTCGCGGCCGACGAAATCCCGGACGGTGCCACGGAGTTCAAGTGCGCGCCTCCGATTCGGGAGGCCTCGCACCGCCAGGCGCTGTGGGACGGGTTGGCCAGCGGTGCGCTCGATCTGATCGCCACCGATCACTCGCCCTCGCCGCCGGCGCTCAAAACGCCAGGCGACTTCTCGAAGGCGTGGGGCGGGATCGCGTCGCTGGAGTTGTCGCTGCCGGCCGTGTGGACTGCCTACATGCAGGCGGTCTCGCGGGGTGTTCCTCCCTCGCTCGCACAACGGCAATCGTCCGATGCGTCGAACGGGGACGTCTCCGCCGGAGAGGGCCGCGCCCGCCGAACCGCCACCGCGGGAACCAAACGGGCAGACCCCGTGCCTGCCCTCACGGGCGACGCGCAATCGGCGGCCCTCGTCGATCTTGCGCGATGGATGAGCGCGGCGCCGGCCGCGCTCGCAGGCATCAGCGACCGCAAGGGACGCATCGCGGAAGGGCTCGATGCCGACGTAGTTGCCTGGGATCCCGATGCCGAATTCTGCGTCGATCCGGCGTGGCTCAAGCAGCGCCACAAGCTGACGCCGTACGCGGGACGATGGCTGTTCGGGTCGGTGTTGACGACGTTCGTGCGCGGTGAGCGCGTCTGGGACAAAAACCGTCTTGCGCGGGCGTACGGCGGACAATTGCTATGACCGAATCGTTTCTCGAGCTGCTCGACCTGGCATCGTCGCGCCTGGGCGCGGCGGTGGTCGCGGCCAACGACGAATTCTTCGCGGCGAAGGAAAACCTGCTCAAGGCGGCCGCCCCCGTCTGGCGGGAGGGCGAGTATACGGAGCGGGGCAAATGGATGGACGGATGGGAGACGCGCCGCCGGCGCGACCTCGGTCCTGATGCGCACGACTGGTGCATCGTTCGCCTGGGCGCTCGCGGGATCGTTCGAGGCGTCGAATTGAACACGGCGTTCTTCACCGGCAACTATCCCGAATTTTGTGCCGTGGATGGGAGCGATATTTCGGGAATGCCGACGCCGGAAGAGCTGCGACGAGCTGACTGGCGCGAGCTGCTGCCTCGCACGGCGCTCAAGGGCGACACCCACAACATCATTGCAGTCGTGAAAGCGGACCCCGCGACGCACCTTCGTCTTCGCATCTATCCGGACGGCGGCGTGGCGCGGCTCCGCGTGCACGGTGAAGTCGTGGCCGACTGGGACCGGCTCCGTCGACAGGGAGATGTGGATCTTGCCGCGGCTGAGCATGGCGGGACGGTCGTCGCGTGCAGCGACATGTTCTATGGGTCGCGCCATAACCTGATCATGCCGGGCGAGGCGACGCATATGGGCGACGGGTGGGAAACCAAACGGCGTCGCGGGCCTGGCCACGACTGGACGATCGTCCGTCTCGGCGCGCCCGGGACCATCCGGCGAGTCGACGTCGACACGCGCCATTTCAAGGGGAATGCTCCTGGGGCGTGCAGCCTCGATGCAGCACATCTCACCGGCGGGCAATCGCTCGAGCACGCCGCCTGGCGTGAGGTGTTGCCGCGCTCACCGCTGCAGCCGCATGCGCGTCATGCGTTCGAGGAGGCACTCCGGGAGAGTGGCGACGTCACGCACGCACGGCTGAATATTTTTCCTGATGGCGGCATCGCCCGTCTCCGGATCTGGGGACGGCCGCGGTGAATCCATGGGGTGCTTTGCGCCACTTTGGTTAACGCCAGCTGACGGTCATGCGCCTCTCCGAAGTGAATGCCATGGACGAAAGAGCGGCGGCGCAGGAGTTCCTGCGCTGCTGCGGGTCGTCTCGATGGGCAACGCGAATGGCGCAAGCCAGGCCATTCGCCAGCGCTGAAGAGGTGTCGGCTGCCGCCGATACCGCGTGGTGGACGCTTGGACGGCCGGACTGGCTCGAAGCGTTTGCGGCACACCCCCAAATCGGCACGTCGGTTCCTGTTTCTGACTGGTCGGCGGCGGAACAGTCCGGCCTGGCGGGAGCTGCCGATCGGACGCGCCGCCGGCTTGCCGAAGCAAACCGGGACTACCACGCCCGGTTCGGATACATTTTCATCGTGTGTGCAACCGGCAAATCCGCTGACGAAATGCTCGACACGCTCGAGCAACGATTGCGCAACGATCCGGACCACGAATTGAGGATCGCCGCAGAGGAACAGCGAAAGATTACGCAACTGCGGCTAACGAAGATGCTCGGGACACGCACAGACCATCCATGATCACGACACATGTTCTTGACATCGCACGTGGCCAGCCGGCGGCAGGCGTGACCGTCATCCTCGAATTGCGCCAGGCGAGCGAATGGGTGCCCATCGGCCGCGGAACCACTGATGAAAAAGGGCGCTTGAACTCGCTGGCCGAGGGACCTGTGGCGCCCGGTACCTACCGTCTGATATTCGACGTCGGCGATTTCCACCGCGCCGGAGGACTCAGCGTCGCGTTTTTCCCGGAGGTGCAGATCACCTTCAACGTCCGCGATCCTCACGAGCATTATCACGTACCACTGCTCCTCAGCCCGTTCGGGTACAGTACGTATCGGGGGGCGTAGTCGGTGTTCAAGCTGATGGCCACGAAACCACGAAATCACGAAATAGAATCTCAGGGTTTCGTGTTTTCGTGCCTTCGTGGCAGTTCGATCTGCGGTACTGAAGGTGCGTTGTTCTGATGTCGAATCTGTCCTGGAACCGATACGGCAAATCGCGCATTCGGCTGGTGAAGGTGCGTCGCCCTTCTGCACGCACTTCGGGCGCGGGCCACGCGGTGCCCCACGAACTCATCGACCTGACGCTCGACGTGCAGCTCGAAGGCGCCTTTGATCCCGTCTACCTAGATGGCGACAACGCCCCGTGCATCGCGACGGATACGATGAAGAACACCGTCTACGCGATGGCGCGGCAGCATCCGATCGATCATGTGGAGGCGTTCGCGTCGAAGCTTGCGGATCATTTTCTCGCCAAGCCGGCGGTGTCCCGCGTTCGCATCGGTGCCGTCGAGCAGCCATGGGATCGCCTCATGGCAGATGGCCGTCCACATCCCCATGCCTTTGTGCAATCGGGGGCAGAGCAATGGACGACCGAGGTCACACGCGATGGGCACGGTCTCGCGATCGTCTCCGGCCTTGCCAATCTCGTCGTGCTGAAAACGACCGATTCTGCATTTGCCGGATTTCCGCGCGACGAGTACACGACACTCCCCGAAACGTCGGATCGGATCCTGGCGACGTCCATCAGAGCCACATGGACGTACCGTCAGGGCGTAACCGACTTCTCGGTCCGGACCGTCATCCGGCGCGCGATCGTCGAGACGTTCGCCGCGCACGTCAGCCGCTCGGTCCAGCACACGCTGTATGCGATGGGCGAGGCGGCGCTGGCGGCGAGCGCCGACGTGACGTCGATCACGCTGTCGCTGCCGAACCGCCACCATCTACCCGCAGACCTGACACCGTTCGGCCTGGACAACCCGAACGAGATTTTCGTGGCGACCGACCAACCGTTCGGTCTGATCGAAGCGACGATTACACGGACGCGCGTATAGGAGCTCGCGGTACAATCCGCTCACCCAGATGACCGCCGCGGCTCGGGCGAGGGCCTGAGTCGCACACGAAGACGCAGGGCGACGGCTTCAGCCGAGCCTGGAGGATACATGGCCGCGGATCTCTCCACGACGTTTACCGGCGTTCGATTTCAGAATCCGTTTCTCCTGTCATCGGCGCCGCCGACCGAGTCGGAATCCAACATCATGCGGGCGTTCGAGGCGGGATGGGGAGGCGTGGTCACCAAGACCATCGGCCTGCATCCGGTGGTCAACGTGCTCGGCCCGAAGACGAAGTTCATCCGGGCGGACGCTGATTCGCCCCGGCTCTCGATGAAGAAGCGTCCGGGTGCGGCGCTCCATTCGTCGTGGAACTGGGAGCTCATCTCGGACAAGACGCTCGACTGGTGGGTGCCGCGTCTCGGGCGAATCAAGAAAGCATTTCCCGACCACGTGGTGGTCGCGTCGATCATGGCCGGTTCCGGCAACGATACCGAGCTGCGGCACTGGCAGGAACTCGCGACGGCGTGCGAACAGCAGGGATGCGACGCCCTCGAGCTCAACCTGTCGTGCCCGCACATGGATCGCCCCGATATGGGATCCAATGTCGGCAAGGACAAGGAGCTCGTCTCGATCGTGACGAAGGTGGTCAAGGAGGTCGCGAAGATTCCCGTCTGGGCCAAGCTCACGCCATCGACGACGGACATCGTCGTCGAGGCGCGCGGAGCGTTTCTGGGCGGCGCCGACGCGATCGCATCGTCCAACACGTTCACGTCGCTTCCGTTGATCGACAGCGAGACGCTCGAGTTCGAGGTTCAGGTGGACGGCTTCGTCTCGACCGGCGGCCTGGGCGGGCCGGCGATTCTGCCGTTGTCGCTCGCGAAGATGTCGCAGCTCACGCAGGCGTTTGCCGACAAGAGCTTCTCCGGCATCGGCGGCATCTCCACGTTCGACCACGCGTTGAACTATTTCCTGCTCGGGTGCGGTACGGTGCAGATCTGCACGGCGGCGATGCTGGATCACGCGATCGGTCCCAACGTCATCAGGGACCTGACGGAAGGGCTGACGCGCTTCCTCGAGAAGCATGCTGACAAGGGATGGACCGGCGTACGTGATTTCGTCGGACTGCGCCGGGATCGGGTCGTCCTGCAGTCGAAGATCCGCCGTGCCGATGAGAAGGACTATCGGGGCGGGTACGACAGAGAAGGGTACGCCGAGCCGACGCCAGCCTAGTCCGATTCCATCTCCGCGTTGCCGAAGGCCTCTCGTTTCCGGCGCGCGTTTTCGCGCTCGCGATCCCGATGAAGCGTCTGTTGCTCAGTCTTGTCGTGTTTCTGGCGTTGCCGGCCGCCGCGCACGCCGACGACGAGCGCTGGGGCATCACCATCTGGGGCCTGAGCTATCACGTGGACCGCAGCGTCGACTACAACGAGGACAACTGGGGCCTGGGGCTTCGCTACTATCTGAAGCCGGAGCGCTTCTTCCTCGAGGTCGACGCGCTGCGCAACAGCAATGGCGGGCTCGTGCTGCCGGTCTCAGCCGGCGCTGAATTCCGCATGGCGCCGCTTCCAGGCGGCTGCAAACTCTTCGCCGTCGGTGCGCTCACCGTCGCGTATTACCAGTATCCGAACCGCAACACGAGCGACGTCAAGGTCGGCCCGGTGCCAGGCATTGCGATCGGCTGCGGCCGCTTCAAGGGGAATGTCATGGCGGTCCTGCGAAAATCATCGGAGCCGCTGGCGGCCATCACCGCCTCGCTCACCATCGGCTTCTAAGACAGGCTCGGCGAACGCATTCGCGCGCTCTAAGCGCCGTTTTTACTTCGGCTCTTCAGAATCTTCACAAACGACCGACTCCGCAGCTCGGCCAGCGTCAGACCGCTTTTCTCGATCGCCTCGTCTTCCGTGATCGCCCCGCAGTTCATCGCGCGCAGGAAGTAGTTCAGCAATCCCTGACCGGTCGCGGCGTCGTCGAACATGTCGCCAACGAGCGTAGCCTGAGCGGCCTTCTGGACGAAATTCTTCAGGCGCTCCGATGCGGCGTCGAGGCCTTCGAGAAAGAACGCGTAGACCGCCGCATAGCGGGAGGGCAACTGCGCGGGGTGCAGATCCCATCC
>Ga0306926_10003598_pt1 | contig 16076 bp, 15 predicted proteins | sample flu12Cox44000178_FD_203759 | JGI IMG/M metagenome (GOLD analysis project Ga0306926, IMG submission 203759) | Lab enrichment of tropical soil microbial communities from Luquillo Experimental Forest, Puerto Rico - flux8day.12C.oxic.44.000.178 (v2)... | ecosystem: Environmental > Terrestrial >... | reverse complement strand
CCGCAACATCGCCATCATCAACGGCGGCCTCATCGTCGAGCGCGACCGCATGAGCAGCCTGCTGCGCCGCCTGCATGTCGAGACCTTCGTATTCAACCTGCGCGAGCCGCTCGCGTTGGCGCCGCCGCTGCCGGGCTACGTGGCGGCGCTGGTCGATGACCACACACTCGAAGTGGAGGTCTCGAAGGAAGAGAACCTCAACGACATCTTCGCGCGGCTCTCGGCACTCGGCATCGAAGTGCTGAGCATGCGCAACAAGGTGAACCGCCTGGAGGAGATCTTCATGCAGCTGGTCGAGGGCCGCGGTGGCGTGGGCGATGGCGCACGCAATGGCGGCGCGCTGCCGGCCGCCACCCGCAGCCACGCGCGCGTGGAGACCCCGTGATGAGCAGCGTGGTGCAGCCGGCTGCGACGCCGATCCGCCTCGATGTGGTGCGCTGGATCGGCTTCAAGACGATCGTCATCCGCGAGTACGGACGCATCATCCGCATCTGGGGACAGACCATCGTCCCCTCGGTAGTGACCGCGGTGCTGTATTTCGCGATCTTCGGCAGCCTCATCGGGCGGCGCGTCGGCGCCATGGACGGGTTCGACTACAAGCAGTACATCGCGCCCGGCCTCATCATGATGTCGGTGATCACCAACTCCTACGGTAACGTCGTGGCCTCGTTCTTCGGCGCCAAGTTCGGCAAGCACGTCGAGGAACTGCTCGTGTCGCCGCTGCCGAACTGGGTGATCGTGGGCGGCTACGCCGTGGGCGGCGTGGTGCGCGGCGTGCTGGTCGGCGCCGCGGTGACAGTCGTCTCGCTGGTGTTCACGCACCTGCAGGTGCACCACCTGCTGGTGGTGGTTGGGGCGCTGCTCCTGACCTCGCTCACTTTTGCGCTCGGCGGCCTCCTCAACGCACTCTTTGCCAAGAACTTTGACCAGGTCAACTGGATTCCGGCCTTTGTGCTGACGCCGCTCACCTACTTCGGCGGCGTGTTCTACTCGGTGAGCCTGCTGCCGGACTGGGCTCGCAGCCTCTCGTACGCGAACCCGATCCTGTACATGGTGAACGCCTTCCGCTTCGGCTTCCTGGGCGTTTCCGACGTCGACGTCGGTGCCGCCTTCGCGCTGATGACGGCCGCGGCACTGCTGCTGTACGCGGTGGCCGTGGTGCTGATGAATCGCGGCACGGGAATCCGCGAGTGACGCGCGATTTCGCGGGGGCCCCGGCTGTTGCGCTCGTCACCTGCCGCGCCGCGCGCGGGCTGGACGAGGATCTGCCGCCGTTGCTGACCGCGTTCGCCGCCGCCGGCGCGTGCGCCGAGATCGTCGACTGGGACGATGGTGAGGTCGACTGGGCACGCTTCGATCTGGCGCTGTTGCGCTCGGCATGGGATTACACCGAGCGGCTGCCGCAGTTCCTCGCCTGGGTCGAGCGTACCGCGGCACGCACGCTGCTCATCAACCCGGTGCCGGTGGTACGCTGGAATTCCGACAAGCACTACCTGCTCGAGCTTGCGCGGGCGCAGCTGCCGGTGGTGCCAACCTGCATCGCGGAAGCCCGCTCATCGGCGCGGCCGGTGCTCGAGGAGTTTCTCGCGCAGCATGCCCATGCCGAGCTGGTGGTGAAGCCCGCGGTGGGCGCAGGCTCGCGTGATGCGCGTCGTCACCCCCGCATCGACAGCGGCGGGATTCTTGCCCACATGCAACCGCTGCTCGCCGCCGGACGCAGCGTCATGCTGCAGCCGTACCTCGAGAGCGTCGATCGCGACGGCGAGACCGCGCTCATGTTCATCGATGGCCGGTTCAGTCACGCGATCCGCAAGGGACCTCTGCTGCCCGCGGGCGCTCCGGCGACTGCGGCGCTGTTCGCAGCGGAGGACATCAGGCCGCGAGTCGCGGGCGCCGACGAGCTGGCGGTGGCCGAACGGGTGATGGCGCAGCTTCCCTTTGACACCCTGTTATACGGGCGCGTCGATCTGATTCGCGATGAGGCCGGCCGACCCTGCGTCCTCGAGCTCGAGCTCACCGAGCCCTCGCTCTACGTGGCGTACCAACCCGGCTCCGCGCAGCGCGTCGTCGGCGCGGCGCTGGCGAGGCTGGAGGGGCGGACGGCACAGCGCAGCAATTATGTGAGGTAGAGCACACAAAACAGTGCCTAACTCGTTGGAGCAACAAAACTTTCACATTTCCGTCACAGGACTGACGCCAGCTTCGGCGACGCTGTAGGCGTCCACTCATGGGCCATCGCACCGGAGGGCCAGGGCCACATGAAGGCGACGGGGTTGAACGGTTTGATCGCGCGCATCGACGCCGCGGAGTACGGCCTGTGCTGCCGGCTGAACCGCGGTGCGCACCGGCGCCTCCCACGGCGGCTGTTCCAGATCGCCAGCCGCCTCGGCGACGGCATCGCGTGGTACGCGCTGATTCTCGCGCTGCCCCTGCTCTATGGTGCGCCCGCCGTGAAGCCGGCAATCGTAATGGCCCTCACCGGTGCGCTCGGCGTCCTGGTCTATACGCTGTTGAAGCGGCTGTTCGTGCGCGAGCGGCCTTTCATCACGCATCAGGGGATCAGCCAGGCCGCAGCACCCCTCGACCGCTACAGCTTCCCCTCGGGACATACGCTGCACGCAGTGTCCTTCACCTGGCAGGCCTGCGCCCACTTTCCCGAGCTCGGCTGGGTGCTGCTGCCGCTCACGGCGCTGATCGCCGGCTCGCGCGTGGTTCTCGGCCTGCACTATCCGACGGACGTGCTCGCCGGCGCGACCATCGGCGCGGCGCTCGCGGAGCTCGGCCTCGCCTTCGCGTGATGTGACTCGCCAGGCGCCCGGCGCGGCATCCGAGCGGCGCACCGGGCCCCGCGAAATTGCGCATCTGGTTGATCGATGAGCGCTCACAATGCGTGGCAGGCGCAATTTCGTGGGTGGTGCTAGTGCGCGTGCTGTTCACTTCCGACGTCTACTTTCCGCGCGTCAACGGCGTCTCGACCTCCATCCGCACCTTTCGGCAGGACCTGGCGAACTGCGGGGTCGAGACACTGCTCGTAGCGCCGCGCTACGTGTCGACGGACGGCGGCGAGCTCCCCGGGGATGCCGTAGTGCGCGTGCCGGCACGGCGCGTGCCACGCGACCCCGAGGACCGGCGCATGTCGTGGCGCGCACTGACGCGCACACTCGACGCGCTGCCCGTTGGTGCATTCGATCTCGTGCACATCCAAACACCGTTCATCGCGCATTATGCGGGCGTGCGCTGCGCGCGTCGCGACGGCGTCCCGTGCGTCGCGACCTATCACACCTTCTTCGAAGAGTACCTGCACCACTATGTGCCGGTGCTGCCGCGGTCGATGAGCCGCTTCCTGGCGCGCAGCTTCACCCGCTCGCAATGCGCGGCAGTGCAGGCGCTGATCGCGCCGTCGGAGCCCATGCGGGCGGTGCTCGAGGATTACGGCGTGCGCACGCCCATTCACGTCCTGCCGACCGGGCTTGCCCCGGATCGGTTCCGGAGCGGCGACGGCCGTGCCTTCCGCGCCGCGGCCGGGATCGGCGCCGACCGGCCGCTCGTCACTTACATCGGTCGGGTGGCGCACGAGAAGAACATCGGCTTTCTGCTGCAGATGTTCGCCGAGGTTCTGAAGTCGGTGCCCGATGCGCTGCTGGTGATCGCCGGCGAGGGACCGGCGCGCGAGGCGCTGCGCGCAGAGGTCGCAGCGCGTGGACTCAGCGCGCACGTGCACTTCGCCGGTTATCTCGAGCGCGATAGTGCCCTGCTCGACTGTTACGCGGCGGCGAGCGTGTTCGTGTTCGCCTCGCGCACCGAGACACAGGGACTGGTGTTGCTCGAGGCGATGGCGCAGGGCGTGCCGGTGGTATCGACGGCCGAGCTCGGCACGCGCTCGATACTGCCCGGGAGCGGCGCGCTCATCGTGCCGGAAGATCCCCATGCCTTCGCCGCCGCAGTGGTGCGCGTGCTCGGCGACGCGCAACTGCGCGGCGACATGGCGACCCGCGGACGCGCGCACGCGCGCGCCTGGTCCTCCGCCGCGATGGCGCGGCGACTCGCGGACATCTACGCAGCCCTGCGCGCGCCGCCACGCGCGACGCGTGTCGCCGCCTGAGTGAGCGTGCTGGTTTCGACGACTGTTTCTCAGTATTTGCGCCGGGTGAGCAGTTGAACCCCGACCGTTCTCGGCTACACTGCCTGCGGTAGCGAACCGCGGGCGTTGGGAGCCGAGCATGGGCGCAAAGCGGGCCTTGATCGTGGACGATTCCAAGTCCGCGCGCCTGTTTCTCGCCCGGGTACTGGAGAAGTACGACATCGACGTCGACAGCGCCGAGAGCGCCGAGGCGGCGATCGACTACCTCAGCAGCAACCGTCCGGATGTGATCTTCATGGATCACCTGATGACGGGCATGGACGGGCTGCAGGCGGTGCGCGCCATCAAGAACGACCCGCGCACCGCGACGATTCCCATCATGATGTACACCTCACAGGAAGGTGAGGTGTATCTCGGCCAGGCGCGCGCACTCGGCGCACTCGGTGTGCTGCCGAAGCAGATCAAGCCCGCCGACGTCTCCAAGGTCCTCTACCAGCTGCACCTGGTGCCCGATCGCCGGACCAGCGAGCAGTCGAGCTTCACGGCGCTGACCCCGCGTGCGCAGGGAACCCCGGTGGAGCTCGCCGCGCCCGCGCCGCGAGCCCTCACCGAAAGCACACTCCGTGAGCATTTCGCGGAGCTGCGCCGCGCGCTGGTCGCAGGCGTCGACACTCAGACCGATCGCATCACCGCGGAGGTGCGCGCGCTGCTCCTCGAAGCGCTCCCGCCGCCGCCGCCGCTTGCATCACCCGATCCGACGCCGCATCGTGTGCCGACGCCCTGGCCGTGGATCGTCGCGAGCGTTGCGCTCGCCGTGGCACTCGTGAGCAGCGCGCTCTGGTGGCGCAGCGTGCAGCTTCTCGGGCGGCTCGAGGGTGAAGTCGCGCAGCTGCGCACGCAGCAGGCGGCACCGGCGGATGCGGCGCTCGGCTCGCCGCAGACGGCGGCAGCGGGAGCGCGGGAGGCTTCCGCGTCGACGCCATCCGCGGCCGCGACCAACGACATCAAGCCGATCGTGGTGCCGGTGCCTTATGGCGCCGAGCCGCTCGGCGGGGCGCGGCTGGATATCATCCGGCAGCAGCTCTACCGGCTGGCACGCCAGAAGGTGACAGGCGTTGCGGACATCAAAACCTTTGCCGGACGCTTTTGTCTCCTCGGCAACGCGCTCGAGGGGTATTCGCCGGCGCCCGAGGAGACCCTGGTCTCACGCTGCGATCTGCTCGGTAATCCTTCCGAGGACGCCTTTACGTCCCCGCGCACGCCGCTGGCGCTCGCCAACCTCATCGGCGAGATCCGCAGCACCACGCACGGCGCGCTCGAGGTGCAGGTGTCTGCGGGCGATCCGGCAAACCTGCTCGCCCCCTATCCGTCCCCAAGTACCTATCTCAACGCCGGCGAGTGGAACCGCGCCGCCATCACCAACAACCGGGTCGAGATTCGCGTGCATTGAAACCGACGGTTCAGCTCGTGCCGACCGCTGACGACGACTTCCGGCCGGCGCGCTGGCTGCGCAACCATCATCTGCAGTCGATGCTGGCGAGCACCGCCTGGCGTCGCGGCCGCCTCCTGCGGCAGTCGGCGCCGCTGCTCGCCTCAGCGCGTGAGGTGCTGCTCGACTGCGGCGCGGGCGTCCGCCTGCAGTGCTTCATCTCCACTCCCGCCCACAGTGCGGCTGCGCCGGTCGTGCTGCTGCACGGCTGGGAGGGCAGTGCCGAATCGCTCTACGTGCTGTCACTCGCCCGACAGCTGTTCGAGCGGCGGGTCGAGGTGGTGCGCCTCAACCTGCGCGATCACGGCGAAACGCACCATCTGAACCGCGAGCTGTTTCACTCCTGCCGCCTGCCAGAGGTGGTCGGGGCCGTGGCCGCCTTGCAGCGCCTGCTCGGCGGGCGTCCGTTGCAGCTCGTCGGCTTCTCGCTCGGTGGCAACTTCCTGCTGCGCGTCGCTGCGCAGGCGAGCGCCGCGGGACTCGACCTCGCGCGGGTGATCGCGGTGTCACCCGTGCTCGAGCCGGTCGCGACGCTGGCGGCGCTGCAGCGGGGGATGCCGGGCTACGAGAGCTACTTCGTGCGCAAGTGGCTGCGGAGCCTGCAGAAGAAGCAGGCAGCCTGGCCCGACATCTACGACTTCGCGCAGCTCGCACGCCAGCGCGACCTGAAGCTCATGACGGCCGAGCTGGTGCGCTGCTACACCGATTTCCCGAGCCTCGATCACTATCTGAACGGGTACGCCATCACCGGCGAGCGCCTCGCGCGGCTCGAGGTGCCCTCGACCATCCTGACGTCGCTCGATGACCCCATCATCCCCGCGAGCGGTCTGGCACAGCTCCCGCGCCCCCCCGCGCTATCGCTCACCGTCACACGCTACGGCGGACACTGCGGCTTCTTCGACAATCTGTCGGGACCGACCTGGCTCGAACGGCGCATCATGCCGCTGCTCGTCGCGGGCGTCGGCGGACCGGTCGCGGGCGGGGAAGAGGTTGCCGTCGAGCTGCCCGAAACGAGCTGAAGCGCGCGTTCGGCGCCGGCAACAGTGTGGGGTGCGGTCAGCGCGCCGAGCGCTTCTCCTCGAACTGCACCACCGGCTGGCCACTGGTGACCGTGACCGCGCCGTCGATGACCGCGCCCCGCGCAACCGCGATGCTGCGTGCCACGATGTCGGCGCGGATGACGGCCGTCATGCCAACCTCGAGCTTATCCTCGACAACGAGCTTGCCGATGATCTTGCCCGCAATCACCGCGGCGCGGGTGTGGATTTCACCCTCCCACTGGGCGCTCGCCGCCATGCGGAGTGCGCCGCCGATGTGCCCATCGCCGCGTACCGCACCGCACACCACGAGCGGACCCGCTGTTTCCAGGTCGCCGGTCACGCGGGACCCCTCCGCGACAAAGGTGGGCGAATCGCCGATCTGATCGATCAGCCTGCGCTTCGAGGTTTCGGTCATCGGGCGGCTCCGTAACGGTGCGCCGGGGTCATAATGCGAGGGTCATAATACGGAGCCGGTCCCCCAAGGATGCCGACCATGGTCACAGTCCAGGCAGGAAGAGTCGCCCTTCTCAGCCTCCTCGTGGGTCTGGCGACCGCCTGTGGCACCCGGGAGCAGGAGGACTGGCGCTCCGCCAAGGGCGCGGATACCACCGAGGCGTGGCAACGCTTCCTCGAGCAGCATCCGGACAGCGAGCTGGTGAACCAGGCACAGGCGCGGATCGCGCAGCTCGACGTCCAGCGGCAGTTCCAATGGGCCGATCGTGTGGGGACTGTCGACGCGTACCGAGAATTTCTCGCCCATCACCCGAGCGGCAAATATGCCGAGCTCGCCCGCATCCGCATCGAGGCGTTCTCGCTCGGATCGGCACCGCGCATCGCGCCACCGACCGCCGAGGAGGCGGCCGCCTTCAGCGGTTCCGGTGTGCGTGCGCTGCGGCTCGCGACGGCCGGGACAGCTTCGGCGCTGGAGGCGGGTACGGTGGCCGGTGGCGCGCAGGGTGCGGCGGCTGAACCCGTTCTACCCGCGGCTCTGCCGGCCGAGGCGGGCCAGCCCGAAACCGCCGAAGGCGCAGACAGCGCGAGCGGGTCGGGTCGCGCCGTGCCGGGTGAGGCGGCGCAGGCTCCACCCGACGCGGTGCTGCAACCCACCTCGTCCAATGAGACCACCCGGAACACCGGTTATGGAGTGCAGCTCGGCGCATTCGGCAGCGAGGCGAGCGCCGATCGCGAATGGCACCGACTGCGTGGACGCTTCGCTCCGGAGCTCGGCAATCTCTCACCACGGATCGTGCTGGCCGAAAGTGAATCCGGGCAGTTCTATCGACTGCAGGCACCCGCAGCCGGGGAGGCGCAGGCACGCGCGATCTGCGCCTCGCTCCGGGAGCAGGACCAGGCCTGCATGCCCGTGGTACCTCGCTGAGGCGCGGAGCCTTCGACACTCAGTGGCCCGACACGGGCCGACAATGCTGCGCCGGGCTCCAAACTGACAATTCACGTCACCCCGATGTCGACGCGCGTGACGTTATAAATGCTTGTTTTTACTAGTTTTATTGTGTTGGCACAGGCTTTGCTCCCTACAAGACAGTTGCGAACAATTCCCCGTGTTCGCTCCTGCGCGCCGCGATGCGACTTCCCCCGCCTCGCGGCGCTTTTTTTCGCCCGGTGATCGGAGGGGAGACGGGTGTGCGCCCGAGGGGGATCGAAGCCCCACACCCCGTCTCCCACTCCGGTCATGGCGATGTCCGGGTGCGCAGGCTGACCATACGAAGGGGCCGCGGCCGGTACAAACGAAAAGAATTGCTTCCATGGCTGACCGGTATTCACGCGCTGCTGTACTGGCTCAGCGCCCAGCGTGTCAGGGCCTTCACGGGCGGGCGCTCGGCGTCCCGCGGCCGGCTGACGAGGTAGTAAGCCTCGGGCGTCGCGAGCTCCACACCAAACACGCGGACCAACGCACCCGCGCGCATCCATGACTGGCAGAGCCGCACCGGCACGAGTGCGATCCCGAGACCGCGCTCGGCGGCACGCACCGCGGCGGTCATGGTGTCGAACTCGATCAGCTGACGCGGCTCGGGCCTCTCGAGGCCCACCTCCTCGGCCCAACTGCTCCAGGCGAAGGGACGATTCCGGTCGACGATCAGTGGCAGCGTGCCAAACACCTCGCGGCCGAGGCGCGCGACTCTTCCGGCATGTTGGGGAGCACACACTGCCGTCAAAGGGCTCGAGAACAGCCGTGTGCTCCTGACACCCGCCGGGGGCGTGTCGGCGAGCACGATCGACACGTCGGCGGTTGCCGAATGGGTGACCGGCCGCGGATCGCGCGTGTCGAGCTGAACATCGATCGACGGGTGCGCCTCGCAGAACTCCTCGAGCCGCGGGATGAGCAGCTCGCTGGCGAACAGCGCGGGTGCACGCACGCGGAGCGTTTCCCGACCGTCGCCCCGCGCGAGCTGCGCGAGCGCGCGGTCGAGTCCCTCGAGCAGTGGCTCGACCTCCTCCAGCAGGCGCAGGCCCGCGGCCGTCAGTTCGAGGGCGCGCGTGCGCCGCACGAACAATCGCATCCCAAGGATCGTCTCGAGCTCCTTCATCTGGTGGCTTACCGCCGAAGGTGTCAGGCACAGCTCATCCGCCGCCAACTTGAAGCTCAGCTGGCGCGCGGCCACGCAGAACGCGCGCAGGGTCCTCAGGGGTGGGGGTCGGGAGAGGCGCATCGTCGCCACCAAACGTTGCCGCCTGCTTGAGGAAGCAAGTTCCGTGCCCCAATTAACCAGGTCCCGCCGGGGCACACCCTGCGTAACGGCGGGCCTGTGCGCCCCGTGGCGGTGCAGGTGTTGCGGATGTCCGCCCCGGGACGGTGCGGGCAGCGGCTAGAATCGCAGTTGCCGCGTGAGCGGCGGAGTGTTGAGCGAGGCATGGAATTCCGGGATTACTACAAGATCTTGGGCGTCGAGCGCTCCGCCACCGCGGATCAGATCAAGACCGCGTATCGGCGCCTCGCGCGTAAGTACCACCCCGATGTCAGCAAGGAACCGAGCGCCGAAGCGCGCTTCAAGGAAATGCAGGAGGCGTATGAGGTGCTGCGCGACCCGGAGAAGCGCGCCGCGTACGACCAGCTTGGCAGCGAGTGGAAGTCGGGTCAGTCCTTTCACCCGCCTCCCGATTGGGGCAGCGGTTTCGAATTCTCGGGGCGCCCCGGAGGTGCCGGCCGCGCAGGTCGCCGCCCGGCAGGCGCGACGGCAGGCGCCGACACATACGCGGAAGGGGACTTCAGCGACTTCTTCTCATCGCTGTTCGGCGGAGGCTCGCCCTTTGCTGGCGCGAGGGGCCGCGCCGGCGGGCGAGACCACCACGCGCGCATCGACGTTACGCTCGAGGAAGCCTACCGCGGCACTTCACGGACGCTCGAGCTGAAGCGCCCCGAGGTGAAACCCGACGGCTCGGTGGAGCTGCACTCGCACACCGTGCGCGTCACCATCCCCGCCGGGGTGATGGAAGGGCAGCTCATCCGGCTTGCCGGACAGGGCGAGCCGGCCGCGGCTGGTGGCAGCGCCGGCGATCTCTACCTCGAGGTACACATCCTGCCGGACCGCACCTTCACGCTCGAGAACCGCGACGTGACGCTCACCTTCCCGGTGGCTCCATGGGAGGCCGCTCTTGGCGGCAGCGTGACGGTGCCAACTCTCGGTGGGCCGGTCGAGATGCGCATCCCGTCCGGTGCACAGTCGGGCCAGAAGCTGCGGCTGCGTGGACGCGGGCTTCCGGGTCAACCACCTGGAGACCAATACGTGCAACTCAAGATCGTGCTGCCACCCGCGGATTCCCCGCAGGCGAAGGCGCTGTACGAGGAGATGCGGGCGAAGCTCAACTTCGATCCGCGCGCGGGCGGGGCGAGGTGATCACATGGTGCGGGTGACTCAAGTGCTCGAAGCCCACGTGCTCGGCGAGGGCGATTGGATCGCCGCCAGCGAGATCTGTCAGCTGTGCCGGCTCGACCTGAACGCGGTACTGGAGCTCGCGGCACTCGGTGTGATGTCCTCACGCGAGCGCGCGCCCGGAGAGTGGCAGGTGCCGGCGACAGCGCTCCCGCGCCTGCGCGTGGTGGGCAGGCTGATGCGCGACCTGGGAGTCAACGTGAGCGGGGCCGCGCTCGCCCTGGAGCTGCTCGAGGCGCAACGCGAGCTCGAGGTCCGCGTGCGCCGCCTCGAGCGGCTGGTCGGGGACTATTGACCGAAACTGCTGCCTCCTTCGCTCAGCCAGTCGCGCTCCTGCGGCGTGCTGCTGCGCCCGAGCGTGTGATTGCGATACGGGAAACGTCCAAACCGCTCGATGATCGCGCGGTGGTTTTCCGCACAACGCAGCGCGCTCGCGAAGTGCCCGTGCAGCTCCGGCGGTGCCTCCGAGAGCAGCCGCCGATAGGCGGCGACGGACTCCTCCTGCACTTCGCGGCTCTCGGCGTGCTGCAGCGGCATGTAGAAGAAGATCCGCTCCACGACTTCGAGCGCCGCGTCCGCCGCCGACTGCATGCCTGAGAGCGTGAGCGCGAGTGCCTGGGCGTCGGTCGCGAACGCGCGCGCGGTGCCGCGGAACATGTTGCGGGGAAACTGATCGAGCAGCAGGATGAGGCTCAGTCGCCGTCGCGGGCCGTCCGCCCAGCTCGCGAGCCCACCGCGCGCCGCGCGCTCGACCAGCGCACCGAAACGCACCCGGATGTACTCGTCGCGTCGCTGGCGGATCGCCGAGCTCTCGTCCCCGAACCAGAATGTCATGCGCCGGTTGAATCCCTCTGCGGACAGAGGCAGTTTGCCGAACCAGAAATCGCGGACGCTGCGCGCCTCATCCATGGGGTGCAGTCGAATCCGAGCCGGCGCGGTCGGCCTCGAACAACCGCTCGAGCTGCTTGGCGGCGGCGATCGAGGTGGCGCGGAACTTCTCCTCGTCATCCTTGACCGCGTACTGCGCCTGGAGCGTCTTCTGATCGTGCTCACGGAAGCGGCGCACCGCTTCGCTCGCGTTCGCCTTCGTCTCGCCGAGCGCCTCGAGCACCGTGGCTGCGATCTCCAGGCTCGACGCGTAGGTCTCGCGCGTCACCTCGGTGATGCCGGCGTCCATGAGAGCGAACGCATGCTGGCGGTTGCGGGCGCGCGCCAGGATGCGCAGCTGCGGAAACTGCTCGCGCACCAGCGTCGCGGTGCGCACCGAGGCATCGACATCGTCGACCGCCAGCACCAGTACGCGCGCGCGGTCCGCGCCGGCGGCGCGCAGCAGATCGAGCCGCGAGGGGTCACCGTAGTAGACCTCGTTGCCGAAGCGCCGCACGAAATTGACGTTCGTCGGACTGCTGTCGAGCGCGGTGAAGGGCAATCCCTTCATCTGCAGAACGCGCGCTACGATCTGACCGACGCGTCCGAAACCGGCGATGATCACCGGCTTGTCACGGGCGTCGATATCGTCATAGGGCGCTGCGGGTACGCTCGCCGTGTGCTGGGCGACCGCCTCGTAGGCGATCAGCAGCAGGGGCGCCAGCATCATCGACAGCGTCACCGCGAGAATCAGCAGGTCGCTGGTGGCGGGGTCGAGGAGCTGTCCGTACGTGGCCAGCGTGAAGAGTACGAAGGCGAACTCCCCTCCGGTCGGCAGCGCGAATCCCAGCCGCAGCGGAGAGTCTCCCCGCATTCGCGCGAGTTTGCCGAGAGCGGTGATGGCGAGGATCTTCAGCACCAGGAAGCCCGCCGTGACCGCGAGCAACTGCAGGGGCGCGGACCGCAGGAGTCCGAGGTTTGCCGCCATGCCGACTGAGATGAAGAACAGCCCGAGCAGCAGCCCCTTGAAAGGCTCGATGTCCGCCTCGAGCTCATGACGGAACTCGCTGTCGGCGAGCATCACGCCGGCGAAAAACGCACCGAGCGTCGCCGAGAGGCCGATGCGATTCGCGAGCAGTGCCGTGACGATGACGGTCAGCAGCGCTGCGGCCGTGAACACCTCGCTCACCTTCACTCGCGCCACCAGGCGCAGCGCGGGCCGCAGCACCAGCCGTCCGCCGCCGATCAGCACGGCGGTTGTGACCGCGGCGAGCTTCAGCAGGCTGACCCACCAGTTGCCGCCGCTCGCGGCTGTGGCCGCAGACGGCTCGAGGAGCGGCAGCACCGCGAGTGCCGGGAGCACCGCGAGATCCTGGAACAGCAGGATGCCGAAGGCCGCACGGCCGTGCTGGGTATTCAGCTCGCGGCGCTCGGCGAGCATCTGCAGCACCAGCGGCGTCGAGGAAAGCGACAGGCCGAAGCCGATGATGAGGGCGGCCACCGGCACCTGTCCGAGCGCCCAGGCGATCGCGCCCAGCAGCAGCGTGCACAGCGTCACCTGTGCGGCGCCAAGCCCGAAGACGATCCGCCGCATCACCCACAGCCGCGTCGGCTGCAGCTCGAGCCCGATGACGAACAGCAGCAGCACGATGCCGAACTCGGCTACCTGCCTGATGTGGTTGACATCGCTGATCAGATTCAGGCCCCAGGGACCAATGACGAGCCCCGCCACGAGGTAGCCGAGGATCGAAGAGAGCCGTGCGAAGCGAAACAGCGACACCGCAATGACGGCCGCTGCCAGCAGGATGGCAGTTTGTGTCAGGGTAATCATGGGCTACCGAAGGATTCTCGCAGGAATCGGTACGGGAAGCGCGCGTCGCCATCCCTTGAGTTTCCCGCCCGCGGTCCCCATGCCACCGCAATGCTCGATAACGAACCGACCGCGCCGCACGGCGCGCCCGAACCGTTGCCGCCGGATGCATCCGAGGCGGTGGCCGCCGGCGAAGCGCTCGATGCTTACTCCGCTGCCGTGGTGGGGGCGGTCGAGCAGGTCGGTCCGGCGGTCGTCAGCGTCTACGTCGGAGGTGCGGCCGAGGCCGAGCGCGCCCGTGGCGGGGCTGGCTCGGGCGTCGTGGTGACGCCCGATGGCTATCTGCTCACCAACGAGCACGTCGTACAGCGCGTGAGCGAGGCGCGCGTCACCCTCGTCGATGGCCGCACCGTCCCCGCCGTCGTCAGCGGCCGGGATCCCGCAACCGATCTCGCGGTATTGCGCGCCCAGGCGGGAGCGCTGCCCTACGCGCGGCTCGCTCCCGAGCAGCGTCTGCGCGCCGGCCAACTGGTCATCGCGGTGGGCAATCCCTTCGGCTTCGAATCCACGGTGTCGGCGGGGGTGGTGAGCGCGCTCGGACGCTCGCTCCGCAGCCGCCAGGGACGACTCATCGAGGGGGTGGTACAGCACACCGCGGCGCTCAATCCCGGCAACTCCGGTGGCCCGCTGGTCGATTCGCTGGGACGTGTCGCGGGCATCAACACCGCCATCATCGCCATGGCGCAGGGCATCGGGTTCGCCATCCCGGCGTCGACCGCGCAATGGGTGTTGACGGAGATCCTCACTCAGGGTCGGGTGCGCCGCGCCTGGCTCGGCATCGGGGCGCGCGATCGGCCTCTCGACCTGCGCCTGGTACGCGCGCTCGGACTGCGCAGCAGGCGGGCGGTGGAAGTGCTGTCGCTCGAGAGCTCGGGCCCCGCGGCAGCTTCGGATCTGCGCTCAGGGGACCTGATCGTGCGCATCAACGACGCCGACGTCGACGGCATCGATGCACTGCACCGGCAGCTCGCCCGCATACCACCGGACACCACGTTGACACTTCACATCGTGCGCCGCACGCAGCTTCGCGCCATAACGCTCACGGCGCGCGAGCCACCGGGCTGACAGTTAGGTATTTGCTTAACCATCCACGAGACGTCTACTCACTGCGGGGCCCGTGCACTGCCAGTCCTCGCGCCGCAGACGATAGAGCACATGACGGCGCAGCGGGTGCCCCGCGGGGAGCCGCGGATGATCGAATTCGCCGAGTGCGGCATGGCACATCCCGAGCCGCTCCATCACGGCGCGCGAGCGCCGGTTCAGTGGCACGGTGAAAGAGACCACCGCTTCGAGGGACAGGCTCTCGAACGCGAAGCGCAGGCACTCCCGGCCCGCTTCAGTGGCAAAGCCCTGACCCCAGCTCGATCGCTCGAGCCGCCAGCCGATCTCGACGCAGGGCGTGAACGGCGCTTCGAACGACGGCACGTGCAAGCCCACGAAACCGACGAAGACACCGCTCTCACGCCGCTCCACCGCCCAGAACCCCCAGCCCTGCCGCGCGATCTCCGCCTCGGATCGCCGGGCAAGCGCGTCGCTTTCGGCGGAGCTGAGGCAGCCGGGCATGAATTCCATGACCAGCGGATCGGCGTTGAGGGCCGCGAAGGGCTCGAGATCGCTCGTGCGCCATTGCCGCAGCCAAAGACGCGGGGTGTTGAGCTCGGACATGCGGATCAGTGCTTGCAAGGGCTTCGCAGGCCGGTATTATCGGACGAATAGTGATGGTGTAAGACAGTCGATCGACGGACCGCGGGGATCACGCCCGTCCGTGCGCGGCTGCTCGTTCGCCGGCCCCCGAGCTGTTCGTGGGTTTGCGCGAATCTCCTGAGCGAATGAATTGCCAGTGTGCGCTCGAGCTGCGGGCCTCAGGTGCCGCGCGCTCGTGCGCGCGCCCGAAAAGCACGCGCAGCGAGAGACCTCCATCATGCACGCCCCATCCCGCGGACTCTACAAAGAGACTTACGAGCGCGACAGCTGCGGCTTTGGGCTCATTGCGAGCCTGGATGACGCTCCGAGCCACTGGCTCGTACGCACGGCGATCACCTCCCTCAAGCGCCTCACTCATCGCGGTGCCATCTCGGCGGATGGCAAGACGGGCGATGGGTGCGGACTGCTGCTGAAGAGGCCGGAGCGTTTCCTGCGCGCGCTCGCTGAGGAGTCCGGGATCGCGCTGAGCCAAAGCTTTGCCTCGGGGCTCGTGTTCTTCTCCCGCGAACCGCGGCAAGCGGCGGCAGCGAAGGCGACGCTCACCGCGCAGCTCGCACGGCAGGGCCTCGAGGTGGCTGGCTGGCGCGCGGTGCCTACCAATCCGGGCGCCTGTGGGGCCGAGGCCCTCAAAACCCTGCCGCTCATCGAGCAGTTGTTCGTCAACTGCCCGGCAGCGGATCTCGATGAGGCGGCGCTCAACCGGCGCCTGTTCGTGGCGCGGCGTCTCAGCGAGAAGGCGTGCGCGGATGATGCGGCGTTCCACGTCCCGAGCCTCTCCGCCAGCACGTTCGTCTACAAGGGCATGGTGATGCCACAACACCTGGCGGAGTTCTACCCGGATCTGGATGACTCCCGCCTCGAGAGCTCGGTGGCGGTCTTCCACCAGCGCTTCTCCACCAACACCCTGCCGCAGTGGCGCCTCGCCCATCCCTACCGTTACCTCGCCCATAACGGCGAGATCAACACCATCCAGGGCAACCGCAACTGGGCCACCGCACGCGGGCCCTTGCTGCGTTCGCCGCTCCTGCCCGAGCTGCAGGAGGTGCTGCCGCTGGTCTCGCCCACCGGCTCCGACTCGCAGAGTCTCGACAACATGCTCGAGGTGCTGTTGCTGGGCGGCCTCGACCCGCTGCAT
>Ga0306926_10003593_pt1 | contig 16085 bp, 19 predicted proteins | sample flu12Cox44000178_FD_203759 | JGI IMG/M metagenome (GOLD analysis project Ga0306926, IMG submission 203759) | Lab enrichment of tropical soil microbial communities from Luquillo Experimental Forest, Puerto Rico - flux8day.12C.oxic.44.000.178 (v2)... | ecosystem: Environmental > Terrestrial >... | reverse complement strand
GATGCCAACGATGCGATCTTGCTCGCCGAGCAAATAGAGGGTCTCGACGGTCTCCTCGGTCAAACAGACGATGCGCTCGGCTGGAAACATCCCGTCGCCCTTCCCGATCAGCTGGCCTGTCGAATGGTGCTCGGAGTGTTCATTGGTTGAAAAAGGGATCCAGCCCGGCCGATTGCCGATCCGTTTTCTTAGCTATTCGAGCGGGCGTGGGCGGCAGCCGCATCCTGAAATCTCGACCGGTGTGTGTAGGCAGATTGCACTGCTGCTGGCTATTGCCGACCAAAGTCCACATTTGGATTTTGTTCGCTAATTAAATCAATCTCTTATCGCCACCATACCGCATTTGCATGTCGCGGGTGTGTCGCGAGGCGTGTTGAGATATATCAACTGATTACGAACGGTGTCGAAATAGTCGTCACGACAGGACGTGCGACATAACGAGCTTATCTGCGGCATGTTAAAAACCCTTGCATGGTGCAAAAGGCGTGGTAATCGACTAGATGTAGACGAAGAGTTCGCCCGGCAGCCGAGCACGGCCGGGGGAATGGCGGTTCTTCCTTCTCGAGTAGGGGAGTTCTCTGCAAACCGTGCTCGGAATTTTCGCGACCACCTCGCGTGCTGCGATAGGTCTGCAGAGGAGGTGGATTTTGCACAATCACGACACCCGAACACTCGCCGACGACTTGCTGCGCGGCGGCGAGGCCATCAAGGAGTTTATCTTTGGTGCCGGCGGCAAACGCAGCGAGGTCTACTACTACACCAGCGGCAACCGAGCGGCTGAAGAGAACCGCATTCCGACGTTCAAGATCGGCAAAGTGGTTTGCGCCCGGAAGTCGAGCATCCTCAAGTGGGTCGAGGACCAAGAGCGGGCCTCTCTGACCCGGCGCAGAAAGCCCGTAGCGAAGCCTGCGGTGGTGCTGCCGGCCGAGCCGGTCGAGAACCCAGCGCGCGGGCGCAAGCGCAAAACGCGGCCCGAGACCGAGACGCACTTATCCGCCACATAAGAACGGCCCCCAGGGAATGGATCCCCGAGAGCCGCTCGACACCCAGATCTCATGTGCTGTGAGACACCCATAGCTAAACGCTGTCCGCGGCTTTTTTTCAAGGAAATTTCCTGGGAGCCGGTTCCATCCAATAAGAGGAACCGAGCATGCAAAAACCCAGACGCATTCGGTCGACGCGTCCCGAGCTGCGGAAATTGCCGCTTCCGCGGCGGGCTTCCCCCCGGCTCACCCGCTTTCTCGATCTGGTCAAGGCCCAGGTGCGTCGAGGCCGGGCGAGGCCGGCCCAATGAAGCTCGTCCGCCCAGGGGGGGCGGCGTGCGAATCGCGCGCTGGCATCATTCGCCGAATGCGGCCGGCACGATCATCGGTTTTCTTGACATCGAATTACCCTCGGGGCTGGTGATCCACGGCTGCAAATTGCTGCGCGGCGTCAAAGGCGGCGTGTGGCTCAAGTTGACCGATGCCAAGCGCCGCGATCGTGATGAAGGGTGATAACAGACGGCAACGACAAGCCGATCTGGGATCCGGCGGTCGAGATCCCCGACCCGGTGATCAAGCGGCGGTTCGACGAGCTGGTGTTCGAGGCACTGCGGGCCGCACATCCCGAGGCGCTGAGGGATGCGCCGTGAGCGCCTTCGATAGCCCTGGCTCCCCGGGGAGCCACCCTCACTCCCATCGCCGAAACTGGCAACCAGCCACTACGATCGATGAATACGTACAAAACTGCCGGGAGGGGCTGGAAAAATATTCCGACCGGCGCGCGGCAAACCTGCTGGGCTGGACGCGGATCAATGGGTATCGCGCCAAGCTGATGTCCAAGCTTCCCAGAACGCTGTTCGAATGCCCTTTGGCCGCCGGGGTGCTAGGCACCAAAGAATTGGCGGAGATCGCGCTGGCAGCCAAAAAAGACAGCAGCCGAGCAGCCATCGAGCGCTGTCCGCACTGCGGGGAAGTGCTCCGCGTCCGGGGAATTAGCAAACGCGCCCGAAATGCAATCCGCGCCTGGCTGGCCGATGGTGCGCCGTGAGCGCCTTCGACATTCTCGCAGACGAGCCGCGTTGGGTTGCCTGGCGCAACGAAGAGCGCGGCGGCAAGCCGACTAAGGTGCCGTACTGCCCGCACACCGGGCGCCGCGCCAAGGCCAATGACCCCTCGACATGGGGGACTCGCGCCGAGGCGGAGAATCGGGTTCGCACGCTCGTCAACGGCAGCGATCGCGGCGGCATCGGTATCGAGCTCGGCGATCTCGGCGCCGATCTCTTTCTCGCCGGGGTCGATCTCGACAGTTGCATCGGTGAAGACAGGGGCTTGGCGCTATGGGCCGAAAAGATTTTGTCCGCTCTCTACACCTATGCCGAGATCTCGCCGTCAGGAACCGGCGTCAAGGCGTTCTTTTTGTGCGATGCCGCGGATGTCCGCCCGTTTCTCGAATCAATCGGCGGCACCAACCCCCAACAATGGGGGATCAAACGTTCGGTCTGCTCCCGCGCAGGCGATCATGGCCCGGCCGTCGAGATCTATTTCTCGCACCGATATTTCGCGGTGACCTGCGAGTTGTGGCCCGGCCAGCGCGAGGCAATCAGCCTGCTCGAGCCGGCCGAACTCGCAACCCTCGCCGCGCTGATCCCAAAAGCGACAGAGCCGGTCGCCGCCGGCGGCCACGATACATCGCGATCGGCGGCGTCCTTGCGCGAAGGTGCAAGGTTGCGCCGCGAAGGCAAGAGCTTCGAAGAAATGTGCGCCGCACTGCGCGAGCATGCCGATCCCGACATCTCCGGGTGGTGCCGCGACAAGGGCGACGACCGCCAGCTGCGCCGCATCTGGGACAAGGCCGAAAAAAATACCGGAGAGACAGGCAGATCAATTGTCGAGCTTGCCGGTGGCAACTTGCCCTGGATTGTCGATGCCGCCGAAAGCGCTTTGTTGCAGCGCGACCGCGATCTCTACCAGTTCGGCGACACCATCGTGCGGCCCGCTTTGGCGCCTGTCCGCATCGCCGGTAACAAGACGACAATCGGCTTGCGGCTCGTGCAAGTGCGCCTGCAGCATATGCGCGAACGCTTCACTCGCGCCGCCGATTTCCAAAGATACTACAAAAGCGAAAAGCGTTGGCTGTCGGTCGATTGCCCCGAAGACGTCGCCAGGCCTATCTCGAACGCATCGGCGCGTGGCGGCTGCCGCAATTGACGATGCTGACTTGCTGCCCGCTGATGCTGAGCGACGGCCGGATCATCGATCGCCCTGGCTTTGATGCCGCGAGCGGCATCCTGTTTAATCCGCAGGGCGCAGACTTCCCGCCAATCCCCAATGAACCAAGCCAGGACGAAGCGATAAAGGCGCGCGATCATCTCAGGGCGCTGTTCAGCGAACTCCCGTTTGTCGACGACACTTCAAAGGCGGTGCTCCTGTCAGCTTTGTTGACCGCCACCTCGCGGCCCGCCTACAGCTGCGCGCCGCTCTTCGCCTTTGACGCACCGGCCGCCGGCACCGGCAAGTCAAAGCTTGTCGACTGCTGTTCAATCCTCGCCAACGGCTACGAGTGCCCGGTCGTTAGCCAAGGCGACGATAAAAACGAATTCGAGAAGCGCCTCGGCACCGAACTCATCGAGGGCGCCCGCATGATTTCAATCGATAATTGCGAGCAGCCCCTCGGCGGCGTGCTGCTCAATCAAACCATGACTCAGCAGTTCATCAAAGTCCGCATCCTTGGCCAGTCAAAGGCCCCGCTCATCGCTAACAGCGCCATGGTATTCGCCACCGGCAACAACCTGCGCTTCTACGGCGACATGCTGCGCCGCGGGCTCATCTGCCGCCTCGATGCCGGCGTCGAGCGCCCCGAGCTGCGCAGCTTTAAACAAAGGGACCCGGTTGAAGTCCTGCGCGACAACCGCGCCCTCTACGTCGCTGATGCGCTCATCATCCTGCGCGCCTATCACGGCGCAAAAGATCGCGTCTCGACCCCACCCTTCGGCGGCTTCGAAGGCTGGTCACGACTGGTGCGCGACGCGCTGGTGTGGCTCGGAGAGAAAGATCCGGTAAGCACCATCGAAACCGCCCGCGCCGAAGATCCCGAACGCCAACGCCTCGCGGCCGTCATCCTCCAGTGGAACGCGGTGCTCTCTGATCGGTCGCTGACCGCAAGCGAAGCGGTCCAAACAGCCTCTGCCGTGGACAAAAACAAATTCACTTACCCCGATTTTAGAAACGCGCTGCTCGAAATCGCTGGCGATCGCGGGCAGATCAATAGTTACCGTCTCGGTAAATGGCTGGGGCGTAATAAACTAAAAGCTGTAGGAGCCCATCGGTTTGCCCCTGATACTCCCGCTTATGGAAATGCTAGATGGCGACTACAGACACGCAACAACGAAGGGTGGAATTGATCCGAAGGACATGATGGACATGAAGGACATGTCCCTAACCCCCGCGGGGGAAATGGGAAAGTGAGCTTGTGTGATGTGTGATGTGTGTACGTGTTTTTCTAGGAATTCTTGTAGAAAGCAATCCTTCATGTCCTTCATGTCCTTCACCCCCCTCGTGGACGGACCTCGGTTCGGGGGGGAACCGCAGGCGAGCTTCGCCCAAAACCTCGAGACCCGCGGCTTCCATCACCGCCACCTTCGCCGAAGCCTCCCTCCCTGCATACTCCCAACGACCGGCGCCCCCACACGCGGGCCAAAAACAAAATCTCAGAATCCGCAAAAAATTCCTGGAGAAGAGGGGCACGGGTTTACGAGGCGGGGTGCCCCCATGGGGGGGCCGGGGTGGTTTTCGTTGCCGACCTCCTGACGGTTCTGACGGTTTTCGCTACGGAGGTTTTTGGTTTTCCGTTTTCCTTTTCCTTTTTCCAATTTCCTTTCGGTTTCGCCGTTTGCCGGTCGGGCTCTGATGATGACGTGTCCGTGGGCACCCAGGTGCGAGCGGGGCTCGGGCGAGGACCGAAGCCCACCATCACGGTGGCCGATGCGTCGACGAAAGCTTAAGCCCTCTTAAGCTTGACGGCTAGCAGACTTCGCCGACTGCTGGCCCGTGTGCGGAGCCAGGATCTCTGCCGCACTCGGGGCACCATGTCGTATCGTGTCGCAACACCCCGGCGGCCTCGCCGGTAGGGCGTACGCGCGCCGCTATCGCCTCCCCAGCCTGGTTTTGCCACGTCGGATCGGGCCGACCCCACTCCGACAATTAAATGGCGCGCCCGACATCGCGAGGCGCTGGCCTGTCATTCCGTTCCGCAACCGGGATATGGCCAGCTGCTTATCCCGCACCGAGCCAGCCAGCACTGGGTATCCGTCGCAGCGGCCTTGACCCGGCCCGAGCGCCGGCGCCGAAAAAGCGCTCGCGGCATCGAGATCGCGCAAACGCCGTGCCCTCGATGGTTGTCTCGGGATGGGCAAGCAGTTTGCTCGCGTGGCAAATTTCCTATGAGAGGAGTGATGCGGTTACTCTGCGTAAATTTTGTCGATCTCTCTTGGTGTTAGCACGAGAATTGGGGTGCTCCGATGCGCATGCGTCTCCTCCCGATCGCCATCCTGCTTCTTGGTACCTTCCCACCGCCCTCTGCCGCACAATCGCCGGTCGCTCACGTCGCTAGACTTGGGGCCGTGCCGATCTCGGACCCGGCTGAGAGACCGGCTTGGCAAGCCTTCGTCGCTGCGCTGCGGGAACACAGATGGGTCGAGGGCCGCAACCTCGCCTTTGACGTTCGTTCGGCCGGGGGCCGCGCCGAACGTTACCCGGAGCTTGCGGCGGAGTTGGTCGCACTCGGGCCCGACGTGATCATCGCCGAAGGCACGCAGCCAGTTAAGCGGTGCGCGAGAAGACCGACCCATCCCGATCGTAATGATCAGCGTCTCCGACCTCATCGGGTTGGGCTACATTGAGAGCTTCGCGCGGCCGGGCGGCAATATTACTGGGCGTCTCCAACCAATTCGGCGACACCATGGGGAAAGTGCTCCAGCTGCTAACGCAGGTGCGCGCGGGGATCTCCCGGGTCGGCTTTTTCTGGGTTCCTGACAACCCGGCAAATCGCTTCAATAAGGTGGCTTTGGAGGCGATCGCGCCGCAGCTCGGCGTCACGATCGAGCCGATCGAGGTCAAGGCGTCGGAGGATTTCGACTCGGCTTTCGCCGCGGTAGGCGTGCTGATCGTCCAGAGCATCCGCGCGTCCGGCATTACCCACCACGCAGGGATCGCCGAGGCGCTAAATAGCCGCGAAGTACGGAGGCTCGAGGCGGCCAGTGGTACGCAACAACGGTGCGTAATCTGCTCGCCAGATCAGCGACCCTTCACTGAAGGGGCCGACACGTCACCGAGTCGATGATCTTACGCAGGCTCTGTTGCTGGTCCGCAGAGAGAGGTGGATCAAAGACCGTTACATGCCGAGGCAACGCCCTCGGGTACGCGCGCGCGTGACAGCAGCCGGCGCAGATTCCGCCTAATTAAATTCAAGCGCCTATTTTCCTCGACTTGGCGGAGGCTGGCTTCTCGAACCGCTCTCGACGGCCTCGGCATCCGCCGTCGCTCCCCTGATCAACAGCATCGCCTGGCGCACGACCTGGCGCTGCTCGGGGGTCAAAAGCGCTGGATCGAAGCGCCCGGTCTCTTGCGCCTCCGATAGAGGATCATATTCCTTGGGCTTGCCCCAGGCTCGATCGAGGAGCATCGACATCGCGACGATCCGGTTGCGGGTGTCCTCGTCCTTATTCGAGGCGATTTCGATCAGGTACCGGGTCGCCTCGGGCGTGAACTCGCGCGCGAGCCGCTGCATCTCGTGATAAAGGCCGCCTTTGCCACCGGGATTTGCTGACGCTCCTGGCTGCCAAGGTCGAGCGCCCTTCGGGACAACACCGGGGAGCCAGCGGCCTCCGGGGCCGCGTTCTGCATTCCGATCTGGTTTGACTACGGACATCTTAAGATTGGCAGCGGAGTCGCGGCGGAAATCCTCTTCAAAACGGGAGCCATGTGACATGCTCACACTTGTATTGTCTCTTACAGGAAAGGGGGCGCGCAACCGTCATCACAGGCGCGCAAGGTTTCCATGCCGAGCGCCTTTCAGCGTCATCAAACCCTCTGCATGAGGTTGATGGGGAAATCCTCAGCCGATCTGGGTGCGCCCCGGGCGCGGCACGACGCAACATGGCGCCGACAACCCGCTAAAAAGACCGGGCCTAGCAGTGATCGGAAATCTTACTCTCCGCCCGCACGTGACCGACTAAGGGCTGCTGCGCGTTAGCAGGCATCTTGCCGTAAAGAGATGTACGCCGCGCGGGCCAGGACTGCGGCCTTGGCCGATCTAATCAATTTTTTGGCGCGAATTAGCAAGCCGAGGGCGAGGCGGCTGATCATTTCTTCTTTCATCAGCCGGGGACCGGCCCCGCTGCACATGGGTGAAATAGAGTCCCTGATGAATCTCAAAACCCTCGCTGCGATTGCCATGATCAGCATCGCGCTCTCCGGCTGCGCCGGCCAAACACTGCATCACTGCATGCCGGATGAGACACTGGTCGTCAGATTTGACGGTGTGTCAACTCAATGCGTTGCCGCCGGTTTTGTAACCAATGGCGCGGCGCGGGCCCCCCCAAACAACCATCCCTCTTCCCTCGAACCCCATGATGAGCATGGCGGTCCGGGTGAGCCTGGCTGGAATACAAGTGGGCTGGCATCCGGCGCCCCGGTGGCGGGAACCGAGATCCCTTTGCAAAGAAGTGCCGGCGGTAGCTACTACTTACCGGTGACGGTCAATCAGACGCTATCGGTGCCCTTTGCTCTCGATACCGGCGCCGATGTCGTACAGATCCCACTCGACGTTTATCTCGTGCTGAAGCGCAACGGCACCATTAACCCAAGTGATGGGCGGGGTTTCGGCATAATCGAAACAGCGGACGGCAGTCCTCATAAACAACCGCGCTTTGTCATCCACGAACTCAAGGTCGGCGACAGGGTCGTCACCGATGTTCTCGGCACAGTCAGTCCAAATCCCGCCACCGCCCCGCTTCTCGGCCAATCGTTTCTCGCGCGGCTCGGTTCATACACGATCGACAACCAGCGACATGTGCTAACGCTCGGTTAGGTTTGACGTCCGATGGAAACCTTCACCCTCTTCGGCCAGACCGGTCGAGCCCTCTTTGGCTCTCATTGGCAATCCGATCTTGCCCGTGCCCTCAACGTCAACCTGCGCACGGTGCGGCGCTGGGGCGCCGGGCAAGAAGAGCCGCCATCAGGGGTGTGGCGCGAACTTGAGGAAATCACCGTCACACGCACCGCCGAGCTGGCAGGTCTCGTTGATGAGATCCGTACTCGCTCGACTTGCGAAAGAATTATTCCAGCGGTCACCCCCGACTGACCCACGGCGGGTCGCTAGCACCGGATTAGCGTCGCTGGAGGAGTGTGACGTTTGTCCGCTCCTCATCGCCACGGTCACTGGAGCCACCTTCGCCACCACGGGCGGCGGCCGGTCATACCTCGTTGCCCCAGGAATCCCAGCCGTCACGTGGCTTGCGCGCGAACATTTCGAGCTTCGGCGTGTTGGGCCAGTGCCGTTCGATCATCTCGGCGAAAATCTCGGGCTTCTCGCTGGGCGCCCCACGCGGATCTTGTAAGGAAATTGCGTCCCCGGCGCCGGACACGGCACATTGCCGCGCGTGCCGACCAGCAGCAGCTCGGCGTTTTCGAGCCCCCAAAAGCCGGTCCCACAGTCTGGCTTGGCCCAGATGTGCATCATCTTGTACTCGAAGCCCCAGGCTTCGATCAGACGTTGCGCATGGAGGTCTTGCGCAATCGGCGCCCACAGATACAGCACACAATCCCTGGCCGCGGGCAGCCTAAGCGCCATGAGCGCATCGAACGACATGACCGGATAGTGGTTCGCCGCGTGGCGATCCCTGCCGGTTTCGCGATCCCACACCAGGAAATCCCACGGCGGATCAACGTATAGCACGCCGTAAAAGACCGCGCCGAGCGCCTGCGCGGCTTTGACCGTTGCTGCCGCTAATGCGGCTTCCCGTTCCGCCCGACGCTCCTGCTTGGCTATGGTTTTTGCAGATGGCCGCGCCCTTTTGAGCCGGCGGCGATAGCGCCGCATGCGCTCCGCTGCGGTGTAAGCACCTTTCTTGCGTTTTGGCGGTCGCCCTCGCATATCTCTTTTCCGTAACGCAGTCGGCGTTACGAATATCAGGTTTCGCTCATCGGAACTACGATGGATCTGCACCTTGACAAAGAACAGGCCGAGCTCCTCCGGCGATCTCGACAGGATCGTCGACAACGACCGCTAACCGCTCTTGCGCGGAGATCCGCGCGGTGCTGAAGCCGCACCCGAACTCGCAGAGCTCGCGTGCGGGTTCGCCGGAACGCCCGCCGATGCCGGCGTCGCAGGGCCGATACGAGCTACCGAGCAGGGGCCAGTACCGCAGGCGGCGCTGATGAGATCCGCCGAGCCGGAGCGCCCGATGAACCTTCCCCGAGTACAGCCGATCACCCCAACCTCGAGGAAGCAGCCGTTCGACGACCCCGGGTGGCTCTTCGATTTCAAATACGACGGCTTCCGCGCCCTCTGTTATCTCGAGAACAGCCGTTGCCGTTTGGTCTCGCGCAACGGCAACCATCTCGCCCGCTTTGATGAGCTTGGCGGCCAGCTCGCTGCCGTGCTCCACCTCGACGAGGCGATTCTTGATGGCGAGGTAATCGCGGCCGACGCGACCGGCAGGCCTCAGTTTTACGAACTGCTCCGGCGCACGCGGGCACCTTCCTATGTTGCCTTTGACGTTCTATGGGCCGATGGCGCCGACCTGCGAGGGTTGCCGCTCAGCGCACGCCGGCAGCGTCTGCACGGCATTCTGCCAAAAGGATCAGGGATCCTTTCCGAGGCTCTGTCGGTCGTCGGCAAAGGACACCAATTCTTCGATCTCACGCGGGCCCACGATCTCGAAGGGATTGTGGCCAAACGCCTCAACGATCGGTACGAGCCGCGCGTCAGATGGCTCAAGATCAAGAACCAGGATTATACGCAGAACGAAGGCAGAAGCGATCTGTTCAACGGGCTGCGGTCGGCGCGATGAAACCTTACACCGGCCCGCCGGCAACCCTCGGCAGCACGGCCGCAGCGCAGGCGCGGCTCGTCGTCTGGTGCCGCGAGTGCCGGCATCGGATCGAGCCTGACCCGGCCGTGCACGCTGCCCGCTACGGCGCCGATCTGGCGGTGATCGATTGGGTCAAGCGGCTCAAATGCTCACAGTGCGGTAGTCGACAGGTCGATTTCGTGCTTACCGGGGCGCGGCGGTAGCCGACCTTTTGGCCGGGTCGGAGTGGGGCGGTCGACACGCTGTTCCGGCAACAGGCGACCGCCGCCGCTCAGCCCCGCACCAGGCGCTGACGTAAGCCGGCCGTGGGTACGCAGTCCGATCAGATACCCGAGATCAGGCGTATCGGGTTCTCGTTGGTGGGAATGCCGAATGTGAGCCCCGGTCCGACCCTATCCGGGTCTAAATACGTGACGAACAAGCGGTCCCAAACCGAGAATAGATTGGCCATGTTCGCCAAATAATGCTTCGGGTCGGCGCTGTGGTGAATGTGATGATAGCGCGACGTGACAAATATCCACTCCAGCCAGCTCGATGACCAGGTGACGTTCATATGCATCCAATCATTTTGAACTGCGTTAAACACGGCCAGCACGACACCAAACCACCAGGGCGAAATATCCAACAATGGAAGTGCAATAACATAAGGAATATTGACCAAGAATTGTTGAGGTATAGTGGCTCGGACGCCTCCGAGCCAATACATGTATCTGGGGAAATGGTGCCACTTATGGACGCGCCACACGTGCTTGGTATGCATCAATCGATGTATCCAATAATGGCCAAAATCGGCCAAGACTAAATACAGGATTATTCGTATCTGAAGTGGTAACTCGTAGACAGCTGCGGGAAAGAGATGGTGGTAGCCGGGCACAAACCTCGACATCTTGGCGGCGAGAGGGAAGACGATAAATGCATAGGCCACCGAGGCGGCCAGATCGTTGAAAACCACAGCGTGGTGGGCAATCACCCGCGTTGGCCGGATATGTTCCAACGCGGTAAACAAGATCGCTCGCGCCAGCAATAAAACAAGGAAAAATCCTATCGGTGATAACAAAAAGTTAAAAAATTCCGACCTGAGAAACGTCTCAATTCTGTCCATCCCCTGTTCTCGCCAAGCGGATACGGGTCATAGAATGTCAACACCGTGATTGGCGCCGGAAAAGTAGCTTCGCGGTGCAAGTATAGTTAATTATCGTCGTGCGTGCGTCGCCGTTCGGTGCCATGAAAAATCGGACCTTTGGTCGGGAGGGTGCCTCCTAGCCGGGTACCAAGCGTTTATGCCCCGACAATCTGCGCAGACACACGGGAATCCCGAGGTACGTTCCGATCCCGCAAAACAGCGATGCCGCGCTCCTCTAGCTCGTCTCGAATAATGTCAAGCTTCTGGCGGCGATCAATCCAGGGTGAGATCGCACTGCGCAAACACGACTTTAGTTCGCTTCGCGCGCCGTTAAAACTCAGCAATGGCGCGCACGGCACTTCTTGGGTTGTTGGAGGTCCATAGTGACGAAAGTATTCGGCAAAATTGATCGCGTTCTCGTCGACGTTCAACAGCGTTTCGCACGGGGCCCCTTCTGCGTAGATCACGTTGTGACATTCGAGTTTGATATGGAAGAACTCTAGTTTATCAAGCTCGCCCGGATCATAAAGCGTGATCGTCGTGCCATTGATCAGGCCGCCTGCTGTCACCAGGACCCCATCGATGAGCAATGAGTGGGCTTTCGTGACATACAAATCCATGTGCGGAACATCCGGACCCAGGGCGGATCGAGCGATCCGAACGGGCAGTGCGTCTTTGACCCATGCCTTGGTCGGATCGCTCCTCTTAACCGTGTAGCTTTTAATAGATTGAATAGAGCATATCCCTCCGAAAACCGTTGGCAGCAAATCGCCTGGGGCCAGGTCTTCAATCTTCCTATCGCCATCCGCGGTGCGAATCATGGTGCCTTTGAGAAAGCACTCACAACCTTCGCCTACATCTTTGCCATTGTGTCCACAATTCGCCGCCGCTGAGTTCATTTTCGACAAATGGGCAAGGATTGCGGACGCTCCTATAACGCTCGCCTTTATAAGATTGCGGCGCGATCTCCCAATTCCCGTAGGAGCCTTTTCCAGAGGCGACATGTTTGCGCTCCTGTATGAGCTGGAACGAGCTGCCTGGAACGTGCGGGAATGCCTGGAACGTGCTAGAATCCTTCTCATGCTAATTGGCTCAAGGTGGTCTGTAAAGCAACTTATGGTAATAAAAATGGTTAACAGGATGGAAAGCATTTTTTGTGAGTTCGCTTACACGACAAGCTTTGTATCAAGCACCGCGGCAGGTCGCGGTGCGAACGGAGATCAAGAGGGTGATGAGTGGCGCGTCGATGATAATCTCGGGGAGCTCCCTGGCCGTCACCAGCTCGCACAATGGTTGTTAGGCACGGACGACCGCTAAGGGTCGCTTTGAGCCCTTCACCCGAGACCCCCTGACTGCGCCCGGTTCGGGATGGGAGGAGCCCGGGGATGGAAACGCCCCTGCTGGTGCTCGATCTCGTCGGTACTTTTGTCTTCGCGCTGAGCGGTGCGACAGCCGGGGTCAAGCACCGGCTCGATCTGTTCGGAGTTTTGGTCCTGTCGTTTGCGGCTGGCAATGTCGGCGGCATCGCTCGCGATCTGCTGATTGGCGCGGTGCCTACCGGCGGCGGTTCGCGACTGGCGTTATTTGGCCGTTTGCAACCAGGTTCGAGACACCACAAGCCGACCCGCGACCGTCCTGCAGCTAGGGGGGCCTCGTCATGGCGTCACGTTGCGGGGACGTTCGTAGAAGACGGGCTGGGCTCGCCAAGAACGACATCCGAAGAAGCACCAATGACCGTCCGCGCGGCGACATGCCACGATGCACCATTCGTCCTCCGCGCGAGCCTGCCAGTGAAGTCGCCAAAATCGCTTCTTCGCTGCCGCGACTCGAACCGCCCGGGTGTACCGGGTGTGCTCTGGTCTTCGGCTCACCCGTTCGTTCCAAGACTGGCTCGTACCGGTCGCCTGATTGGGAGCCGAAAGCGCCACAGGAGGGCTCGCACTGCCGCTGTTGGCCGCATCTCTTACGGCACCACTCAAACCTGCGAGTTGCGGCGTCCAGGGTTGCCGCTCTGATCCACCTGGACTCTGGTCAGGGGAAGGCCCGGCAGCCGGCAGCGGAGAAGACGCGCTTTTCGCCGGCGGCGCCGCCGACTGTTCCTGGGCCTGCTCGTGAGCGATCCCTGGCGTTCGCGGCGGCAGCACGCTTTCGCTCGACGACAAGAGCGCCAGAGCGCCGGCAGCCGCGATCGCAATGCCAACAAAGGCTGCAGCTAAGGTCAGATGCTTCTTACGCTGCTGCGGGTCTTTTGCCGCAGGAGGCCGATCCTGCGGGGCCATGGTCGTACTGGAATGATCAGGTTCTGGATTAACCCCTTCAGCAGGACGCAAATCCTCGATCCCCACGTTTTGGTTCTGGGCCCCCGCCATACTGTCCAGCAGCGATAGCGCTTCGCGTATTTGCTCTGGACTCAGCTCGCGTTGGAACTCTAGATCGCTCATTGCTGCGTCACCCCCAGATCCCAAAGACTCCTGCCGTGAGATTGAAAATTTCTATTCGGCCGATATTCTCCGGACACCCTGTGCTTTCTGGCCTGAAGCTCCCTTCCTACCTTCTGGGACGTTAGCCCGCGCGGGCGATCGCGGCAGGCGGTTTGAAGTACACAGTGTCCTTGGCGCTGGGATAAGGCTCCCCGTAGACCGCGTGATGCGTGCTATCGACAAGCGTCCTTTCGATGATCTGACTCGGATCTGTCGTGCTCTGGCGCCGAAGAGGACACCAGCGTAGTCGGCGAATTTGAGCGAAGATGTCGACGGACAACGCTGCGCTTTCTGAGACATAGCCGAAAGGCACGCTGCGGCGACTACGAGTCCAAAGATCCGATACCGATCACAAGCGAAATCTCTTGAGATATCCCCTGCACCCTATGACTCGGCTCAACGGGGAGAGAGAACGCTAAAGGTCTGAAACCGATCCATCAGAACTGAGTCATCGGTGTGGCAATCGCTCTCGATCGCGGTTCCGATCGTTCGAAGGGCTGCGTAAGAGATGCCGCGGGAACCAATGACACAGCTTTCCCGAGCCGCGCGGGTGATCCCGCAACTGGCTCAGGCAATGACCGGAAAGGGGCATGGATCGGGATAGGGAACACGTCGCGGTGCCACCCCTCGCACACCACCGGGCATACGGGTCACGTACCCGGCGGTCCGACTAGGTTAAGCTTGGTCAGGAACATGAAGTCGAGGAAGACCGAGCGAATCGAAGTAGTGGTTGCGCAGGGCCTGTTGGACCGCGGGGTGGAATCTGCGCCGGCTGCCGTCACGCGTGCACGTACGCTGTTAGATTTAGAACCAAGCACTCCCTACCCGAGGGCGTAATCTGCGATCCTATGGACAGAACGGCCAACGGAAACCGGCCCGACCCCCCTAACGGGGACCACCCGGTTCTTTAATCCCTGCCCCCTTTCATCCGGACCGTCTCGCCATCAGCAAGCACGCCAGTACGGCAGCTTACTGATCTCCTCCTCCACAAATCGGATTACGGAAACCGACCCCCCACCCCCCATGGGCCCCCACCGGTCTTTCGAAACCGTGCCCACGCCTGCCTCCGTGCATCCCCTCGCGCCCGCGCCTGGCAGGCATCCGAAAACCCTTAACGACTCCCGCCCTTCGCCGGCATCCGCTCGGGCGACAAGCTGCGCCGATTCCAGACCGTCCCAACCTCAACCCCCGGCGGGGAACCAATCTGACCCTACTTTACCCGACGGGCGTCGTCGTCGTCCTCGGGTTGAAAAGCCGTACCGGGCGCGGGGTCTCCTCGCGGTGGTACGCCGCGCGCTCGCAACGCAAAGCGACAGTTGACGGCATGGACGAATGACGGGATCGTAGCGACGGCAGAGACCGAGGCGGAAGTCGGGCCGACCCGCTTCCGCCGCCAGCGCGATTGGGAGCCGTAGAGTAAGGCAGCAGCGGAAGGTGCGCGAGTTACCGTTGTGGGAGGCTGGTCACATGGAACGGGATAACTTCATCAATCGGAAAACGTTCATCGTAGGCATCGTTAGCGCCGGATTCTTTGTCGCAACTGCGACACTGTTGCCGGGCCTTGCGGCCGCTCAGTTGGACAAAGTGCGGGCCTCGATGGCGGCGCTCAAGGCGAAGACAGACAAGTTGGGCGCCCCGAGGATCGAAGGCTCCGAGGCCGTTGCCGGCAAGGATGTTCCCGCCTTGTATTTCGGGACAACGAAGATGAACAACAACTTCGATTTGGTCGATGAGGTTGTGAAAGAAAACGGTGGAACAGCGACACTTTTCGTGAAGGCTGGCGACGAGTACGTGCGCGTTGCGACTAACGTGAAGAAGGCCGATGGTTCGCGCGCAATCGGTACGATTCTTGACCCGAACGGCCCGGCCATCGCGATGATCAGGAAGGGCGATGCGTATTACGGAGACGCGACGATCTTGGACAAGCCATACGTCACAGGTTACGATCCGATCCGGGACGCATCGGGTGGTGTGATCGGCATTTACTATGTCGGCTATCTGAAAGGGTGAAGCGCGCTCCGACCGGACGCTGGTCGGCTCCCGATAGAAGATCAGAATCTTAAGCGTGGGCCGCCCGGCGCGCCGCTGGAAGCCCGCCTATAGCGGAGTCGTGGGCCGCTCCTGTTGCTGTGAATTAGCCAATTCAGCCGAGCGCGGTGCGCGCCGCTAATGACGGCTTAGGGGCAGGAAGAGCCGGTCCGAATTCGAAGCTGAGTGACCAAGAAGGGTGGATACCTGCCCTTGGCACCCGGGGTTTCCACCGTCCGCTATCCGATCTCTCAACGGACCTTCCAGTACGTTGCCACGGTTCAGGAAGTGACGGACGAGACGTGCCAACAGCCGAAATGCACGACCGGGATCAGGACGCTGAGACCGTGCTCGCGGCCTTGCGGATGACATCGAGGAC
>Ga0306926_10003586_pt1 | contig 16108 bp, 16 predicted proteins | sample flu12Cox44000178_FD_203759 | JGI IMG/M metagenome (GOLD analysis project Ga0306926, IMG submission 203759) | Lab enrichment of tropical soil microbial communities from Luquillo Experimental Forest, Puerto Rico - flux8day.12C.oxic.44.000.178 (v2)... | ecosystem: Environmental > Terrestrial >... | reverse complement strand
GTGGGTGTGGGGGCCCACTTCAGCCTCTGGAAGCCCCCACCTCACCCCAACCCTCTCCGCCCCCAAGGGCGGAGAGGGAGAATTGAATGATGCGCATCTCGACGGTCGCTGCAGTTCCACGCCTGTTGAGCGGGCGGCTGCCCTTCTATTACGGGTGGGTCATTCTCGGGTGTCTGTGCTGCGCGGGGTTTGCGCGGCAGGGGCCGGCGGTTGCGACATTGTCGATCTTTGTCGAGCCGCTGAGCCGCGAGTTCGGTTGGTCGCGCGCCGCGCTGTCCGGAGCGGTCTCACTGGGCGGCGTGCTCGCGGCATTGGCGTCGCCGCTGATCGGTCCTTGGGTCGACCGGCACGGCTCGCGCGCCACGCTGTCGCTCGCCGTGCTTGTGACCGGCGCAGCAATGCTGCTGCTGTCGCTGACCCCTTCGCTGCTGGTCTTCTATCTGCTTTTCTGTATTGCGCGGATGAATTGGGCGGGCCCATTCGACCTCGGCATTTATTCCGCAGTCAACAATTGGTTTGTCGCGCGCCGGCCATTGGCGAACTCGATCGCGACCGTCGCGCAGATGGCCGGCATTGTCACGATGCCGCTGATTGCGCAGCTGGCGATGCGGCAAGCCGGTTGGCGGTTCGGCTGGGTGGCAATCGGGTCGCTGACATTGGTGGTTGGTCTTCTGCCCGTCTGGCTGTTCATGGTGCGCCGTCCGGAGGATCTGGGGCTGCTTCCCGATCGACGGACCCGGGCCGGCGCCGAGCTGGGGTCGAACCGCGAAGAGCCGAATTTCTCGCGCCGGGCGGCGCTCGGCACTGCCGGCTTCTGGCTGCTGCTGTTGTACACCGTCCTGATCTACCCGGTGCAGGCCGGGGTCAGCCTGCACCAGGCGGCGCATCTGATCGAGCGCGGCATCGCGCCGACCATCGCGGCGACGATCGTCAGCACATTTTCGCTCGCTTCCGGCATCGCCGCCATTGCCTGCGGTTTTCTGCCGCGCGCGCTGCCAATCCGTTACCCGTTGGCGCTGGTCGGCCTGTTCATGACGGTCAGCACGCTGTGGATGATTGGAATATCCACGGCAAGAGACGGATTTGGCGCCGGCGCATTGTTCGGCTTTGGCATCGGCGGTCTGCTGACATTGCTGCCGCTTGCCTGGGCCGATTATTTCGGCCGCGCCAATTTTGCTGCGATCCGCAGCATTGCTCTGTCCGCGCAGGTGCTGGCGCAGGCGGCGGGGCCGCTGCTGTCGGGTGCGTTGCATGACTGGACCGGCGATTACGTGCGCTCGCTGCAATGCTTTGCCGCGCTGTCGGCGCTCGGCGTGTTTGCCGCCCTGCTGGCGCGCCGGCCGTCGCCGCTTGCAACCGGTGCGAGATCCACTATGTTGTGAAGCCCCGCCACCGGAGGCGACGCATGGAGCGCGAGCACCAGATCGACATTCGGAACACCGCGCATTTCCGGCATGTCTATGACAGCGAACAGCCGGACATGCGTCGACTTTACGAGCAGGCAAAGATCGACCAGTGGAACGCCGCGACCGACATCGACTGGGACCAGCCGCTCGAGGGTGACGGCGGCCTCATCGCCGACGACCTCGTCGACATTCATGGCACGAAATTCTGGGACCGCTTGTCGCCGGCGCAGCAGATCGAGCTCAACCACCGCGTCGCGCGCTGGCGGCTGTCGACCCTGATGGCCGGCGAGCACGGCGCGATGCTGGTGTGCAGTCAGCTCGTCGAAAACGTCGTGGGACAAGACGAAAAATTGTTCCAGGCGACGCAAGTCGTTGATGAGGCACGGCACAACGAGGTGCTGCAGCGCTATGTGGCGTTGCGCCTCGACGGCGAGACCTATCCGCTCGCCGGCAATGTGCGGGAGATCTTTGATACGCTGCTCGGCACCTCGGCGTGGTATTTGAAGACGATCGGGCTGCAGCTCGTTGCCGAGACCTTCGCGGTGTCGCTGTTCCGGATGCTCGCCGAGTCCTCGAAGGACGCGATCCTGCGCCAGGTGTGCCGGCGGATCTTGCAGGATGAAGCGCGCCACATGGGCTTCGGCATGCTGTCTCTACCGGCGGTGGTCGACGGAGCAACGGCGGCCGAGCGGCGTGAGATGGAGGATTTCGCGGTGTGGGCGCTGAACCGCACCTTGCGGGGGATTTTCCCGCTCAACGCCTATGAAGAGATGGGTTTCGACCAGGCGGACATCGAGGAGATCAAGCGCTTCCGCCGCGAACGCGCCGCCGGCGGCGACGAGACCGCGTTCCGCAAATATTTCCGCCGCGACCTGCATGCCGGGCTGGTCCGCAACCTGCGCAAAGTCGGGGTTCTCAGCTCCCGCATCGAGCCGGACGTCGCCGCGCTCGGCATCTCGCTAGCCGCCGCGTAGTTCCGGGGCACATCCACCCTCTTCCCCGAGAGCTGAGGTATTCGTCGGATTTCCGCCCCAGACGGGATGGCTTGCAGCAACAGATGAGTCGCTGGCTTCAAACCCTCCCCCTCGATGGGGGAGGGCTGGGAGGGGGTGAACACGGCCACGAAAGCAAGCGGGAGCATGAAAACCGACTGCCGCTGATCGCGCCATCGCCAATTGGGCCGATCTCAGCAGCATCACCCCCACCCTGACCCGCCCCCATCAAGGAGGCGGGAACGGCGCTAACAATCGGTAGATACCCTAAACCCTCGACTGCGGAGAGGGCTATCGTCGCGCGTGCTTTTGCAGGTCCCCGCTAATACTGGCCGCGGGGCTCGAGGCCGAAGGCGTGCTGGCCGTACATCGTGCCGACCGCGTCCCAATTGAGGCTGACATGGCGGGCGACGGCATTGACGTCGCGCCAGACGCGCTGCACCGGATTGCCGAGAAAGAGACCATAGCCCCCTGTCGATGCATTGAGCGCCTCGACCGCCTCGAGCGCGAGCTTGGTCGCGTAGGCCTGGTTGCGGCGGCACCGGATGCGATCGGCGACGGTGACTTCCTCGCCGGCGTGCAGCTTTTGCATTGCGTTCTTGAGATCGCTGAGCAGGATCATCTCCGCCGTCTCCACCGCGGCCGAGGCCTCGGCAAAGCGCAGCTGGACGGTCGCGAACTCCGCCATCGCGAGCCCGCCGCCGGCTAGCGCGCCGCGCGTCTTGCGGCCGGCCGTCATCTCCAAATATGCGTCCAGCGCCCCCCGGGCCGCGCCGACGGCCGTCGAGGCGAGCATCGTCGCGCCCGACACCAGGAGCGGCAGCCGGTAGAGCGGGTTCTTGTGATGTTGCGCGCCGGGGGTGCGGCCCGAGCGCGTCTCCGCAAATCGCAGCACGCGGTGCTTCGGCACGAAGGCTTCGCGCACGACGATGTCCTTGCTGCCGGTGCCGGAAAGGCCGCAGACGAACCAATTATCGACGATCTCGACATCCTCGATCGGCAGCAGCAAAAACACGCCCTCATGCGGCGGTGGGGCATCCGGCGAGGCAATCAGCGCACCGAGCCTGATCCAGCTCGAGTGGTCGCAGCCGCTCGCGAACGACCATTTGCCGCTGAGCATGTAACCGTCTTCGGTCGGGACCGCAGTGCCGGTCGGGGCAAAGCAGGCGCAGGTGAACGGGTCTTCGCCGCCTCCCCATAATTCGCGCTGCGCCTCGATCGGAAAATGGCCAAACGATATGCCGTTTGAGAGCGCGCCGTTCATCGTCCAGCCGGTCGACGCACAGGCCGCCGAGATCACCAGCGCGATTTTGAGCGCGACCACGGCATCGTATTCGAAGCCGCCAAACTCCTTCGGCCGGCATGTCCGCAGCAATTCGGCGTCGCGGATCCGGGCGATGATATGCGGCGAGATCGTGCGGTGGCGCTCGGTCTGCTCGGCCAATTCCCGTATTTCGGGGACCATGCCGCGAGCCCGCCCGATCAGCTCTTCCGGCGTCGGCGGCGCTTTGCAGCAAAGGGCGGCGCTCATCATTGGCCTCTCCGGTCGAACCTCTGTGTGCGCGTCAGAATGGGTTTAGCTCGGAACGCCGGTTGACAGCCATCGAAAGATGACCCGAAGCTCGCCCGATGTCCTCACTAAGCTACGTTCACGGCGCGAGCGAGGTGCCGTTCATCGGCGAGACGATCGGCGTGCATTTCGACCGGATGGCCGAACGGTTCGGCGAGCGTGACGCATTGATCGTGCGCCATCAGCGCGTCCGCTGGACCTATCGGGAGCTGAAGGAACGGGTCGACGCCTTTGCGGCCGGGCTTGTCGAGCTCGGGATCGAGCGCGGCGACCGCATGGGCATCTGGTCGCCGAACAACGCCGAGTGGGTAGTGGCCCAATTCGCCACCGCAAAGGCGGGGCTCATCCTCGTCAACATCAACCCGGCTTATCGCGTCACTGAGCTCGAATATGCACTCGCTAAAGCCGGCTGTGTCGCACTCATCACCGCGACGCAGTTCAAGAGCAGCGACTATCTGGGAATGCTGCGCGAAGCAGCGCCGCGACTGCTGCAACTGCGGCACGTCATCGTTATCGGCGAGGAGCGCCCGCCCGGCATGATGCGGTTTGACGAAATTCCGGGCCTGGCGGGCGCCCCGGCGCGGGCGCGGCTTGCCACGCTCGCCGGCGAACTGCAATTCGACGATCCGGTCAATATCCAGTTTACCAGCGGCACCACCGGCTTTCCGAAAGGCGCCACGCTCAGCCACCATAACATCCTCAACAACGGCTTCTTCATCGGCGAGGCGATGAGGCTTACCGAGGCCGATCGCGTGTGCATTCCTGTCCCGCTCTATCACTGCTTCGGCATGGTTATCGGCAATCTCGGCTGCCTGACGCACGGGGCGGCGATGGTCTATCCGGGCGAGGGTTTCGATCCACTGGCCACCCTGGAGACGATTGAGGCCGAGAGCTGCACCGCGGTGCACGGCGTGCCGACGATGTTCATCGCCGCGATGGACCACCCGGAGTTCGGCAAATTCGATTTATCTTCGCTGCGCACCGGCATCATGGCGGGGAGCCCCTGCCCGATCGAAGTCATGCGCCGCGCGGTCGAGCGCATGCATCTCGACGAGATCATCATTGGCTACGGCATGACCGAAACCAGCCCGGCGAGCTTCGTGTCCTCGACCGACGACCCGCTCGAGCGGCGGGTCTCGACGGTCGGGCAGGCGATGCCGCATGTCGAGGCCAAAGTTGTCGATGCCGAGGGCCGCATCGTGCCGCGCGGAACGGCGGGCGAGCTGCTGACGCGCGGTTATCTCGTCATGCTCGGCTATTGGAACGACCCGGAGAAGACAGGCGAGGCGATCGACGCGGCGCGCTGGATGCACACCGGCGACCTCGCGACAATCGATGCCGGGGGCTATTGCAACATTGTCGGGCGGATCAAGGACGTGGTGATCCGCGGCGGCGAGAACATCTATCCGCGCGAGATCGAGGAATTCCTCTACCGCCATCCGAAAATCCAGGACGTGCAGGTGATCGGCATCCCCGATCCGCGCTATGGTGAGGAGCTATGCGCGTGGGTCCGCCTGCGCGACGGCGAGCGCGCGACCGCCGAGGAGATCCGCACCTTCTGCGAAGGCCGGATCGCGCATTACAAGGTGCCGCGCTACGTCAAATTCGTCGATGATTTCCCGCTGACGGTGACCGGCAAGATCCAGAAATTCGTGATGCGCGAGCAGATGATTGATGAGCTGGGGCTCAGCCTCGAGGAGACCGCCTGATGACCCGGATCGCGTCGGTTGCCACCCACATGATCTCGGTCCCCCGGCCGCAGCCGGTATGGACCGCGCATGAGGAGCTCCGGGCGTGGAGCGTCATCCTGACGGAGGTCCGTACCGATGACGGTCTCGTCGGCTACGGCGAGATCCATGGCGCGCCGATGCCACGCATCTGCGAATGGGTGACTCGCTTCGGCGAAATCGTCCGCGGCATGGATGCGCTTGCCCACGAGACGGTGTGGGACAAGCTGTTTGCGTTGACCTCGCCGCGTCCCGGCGGGATCGAGGAGAGCGACGGGCTGCCGCCGCCGGCGCCGCGCAGCCAGCGTGCCCAGGTAATGGCGGCGATCGCGGGCATCGACATTGCGTTGTGGGATATCAAGGGGAAAGCCGCCGGCCTGCCGATTTATCGGCTATTGGGCGGCGAGAACCGGCCGATCTTTACTTATGCGACGGGCGGCTATTATCGGCCCGCGGCGAGCGATGCGGAATATGGCGGAGAGCTGGCTCGCTTCCTCGATCTCGGCTATCGCGCCGTCAAGCTCAAGACCGGAGCGGGAACCGTCGCAGAGGAGGCCGAACGCATCGCCGCGGTGCGGAAGGCCATTGGTGATGCGCCGCTCCTGATGCTCGACATGAACGCGGCTTACGATCTGCCCGATTGCATCGAATTCGCCCACGCCGTCGAGCCGCACCGCATATTTTGGCTCGAAGAGCCGCTGCATTGGTATCTCCAGCCGGCCGATTTCGCGCGGCTCGCCGAGACGACGCCGATCCCGCTGGCACACGGCGAGCGCGAGCTGACCCGGTTTACCGTGCGCGACTTCATTGTCGCGGGCGGCATCCGCTACGTCCAGTTCGACGCGACGCGCGCGGCCGGCTTCACCGAGGCGTTGCGCATCGCCCAACTCGCGGAACAGCACGGCGTGATGGTCGCGCCGCATACCGCGCCCGAATTGCACGCGCATCTCGTGCTCGCTCTGCCGCGCTGCGCGTTTGGCGTCGAATCGCATGGTGGGCCCGAGACCGACCCGCTGGCCTACAGGCTCTTCCGTGAACACCCGGAACTGCACGACGGCCATCTCATTATCGGCGCCAAGCCCGGCTTTGGCCTCGAGGTCGATTGGGGTTTTGTCGACAAGTACCGTCTGAAATAAGTAGATGGCAGCGATACAACTCGCCGTCACCGAATACGGTTGGGGGCCGCCGCTCGCGATTTTGCACGGACTGTTCGGGTCGGGCCGCAACTGGCGGTCGATTGCGCAACAGCTTGCTGCGCGCCACCGGGTGCTGGCCTTCGATTTGCGCAACCACGGAGCCTCGCCGTGGGCGGAGGGAATGTCGTACCGTGAGATGGTCGAGGATCTCCGCACTTCGCTCTCAGCACACGGCAACGCGCACACCACTTTGCTGGGCCACAGCATGGGCGGCAAGGTCGCAATGCTGACGGCGTTGCTACATCCGGCCGAGATCGATCGCCTCGTCGTCGTCGACATCGCGCCGGCACCCAATCCACCTACCTTGCTCGCCTATGTGCGGGCGATGCGGACGGCCGATCTGCACGGCGTTAAGCGGCGCGGCGATGTCGATGCGCGGCTTGCCGAAACAGTTCACGACCCCGCCGAGCGCGCCTTCTTGTTGCAGAACCTAATCATTGACGAAGATACCGCCCGCTGGCGGCTCAACCTCGGTGCAATCGAAGTAGAATTTCCCGAGATCGTCGGGTTTCCGCCTCTCCCGGCTGGCACCGCCTATCGCGGGCCCACGCTGTTCGTCGCCGGCGCGCATTCCGACCATATTCGACCCGAGCACGAACCTGTGATCCGGCGCCTGTTCCCGCAGGCCGAGATCACGCGCATTGAAGGGGCCGGCCACTGGGTCCATGCCGAACAACCCCAGGAATTCCTGCGGACCGTCGAGGCTTTCCTCTCCAGCGGGGACTGATGGCCTGTCGGGCTTGCAGCCGCCTATGTCAGACCTATATCCCTCCGAATATTAACAATTTGGTTAGGAGTGGCGCTCCGTGACGGAGTGGCATACCGCCGACGAGCAAAACAATCGTGACAAGCTCGACCGAGCTCGCCAAGCAGCCGAAGCTCTGTTCAAGCCGATGCATGAGAGCAAGGACGGGGAGTTCCCGCGGTCGACCGAGAGCAACGCAGGGTCGACCGAGCAGCAATCCAAACGACAACCGCGTATTTTCACGATCCCGCCACAGCGGCCGGCAACTGCTGAGGCCGAGACGCCGCCCAAACCGAAGCCCTCCCCACGAGAGCCGGCAACGCGTCGGCGCGGTGCCGTGCCCCCGATGCAAATCGGCCGGGTACGCGCTCTGGCGACTTACGGAATGACCACAGCGCAGGTCGCCGAGCTTTATGGTGTGACGGTCGATGAGATCGAGCGGGTTCTCGACGGCTCGGCAGTCAACCGCAAACCCCGGTAATGCCGTATTGCCGCTGCGGTAACGAATACTCCGACGCCCGCGCGCAGCTGGGTTTCGACTGCTGTCTCGAATGCGGCGAAGAGGAAGCCGCCGCAGAGATTGCACGCCGCGCCCAGATGATCGCGCCGATCAGCCACAAATCCGGCTACACTTATTTGGGTCCGGATAGCGCGACGCAACGTCGGCGCCTGCTCGAAGGCTCGGCAAAGACGCCGCCGATGCAGACCGGCCCTCAGCCGAGCGGCCGCGCCGCCTGACCCACCAGAAAAATGCGCAGGCGCTACGAATTTGCCGGCTGGGAGTTCAAGCCCGACAAGCAAGGCGTCCGGCAGAAGCGCGCGATACTTCGGGAAATCTCCTGCGACTGAGCAGGCCCCGGCGATCGGGATTGCCGGCGGCAGCCGGATGAGCCATCCTGCCGCAAAGCCGATAGTGCCGCATCAAGGAGGGACGCTATGTCCGGAGTACGTGCGTCGTCAGCGCGGATCGAGCAACTGGCACCGGAGCTTGAAAGGATCATCTCTCCATCCGAGCCCATCCAGCATCTCGCCGACGGGTTCGGCGGTACTCAGGGTCCGGCGGAGGGGCCGCTGTGGTGGAAGGAGGGCCGCCATCTACTGTTCAGCGACATCCACAATAACCGGCGCATGAAATACGATCCCGGCGGGGGTGTGTCGGTCGTGCTGGAGCCGACGAACCGCGCTAATGGCCTGACGCGCGACCTGCAGGGCAGGCTCATTGCATGCGAGCACGACAGCCGGCGTGTCACGCGGCAGGAGCTCGACGGCAGCATCACCGTCGTCGCCAACAGCTTCCACGGACAGCGGCTCAACCGGCCCAATGACGTCGTCGTCAAATCCGACGGCTGCATTTATTTCACCGACCCGTGGACCAGCCCGGCCGCACCCGAGCAGTGGGACCTGACCTTTTCTGGCGTCTACAGGGTCACGCCCGACCTCGGCACGATGACCCTGTTGATCGACGACTGCGTCCTGCCCAACGGCCTTGCCTTCGCGCCGGATGAAAATGTGCTCTACGTCAACGACACGCGCCGCGGCCACATTCGCGCTTTCGAACTGCTGCCCAACGGCACGCTCGCCAAGCACACCGACCGGGTCTTTGCCGATCTGCGCGGCGACGAGCCCGGCGTTCCCGACGGCATGAAGGTCGATGTCGAGGGCAATGTCTATTGCGGCGGCGCGGGCGGCATCTGGATCATGGACCGCAACGGCAAGAAGCTCGGCCGCGTCGTGCACGGCGCCCCGGCCACAACCAATATCGCCTTCGGCGGCGACGACTGGAAGACCCTCTATTTTACGAGCCGCAACCACCTGGGCTCGGTCAACGTGAAAATTCCGGGCGTCCCGGTGCCGCCGCAGAGGCGATAGCATGGCGGCCCACGGTTTCGCGCTTTTCGACACGGCGATCGGGCGATGCGGCGTCGCTTGGGGTGATCGCGGCATCGCCGGCCTGCAGCTTCCGGAGGCAGACGAGCAGCAGACGCGGGCACGGATGCTGCAGCGATATCCGACAGCGGGCGAGAGCATACCCCCATCCGAGGTGCGGCAAGCGCTCGATCGCATCGCCGCGCTCCTCAACGGCGAACCGAGTGATCTTTCGGTCGTCCCGCTCGACATGGACGGCGTGCCGCCGTTTCACCGGCGCGTCTACGAGGTCGCACGGCGAATCCCGCCGGGTGCGACTTTATCCTACGGCGAGATTGCCGCCCGTCTCGGGGCGCCGCGCGCGGCGCGCGCGGTGGGCCAGGCGCTCGGGCAAAACCCGTTCCCGATCGTCGTCCCGTGCCATCGCGTCCTCGCCGCCGGCGGCAAGCTCGGCGGTTTCTCAGCGCATGGCGGCGTCGGGACAAAACTGCGCATGCTCGCGATTGAAGGCGCCCAGGTCAATGGAACGCCCGCTTCTGCCGGAGGACAGTAGGCTGGACTTCGATCCGAACGTCGCGACGGAGCACTTGAGCGCCGCCGATGCCGTGCTCGCGCGCGCCATCGGCGAGATCGGGCCGTTTCGGATCGAGCCGCGGAGATCGAGCGTCTTTGTCGCGCTCGCCAGAGCGATCGTCTATCAACAGCTTGCGGGTCGAGCGGCGGCGGCGATCTACGCCCGCGTTTGCGCGCTGTTTCCGGAGGGCGAGCCGACACCCAAGCGGATCCTCAATGCCTCTGACGAAGAGCTGCGCGGCGCCGGCTTGTCGCGCTCGAAGATGCTCTCGCTGCGCGATCTCGCGCGAAGGACCGCCGGCGGCGAGATCCCGACACCGTCCCAGATCCATCACATGGACAATGAGGCGATTATCGAGCGCCTGACGCAGATTCGCGGCATCGGCCGGTGGACCGCCGAGATGCTGCTGATCTTTCACCTCGGGCGCCCAGACGTGCTGCCGGTCGACGATTACGGCGTTCGCAAAGGCTTTGCGATCGCCTACGATCGTGATCTGCCCTCACCGAAGGAGCTCGCTGCCTTTGGCGAGCGCTGGAAGCCTTATCGAACGGTCGCGAGCTGGTATCTGTGGCGCGTCGTCGAGCGAGCGACGGCCCGCAACGTCATGCCCTTGGCCACGGAGAAATCTTGAAACTCGAAGCCCGGACGTCCTGAAAGATGTTTTCTGCTCGCCGGATCCCCAAAAGGATCGAAGACCGGCTCATCGTCGCGCTCGACGTGTCGAGCATCGCCGAGGCGCGTACGCTGGTCGCCAAACTGGACGGCCTCGTTTCGTTTTTTAAGATCGGCTATTGGCTGCAATTCGGCGCCGGTATCGACGGCCTGTTCGACTATTTGATCAAAGAGAACAAAAAGATATTTCTCGATACCAAAATGTTCGATATCGGTGAGACGGTAAAACAAGGGATCGTCCGAATTGCCGAGCGCGGCATCAGCTTTGTCACCATCCATAGCGATAGCGATGTGATGCGCGCCGCGGCGGAGGGCAAAAGCGGCTCGGATTTGAAGATCCTCATCGTTCCGGTGCTCACCAGCCGGGACACGAACTCGTTGCGCGAACTCGGATACGATAGCAGCGTCACCGAGCTGATCGTCGAGCGCGCGCGCATGGCCATTGCCTCCGGCTGCGACGGTATGATCGCCGCGCCGCGCGATAATCCGAGCGAAATCCGCCGCGCCGCTGGGTCCGAGGGACTGCTGGTCGTGACGCCGGGGGTGCGCCTGCCGGGGTCCTCGATCGACGACCACAAGCGCGCCGGCACCCCCGCCGAAGCGATCGCCGCAGGCGCCGATTACTTGGTCGTCGGCCGTCCAATTATCAGAAGCGATGATCCCGCCCGCGCCGCGGCTGCGATCATCGAGGATATGCGCAGAGCGGCATAGCCCGACCTATCTCGCGTTGTTGGCGTTGGCGCGATTGTGCTAAACCGGCCTCTGAGCGAGGCAGGATCCGCCGATAAGCGAACAGGGAATACGCGATGAGATCGAGGATGTGGACGCATTTGGTCGCCGCGGCTGGTATCGCGGCCGTTTGGGCGAGCGCGGCGCAGGCCGGGCCGACGTTGGACAAGGTCAAGCAGGCGGGCCAGATCAGCTGCGGCGTCCCGACCGGTATCGCCGGCTTCGCCGCGCCGGACAGCCAGGGCCGCTGGGCTGGTTTCGATATCGATATCTGCAAGGCCTTGTCAGCGGCAATCTTCGGTGTGGCCGACAAGGTCAAGTATGTTCCGTTGACCGCAGTGCAGCGTTTTACGGCGTTGCAATCGGGCGAAGTCGATGTCTTGTCGAACAACACGACCGATACGTTGCAGCGCGACACCGCTCTCGGCCTGAATTTCGCGCCGGTCGTGTTCTATGACGGCCAGGGGTTCATGGTGGCGAAGAAGCTCGGAGTCAAAGGCGCCAAGGAGCTGAATGGCGCCACGATCTGCGTCCAGCCCGGCACGACCACAGAGCTTAACCTCGCCGACTATTTCCGCGCCAACAAGATGGAGTACAAGCCGGTCGTCATCGAGAAGATCGACGAGCTTTACGCCGCTTTCTTCTCCGGCCGTTGCGATGTGATGACGGGTGACGCCTCGGGGCTGGCGGCGCAGCGTCTAGGGCGCGCGAGCAACCCCGACGACTACGTCGTGCTGCCCGACCGCATATCAAAGGAGCCGCTGGCTCCGGTCGTGCGCCACGGTGATGACGAATGGAACGACATTGTCCGTTGGGTCGTCTACGCGCTGATCGAGGCAGAAGAAAAGGGCGTCACGCAGAAGAATGTGGACGACATGCTGAAGAGCGAGGACCCTGGCATCAAGCGCATGTTGGGTGTCACGCCCGGCATGGGCAAGGCGCTCGGGCTCGACGAGAAATGGGCTTATAACGAGATCAAGCTGATCGGCAATTTCGGCGAGATCTTCGACCGTACCCTCGGCAAGGATACCGAGCTCAAATTCGAGCGTGGCCTCAACGATCTGTGGACGCGCGGCGGGCTGATGTATGCGATGCCAATCCGCTGAGCTGGGAGGGCAACAACCCGGGGTAGCGGGCAACGGGTAATGGCAACCGAGGCGGCGACCGGCATAGTGCAGACGCGTCGCCCGCCGCCTTGGCACAACCCCCGAATTCGCGGTGTGGTCTGGCAAATTCTCTTCCTCGGCATCGTCGTCGCCCTCTTCGCCTTTCTCGTTCACAACACGCTCGTCAACCTGCGACGCCAGAACATTGCGAGCGGCTTTGGGTTTCTCGACCGCGAAGCCGCCTTTGGTATTGGCGAGTCGCTGATCGCCTATTCGCCGGCCGACACCTACGCACGAGCCTTTCTCGTTGGGCTGCTGAACACTCTTTATGTCTCGGCCCTCGGCATCGTGCTGGCGACGGTGCTCGGCACTGTGATGGGGATCGCGCGACTCTCAAGCAACTGGCTGATCCGCAAGCTCGCGCAAATCTACGTCGAAACCTTTCGTAATATCCCACTGCTGCTGCAGCTCTTCTTCTGGTGGGCGATGCTGCGGATAAGCGCCCCAGCGCCGCGCCAGGCCTGGGAGCCGCTGCCGGGCGTCCTCGTCAGCAACCGGGGCTTCGTCTATCCGGTTCCGATCGCCGATCCGGCGCATCGTTGGATGCTGCTGACGCTCGCGCTCGGCATTATAGGTGCAATCGCGGTGAGCCGCTGGGCAAAGCGGCGGCAGGCCCTTACCGGCGCGCAATTTCCGAGCGGGTGGGTTGGCGCAGCACTTATTGTCGGGATGCCGCTATTGGTGTTTCTTGCCGCGGGCATGCCGCTCAAACTCGACTGGCCCGAACTTAAAGGGTTTAACTTTGTCGGCGGCAGCGCGGTTTCACCCGAGTTCGCCGCGCTGCTGATCGGGCTGACCGTATATACCGGCAGCTTCGTAGCCGAGATCGTGCGCGCCGGCATTCTCGCAATCAGCTGGGGACAGAGCGAGGCGGCGTCGGCGCTCGGTCTCAGGCCAGGTCAATGCATGCGGCTGATCGTTCTGCCCCAGGCACTGCGGGTCATCGTCCCGCCGATGACGAGCGAATATCTGAGCCTGACCAAGAACAGCTCGCTCGCCGTCGCGATCGGCTATCCTGACCTCGTCTCGATCGCCAATACGACAATGAATCAGACCGGCCAGGCGGTAGAGGGCATCGCGATGATCATGGCCGTTTACCTCGCGATCAGCCTACTGATTTCGCTCTTCATGAACCTCTACAACCGCGCGGTCGCGCTGGTCGAGCGGTAATGTCTGTGGCGATGTTGCCCCTCACCCTCCCGCTCCGCGGGTCCCTCCCTCTCCCCGCTTGCGGGGAGAGGGCTGGGGTGAGGCGCCGTCGCACTAGCGAAACGCTGAGGCGATGACCGACGTCGACGTTACGCAAGAACTTCCGCTTCCGGTCGAACGGCCGCGGCCGGTCACTGCAGGTCCACTCGCCTGGCTGCGCGCAAACCTGTTCAACAGCATTCCCAATACAATCCTGACCCTGGCGGCGCTCTATCTCCTGGCGGCGATCATTCCGCCCGTGATCCGTTGGGCGGTAGTCGATGCGGTCTGGCACGGCGAGACCGGCCGCGCTTGCCGCACCGGCGGCGCCTGCTGGGCTTTCATCGCGGAGAAGGGCCGCTTCATCCTGTTCGGGCGCTACCCTTATGCAGAGCATTGGCGGCCCCTCTTCACCATCGTGATCTTTGTCGCGATGATCCTGGCCAGCTGCGATCGGCGGCTATGGGGCCGCCGTCTGGCGATCCTCTGGCTCGTTGGGCTGATCACCGTCGGGGTGCTGATGTGGGGCGGCATTCTCGGCATGACCTATGTCGAGACTTCATTGTGGAACGGGCTGCCGCTGACCCTGATCCTCGCTACGCTCGGGACGGTATTCGCTTTCCCGCTGGCTATCCTGTTGGCGCTCGGGCGGCGATCGCGGCTCCCGGCAGTGCGGGGTATCTGCGTCGGCTATATCGAGCTCGTCCGCGGTGTGCCGCTGATCACCGTGCTATTCATGGCCTCGGTGATGCTGCCGCTCTTCCTGCCGACCGGCATGACCATAGACAAGCTGCTGCGCGCGCAGCTCGCCATCATCTTGTTTGCTGCCGCCTATCTCGCCGAAATTGTCCGCGGTGGTCTGCAGGCGATCCCTCGCGGACAATACGAGGCGGCTGATTCGCTCGGCCTCGGGTACTGGCGGCGTACCCGCCTGATTGTCCTGCCGCAGGCATTGGCGATGGTCATTCCGCCCCTGGTCAACAGTTTCATCGGGGGCTTCAAGAATACGTCGCTCGTCATTATCATCGGCCTCTTTGACTTGCTCGGCACGGCCAATGCAGCGTTGACCGATGCGAATTGGCAGGGCTTTTACATCGAGGCTTATGTCTTTACCGCTGCGATTTATTGGACGTTCTGCTTTTTCATGTCGCGCTACAGCCAAATGCTCGAGCGCGAATTTAGCAAGGGGCGACAGCCATGACGGATGCGCCGATCATCGAGCTGCGCGGCGTCGACAAATGGTTCGGCCAATTTCACGTCCTCAGAAATATCAATCTCGACGTGCGGAAGGGCGAACGCGTCGTCGTATGCGGTCCTTCGGGGTCCGGCAAATCGACGATGATCCGCTGCATCAACCGGCTCGAAGAGCATCAGCGCGGCCAGATCATTGTCGCTGGCATCGAGCTGACTTCGGATCTGAAGAACGTCGAGGCGATCCGGCGCGAAGTCGGCATGGTGTTCCAACAATTCAATCTCTTCCCACACCTGACCGTGCTCGAAAATCTGACGCTCGCGCCGATCTGGGTGCGCAGGCTGCCGAGGAAAGAGGCCGAGGAGACGGCGCGGCTCTATCTCGAACGGGTGCGCATCCCGGAACAGGCAGACAAGTATCCGGGCCAGCTTTCGGGCGGCCAGCAGCAGCGCGTCGCAATCGCCCGCTCACTGTGCATGAAGCCGGAGATCATGTTGTTCGACGAGCCGACCTCGGCGCTCGACCCGGAAATGATCAAGGAAGTGCTCGACGTGATGATCGAGCTTGCCGAGGAAGGCATGACGATGCTGTGCGTGACTCATGAGATGGGCTTTGCGCGCACGGTGGCAGACATGATGGTGTTCATGGACCGCGGCGAGATTGTCGAGCGGGGGCCGCCAAAGGAATTCTTCGCCACCCCCAAGAACGAGCGCAGCAAGCTCTTCCTGAGCCAGATCCTCGCTCACTGACGATCCGCTGACGCTCAATTAATAATATTTTACGCGTTTCCGGCGGATTTTGGGAAAACCATGCCGAAAGAGACGCACACGTCCATGCTTTATGTCGAATTGGCGGAACTTTTCGACCGAGCGCAACGAGCAATCGATGAGGCGCACAGTCTGGCCGCTGATCGCAATTTCATCAGTTGGTGGTGCGGGATGCGGTCGCAATCGAGAAAACCGCCGTCTTCTATGCTCGACGACTAGGGCGTGTCGTCAATTACTGCAACTCTACACGTAACGCGAGTCCCGATTTTGAGGATGGCTAGTAAAAAGAGTCTACCTCGGCAATAGTTTATCGGAATC
>Ga0306926_10003585_pt1 | contig 16110 bp, 14 predicted proteins | sample flu12Cox44000178_FD_203759 | JGI IMG/M metagenome (GOLD analysis project Ga0306926, IMG submission 203759) | Lab enrichment of tropical soil microbial communities from Luquillo Experimental Forest, Puerto Rico - flux8day.12C.oxic.44.000.178 (v2)... | ecosystem: Environmental > Terrestrial >... | reverse complement strand
TGCAAGACATACTCGTGGGGTACGGATACACGCCGTTCCGCGCACTGATCTGGCTCGCGGCGCTACTCTTGCTGGGCACCGGGGTTTTCCGCTACGTCGTCCAGCCAGTTTGGATCGGCTCTTCCCCGCACCACTTCAGCCTGGGCGATTCGGTAAGTTATACCCTCGATTTGCTAATGCCAGTCAGCAGCCTTAGTGACAGGCAGATATGGCACTCGGCAAACGGCACGGGAGAGTTTCTCGCTTCGGCGCTCGTCGTGTTCGGCTGGATTCTGGGCGCGACGGTCGTCGCCGGCGCCGCCCGTGTTCTCCAGCGAAGCTGAGGGTCAAGGCCGGACTGAATAAAGATTGTGATGCCCATTCGGGCAAGTGAGCTCAATCTCTTGATCAGGCAAGTATTCGTCGGTGACAGCGATTGGCCCCGTCGGCGGAAGCTCCACTGTCTGGTTGCAGTCCGGCTCCAGACATAGTACCTGCGGCACGGTTAATCACCTCCGTTCCCCGCGCTTTCATTCCTGTCGGCATGCAGCGAGCAGCAAATTATCGGGATTACCCTGATCGCACTTCCCCATCGCTCGGGATAGTGGCCTTGCGATCCTTCTTCCTGACCTCTTCGCGCTCGTCGATAAATTCGATGAATACCTCGTTGTCCTCACATTCGCTCACGATCTCAAACGCGCTCTTGTACTGTTCGGCCGACATGAGATGCGGCTTGAGGCCGATGTCTTCTGCTTCTTTGATATCAATTGGGAAACGGTGATGTGTATAACCGTAGACGAGCCGCCTGGCGATCTTTTCCGCTTTCGCGGTATCTGTCGGGTCAACCCTGGTCAGCAGTGTTTGCGCGTACTTCTCACCGATCTTCAGACTGCGCCCCCAGCCGCCAAGATCCAGCGCCTTCACTTGGGTAATCATCGGCGTGATAACGGTCGATGCGAAGTCCGCGGCCGTGTTGACAAGGTCAATCAATGGAATCCGGCCCTGAGTGCTAAAGGCCAGCTGTTTGAGCGCCTGATTTAGCGTGCCGAAACCAAAGTCGCGCACGTAATCAACGCTCTGGTAGCAATCAAGCGCCGAGACATAGTCGGTCGGATTCCTCGGATCCCTGATCTGCGTGTCAAGCGGCCCCAGTTCGCTGAATGGTGACATGAATATGTTGTTGGCCCCGACTGCGATCAGCGTGCTGGCACTCTTGGCTTTGCGCGGCACGTAGATGTTGATGCTCTCGGTGTATTTCGAGAGGTACAAGATCGTCTTAAACGCGCTATCGAGCGGGCCGCCTGTCGAGTCCAGGATTACGTTGATCGCCTCCAGCAAGGGCGGCTCGGGGAAGCCGAACCGTTCCTCACAGCGCTGCTGGACACGCCATTCGGTCGGGTCCCCGACATCTCCGCTCCCGACGATCCGCCCGGTCAGAACCAGGCAGGGGGCTCCGGCGGTGGCCTCCACGAAACGCCTGCCTGCGGCCTGGATTCGCTTGCGCCGGGCGGCATCGACCTCACGGTAGAAGGACGCACCGTTGCTCTGCGAAATAGAGTTCACCGCCGTGGGCCCGGCCAAGGGCCCGTTGTCTGAGAGTGTCACCGTCAGCGCCTTTCCCCCACAGTCTTTGCCCGCCGCGGCCTGCCACGGGTATCCACGCTCCAAGGCACGGCCGGTAGAGTCCATCATCGCTTGGTTAAGGCTGAATGTCACCCTTGGTGATCACAGTCCTGGCGTCCGGCCGCGCATTCTCGTAATGCACAGGAGTACGGCAACGCCCGCCCGGCGTTGTGCACCGTGAAGGGCTCAGCCAGGGAGATCCTCGGGGCGCTTCGCGGCGAGCTGGCCGTGCAGCAGGCCGGTGGACTGTCCGACCTCGGTGCCGCCTAGGGCGCGCGAGTAAAAGTCGCGGGACCGCGCAACCTTGCGGACGGTGATGAACATCGTCACCAGAATGCCCTCCGCGGGCGTCTGGAGGTCGGCGAAGTCGATGTCGGGCGTCTGTTCTGCCATGGTTACTCCACTCCGGCGGCACTGGCCGATACCGGCCTATCGAGCGGCGGTCCCGATTATCCATCAACCCTTCCCTTGATGCGCCCGGCGCAGACGCCCCCTAGACCGAGCGCAGCGGGGTTTTGCCACTCGTTCCTGTCTGGGCGTCCTCGCGCGGGCCCGGCCGGAACCGCGTCCTGCCACTGGCGGCGCGCCCGTGTGGGGAAACGCCCACTGTCGCGGGTAGGGAAAGAGCAACCGAGATGCATGCTCGATCCGCCCTGACCGCTCCTGGTCCGGTGTGCCACCGGCCGGGGGGCGGGCCCGGCGGCCGGCACCGAGGAGGCATTGTCATGAGCGCACACTGGTTCGCGCCCGCCGGGTTGCACGCGGCCTCAGCCGCGCTGCCCGTCGAGGGTGAGCTGCCCTCCTTCGGCGGCGCGACCGGCTGGCTCAACACTCCGCCGCTGACACCCGCCGGGCTGCGCGGGAAAGTGGTCCTGGTCAGCTTCTGGACTTATACCTGCATCAACTGGCTGCGCCAGCTTCCCTACCTCCGCGCCTGGGCCGGGAAATACGCTGGTCACGGGCTTGTGGTGATCGGCGTGCACACGCCGGAGTTCAGCTTCGAGCACTTCGGCGACAACGTCCGCCGGGCCGCGGCGGACATGCGGATCGACTACCCGGTCGCGACCGACAACAACTACGCGGTGTGGAGCGCCTTCGGCAACCACTACTGGCCCGCCCTCTACTTCGCCGACGCGCAGGGGCGCATCCGGCATCACTACTACGGCGAAGGCGAATATCAGCAGTCGGAAATGGTCATCCAGCAGTTGCTCACCGAGGCGGGCCTCGCCGGCACCGGCCGGGAACTCGTTCAGGTCGAGGCCCGCGGCGTGGAAGCCCCGGCCGACTGGGCCAGCTTGAGATCTCCGGAAAACTACACCGGTCACGCGCGTACCGAGAACTTCGTATCTCCCGGTGGGCCCCTGCCGGGCACGCCGCATCGCTACACGGTCCCGGCGGAGCTTGGGCTCAACCACTGGGCGCTGTCCGGGGACTGGACGATGGGGGAAGAGGCCGCCACGCTGAACGCGGCCGGCGGGCAGATCGCCTGCCGGTTCCACGCCCGTGACCTCAACCTCGTCATGGGGCCTGCGGGACCGGGAGCCGCCACCCAGTTCCGGGTGCTCATCGACGGGGTGCCGCCCGGCGCCGCGCACGGGACCGACGCTGACGGCGAGGGCAACGGCACCGCCACCGAGCAGCGGCTGTGCCAGCTCATCCGCCAGCCCGGCCCCGTCGCCGGTCGCACCTTCGAGATCACCTTTTCCAGCCCCGGCGTGCAGGCCTACGCGTTCACATTCGGTTAGATCGCCAAACGGACCAGCGGCCATGGCGGCGCCGCGCGACCCAGGCCATATCCCCCAATGGGGTGACGCGCTACCGGGCCGGGTTCGGCAAGGGTGGGTGAAAGCAGAAGCTATGCAGTGGTCTCATCTGGGGTATCCGATGGCAATCAGATCGGCCATGGCCTCCCCCTTCCTGGCGTCCCGGGTGCCTGCAGCTTCCTGATGTGCCGCGGCAACGACGCGGCCATCCTCCCAACGGAGCATCTGGGCGCTCCGGCCCGCCGGGGACATGGTCGCCATGATGCGGTGAACTGGTGATCGCCCGCGATACTGGGGGACGTGATCCGGGCCGTGGTGTTCGACCTCGACGGCGTACTTGTTGACTCCGAGCGGCTGTGGGATCAAGCCCGGCGAGAAGTGGCGATCGGGCACAACGGCCACTGGCGTGCCGATGCCACTGCCGCGATGCTGGGCATGAGCTCCGTTGAGTGGTCGGAGTACATGCGAGACACCCTCGCGGTGGACCTGCCCCCGGACCAGATCGTTGATCTGGTCGTCGCCAACCTCCTGGAGCAATACCGGCGCAGGCTGCCACTGATCCCGGGCGCGCTGGAGGCGGTGCAGCGGATCGGGCGGCGCTGGCCCCTGGCGCTGGCCTCGTCGGCAGGGCGGCCGGTCATCGACACGGTGCTGGCCGTCGCCGGCCTGCAGCACGAGTTCCAGGCCACGGTGGCGTCCGAAGAAGTGCCCCGGGGCAAGCCAGCGCCCGATGTGTACCTCGAGGCTGCCCGCCGGCTCGGCCAGCCACCCCGGGCCTGCGCCGCAGTCGAGGACTCCGCCAACGGAATCCGGTCGGCACTTGCCGCGGGGCTGCGCATCGTGGCCGTTCCCAACCGGGACTACCCGCCGCCTGCCAGCGTCCTGGCTAAGGCCCAACTCGTCATCGGCAGCCTTGCCGATCTCACGGTGGAGCGGGTTGAGCAGCTTGCTGAGGCCTGAGCCCAGCAGGCATGCGTGTGTAACACCTGAGCCCAGTAGGGGCACGCGCGTGTAACAGGGCTAGCCCCTCTGCCGTTTCGTCCGTTGTGGGGGTCGTTCTATCCACGGGCCTCGGCCGGCCTGATCCGGCTGGGCGAGGCCCATCTTGCTCGTAACAGAGCGGATGGAGGACAGCGTGTTTCACCAGTACAGGCGTAAGGCAGTTCGCCATGCGGTGACTGTCGCCTTCGCCGGAGCGGCGGCGCTGGGCCTGGGGCCCGCGACTGCCGGTATCGTCGCCGCTGGCGGTCTGCCAGCACCGATTCCGACGGTCTCGGACTACCAGTTCATGTCCGCGAGCACCACACCACCGGCTGAGTCGGATTGCTTCGCGGCCGGTCGGCGCTGCTTCACGCCGACGACGATGCGGGCCTCGTACAACCTGGGCGACCTTTACAAGGCGAACGACGAGGGCCAGGGCATGACCATTGCCATCATCGACTCGTTCGGCAACCCCAATATGGCCTCGGACCTGGGCAACTTCGACACCCAGATGGGCGTGCAGCACATGTGCGGCGAGCCGGGCGTGACGTGTTCGGCCGGGATGCCGACGTTCCAGCACGTCTACTGGAACGGCAAGACCCAGGTCAAAACGGCGCCGCCGAACAGCAACGGCGCTGGCACCCAGGTACGCAACATCTGGGCCCTGGAAACCAGCCTGGACATTGAGTGGGCGCACTCCATCGCCCCGGAGGCCAACATCCTCAACGTCACCACGAACCCGGCCGAGACGCTGGGCGTGCAGGGCTTCCCGGCGATGATGAACGCCGAGCAGTACGTCGTGGACCACAACGAGGCGAACGTCATCAGCCAGAGCTTCGCCGCCGCCGAGGAGACCTTCTCCAGCACGCAATCCCTGATGAACCTGCGGCACGCGTTCATCTCGGCCGCTGCCAACGGCGTCACCGTGTTGGGGAGCTCCGGTGACGGCGGCACAGCCAACCCGTATTTCACCCCCGTGAAGAACCCCACGATGATCCCGTTCCCCAGCGTGGAGTGGCCCGCATCGGACCCGTTGGTGACCGGCGTGGGCGGCACCTACCTGTGCACCAACCCGCTCACCGGCACGGGCATCGATACGACCGACCCGCCGAAGGAATGCCAGTCGCCGGCCAACCCGGGCGTGCGTGAGTACGCGTGGACCGACGCCGGCGGCGGTTTCAGCCACGTCTTCGCCAGGCCCTCCTACCAGGACACCCTCCCGGCGGGCTCCACCACCATCGGTGACATGCGCGGCGTTCCGGACGTCGCGTACAACGCCAGTTCCCACACCGGGGTGCTGGTCTACGACACCGCGCCGGGGGATGCGGAAAGCGGCCTGCACTGCCCCCCGAGCGGCAACCCGTGTAGCGCAGGCTGGTACGACGTGGGCGGCACTTCGGCGTCTGCGCCGCAATGGGCCGGCCTTGTCGCGATCGCCGACCAGATCGCCGGGCACGGCCTAGGCCAGATCAACCCCACCCTGTACGCGCTCGCATCAGGGCCCAACTACGGCAACTACTTCTACGACGTGACGCTCGGCAACAACCAGACCGACCCGAGCATCCCCGGGTACCCGGCGACAAAGGGCTGGGATCCGGTCACCGGGCTCGGCACGCCCAACGCATCCGCCTTGGTGCCTGCCCTCGCTGGTCAGTGAGCGCCTCTCCTGGGGGATCCGCCACCGGATCCCCCAGGAGAAGGCATGTCCAGCGGCTTAAGCGTGGCGCTGGCGTCCGGCCCGCCCGGCGGACGCCAGCGCCATTCACATGTCGTCAGCCGGTGACCGACCATGCTCCCGCCGGTCATCGCAGCAGCTGATCGCCACCGGCAGGCGGCCGGTGGCGGAAGAATTGTTCCGTGTCTCGTATCTTCATTACCGGCTCCACCGAGGGGCTGGGCCGCGCCGCTGCCCGTGTTCTCCCTGCTTGGGCTGAAGATCGCGGGCAAGTCCCCGCACGAGCTGCGGGACCTCGGCCTGCTCGTGGAAGGCACAGGCTCAGACGGTGCCCGATAAGCGCGGGATGGCCGACGAGAGGATGGCAGATGCGTGAGCCCTTGAAGCCAGGAGCTGAGTGTCCAGAGGCTCCAATTGTCAGAGTCAGGGCTGACGATGGCGGCAAGAACTTGGACGGGTGAAGGGAGCGGGCATGACCGAGGATCCCGATCACGCCGCATGGCTGGAGCAGGCGCGGTCGCACCTGCGTCGCGCGGACCCGGTGCTGGCGCGGCTCATCAACGACCGGCCGGACTTCGACCCCATGGCGTGGCTGGCCCAACTGCCGCCGATGGACCTCTACGGGGCCCTGCTGTTCCAGGTCGCCGGGCAGCAACTATCGGTCGCGGCGACCCGGACGATTCTGGCCCGCATCGAGGCACTGTTCGGCGGGCGCCTCCCCGCACCCGCTGAGCTGCTGGAAGTAGACCCCGGCAAGATCCGCGAGGCCGGGCTCTCCTGGCGGAAGATCGCCACGCTCCGCGATCTTGCCGAACGGCTGACCGACGGTCGCCTGAACCAGGAGGTGTTGAGCGGCCTGCCCGACGACGAGCTCATGGCCGAGCTCACCGTCATTCCGGGGATTGGCCCGTGGACCGTGCAGGGGGCTCTCATCATCGCGCTTGGCCGGGAGGACGTCGTCCTGCCGGGCGACCTTGCGTTCCGTAAAGCCATCCGGGCCGCCTATCAGCTCGACCATCTCCCGGACCAGCAGGAGGTGCTGGCCATCGCCGAGAAATGGCGGCCCTACCGCAGCCTGGCCACGAGCTACCTGTTCTCTGCCGCCTTCGAAGCAGCCGAAGCACCGCCGGTCGCTCCGCGCGACGTGTAGCGCGGTACCCGCCCGGCCAGAGCACGCACGGGTCATGCTGCTGCCCGAGCGGTGGGTTGCCGGAGCAGTTCGGCTAGCTCATCGCGAGCGGGGCCGGCTGCGCGCGGAGGCCGCCAGCCGGTACGCAGGACCGCGCGGGCCTTGTCCTGGACGGTGTCGAGCACCGAGGGCACTGCCTGCATCGCCAGGTAGGGCCGAGCGGCGGCCCAGATGGCGGGATCCTCCGCGGCTGCGGCGCAGACGACGTCGGAGGGGAGGGGCGCCTCGACGTCGATGTCTTCGCCGTCGAACCGGCGCAGCATCGTAGCGTCGCAGTAGCGATGGTCCTTGTACCAGGGCTTGATGTTGGCGGCACACCAGGCGTCGAACTGCTCGGCAGCATCTCGCAGGTCGTCGCGGGAGCCTGCCAGCATGCCGATCAGGGCCTGTGCCTGGCGCAGGCCGAGTGAAACGCCGCGGCCGGCGGCAGGGTAGGTCGTGCACACGGCATCGCCGATGAAGAAGACCCCTGGAATGGCCACCCTGCCGTCTTCATCGAGCTGGCCCCGGTAGCTGTTGGCGAGGCCGCCGCCGGCCATGACGTCGGTGATGGGCTCGAACTGGCCAGGATCGGTCCAGGGCGCAAGCAACGGGATCAGCGGCGCGACAGCGTCGAAGCAGTGATTGTGCCGTAGCTCAGCGAGCTCCTTGTCGGCCGACGCGCGCACGATCAGCGCCGAGAGGGTGCGGTCGTCTTGCGGGAAGACCATGGCAAGGTAGCCGCGGTGCAGCGAGGCCATCGGCAGCCCGCTACTGGGCAGTTCCACTCCCGGCCGCCCGCGGTACATTCGCGCGGCGTAGCTAAACCCGCAGGCGGCGCCCTCCGCGGGAGCGCGCGCCTCGTCGGCAAATCGGCTAGCGCGCCCGACAGCCGCGATCACCAGGTCACCCTCGACCGCCTGCCCGTCGACGACCACCCCGGCGGCGCGCCCGCGGCCCGCGATCAGGCGGTCGGCGTGCCCGGTGCGCTGCGCCAACCGCGGCTCGCGGCGGGCAGCGTCCCAGAGGACCCGTTCGAAGGTCGAGCGGCGGCACTGCAGCCCGGTCATCTCTGCGGGGAAGCCCGGCGGGCGGGCCGGAACGCCTCCGGCGGCGATCAGCGCGTCCCATACGTCAGGCAGGGTGTCGGTTAGCACCTGGCGCACGATCGGGCGGAAGAAGTGCGGCAGCAGGAACTGCATCACCCCTTGCCGCGCCCACTGGTCGGCCGCGGGAGGGCCTGGATCCCGGTCCACAATGATCACGTCATCGCCCCGCCGCGCCAGCGCCATGGCGCAGATCGTCCCGATCGGCCCGCCGCCCACGACCACTGTGCGCATCTCCGGCTCCCCCTTCGGTGCTATCTTGGTGTCATCATGCCACCATCGATAACTTCATTACACTGATAGTTACCTGAAATGACCACTGCTGTCAAGAAGCCGTACAAATCCACGTTGCGCGCGGCGCAGGCCCGGGCCACCCGGCGCGCCATCGTCGATGCCGCCGCGCGCCTGTTCACCCAGCGCGGCTACGGGGCGACCACCATCGACGCCATCGCAGAAGCCGCCGGGGTAAGCCGCAAAACCGTCTTCACGTCGGTTGGCGGCAAGGCCGAGGCGCTCAAGCTCGCGATGGACTGGGCTCTCGTCGGCGACGACGAGCCTGTGCCTATGCTCGAGCGCCCCCACGTCAGGGCCATGCAGGACGAACCCGACGCGCGGAAGATCCTGGTCAGCCACGCCAGCCACGTCCGCCAGTCCGCCGCACGGACCGCCCCGCTCCACGCAGTCATCCAGGCTGCGGCCGGGCTTGACGCCGATATCCGCGCGCTGGCCGAAGAGGGCCGCACCCAGCGAATCCGCGGCATGCGGGTGATGGCCCAAGGTCTAGCCGACCGCGGCGCGCTCAAGCCAGAACTGACACCAGCCGAGGCCGCCGACGTCATCTGGCTGCTAATGGACCCCGGCGTCTACCACCGGCTGGTCATCGAGCAACACTGGGACCCCGACCGGTACCAGGACTGGCTTGCCGACGCCCTCATCAGCCTGCTCATCCCGCCCAGCTACCAGCCCAGGAGCTGACCGGCGATCGCTGCCCCACCCTCATCGGCGGCGTCCTCCGAGGAGCCGGCGATGCCGGGCAGTCCCCGACGATCGCGTCGTAGCCGGTTACGTCGGGAGTTTCGTCCCGGCCTGTTCTGCGATCATGTAACTGGCGTACCAGTCGGGCCAGTTCGCGTCTGCCTGGCCGGTGCGTTTCTCATGCTCGCCGTGGGCGGCCTCCGCGCGCCGCATCGCAGTCGCCAGGTCGCTGACGGAGCTGAACGAGGTCACGCCGGGGTCGACTCGCCCGGGCAGCCGGGCCGTGATTTCCTGGAGCCGCCAGTTGTTGCCGTCGGGGTCGTTGAACGAGAGCCATGAGCGGTAGGTGCGACGTTCTGGATCCGGACCGCTAATGGGGCCGTCCGGGCCGAGGTGGAAGATCTGGCCCACCTCGACCCCGGCCGCGACCAGCTCGTTGCGCGCGGCCTCGATGTCGGAGACGACCAGGTATCCCTTGCCTGAACCGGGCGTGGCAGAGGTGAGGTTCGGGCCGAATTGAACCGAGCACCAGGACCCGGGCGGCGTGAACTGGACGATGCCGGGCGGCGTGACGTCCAGCCTCCACCCGAGGCGCTGGTAAAACTCCTTCGCGCGGTCGACATCCGTGACGGCGATGATAACCACCTCGAGCTTCTGATCCACGATGCCGCTCCTCTCCCGTTGACGTCAGTGACCTGTGTCAATGCTCTGGCTTCGGCGGGCGGCGCTAGAGGCGCAGGAGCCCCAGTTCCCGGGACCGAGCGACCGCCTGGGTGCGGCTGGTGGCGCCTAGCTTGCGGTAGATCGACTTCATTTCCGACTTGACGGTGTGCGGTGAGAGGAACAACTCGGCCGCGATTTCCGAGACCGGCAGGTGCGTGGACAACAGTGGCAGGAGCCGCAACTCGGCCGCCGTAAGCGCCGAGGGGCCGGCCGCGCGCGCTTCGACGGTCGCGAGCTTGGCCTGCAGCCGGTCGGCCTGCGCGGGCAGGATGCCGAGATCGGGCCGTTGCTGGAGAATGCCGTGGGCTTGCGTCAGGACGGCCGCCGCGCCCGCGCGGTCGGCGAGCGTGATGTGGCAGCGAGTCATCTCGAGCAGCGCCTGGACCGACACCACGGGCAACATGTAAGTCAGCAGGGGCCTGAGCCGGGAAGCACGCCCGAGGTAGAAGCGTCCCTCGGAGTTGTTGCCCTGGTGCAGCGCGGCCCGGGCCGCCCACGCGTAGACAAGGGCACTGGTCCAGTAATCCTCGAGGTTCACGGCCTGCAGAATCGCGGCCGCGCGCTCGGCCAGTGAGGTCACCTCTGCCCAGGACCTGCGCCGGGCCGCCAGATGGCACTGCTGGGCGAGAACAAGAGCGGTCAGCGGCGGAGCGCCGACATGGGCCGAGACGTCGAGGGCGCGAGCGAGGATGGGGTCAGCCTGGGCCGGGTCGTCTTCTATCAGGTGGGAAAGGCCCTCAGCGTAAATCATCGTTGCCTGGTAAGGGCTCGCCGGGCTCAGTCCGTCCCGAGCGATCTTTGCGTCACGCCGCATCTCGGCGACGCCATCGCGGCACAAGATCGCGCGCAGGTACGCCAGCGTGCCTTCCATCGTGCTTCCGTCCGGGAGAATCCCGGCGGGGCCCGCGCGCTCCGCGGCGGCCACCCAGCGCTCGGCCTCGCTCGCCTGGCCGAGGAGGGCGAAGATCAGTGAGCCGTGCACGGCGATCGCGCCGTAGTTCTCGGCTGCCGTGACGTCCCTGATGCCCTCCATCCAGCGCCGCACCGTCTCGACTCGCCCAACGGACCAGACGGGCTGCTGCAACTCCAGAATCAGCCGGGCCACCCGGTCGTAGTCCCCCGCCGCCTGGGCATGGTCGATCGCCGCCTCCGGCATGGCGTTCGCCTCGAACCACATCGCCGCCCGGAAATGGAGATCCTGGACCAGATAGGGCTCGCGGCGCTGGAGCTCTGCGCGCAGGAGTTCTTGCAGCAGGCGGTGGTAGCGGTACCACTCACGCCGGCGGTCAAGTGGGACGACGAGCAGGTTCCTTGCTTCCAGCTGCTCTAGGACGGCCCCGGAGCCGTGCTCACCCAGGATCGCGTCGCAGAGTGGTCCGCACATCCGGTCCAGGACCGACGTGCGGGTGAGGAACGACACCTCCGCGCCGGACATCTGGTCGAGGAGTTCCGAGCGCAGGTAGTCGCCCATGAAGACGTCGTCGCCGGTAAAGGTGGAACCGACCGCGCCCTGCCGGGTACCGGACTTCATAGCCAGCGCGGCGATATATAGCCCAGTGGGCCACCCTTCGGTTCGCTGCAGGACATCAGCAAGGGCCGCCTCGTCGGCTTCGGCTCCGGCCCCCCTCAACAACTGGCATGCTTCCTGCGGCCCCATCGCGAGGTCGTCGGCGGTGATTTCGAGGAGCCCTCCCTGAGCACGCAACCGCGCCGTCGGCAGCGGTACCGCGGTTCGCGAGGCCAGCGCGAGCTGCCAGCCAGACGGGAGGCGCAGCGCGAATTCGGCGATCGCGTTCAGGCACTGCCGATTCGTGACGGCCTCCGCCTGGTCCAGGAGCACGGTCACCGGCGGCCGCATCGAGGCGACGGCGGATACGAATCTGGGAACCATGGTGACGCCGGCGCCCGAGGAGGCCAGCGCCTGGAATATCGCCGGGTCGACGGGGCCGATCCGGTCAAGCGCAATCGCGAGGGCACTGAGCAGCACAACGGGATCGTTGTCCGCGTTGTCGCAGGACAGCCACGCCACGCGCGGCCCGAGCCGGTCGGCCCATTGCGCCATCAGCGCCGTCTTGCCGTAGCCGGGCGGAGCGGTCACCGTGACGACCGGCGCCTGCGCGGTGGCCAACCGCTGGAGCAGAGCCGTCCGGACCACGATTCCCGGCCGTGCCACGGGTGGATGGAATTTCGGCTCAGACAACGCCAAGCCCGGCTCAGTAGCAGTCCCTTGAGCCCTGCCAGACATCACCTGAGACACAACGACGACCTCAGGCCTCATTCTCCGAAACGTACTTAAAGATCAAACAAGCAGTAATAGGACAGCATCGACATAGCGATGTCGTGGTGACCAAGGCGGTCCGCCTCCCCGGTAGTGACGTACGCGGTCCTACCCAGGTATCAAGGTACAACCGGACTACCCGCGACATCCTTTTTCCACGTCTTGGGGAATCCTTTACCGCAATCGAACCGCACCAGGGGCCACTGTTATCCGCGCGTGGCGACACGAACCGCGGCAACACAGCCGAGGCATGACCGGCCCACCCGAACATGAACGCATCTCCAGGGAAACCTGGACGCTGGCCGCAGATCAGCATAAGAAATCTGCGGCGCACGCAGATCACCCGGGCTGGGTGATCTGCTCGGTCATGTCCCCAGGAGGCTGGGGGGCTTGTGTCTGGCGGGTTACGGCCGCGGCCAGCACCTGCGAGTTCGGCAGAGACATGACGTTATCGCCGGTGTCGAGGCGCAGGTAGGTAATTCCTATCTCCGTCACGGTGCCCTCGATCTGACCGCTGAGAGCCCCAGAGCGCAGCACTATCGCATCGCCGACCTGAAACGGCCGCGACAGCAGCAAGACGAGCCCGGCGAAGATGTTGCTGAGTGCCTGCTGGCCCGCGATGGTGATGATGATCGTGGCGAACGCACCGCCAACCAGGAGTTGCCCGACCGGGACCTTGAGCAGCGCCAGCGTGACGGCGATGGTGAGAATCGCACCGAGCAGCACAATTACGTACCGCACAACCCCCGCATGCGCCGATCCGGTTACCGACTGGAGCGTCTCCCGCGTCCGGCTGGCAACCGACACCACCGCGATGGTCGCGAAGACCAAGAAAGCCACGGCAGCCGATGCAGCGCCGATCGAGTTGCCCAGGTGCCCCGGCTCGAACAGGGTCTTCAGGTGACGGCCGAACGCATAGGACACGCACGCGGCGGCGATGGCCAGCACCGTAAAGATGATGGCGCGCCAGGGCCGGGCCCGCGCCCTGACGGTCGCCGCCTGTTTCACCACGTCAAGCTGGCGCTTTTCCTGCAGGTCCACCGCGATCCCTCCGTACAAGGAGCCTCACCCCACAAGGATGGCCCTATGATCGCGCTCGGGCAGCCCAGCGATGCTGCTGATGACGAGTTAGGTTGAGACAGATGAGCGCCGGCGCTTTTCCTCACCCGGTCCGCCGCTGCCTGGCTCAGGTCAATGAGCTACGGTTCGGCGATGCGCCCGACATGGCCGAGGTGGGCCGGCTGCTGTTGGAGCTGGCCGCCGAGGAGGAGCATTTCGCTCCGCTGATCGCGCAGATGCCCGTCGAGTCGCCCGGGGTGCACTGGCTGGCGAGGCCGGAGCGAGGCCCGCGCCTGGTGCTGGTCCACCGGCCCGAAGGGGTCATGGCCTACACCCACTCCCACGGATGCTGGGTCGCGATCGCCCCCGTCCGCGGGGTGGAGACGCACCAACACTGGAACGTGGTCCGCCATCCCGGCGGCCGCGCCGAATTGAGCCTGGCGGACGAGCGCGCCCTGCGCCGCGGCGATGTGGCGACGCTGGTACCACCCGACGACGTGCACAACCATGGCCACGTCCCGGGCACAGGCCCAAGCCCCTACTCGCTCATCCTGCTGGGTGACGACATGCTCCTGTTCGAGCGCGAAGAATACGACTCGGACCGGGGCAGGTGGCGCGGGCTCGCCGCCGGTGACCCGGGCCGGTCAAATCGCTGATCAACCCAGTAGCCGCAGGGCGCCGCTGATCACCGTGTAGCCGCCGGCCACCGCAAGAGCCTGCACCGCGCTGGGCGCATCCCCGTTGACTATCTGATGCAGCGCGGCAATATAGGCGCGCCAGGCGTGCCCACCGCGGCGCCGATAAGAATGGCGAGCCCGTACCGGGGCTCCTGCAAGACCCGCTGCACCCAGCCGTTCTTCTCTTCCGGCCCATGCGTGGCTTCGGCGGGGCGCTGGCGCCGGCCGCGCAGGTGGCCAGTTGCCAGCAACACACCGATGACCAGCAGGGAACCCCCAGGCATAGGTCGAGGGCAATGCGCTAGTGATTGCCTGGTTCCTCCAGCGCCGCTTCGACGTCGTACTCAAGCGCGGTCGCCACCGCGGGAGCGGCAGAGACGATCCGGCCGAGGCCAGCCACCGGGATGATCGCCAAGAGAACGTCGGTGATCTCGTCCTTGGTCGCGCCCGCCGCCAGCGCGCGCGCGGCGCTCCATTGCAGGCAGACCGCCGATGACCCGATGGCCACCGACACCGCTACCTGCAGCAACGCCGTGGTCTTCGCATCCAGGGCAGACATGGCCGCCCGGTCCAGGCCAAACCCGGCATCGACGAATCCTTCGTCGAAGATCGCGAGTCTGCGCAGGGTCTCCTGGAATCTCGCCATCTGATTCATAAGCCTCCGATGTCGTGCACCATCAGCACACCTCCACGGCGGGCGAGCTTCATCCCCCACAGGGGTTAAAACGCGCTCAACACCCGGCAAGGAGCGGCGGCTTACCACCAATCGTGGGATGCGCAGTATGTCCTGGTTGGGGTTTCGTGGTGGTGCGGGTGAGGTGCCCGCTGGTGGCCGGGCAGCGCGGCCCGGCCGGGGCCCCAGCGGAGGTTGTGATGGCGACCCATGCTGCCAAGCAGGTGGCGACCGGCTCCAAGCGGCCGGCGGCTTTGATCAGCGATCCGATACTGGCATCCAAGGTCACGGTGCCGGGCGTACCGAACTGGGCGGTGGCGCGTCCGAGGGTAACTAAGCAGATCGCTCAGGGCACTCGGTGGTGCCCGTTGACCGTGGTCACCGGCCCCTTGGGCGCGGGCAAAACGATGGCGCTGGCGCTGTGGGCGGCGGCGGAGCCGGGGCCCATCGCCTGGGTCACTCTCGACAAGTACGACAACCGGCCGGGCGCCTTCTGGTCCTACGTCGTGGCGGCGCTGCGCAGGGGCGGAGTCCCCATGCCGAAAGCACTTTCCTCCGCGACGCGAGGACGGGCGGCCGAACACCCGTTCTTGCTCCGGCTCGCGGCGGCGCTGGCCGCGCAGGATCCGCCGGTGACGCTGGTGATCGATGACTTCCACCTGCTTACCGAGCCAAGGGTGCTCAGTGGCCTCGACTTCCTGCTGCGGAACGCGGGGGCCGGCCTGCGCGTGGCGGTCGCTTCACAGGCGGATCCCCCGCTCCCGCTGCACCGTTACCGGCTGGCCGGCGAACTGGCCGAGATCCGGGCGGATGACCTGGCTTTCACCGTGGCCGAGGCGGGCCAGCTACTGGCCCGGCTCGGGTGCCATCTGTCGGCAGACTCGCTGGAGACGCTGATGCGGCACACCGAGGGCTGGGCGGCCGGCCTTCGCCTCGCCGCGATATCCCTGGCCGCTCATCGCGACCCGGACCGGTTCGCCGGGGAACTGGTTACCGAGGAGACCGCCCTCAGCGGGTATCTGGTGACCGAGGTCTTCGACACCCAGCCGCGCGAAGCCCGCGAAGTCCTGCTGAAGGTGTCGGTTCTGGAGCAGGTCAACGCCGAGATCGCCACCGAACTGACCGGCAACGAACAGGCGGGCCAGATCATCACGGCCTTGGCGCGCGCCAATGCGTTTGTCCAGCCGGTCGGGGGCGGGTGGTACCGATTCCACACCCTGTTCGCGGAGGTGCTCAGCCGCAAGCTGAGGTTTGAGTCACCGGACCACGTATCCGCGCTGCACCGGCGGGCCGCTGAGTGGTATGAGCGGAACGGCCGCCTCACCGACGCAGTGCGGCACGCCGCACGAGCGGGCGACTGGCCACTCGCCGCCAGGATGGTCATCGACGGCCTGGCGATCGGCGAGATCATCGAGCCGCGAGGCGGCCGG
>Ga0306926_10003572_pt1 | contig 16131 bp, 12 predicted proteins | sample flu12Cox44000178_FD_203759 | JGI IMG/M metagenome (GOLD analysis project Ga0306926, IMG submission 203759) | Lab enrichment of tropical soil microbial communities from Luquillo Experimental Forest, Puerto Rico - flux8day.12C.oxic.44.000.178 (v2)... | ecosystem: Environmental > Terrestrial >... | reverse complement strand
CCTGGCCGCGGCTCTGGCCCTGGCCGCGGCCGTCCCCGCGCTGGCCGCCGTTGGCGCCACCGCGGCCCGGACCACCATCCCGGGTGGTACCTGGGGTAGCGCAAGCGAAGTGCCCGGCCTGGCGGCGCTCAACGCCGGCGGGAATGCCCAGATCTCCTCGATGTCGTGCGCCTCAGTGGGCAACTGTGGCGCCGGCGGATCTTACACAGACAGCGCGGGCCAGCACCAGGCATAGCCGACCCGCGGATCGCAAGTATGACCTGATCGTGATCGGCGGCGGCGCGGCGGGGCTGGCCGCCGCCCACGCCGGTGCTGCGGCACGGGCGCGCACGCTGCTGGTGTCGGAAGGGGAGGTCGGCGGTGAGTGCACGTTCACCGGGTGCGTGCCGTCCAAGACGCTGATCGAGGCCGCGGCGCGCAGTGCGACGTTCGCTGAGGCGATCGCGGCGGTGCGCAAGGCGGTGGCGGCGATCGCCGCCACCGAGACCGCCGCAGTACTCGAGCATTACGGCATCGAGGTGTTGCGCGGCCACGCGGCCTTCGCCTCGCCGCGCCAGGTCACGGTAGACGGGCGGGCGCTGCGGGCACGCGGCTTCGTGCTGGCCACCGGATCCCGGCCCGCCATCCCCGCGGTCCCTGGACTGGCCGGGGGTGCCGTACTTGACCAACGAGAACATTTTTGACCTGACCGAGCTCCCGGCCAGCGTGGCGATCCTCGGCGGCGGCACGGTCGGTTGCGAGCTGGCGCAGGCGCTGCGCCGTCTCGGCAGCCAGGTCACCGTGATGGCCATGCGGGTCGGGATGTTCACCGGGCGGCTGGCCCAGACGACCTACGCGTAGCCGACGTGGTCGCTGGGCATCCAGCAGGCGGCGGCCCAGTTCTTCAGCGGGTATGCGGGACGGACCGCTCGGTCGGCAGGGGTCGGGGAACAGCAGCCGTGACCGCGGTCCCGCCGACGATGGTTCACAATCTGGGGCGCGGTGCCCGGCTGTTCGCCGACCGGCTCCTTTCCGCTGCTTGCTTGACACTGAAACTAGGCAGGCTCTCCGCTGGCATCTAGTGGAACAGGCCGGATGTCGGACGCGGCGAAAACGGGCCCTGTCTCGATACCGAGCCGCTGATAGACCTGCGCGGGGACGGAGATGTCTGCGAGGTAGAGTTCGCCGGCCCAGTCGCGCGCCGCGGGCCGCAGCAGCCCTGCCTTGGGCAGGGCCAGGATGAGCGTGGTTGCCGCCCTGATCGCCGGGTCGAAGGGCTGGCCAGAATCCCCGTCGAGCCCGGAGGGGATGTCCAGGGCGACGACCGGCGCGGTGGCGCGGTTGGCCGCCCGGATCAGCGATGCGATGGGTTCCCGCGGCGGTCCCTGCAGGCTGTAGCCGATCAGGGCGTCGAGGATCGCGTCCGCCCGCGCGAGCGTGCCGGGCGGGGATTGGTCCGCGGTCCACACCGGGACTCCCATCCGGCCCAGGATCTCTAGCTGATGGGCGGGGACGCCCCGGAGTTTGCTCCGGGGCTGGCCAAGGACGACGGCTGCTTCGGCGCCCCAGATCGTCAGCCGGCGCGCGGCGACCAGGCCCCCACCGCCGTTTCCGCCGCTCCCGGCCAGCACCACGATTTGTCGCCCGGTCAATTGCCCGCCCAGCCAGCTGCGGGTATGGGCAGCTAGGCACCGTCCCGCGTTCTCCATCATCTGCAGCAGCTCGATGTGAAGTTCGTCGACCATGATCCGGTCGACCTCCCGCATCTGCGCAACGGTCACGGCCGGAATGACGCTCACATAGTCCTCACTCACACCCTTGCCGCGCTTGGCTCGATGGCCCAAAGCCGCTGGTCCCGCAGCGGCACTGGGCCCGAGGCCTTCGAGTCCGACGTCGAAGTTGGAGCGCTCCTTGATGGTGGCCGCCAAGCAGGCCTTGCCCACACGCCGCAGCCTCCGGGCCAGGCGATAACCGCCGAGGGATGGCCGCATCCCCTCCCATGACCGAGATCATATCCAGGCCGGGGCGAGGGCGCAGGGTCGACCGCCTGGCAGACGAACGGACTTACCGGCCGCATGCCAGTTCAGATGAACTGGATGACCTTGCTACAGAACGTCATTGCCGGAGCCGTGGTGTCTTGGCCGTCGCCAGGCGCGTGCTTGCGCAAGAAGCAGTCCAGGCACCAGCCGGGAATTCGGCAGCCTGGGACAGGAGGAGGGTGAGGTCGAATGAGCACTGCCGAAGTCGTCCAGTACGTGCGGTGGAAGAAGCACGTGGCCCACCACGACTATGCCGCCGCCTCCAGCTACCTGAGTGTCCGCTTCGGGGAGAGCCGGGCACAAGAGGTGTCAGAGAAGCTGCAGAAGCTGCCGATCATCACCCGCCGCGCCAACGACATTCTGCGCTGTTGCGGGTGTGGGGTTCGGAGGTAGATGATCTTCACGGCGGTGCCGCTGCGGATTAGCCTGTGCGGTGATGGCCGAGACGGATGTGATCCGCACGCCCGATCAGCGGGTGCGGGTGTTTGTGAGTTCCACGTTGCAGGAGCTGGCCGCGGAGCGCCGGGCGGTGCGGGATGCGGTGACCGGTTTGCGCCTGGTGCCGGTGATGTTTGAGCTGGGTGCCCGGCCGTATCCGCCGCGGCCGGTGTACCGGGCTTATATCGCGCAGAGCCAGGTCTTCGTGGGCATCTACTGGCAGAGCTACGGGTGGGTCGCGCCGGGCGAGCAGGTGTCTGGGCTGGAGGATGAGTACCGGCTGTCGGCCCGGCTGCCGCGGCTGATCTATGTCAAGTCGCCGGCACCGGACCGTGAGCCGCGGCTGACGGAGATGCTGGCCCGGTTCCGGGACGAGGGTGATGTCTCGTATCAGCAGTTCTCAGATCCTGCCGAGCTGCAGCAGCTGGTGGGGAACGACTTGGCGGTGCTGCTCAGTGAGCGGTTCGAGAGGGCTCGGTCCGGCGACGGCGCGGCGGGCGGTGCGCCGCTGGCGGGGGCTCTTCCGGTGCCGGCCACGCCGCTGGTGGGCCGCGAGCGCGAGGCCTCTACGGTGGAAGACCTGGTCGTCCGGGAGGGGGTGCGGCTGGTGACTTTGACCGGCCCGGGCGGGGTCGGGAAGACCCGGCTGGTGGTGGAAGTGGCCCGCCAGCTCGCCCCGGGGTTCGCAGACGGGGTGCGGTTCGTGGAGCTGGCTGCGGTCCTGTCGGCGGATCTGGTGGCGGCCGCGGTCACTGCCGGTCTTGGGCTGAGCACGTCGGCCGGCCGGTTGCTCACCGATGTGCAGTCGTATCTGCGGACCCGGCGGCTATTGCTGGTGCTGGACAACTTTGAGCAGGTGGTGGACGCGGCTCCGCTACTGGCTGAGCTGCTGGCCGCAGCCCCCGGCCTGGTGGTCCTGGTGACCAGCCGGGTGGTGCTGCGGCTTAGCGGCGAGCACGAGTTCCCGGTGCCCCCGTTGCCGGTTCCGCCCGCCGGGTCAAGCCCGGACCCGGAAGAGCTGCAGCAGTACGCCGCCGTGCGGCTGTTCGTAGAGCGGGCGCGCGCCGCGGCTCCTGACTTCGAGCTGACCAGCGTTAATGCCGTGGACGTCGCCGCGATCTGCCGCCAGCTCGATGGTCTGCCGCTGGCCATCGAGCTGGCCGCAGCCAGGATCCGGCTGCTGCCACCGTCGGCGCTGCTGGCGCGGCTGGGCCAGCGGTTCAGCCTACTGACAGGCGGTACCCGCGATCTGCCCGAGCGGCAGCGTACCCTGCGCAACACCCTGGAGTGGAGCTACGGCCTGCTGCCGGCCAGCGAACAGGCGCTGTTCGCCCGCCTAGGGGTGTTCGCGGGCCCGTTCAGCCTGCCCGCGGCAGAAGCCGTCGCTGCCAACTCCCCGGATCACGGCCAGGCCACAGCACTGGAGCCGGTGATCGACACGCTGGGCACGCTGGTGGACAGCAGCCTGGTCCGGCCGGAAAACCAGGACGGCGAGCCGCGGTTCTCGCTGCTGGAGACCATCCGGGAGTACGCGCTGGAATGCCTCACAGCCGACGGCGACTGGGTGCAGGCGCATGACCGGCACGCTGCCTATTTCCAGGCCCTGGCCGAGCCGGCCGCGGCCGAGCTCGCCGGTCCGGGGCAGCTGACCTGGCTGGACCGGCTGGAGACCGAGCACGACGATTTGCTGGCCGCCATGTCCTGGCGGGCAGACCAGGGCCCGCCCGAGCGGGCACTGCACCTGTTCTGGGTGACGTGGAAGTTCTGGTGGCTGCACGGCCACACCGCGCAACTTGCCCGCCTGGTTGACGACTTCGCGGCCAACAGCGAGCGGCTGCCGCCACCCCAGCGGACAATCGCATTGAGCGCGGCCGGCTTCATACTCATCGCCAACGGAGACCAGGCTAAGGCAGAAACGCTTTTCGGGCAGAGCCTGCCCTTGTACCGTCAGGTCAGCGGAAAGTTCGGGGTCGTCCTGAACGCGACCGGCCTGGGCGTCCTGGGTTACCTCGCAGCCCTGCGCCGCGATTACCCTCGCGCCACCGACCTGCTCGGCAAGAGCCAGGCGCTGCTGCGGCATGTTAGCGACGACGATCTCACCGGGTACGACCGCCTTCAGCACCTGATGACCATCGCCCTGGTGGATAACTTCCTCGGCCAGATCCGTCTCAGCCAAGGCGATAACGACGCCGCGGCGCGGCTGTTCACCGACGGCCTGGCCGTGGCCCGCCGTGCGCAGGACCGGATCTCCCTGCTCATCTCGCTATACGACCTGGCGCTCAGCCGCCAAGCCCAGGGCGACCTGGCCGGCGCGGCAGGACACCTCAAGGAAGGGCTCGCCATCGCGGCCGAGACCGGAGACGAAACAAGCGCCGCCTACTACCTCGAGGGCCTGGCAGCCGTCGCCGGGCAGCAAGACAATCCGCGGCGTGCCGTGCGGCTGCTCGCCGCCGCCCGCTCGCTCCTGGAAACCAACGGAAGCGGCTGGCTGCACGCCTACGTGCCACGCGTCCCGCACGACGGCGCTGTCCTGGCCGCATTGCGCTCCCGCCTGGGCGATGCCGCATTCGAGCAGGCCCAGACCTGGGGCGCATCCACCGGGAGTAGGCGCGCCAGAGAATACGCGCTGGAATAAGGACCACCGCCACCCAGGCCAACGAGGCCGATATCGTCGCCGAAGGAGCCAGCCACACCCTGCAGTACTCCTTCGCCACCCCCGGCAGCAAATGGGCCAACACCCAGGTCGCGCAGGCTGGTACCACACCTACTCGGCGCCGTCGATCTTCGTCCGCTCCGACACCGCCACCCAAGCCAACGAGGCCGACATCGTCGCCGAAGGAGCCAGTCACACCCTGCAATACTCCTTCGCCGCCCCCGGCAGCCTCTGGGAACACACCGAGGTCGCCGGGCCCGGCACCACCTACTCCGGCTGACCGAAAACCCGCCGACGTTGGCGGATACGATGATCCGCCCGACCATCGAAGCTTGGCGCCGCTCCTGCCAGGGAACGGCGCCAAGCTCCTGCCGTCGGCCGTGCCCGAAATCGTTGGCCGAGCCTGGAGGTGCCCGCCCCTCGCGATTTCCGCAGCGCACCGAACCGGCAGTTCTGCGGCTCAAGCTCGGGCGCATCTTGGGATTCACGAGCCGCGCATAGTCGGCATGGTATTGCCGGTCTGTTCCGACTCACGGTGCGTGATCATCCCTGGACTCGGGCTCACGCGCGCGTAACCGCCGTTAGGGCACGGTCAGCGGCCTTCGGCGCGCATCGGCCCAAGCGCGCAGGGTAGGTCAATCTGGTGCACTGCGAATGCCGGGTTGTCGCCCGCAGGAGCATGGGGCCAGGCTGAGCTGAGTTTCGCCAGCTCCTGGCGGACGACAGCCGGGTTGAGACCGTTTGGCATTAGCTGCGGTGCTACTACCTATCTGCCGCTGCGCCGGTGAGCCCGAGCCGGGCGGCGTGGGCGGCGGCGGCGCCGCGGGTCGGGGCGCCCAGTTTCGTTAGCACGGCGGAGACGTGATGGTCGACGGTCCTGGTGGACAGGAATAGCTTGGCGGCGATCTCGCCGTTGCTGTGCCCGGCGCAGATCAGCTGGAGTACCTCACGTTCGCGCCGGGTCAGCCCGAGGGGGTCGGCCCGGGTCGCGGTCCGCGGCCCGGCCGGGATCGCGCGGATGCCAAGCGCGCGCATCTTGTGCCTGGTGAGCTGGGCGGCGGCCGCGGCGCCCAGGCTGGTGAAGAGTTCCAGCGCCTGGCGCAGCGCCGCATGGTCGCTGGTGTCGTGCAGGGCGAGCGCCGCCTCATAGGGGCAGCCCAGGCTGGTCCACAGCCGGGCGGCTTCGGCCGACTCGCCGGCCGCCTGCCGCCGGTAGGGCTCAGCCAGTTCACCGCGCGGTGGCCGGGGCGAACCGGTGCGCCGCAGCCAGGCACCGATCTCGCCGCGTCCCCATTCGTCCGAGCCGGCCGCTAGGTCATCGGCCAGTTCGGCCTCATGTGCGGCTCGGCGCGCCTCTCCCTCCAGCCAACAGGCTTCGGCGCGGGCCAGCCGCACCGCGATGATCCACTCCGGCTCACCGGCGGTGTCCGCGCTCGCCGCCGCTTCATCGAGATACTCCCAGGCACCCGGCTGGCCGCGCCTGGCGCAGATCACGCCGAGCACCTCGAGCGGGCGGATCCGGTAGAGCGGAGACACGTCGGCGCTGGCCAGCAGTTCGGTGCTGAGCGCCACCGCCTCATCCCAGCGCCCGGTCCGCTCCAGCGCAGCCGCCCGCTCGCCCCTCAGGAAGGCCGCGTGCGAACCGACTTCGTGCTCGTCGCAGTAGGCGACGCCCTCGGTGAAGTACTGCTCCGCCTCGGCGAATCGCCGCTGACCGTTGTAGCAGGCCTGGAGATTCCCGAAGGCCCGGCCCACCTCGTTGTCAAGACCCGCGGAGAGCGCGACATCCAGCGCCCGGCGCAAATACCCAGTCCACTCGCCGCCAATCATGGCAACCGAGCAGCCCTGGGTGTTGAGCGCCTCACTGAGCACATCGAGCGCGCCCAGCGGCCCGGCGATCTCCTGGGCCCGCACCGCCAACTCGATCGCCGCCTGATGCTGAGAATTCATCATCCGCGCACTGGCAAGGATGTCATACGCCCGCGCGAGCTCGACGGTGGGGCCAAGCGGTTCCAGGACGGTCACCGCGGCCTCGGCCGCGGCGTCCGCATCGCGGCCCCGGCCCAGTTGCAGCAGTGCGTAGGACAGATTGCGCAAGGCGCCGCCCTCGCGCAGACGGTCACCGGCCTGACGCCACAACGCCACCGCTTGCTCGCCGGCTCCGACGGCGCCCTGGAGCCGGCCGAGCAGCCTCAGCTCGTAGGCAAGCCCGTCATAAAGCCCAGCGGCCACGGCCGGCTCAATGCTGGAGGCACAGCGCAGGGCACGCTCGAACTGCGCGGCCGCCTCCCGGTGTGAGCCCAGCTCAGCTGCATGACGCGCAGCGCACGGCGCAAAGTGCAAAACACCTGGCCGATCACCCGCCGCCTCGGCGTGAAACGCCATCCGCGCATCGTCGGCACACCCGAGCGCACGAAGACCATCCAGGATCCGGGCATGAATGACGGCCCGGCGGTACGCCGGAACCGCCTGCTCTACCGCCAGCCGCGCGATCTCATGCCGAAACCTCAGCCATCGGCCATCCTCAACCAGCAGACCCGACATCAAGATCTCATCCACCACCGCCGCCGCGTACCCGGCGACCGGCGCCAGCAGCTCCGGCTCCATCCGGGCGCCGATCAACGCCGCAACATCCAGCACCTCACGGGACCCGCCGCCCAGCCGCGCCGCGCGCGCCAGCACCGCGTCCCGCGCCGATACCGGGACCACGCCCAATCCCGCCTGGACCACTTCGGTGACGTAGAACGGGTTCCCCCCGGTCAGCCGGTACAGCTCGGCCGCGTCCAGGCCGCTCCCGCCAGCCAAGATCCGCACCGCATCCGCCGACAATGGCGCAAGGTCAATCCGCCGCGTCGACCGCTGCCGGGCGATCTCACCCAGGGCAGCTCGCAGCGGGTCGCCCGCCGCCACGTCTTCGCCCCGGTAGGTGGCGATCAGCAGCACCGGGGCATCCCGCAGCCGCCGACCCAAAAACCGCAGCAGATCGATGGTCGCCTCATCCGCCCAGTGGACATCCTCCACGACCAGCACGCTCAGCGTGCCCGGCTCGCTGACCTGGGCCAGCAACGCGCGGAACAGGTCTTCCCGGGCCGCGCCTGCCCGGCACAGATCGTCCAGCTCCCCGCCGAGCTGGGCGGCGATGTCGAACAGCGGCCCGAGCGGCCGCGGGGTGAACAGGCCGTCGCAGGCCCCCCAGGACCAGCGGGCCCCGGTCAGGTCATTGTGCAGTTGCTCTACTAGGGCCGACTTGCCGATGCCGGCCTCCCCGGCCACCAGAACCAGCCGTCCATCGCCGTGCCGTGCCTCGCGCGCGTATTCGGCGAGCGCCGCCAAAGCCGTGTTCCGCTCCAGCAACTGCACGAAGACAGTGTCCCCCTGCCTGCGCTTATTTCCAACCCGTCACCCTGATGTCGCTCAGCAATGCGGCTCCTGCCGTCCGACCCGGCCATCCCTGGCGAGTCAGCGGATCGCTGCACCCCGATCGCAGACCAAGTACTCGAAGGACCCAACGAACCGGCGCGAGGCTCTTGGATAGCTTGACGGGTCCGTGCGCCGGTCCTCCTGCCGACAGCAGTAGAGGAATCCCGTCCCGCGCAGAATCGGTTATTCCGTGTGAGAGGCGGGCCTACTCGTCCGGGTCACGGACACAAGCCAAATCGGTGTTGAGCGCCCGGCGTCATCGCTGCCGAGACGCTCACCCATCGTGATGGCCACGGCGGCGAGCAGCTAGTCGCTCAGAGCTGGAACGCCCAGTGGGCGGCCGCAACCGCGATAGCACTCAGAAGCGTGCGCCTGCACCTTTGGGTGTTTTTTACCGATATGCGTAGAATGAATGAGACTACAAATGAGACTACGCAGCCTTACGGGCCCATGGTCGGCTTGAGGTATTGCCTGGTCAGAGGTGGCGGAGGAGCCTCTACCGGGCCGAGGGGAAGCAGCGTTCGAGACGCGGTCGCGGTGGCCCGAAGCCGCGATAAGCGATGGCAGCGTCGAACTGACCCTGGCCCCGGAGGTTGCCGCTGCTGGAGTCCGGTGCCAGGACGGCACCGGGCTCCGGGTGAGTGGATACGGATGAGGGTTTACTCGGCGCGGAGTGCGAACGCGGTGGGGGTGCGCGCGGCCCAGCTTGCGGGGGCCAGGGCACCAGCCACCGCGATGGCCAGCCCGGACAGCGTGAGCAGGATCAGCTCTGGTGTGTGGTACACGTTGAGGACCGATGCCGGCAGGCCGGTCTGCGCGGCGTTGCCCATGACCGGCAGCACGTACCGGTGCAGTTCGACCCCGGCGGGGATGGCGATGAAGCCGGCCACCAGGCCGATCCCGGCGACAGTGCTGACCACCATGGCGATCGTCTGGCGTGGCGTCATGCCGACCGCCTTGAATACGCCGAGGTCGTGCACCCGCTCGCGGGTCTGCAGCACCACGGTGTTGAGCACGCCGAGCCCGGCGACCACCGCGATCAGCAGCGTTAGCGCGCCAACGAGGCCCAAGATGGCGGGGAGCACCGCGCCGCCGCTGTTGTTGACCTCGACGAGGTAGCCTTTCCCGAGCACGTGGCTCAGCGCGTTCACGTAGGAACCCGTGTTGGTGCCTGGCGCCAGCCCCACTTGGTACTCGTTCGGGGCAAGGCCCGGGTCGACCGCCGACAGGGTGGACAGGGCACCGATCATCTCGGGCTTGCTGTCCGCGGTGTCGAAGACCTCGCCGGCGATCTGGACGGTGGTGTGCTTGCCGCCGGAGGTAAGCGTGTACTTGTCGCCCACCGCGGTACCGGTGTCGTGGAGGAAGGCGGTGTTGACGTCCACCTGGCCGGGGCCGGAGTACCAGTGCCCGGCGATCATGGCGTAGCCGGTCCAGCTTGCGTCGCCGTCGAAGCCCGCGACCGACAGCTGGCCCGCCAGGCCGAGCACGCTGATCTGGCTGTTGGCCTCCGCCACGTAATGCAGCGTGCCACGCTGGGCGCGCAGCGCGGCCTGCACCGCGTGTTCCTGCGCGGCCAGACTCAGGTGGGCCGAGCTGTGCCCGTTGATCAGGACGAGACCCTGGCGTCCGCCCAGGAGGACCTGCACTTGCTCGGACGCCGCGTGGGATAGGTCGGCTTGGACCCGGTTCAGCGACGTGCGCAGGCCTGCCGCGAAGATCACCGCGGTGACGCCGAACACGATCGCCGCGAGGGTGACCATGGTACGGGCGGGTCGCGCGAAGGGCCCGGCCAGGCCGATGGTCACCGGCCTTGGCAGGTGACGGGCCCGGCCGAACAGCCGGTGTGCCCTGTACCCGTGGGCGGGCCGGGGCGCGCGGCCGGTCGCGATCGCCTGCACGGCGCTCATCCGTCCCGCGCGCAGCGCGATCGCGACCGCTGTGACGACGACCAGGCCGAGCATCGCCAGCGGCACGGCCAGGCTCACCCAGACCGGCACGGTCAGGCTGCCCACGCCGTACACCTGGGCGGTCTTGCCGAGCATCGGCACCGCCAGCAGATTGCCCGCTGCTACGCCGACCGCGCAGCCGATGACAGCGGGAACCGCCACCTGGAGCACGTAAGCCGCCACCACCTGCGCAGGCGAGAACCCAATGGACTTCAGCACGCCGATCCGCCGGGTCCCGGCCACCACTGCGCCGCTGACCACGTTGATCACGATCAGCACCGACATCACCAGCCCGATCAGCCCGAACGCGACGATGAACGGCACCCACGGCGCGAACGAGGCAGTCGCCTGCGCCTGGGCGTCCAGCCAGGACTGCGTGCCCAGCACGCTGCCATGCGGCAGCGCGGCAGTGACCGCGGCGATGTCGGTGTTCACCGCGGCGGTCGTCGCGGCGCTGGAGAAGCGGTACAGCATCTGCGACGTTTCCGGCGTCCCCGCAGCGTGCAGAGCGGCGATCTCGCCGGGCGTCACCCAGCCCTGCGCGGTGCCGGTGGCCGACGTCGCGATGCCGACCACGGTCAGCTTCGGCGAGCCTGGCGCCCCGGTCACCGTGATCTTCGACCCGACCCCCGCCTGCAGGCCTGACTGGCTAGACAGCACAATCTGCCCCGGTCCCGCCGCCCAGTGGCCCGCCGTCAGTATGAGGTCGTCGACCGGGCCGCCCGGCGAGGCGCGGCCCACGATGGTGAGCTGCTGATGGATGGCGACCGGTGTGCTCTTCTTTTGGCCACCGGAGGAGACATGGATGGTCGGAGTGAGGTGCGCGGTGACCGGGACTGTCACTGCCGGGAATGGCCCGGCCGATGCGGTCACGCCCGGCAACCGGGTGGTGGCGGCCAGCTGGGCAGGCGAGGCGCCGGTGACCGTGGCCGTCACGTCCGCGCCGTGCTGAGCGGCGAACGCGTGGTTGAACGGCGCGTTGGAGTCGGCCAGCAGACCCAGCGCCAGCGTCGCGGCCGCAGTGGAGCAGAACACCACCAGGCCGACCACGATGGCCTGCACGCGCCGCCCCGACAGCCCGCCGCGCGCGGCCCGGACGACAGGTAGCGATGTCATCTGGATGCCCCGGTCGCAGAGGCGTCGCTGGCGATCTGGCCGTCGACGATCTCGATGACCCGGCGCGCGTACCGCGCGGCCAGGTGGGGGTTGTGGGTGACCACGATCAGCGTCTGCCCCGAGGAGTTCAGGTCGAGCAGCAGTTCGCCGATCGCCTCACCGTTCGCCGTGTCCAGCGCCCCGGTCGGCTCGTCGGCCAGCAGCAGCGCGGGCCGGTTCGCCAGGGCCCGGGCGATCGCCACCCGCTGCCGCTCCCCGCCCGACAGCCGGGCCGGGTAGACGTCCTTGTGCTGCCCGATCCGCAGCGCCGCGAGCAGCTCGTCGGCGCGCCCGCTTGCTTGTCTTGCCGGCATGCCCGCCAGCTGGGCCGGGAGCAGCACGTTGTCCATGACCGTCATGTCGTCGAGCAGGTTGAAGAACTGGAAGATCATCCCCACCCGGCGCCGCCGGTACCGAGCCAGACCGGTCTCACTCAGCGTGTCCACACGCTGGCCGCCGACCGTGACGGCGCCGCTGGTCGGCCGGTCCAGCCCCGCGATCAGGTTGAGCAGCGTCGACTTCCCGCTGCCCGAAGGCCCCATGATCGCGACGGACTCGCCGCGGGAAACCTCCATGCTGACGTGCGCCACCGCGGGCGACCCGTCACTGTCGTAATTCTTGCTCACATTAGTGAGCTGCACGAGGGTATCCATGCCGGGACGGTACGGCCGGGCCCGCCGCTGTCGCGTCGGCCGCCGGAGGCAACTTGCGTACCGTGGCCGGCTGACGCCGGCGGTGCCCTCATCCCTGAGATGTACAGATCTCGGCCGAGCGAACGACGGCTTTCCCGCGGGCTGCACGCGACAATGGGCACGTGGCGCAGAGTTCGCGGGGGCTGATGCCAGCAGGCCGGGCGGCCTCGCTGGCTGCTCGCGTGCGGTCGGTGGGGCGGCGGCCGGTCCTGTTTGGGGTTTCTAATGTCGGCGACCTGGCCCTCGCCGCCGCGGTCACGATCGCGGCCGTCGTGACGGCGGCCATGGGCCTCCTGTACGTCCCCCAAGCCCCGCGCACGATCGTGCTCCCAGGTTTGATCTATGTGACCGGGCCGCCTCAACCGTCGCATCTGCTGGCGGTGCCGTCCTGGGCCCTGGCCGGTATCGTGGCGACGACCGCGCCGCTCGCGTTCCGGCGGACGTATCCGACCGCCGCGTTTGGCGTGATCCTGGTCGCGTTCATCGTCACCAGGAGTTACTCAACCGCTATCAGCGTCGGGGCGGCAATTTTCGCCGCGTACTGCGCCGTCGCCTACAGCAAGTACCGCCGGACGACGCTACTCACCCTGCTGGCCGGGGCGGTCATCATCACGGTGGCCTACCCGGAGGCCAGCGCACAGGTAGCGGAACGGTACACGCCGCTCCTTGTGCTGCTGCCCACGGTGGCCGTGGGGTACATGATGCGCATGTGGCGGGAACGGGCCGTCGGCTCCGCCGAACGGCTGCGCCTGGCGCAGGCGGCGCACGAGGCCGAGACCCGTCGTGCCGTTGAGACGGAGCGGGCGCGCATCGCCAGCGAACTGCACGACGTGGTGACGCACAACGTGAGCGTCATGGTGGTGCAAGCGGGTGCCGCACGGCGGGCGCTCGACGGTCCTGCGGGCAAGGCCCCGCCCGCTGGGCACGCTCGGCTCGCCCGGGAGGCGCTGCTGGCCGTCGAGGCCAGCGGCCGGACCGCCATGACCGAGCTGCGGCACCTGCTCGGCCTGTTGGCGCCAGCAGGGGAGGCCGCCGCGGCCGAGGAGACTGGCGTGCCCGGCCCGCAGCCCGGCCTGGACCAGGTGCCCGCGCTGATCGACCGCGTCCGCGCCGCCGGGCTCGACGCTGAGCTGTCGATCTCCGGGACCCAGCGCCCCCTGCCGCCCGGCCTGGACCTCGCGGCCTACCGGATCGTCCAGGAAGCGCTGACCAACGTGATCAAGCACGCGGGCCCAGCGCACACGGACGTCCACGTCGAGTACCGCCCGCGTGAGCTGCGGATCACGGTGGCCGACGACGGCCGGCCGGCCGATGCCGACCCGGCACGCGGTCAGTCGCCCGGCCACGGCGGCCGCGGGCTGATCGGGCTGCGGGAACGAATCGCCATCTACCGCGGCGAACTCGACGCCGGCCCGCGGCCAGGCGGCGGCTGGCAGGTCCGCGCCAGGATCCCGCTGGAACCCGTGGCCGACGGGCAGGGCGAGGCCCGCGCCGAATTCCAGGCCGCGTCACCGTGAGCATGCCCGGCGACTCGGCACAGGGGCCCCGCGTGGTCATCGCCGACGACCAGACACTGGTACGGGGCGGGTTCCGGCTGATCCTGACCCTGGCCGGCATCCCGGTGGTGGCCGAGGCCGCGGACGGCAAGGAAGCGGTCGCCGCCACGCTCAAGCACCGGCCCGACGTGGTGCTGATGGACATCAGGATGCCCGTTATGGACGGGTTGGAAGCGACCCGGCGCATCCTGGAGTCCCGGCCCGGCCAGGACGTCCGGGTAATCATGCTGACCACGTTCGACCTGGACCAGTACGTGTACGCGGCGCTGGCCGCCGGTGCCAGCGGCTTCCTGCTCAAGGACGTCTCACCGGAGCACCTGGTCGCCGCCGTCCAGTTGGTGCGCACCGGCGATGCGCTGCTGGCCCCGTCCATCACCCGGCGCCTGGTCGAGCGCTTCGCGCCGCGGGCCGCCGAGCCCGGTGTGCCGGGCCGGGACCTGTCCGTGCTCACACCCCGCGAACTCGAGGTCCTCGGCCTGGTAGCCCAGGGCATGTCCAACGCGGAACTCGCAGCGGAGCTCACGCTCAGCGAAGCGACGGTGAAGACGCATGTGGCGAGGATCCTCGCCAAGCTCGACCTGCGCGATCGCGTGCAGGCGGTCATCCTCGCCTACGAGACCGGCCTGACCTCCCCCGCCCCTCCCGCGCCCGGTTAGCGACCAGACTGGCAGAACTCCCCCGCGGCCCGTGTATGCATGATGGTCTCTACCCGAATTCGCCCTGGAAGGGTCAACACAGACGGCTCGGACGTGGCGGCGCCCTCATCATTGCAATCTGCCCTCCAGTACATCCAGCAGTTCCCTCAAGGTGGTGCGTGTGATCTTGCCCTGGCCGACGCCTGGCCGCGCAGTTGGCACCGGGCCGCGCGGCAAGATGGCTCCTCCCGGATCCCACCGCCCGCAGCACCCGGCGACGCATCCAGATCCGCATGATCTGCGCACAGCCGCCAGCACAGCCGACCTGGCCCTTAGCCATTCATACTCGGCAGGGAGTGACTGTGAACTGGACGACGTCGAACCGGCCGAACGGGGTGATCTGCGCGGGAAGGCGAGCCGGGCGATCCTGGGCTGCGGGCTGGCCGGCGCGCCGCGAGCACGCTCTGAAGGTCCCTGCTGCCACCGGGTGCGGGCACGTTCAACCGCTTGGGGCGGATCTCAGGTCGCGGGTACGGCTATGGCCTGCAACATCGGCCTGGCCGGAACCCAGCGCGGGAACGGGTTGAACAGTTCCGCTCTCTGGATCGTGAAACCGGCCCGTTCCACGGCTGCGGCGGTGTCGCGGCCCAGGTGGCATCCGGGGACCAGGCGGGACCAGAGCGGAGTGAGGCGGTCCTGCCAGCGGGCCAGGCTCCCGCTGCCGCGGACGTGTTCAAGGACGATCAGCTGGCCGCCCGGGCGCAGCACTCGCCGCGCTTCGGCGAGCGCCAGGTCCGGGTCGGTGACCGTGCACAGCACCTGGGTGAACACCACGGCGTCGAAGCTGGCGTCGGGCTGCTGGAGCGCCTCGGCGGCGTCGCCGGTGAGCTGGGCCGGGAGCGGGGCGTCGGTCAGCTTGGCGGCCATCCGCCTGCGCATCGCGGGGTCGGGCTCAGCGGCCACGACGCGGCTGGCGCTGCGGAGATACGGGAGGTTCGCCCCGGTCCCCGCGCCGACATCGAGCACCTCGCCGGTCAGATCCGCCAGCAGGCCCGCCCGCCGTTCACCGAGCACCGCCTGTTCCAGAGGGCCAGTCATCCGGTCGTAGAGGGCGGCGAAGGCCCGGTGCTCGCGAGGTCGCGCGACGTCCATGTCTGGATCCTTCCCCTGCGGTTCGCCTGTTGCTATGGCCGGTGGCCCCGGCCGGGCCGCGGGTGAGGCCGCGCTCACCAGGTCACTGGGACCGGGCCAGGCCACTGGTGAGCACGCCGGTGTCGAGCGTGAGCTCTTCGACTCCCGCGGCCAGCGCATGCCCGGGAACCGCGGAATGAGCTGGGAGAAGACGGTTTGCAGCTCGATGCGTGCCAGCGGCGCGCCGATGCAGTAGCGGCTCGTGGCCCAAGCTGAGGTGCGCACCCCGGGGCCCGGCCGGCGCTTGTGGTGGTCACGTATGGTCTGGGCCGGCTGGTGCGGTCGCGGCTTGCATGAAGGCCCCGAACTCCGCGACGGCCTGGCGCAGCGCCTGCGCCCGGCGCAGGACCGTCCCGGTGACGGCGGGGTTGGCGTGCGCCCAGGTGCGTGCGGCCCGGGCGCTGGTGAAGAAGTTGATGTGCCC
>Ga0306926_10003571_pt1 | contig 16132 bp, 11 predicted proteins | sample flu12Cox44000178_FD_203759 | JGI IMG/M metagenome (GOLD analysis project Ga0306926, IMG submission 203759) | Lab enrichment of tropical soil microbial communities from Luquillo Experimental Forest, Puerto Rico - flux8day.12C.oxic.44.000.178 (v2)... | ecosystem: Environmental > Terrestrial >... | reverse complement strand
TGTTGAGAAACGGCCACTCGTTGCGGAGTTACAATGATTTTGCCGGGCGAAACAGAAGCGGGCACTGCGGGGACGCAACCATGCCGAGGGATATCCCGGTGGGCTCATCGAGACGATGAACGGGGGCGTGAGAGCTCGTTCTTGCGCCGCCCAACCTCCATCGGATCGAAAGACCCCATGCCTTGAAAATCCCCGCCCGAAGGGCGGAACACTCAGTAACGGAGAACGTCGCTTCTCCATTTCACGCTGAGCCAAAACAGTGAATTCGGCGTCCTGAAGGATTGCAACGTCTTTGCCGGAGGCGACGAAGGGAAGAAGAGGCGAAACGCCACGGCGGAGCATAACGCGAAAAGTTTCATGCAACACCTGCTGGCTCTTGAAATCCTGCCCTCTCATCCCCACGCAAAGGGGCACCGGCGACAAGGAACTGGTTTGGTACTGCGCATAAAACGATACGAATGGTTCAGCCCATTTATTGGAAACTGATGAAGTAGGCCGGAAAACGGGGATTGGAAATTGTGTCGAAAAAGTAAGCGAAGTACAGCGCGTGACGCGAAAAACTGAACTTCCGGACAGTAGAGGGGCCACAACTTTTTCCGCAGACTCGGGTATTACAGGGTGTCCGAAGAAGACTCAGTCGAGGATCAAAAAAGGGAGATTTTGTCATGAGCAGCAAGTTCTCGAAGTGGACGGTTGTGCCGGCAGCGGTGCTGTTGCTGGGCACGGTGACGCTGGCGCAGGATCCAGCATCGAGCGGTTCAAACAGTTCTGGCTCGGCCACAACGAGCACGACGCCGGCCGCCAAGCCAACGGTGGGGCAACGCAAGGAAAATCAGCAGGACCGCATCGCGCAGGGAGTGAAGAGCGGCCAACTGACCGCCGGTGAAACCGCGAACCTGGAAACCAAGGAAGCGGCAATCAACGGGGAAACCAAAGCGGACCGCGCCGCCAACGGCGGAAAGTTGACGCAAGCCGAAAAGAAGCAGATCAATCAACAGCAAAACCAACTTTCGAATCAGATTTACAAGGACAAGCACAACGCCAACACTGCGCACTACGGCAACAATGAAGTTGGCCAGCGCCGCGAGAACCAACAGGATCGCATTGCGCAGGGCATTAAGAGCGGTCAGCTGACGGCGGGCGAAACGGCCAAGCTGGAGAATCAGCAAAAGGGCATCAACCAGCAGGTTGCCGCGGACCGCGCCGCGAATGGCGGAAAACTGACTCCGGGCGAGAAGAAGCAAGTCAACCAGGAACAGAACGCCGCTTCGAAGAATATTTACAACAAGAAGCACAACGCGAAGACGCAAGGCGGAGTCAAGAAGTAAGAGGACCAGTCAGACGGTTTTACTCGGGGCGCCTCGGCAATGCCGGGGCGCTTTGTTTTTGGGTAGGGAGGAAGGAAGGATCTTCATCTTGGCAACGTGTGCCGTGGCTTGTTGTGGTCCTTCGAGCCGCAAACCGCGAGGCTCTCAGGATGACCTTTCTCGGTTTACTTCAGTAAGAGACTTGCAGCATGTAGGGTTTACGCGACAAGGGAAGAACACAAGAGCACAGAGAAGAGTGCCTGTGCCACAGGAGTCAAGAATCGTGTTCGGACCAGCCGAGTTCGCGGAGCGTGGAGAGCAAGTGAGCGAGGGGCAAGCCGACGACGTTGAAGTAGCAGCCTTCGATGCGCGGGATGTAGCGGCCGGCGCGGCCCTGGATGGCGTATGCGCCGGCTTTGTCGTAGGGCTCTTCGGTCGCGAGGTAATCGGAGATGTCCTCTTCCGTGAGTCGCGTGAAGTGAACCAGGGTGTTCTCAGAGAACTGGCGGCGCTCAGCATCGGGAAGGCGAACCAGAGAGACGCCAGTTAATACGGAATGTGTACGGCCGGAGAGGCGTTCAAGCATATGGCGCGCGTCGTCCGTTGAGCGCGGCTTGCCGAGGACCTGTCCCTCGAGGACCACGACGGTGTCCGCCGCGATCACGATCACGGGGCCGACAGCGCGTGCCGCGACGAGATCAGCCTTGGCGTCAGCGAGGCGCTGCACAAGGTTGATGGGAGCTTCCCCGGGGTAGACGGTCTCGTCCACGGCCGAAGACATCACCGCGAATGGCACTCCTGCCTCGCGGAGAATTTCCGCGCGGCGCGGGGAAGCGGAGGCAAGAATCAGCTTCATATCCGCGGAATAATACTACAGCGCACCCGCGGCGACAGCCTGTGCCTTGGTGCAGATAAGCACGTTCCAGTCGAACAGGCGGCAGGGAGGACGCCATCAAATTACGACGGATTCCTGATACTCGCCGAAGACGCGGCGAAGAGTGTCGGAGATTTCGCCGACAGTGGCGTAGGCTTCGACGGCGGCAAGAATGGCGGGGAGAAGATTCTCGGTGGTGCGAGCGCGCTGTTCGAGTGCGGCGAGGACGGCTTTGGTTTTGGCGAAGTCGCGTTTGGCGCGCAGAGTCTGGAGACGGGCAATCTGGGCTCGCTCGATTTCGGCATCAATGCGCAACGTGGGAATTTGCCGCGCATCTTCGGTGACAAATTCATTCACGCCGACGACGATGTTTTCCTTGCGCTCGACGCTGTGCTGGTATTCGAAGGCGGCGCGCTGGATTTCCGTCTGTACAAAGCCGGACTCGATGGCCCGGATCATCCCGCCCATGGCATCAATCTTGGAGAGATACTCCTCAGCCCGGGCTTCGATCTCGCTAGTGAGAGCTTCGACGGCGTAGGAGCCGGCGACGGGATCGATCGTGTTGGTGACGCCGGTTTCGTTGGCGATGATTTGCTGCGTGCGCAGAGCGATCAGAGCCGACTCTTCGGTGGGTAAGGCCAGCGCTTCATCCATGGAATTGGTGTGCAAGGACTGGCAGCCGCCGAGGACTGCAGCGAGCGCCTGTATGGACGTGCGGACGATGTTGTTCTCAGGCTGTTGCGCCGTGAGGGACGATCCGGCGGTTTGCGCGTGGAAACGCAGGAGGAGCGAGCGCGGATCCTTGGCGCGAAAACGGTCGCGCATGATTTTTGCCCAGAGGCGGCGCGCGGCGCGGAATTTCGCGATTTCTTCGAGCAGATCGTTGTGCGCGTTGAAAAAGAAGGAAAGCTGCGGAGCGAATTCATCAATCGTGAGACCAGCGTCCAGGGCGGCCTGCACATAAGCCATGCCATCGGCAAGCGTGAAGGCAATTTCCTGGACCGCGGTCGAACCTGCTTCGCGGATGTGATAGCCGGAGATGGAGATGGTGTTCCACTTGGGAAGGGAGTCGCGGCACCAGCCGAAAATATCGGTGACGATACGCATCGCCGGGCGCACGGGATAGATGTACGTGCCGCGAGCGATATATTCCTTCAGGACGTCGTTCTGGATGGTGCCGGAGAGCTTGGCGAGGCTGACGCCTTGTTTTTTGGCAACGGCGACGTACAGGCAGAGGAGAATCGAGGCGGTCGCGTTGATGGTCATCGAGGCGGAAACATTTTCGAGCGGAATCTGGTCGAAGAGCGTCTCCATGTCTTCGAGCGAATCGATGGCCACGCCTACTTTGCCAACTTCGCCGAGCGCGAGCGCGTGATCGGAATCCATGCCGATTTGCGTGGGGAGATCAAACGCGACAGAGAGCCCCATCTGGCCCTTGCTCAAGAGGTAGCGGTAGCGCTTGTTCGATTCTATGGCAGAGCCGAAACCGGCGTACTGGCGCATGGTCCAGAAGCGGCCGCGATACATGCTCGGATAAATCCCGCGCGTAAAGGGGAATTCACCAGGAAAGCCAACGGCTTCTTCACTTTCCCAGCCGCGAAGAGCCTCTGCGGAGTAGAGCCGCTCGAGGGGAAGGCCGGAAATCGTGGTGAAGCGCGGCTTGCGCTCGGCCGCGGGCTCGGATTTAGTCTTGGACATCGAAGGGAACCTTTTCTCGAATTCCTCAGGGGCTAAAGCGCGACCTGCTGGCCTCTTGATGTCGGAGCTAAAGCTCCGCCCCCAAGAAAGAAAATCTCTTGCTTACAACTGGCGCGCGCGGCGAAAGGAACTCACCGCAAAAGCGATAAAAAGCAATCCCACAGCAACAGAAACACCGACCAGCCAGTGCGCGACGTCACGGGTCCAAGCGCGAAGGGCGGAATTCAGCCACCCGAGCGCGAGGACCGCAAACGATGCGCCGATGAGTTCATGGAACAGTTGCTTGACCACGCGCCAGAGCCGGCGAAACCCGCGGGGTTCCGTTGCTTGCAGAGCTGATCCCGCAATCGTGGACATAATTGCATCTTAGCGCAGAATGGGTTGGATTTGGCTCCGCGCTCCCGTCCGAAAGGACAGGTAGGGGCTGTGAATGGATTGAGGACAACGCCAAACGAGCCGCTTGTATCGAATATGGGGAAAGACCTAGAATCAGGCTAGAAGTATTGGGGAGCCAGCCTTGCAACTCGACGATCACCTTAAAAATTTGCTGCGCGAGCTTGGTCACGCCATCAATGATACGGTGTCGGAATCGGATCGAATCACCGGAGCCATTGCGGGAGTGCGCGCGCACGGCTACGACATTGTTCTGAAGCTGGATGCCACGATCGGCCTGGCGAAGCGCGACGGCTCCAGCAATGACGGTCCGCAAATGAGCACGCAGGACCGCCGTTTCTTAGAATCCTTGCGCATCCAGGTGGATCAGGAATCCATGGAACAGGAAGCGCGGGCCGTTGCACGGCTGACCATGACGCCACAGGATGTGCGATTTTTGAAATCCTTGCGGATCGCCACGGACGACATCGAATGAAAAAGATTTTCGAATTCGTGGGAATCGGGACCCTTGGCTTGCTTCTTCTCAGCACATTGGGTGTTTCTCGTGCGACGGCGCAAGACCCCATTCTCACGCCCATCCTCGTAGATACGGCTGTGCCCATCATCGTGAATGCCGTCAGGCCCAAACCGTCAGGCTTGGTGAAATTTGAAGGCTATGTGATGCATGCGAATTCCGGCCAGGTTACGGTGAGAGCGAAGGGCAACGACATGGGCGTGCAGAGTTTTGCGTTGAGCGAGCAAGCGTCCGCGAAGATGCAGCAGATTATTGACAAAGGCGGATATCAATACGGCGATAAGATCACCGTGTACTATGATCCGACCTCGTTGAAGGCCATCAAGTTCAAAGGTAAACCGTCGCGTCCCCTCTAGTCTGGAGGGAGCCATGGTGCGCGTTCCCGCCGTTGCCGGCCAGTTTTATCCGGCTCATCCCCGCGAATTATCCGCGCTCGTTCGAACCTATACGGCGACCGGTTCGCCGCAAGAGCGAATTCCCGTCCGGGCTTGCCTGGTGCCGCATGCGGGATACGTCTATTCGGGTGCGGTAGCAGGCGCGGTTTTTTCGCGGATTGTCCTGCCGAAGAAGATCCTGCTCATCGGGGTGCGGCATTATCCGCGAGGAGAAGCGCTGGCGATTCTTTCACAGGGAGCCTGGAGGACGCCGCTTGGTGATGTGTTGGTTGACGAGGCGCTGGCGACGCGATTGTGCGGGGCATGTCCCTCGCTGCGGGAAGATGCGGTGGCGCACCGCCAGGAACACTCGCTCGAAGTGCAGTTGCCGTTTCTGCAAGAGTTGAATCCTGGTTTTTCGTTTGTGCCTGTGGCGCTGGGCACGTTGCAATTCGATCGCCTGGAAGAAGTGGGCGAAGCCGTTGCACAGGTGCTGACGGAAACGAACGAAGAGGTGCTTGTGGTGACTTCCTCGGACATGAACCATTACGAAGATGACGAGACGACGCGGCGCAAGGATCACCTGGCGATTGACTGTCTGCTGCGCTTCGATGCCAAAGGGCTCTATGAAGTGTGTGTCGAAAGGAAAATTTCGATGTGCGGTCTCGGGCCGGCGATTGCAATGCTTACGGCGATGCGGCGGCTCGGCGCCAAGCAGGCAAGTTTAGTGCGCTATGCCACTTCGGGAGACGTTTCGGGTGAGTGCGAGCGGGTCGTTGGCTATGCGGGAATGACGTTTGCGTGAGGGCTACTGGCGTTTGCTCCGCTGAACTACCTCGCAGAATGTCGGCCCTGAACGACGTTTCAGTTGAGGTCCTTCGCCGCGCAACCTACGCGCCACTCAGGATGACATTTCGTTCGCTAGTGCGCGCGGGCGCTTCCCCCGGAAGACGGATGCGATGATCCCGCCGATGCAGGGTGCGAGGAGCCGGTCGAGACACCGCGACTGCCGCCCCAAACTGTTCCGCCACCGGAAGAGCCATTTGAGCTGCTCCCTCCTGTTCGAGCCGGGGCCGGCATCGCAGGAGCCCTCGGCGGAAGAACGGCTCGCGTTGACGTCGGCATCGCCGGTCCATTAGCAGGTCGGATGACCGCGGCATTCGGAGGCAGTGTTTTTCCAACGTTCCCCGCTGCCGTTTTCATTTCGTTGGTTGCTCCTGCGCCATTCGCGGAGTTCGAAGAGTTCGCACCATTCACGAAACGATGTTCGTGCGCGTCGTAGACGATGGAAGATTCGCGAGTGAGCGTCACCGGACGATTGCCGTTTGCTCCCGTCAGAATTGTGCGGGACACGCGCGTGGGCGAAGTGCTGGTCTCGAGTCCACCAGCAAGCGCATCGTGCGGCGCTTCCCGGAGCACGGACCACTTTTCGCCGCTGTTCACGGCGACAGGTTGGGCAATGCCGCGGCTTTGCACGGGAAATACGCCCTGGCCAAGATTTACGGGAGTTTTGCCGTTCTTGTCTCCTGGGTGAACCGGCACAACGCCTAACGTTGAACCCGAACGCACCCACACTGCCGTTACGGGGCGATAGTGAACCGGACGCCCGATTCCAAAACCTGCGGGAGCCCAAACCCAGCCGTAAACCGGCGAAAAGATCCAACCACCGTAATGGTAAGGCAGCCAGCCCCACGGTGCCGATCCGATAAAGGACCAGCCAAAAACCGGATCGAGGTACCAGCTTCCAATAGAAAACGGAGACCAACCGAGGCCGACTCCGAACGGTCTCCAGCAGTTTCCATAGCCTCCGACGGAAAACCAGGAACCGTAGGTGTAGAGATCGCCAAAGCCAGACGTATAGTTCGGCGAGCTGACATACTGCGCCGAATAATTGGTGGCCGTGACCACGCTTTCAATCCGTCCGGAAACCCAGTGGTCGAAATCGTCACTTTCCGCAAGCCGGCCGATGGTCATGTTGCCCGCTTTCCCTGCCTGAACGGATAGCGATTGACCCTTTTCAAGAGGTGTGGACGTATCGTTACGCAGAACGGCCACGTGTCCCTGTTGCACCTCGACGGTACTGCCATCGTCAAAATTGTCCAGGCGAAACGTGGTGCGGCCACTGGCTTCCACCGTATAGTCGCCGCCGGTCACACTGAAGTAGTCTCCTGTCGCCGGATTTACGTAAAAAATGGCCGTACCCTGGCGCAGCACCAGTCGGGTAATGCGGCCGCCGTCATGCAACGAAAGGTCGTAGAACTCCACGACCGTATTTGCACTCAGAAAAGCCATGGCACCACTTTCGAATTCGACTTCCGCGCGGCCGTTGTTTGTGGCCAGGACATAGCCCTCGCGAAGAGGCAGGTTCAAGGCGGCCGTTTCCCAAACGGTATTCGAATCGGTCAGCGGATCACCCTGAAAACCGCGCGTGAAGCGCACATCGCCCTGCACCAAACTCAAACGGACAATACGGACGTGACTCGCGTCGGCAGACGCCAGGGAAGGCATCACCGCCAAAGCGAGCAAAAGCAGCAAGCCGAACAACCCAAAGTAGCGTTTCATGGAACCTCGGCGCGGGCGCGGACCCTGTCTGTTAGACGATAACCCAAGTGGGCGGGTTGCGTCGAAGTAATAAAGACCTGGTGCGACAGGGGGTGTGAGCCATCCGGATTGGATATCGCGCCAGTGGGGAATGCCCAGTCAACCACGTAATTCAATTCACGCATGGACTTCATAAGAAAAAGTGATTGCCAAGTTATTGACAACAGGCTGGTTAGTCGCTAACTTGCGTGACCAGAAGGTCCATCATGTGTCATCTGTTCGACAACTGATTCCTCTCGTCAAGGCCTGCAAGTCCGGCCTCAACCAGCCGATTGGGTGCAAGATACGATTTTAGGGGGTGTGGGATGAAAGGCATCATTCGGTTTTTCTTTCTGTTCTTGCTCGTAGGTGGTTTTCTCGGCACTCAGGCTGTTTATGGACAGGGGGGCGCCACGGGCGCCATCAGCGGCACGGTTCTCGACGTGAACGGCGGCTCCGTGGCCGATGCGGATGTGCAGATCATTGACGCGAGGACGGATCTGCTCTCTCGCAAGCTGAGCACAGGTGCCGAAGGATCCTTCGTGGCCACGTTGTTGCCGCCGGGGAATTACCACGTCGTAGTCAACAAGTCCGGCTTTGCGGAAGCCAAAGCCAGCGGAATTGAGGTGCGTGTGACCGAAACGACGCGCATGACGATCAACCTCAAGCCCGGCACGGTTACGGAAACAGTGGAGATCTCTGCACAGGTGGCTACAGTCGAAACGACGAACGCCGCGACGGGCCAGTCCATCGGCGAAAACACGGTAAGGTCGTTGCCGCTGGCCACGCAGAACTTCCAGCAGTTGCTGACGTTATCCGCGGGCGCGCAGAGCGACCTCAACAATTCCACGTCGTTGGGGCGCGGCGATGTGCGCATTATCGTGAATGGGCAGCGCGAGGACAACAATAACTATCAGATCGAGGGAATCGGCGCGAACGACTATAACGTCGCCGAGTTGACCAACACGCCGCTCCCTAATCCCGACGTGATCCAGGAGTTCAAGGTACAAACGTCCCTTTACGACGCGACCCAGGGACGCAACGGCGGGGGCAATATCAATGCGATTTTGAAGACCGGCACGAAGCAGTATCACGGCGATGCCTACGAGTTTTTCCGGAATACAGCGCTTAACGCGAACGATTTCTTTTTGAATAGCCAGCGTTCCGCGAGGCCGGTGCTGCGGCAAAATATTTTTGGCGGCAGCCTTGGCGGACCTCTGGTTTCCGATAAATTCGGCTTCTTTTTTGTCAACTACCAGGGCACGCGGCAGACGAGCGGCCTCTCTCCTGGCACGTTTATCAGCACGACGATTCCCTCGCTTCCCGCAATGCGCGATGCCAATACGCTTGCCTCCGTCTTCAGCAGTCCGGCAACGGCAAGCTGCCCGGGATTGACGATTAACCCGAATCAGATTGATCCGGTCGTACTGGCTTTGTTGAACGCAAAAAGCGCGCAATTCGGGGGCGACGCCAATGGCCATCTGATTCCGAGCGTGGGCACGAACCCGGGGATTTCGTATATTTCAGGAACCTGCCAGCCGGCCGTGAACTTCGCTCCGTTCGCCATCAGCCGGCCGGGAACTTTCAATGACGATCAGTTCACCACGACCTGGACGAAGGAATTTGGCAAAGGCAGCGACAAGATTACCGCGGATTTCTTTTTTTCCAATTCGAAAACCCTTGCGCCCTTCGGCGCGGGTGGCCTGCAGGCTTCGCTGGGTGGAAGCATTGCGGCCTCGGATCTGAACTTTCCTTATACTTTGCCCGTCAGCGACCGGTTCTTTGGCCTCACAGAAACGCATCTCTTCACACCCACGATCGTGAACGAGTTGCGGTTCGGATTCGTGCACATCAACAATGCGGCGATCAATAATCCTCCGATTACGGTCACGGACCTGGGGATCAACCGGCCGATGAGCAATATCACCAGCAGCATTTACAAATTCACGTTTGTAAGTTCTGGCTTCCAGATTGGCCCGACGCCACAAGCGAATACCTCGAATATCCAGAATAACTACACTCTTACCGACACAATTTCCTGGATACACGGGGCGCATGTTTTCCGCTTTGGCGGCGAGATGACCTTCGTGAACCTGGACAAGCTGTTTCCGCAGACCTTTAACGGGCAGGTGTTTTTCGCAGGCACCGCTCAGAACGGCCCACTAAGCACCTCGATGCCCACCACGGATTGGCAAAACTTCCTCGTTGGCGCACCGCAATTCAGTTTCGGAGGTGGCGGAGTTTACAACCATTTGTACAAGCAGGACAATTTCGCCGTATTTTTCCAGGACGACTGGAAAGTGACGAAGAATCTGACCTTGAATCTTGGATTACGCACGGAAATTCTGGGCGCATGGATTGACGGCGCTTGCCACATCGGCAACGTGCAATCCAGTCTTACACTGAATGGCGAGAACCCCTTCGTTTATCCCGGCTGCGTCAACAATCTCGGAGTCCCCGGGCTCACCGGAAATGCCCTAGCCACTACCTTTTTCAAGCGGTACTCGACCGGGCTCGGACCGCGGGTCGGTCTGGCGTATGACCTCTTTGGCAAGCGCAACACCACGCTGCGCGCGGGTTACGGCATTTACTATGTCCGCGAAGATGTGGGCGCCGTGGACCAATTGAGCTTCCAGACGCCGTTTCTCCCTATCGTTTTCGCGGGAAGCGCGCCGGGGGGTCTCACCAATTTCTTCGCGCCGTGCGCTGCTTCGAATCCGAAGCCGTACAGCCCTTATTGCGATCCGGCCACCGGGGGCAACGGCCCCGGTGGGCCGAATCCGAACGCGTTGCCGGCGGCAGGCGTGCTGAGCAATGCGTTCTTGCCCTGCTTGTCAGTTTTGCAGGGATTTGTGGTCAATGGCACGAACACACCGACGATAGACACGACGCAAACACCGGTCTATGCCAACCAGGCCGGGTGCAACGGAATCCCTTCAGTCGTGGACTTCGCGCTGGAGGTGCCAAGAAACTTCAAGGTGCCGAATACCCAACAGTGGAACCTGACGATTCAACGGGACCTCGGAAAGCAGTTTGTTCTGGAAGTAGGGTATGTCGGAACTCACGCTGTTCATTTGCGGGAAACACGCGATGGCATCCAGTCGCTCAACGCCACGGCGGCGAATCCAGTTTTCGTGAAGGACGTGAACGGGGTAACGCTCCCTCCTATCACCGTGAACACGCTATCCAACCCGGTGGCGCGCACGCCCACCCCGGGTCTGAACGGCTACGCGGGCTATCAGATCTTCGCCAATGATGCGTACTCGCACTACAATTCCCTGCAAGTTACGCTGTCGCGGCGCTGGAGAGATGGCTACATCCTGGCGGCCTATACGTATTCGAAATCCACGGATGCGACCTCGACGGGGAACACGGCTTTCAATACCGCGTACAACGACCAAAGCAACATCGATGCCTCGCGAGGACTGTCTGATTTCGACCGGCCGCAGCGCTTTGCCTTCAGCTACGTCTACAATTTTCCGTTCTTCCGTGATTCTCAAGGAGTGAAGAGGGTGCTGCTGGATGGGTGGGGAGTCAGCGGCGTGACCACTTTCCAGTCCGGTACGCCCTTCTCCATCTTCGATTCGGGCGCCGCAACCGCGTTTCTTGGCGCCGGCAGCACACCACTACTGGGAGCCAGCCTGGCGACCGGCGCAACGATTTCCGGCGGCTACACGAGCGGAAGCGTCAAGCAACGCTTGAATGGTTACGTGAAAATCGCTAATTTCAGCCCGGTATCACAACTTTACCCATTCGATCCGGCAAATCCGGCGACAACCTGCGATCCTGTCAATAATCCAAATTATTGCGCGACAGGATTTGGGGATCTTGGCCGGAACATCTATCGGGGTCCCTCGCAGCAGAACTGGGATTTCTCGTTGCTCAAGAACTTCATGATCACGGAGCGCCAGGCCCTGCGATTCACGGCGGACTTCTTCAACATCTGGAACCACGCAAACTTCGCGAATCCCGTGGCCACGGACGTGGAGAGCCCAGGCAACTTTGGCGTCATCACCAGTACGAAAGGCGTACCGCGATTGATTCAGTTCTCGCTGCGCTATTCCTTCTAAGCGCGCACTTGCAGCTCTTCCTGGACCGGGGCGCTCTCTTCATCGCCGGGCGCCCGTTTTCCCACGGAGGAAGACTGCAGTGACTGGTGATATGATTTTTCGGCTATGGCTAAAATCGCATCGCGTGTTTCTCATCTGACGGGCGAAGGCGCCCTCGCGGTTTACAGCCGCGCCAAAGAACTGGAAAAAGAAGGCCGCTCGATCATCCATCTCGAATTGGGCGAGCCGGACTTTCACCCGGCAGCACCGGTGGTGGATGCAGTGCGCGCGGCGGTGGCTGCCGGCCGGGACCGCTACGTGGCCACGCGTGGGATTCCGCCACTTCGCGTTGCAATTGCCGACTATCTGCAGCGCACACGCCGGCTCGATGTGGCACCCGAGAAGGTTCTGGTGGCGCCGGGCTGCAAGATGGCCCTCGCTCTGGCGATGATGGCGCTCATCGAACCGGGCGACGAGGTGCTCTACCCTGACCCAAGTTTCCCCATTTACCCTTCGTTTGCGCGAGGGCTCGGCGCCAAGGCGGTGCCTTACGCGTTGCGCGAGAAGAACAAATTTCAGCCGGACATAACGGAGATTGCCGCGAAAATTACGGCGAAGACGCGGATGTTGATTTTCAACTCCCCGAACAATCCCACTGGCACGGTCTTTAGCGAAGGGGTTTTGGCGCAGATCGCGGAGTTGGCGAAGAAGCACGACTTATGGGTCTTGTCCGACGAAATCTATGCGCGGATTCTCTTCGCTGGCCAATACCAGTCTATTTGGGCGCTTCCAGGTATGGCGGAGCGCACTGTCATTATCGACGGCTTTTCGAAATCGTTTGCGATGACGGGGTGGCGGCTCGGCTATGCGGTGGCACAGAAACACGTGATCGATGCGCTGGACATGCTGGTGCTAAACACCTTTACATGCACGGCGGAATTTACGCAGGTGGCAGGGATTGAAGCGCTGACGGACTCCACACAAGCCGTGCCGGCGATGGTGGAGCAGTATCGCAAGCGGCGCGACATTTTTGTCGCCAGACTCAATCAGATTCCCGGCTTTCGCTGCCTTTCGCCGGATGGCGCGTTCTATGCCTGGGTCAATATCGAAGAGAGCGGCATGTCCGCCGAAGAAATGCAGAAAATCCTGCTGGAGGAAGCGGGCGTTGCCGGAATTGCCGGGGCCGCGTTTGGTGCCGAGGGGAAAAACTATCTGCGGTTTTCCCTGGTGAGCGCGACGCAGCTGCTCGAAGAGGCACTCGATCGCATTCAGCGTGTTTCGACGAGATGGCGAGCCGCGGTTTCGCGCTGAGGGGCCAGGCACGTTTTGCGCGCGTGCTGCTGGGATTCCTGAGTATTGGCGAGACCATGGAGACATTCGATGAAGAGACTTTTTCTGCGTATCGCCTTGGGATGGATGCTTGCCGGCGGTCTCGCTTTCTCCGCGGCGGGCCAGGCCCGGCCGTACCCCGCGGGCGACCTTAAGCCGACCTACGATCGCTTGCTGAAACAAATTCAGAAGATTCCTTTGTACGACAATCACGCGCATCCGGGCTTCGCGGATGACACGGACGTGGACGCCATGGCCTCGCCTCCTGACGAGAGCGCCACGTTTCGTCTGCGCGATGACAATCCGGAATTTGTGGCCGGGGCGAAGGCACTCTTCGGTTATCCCTACGACGATTTCAAGCCGGAGCACGCCAAGTGGCTTGCGGAGAAAAAGAAAGCCGCGGAAGCCGCCGGCGGAACCAGCTACTTCGATGGCATTCTCGACAAATTGAACGTGGACATCTGCCTCGCGAACCGCGCCATGATGCCGCCTTATCTTGATCCGAAGCGCTTTCACTGGGTCTTTTTCATGGATTCGTTTTTTTATCCGTTTGATAACCGCGATCAGACCGCGAGTACGCCAGACATGGGCGTTTACGTGCCGCTGCAGGAAAAAATGCTAAGTCGGTGGAAGAAACAGGAGGGGGTAGAGGGACTCCCTTCGGACCTTGCCGGGTACGAAGATTTCATCCGCCGCACCATGGCGGAGAATCAGAAGTATGGTGGCGTAGCGATCAAATTTGAGGCCGCGTATTTCCGGTCGCTCTATTTCAGTGATCCGCCGCGTTCGCAAGCCGAAGCCATCTATGCGAATTACCGCAAGGGTGGCGTACCGAACGCCGACGAATACCGGATTTTCCAGGACTATGTTTTCCGCGTGATCGTGGACCAAGCCGGCAAACTGCACCTGCCGGTGCATTTCCATTCCTGCGTCGGCATCGGCGACTACTTCAGCCTGCGCAACGGCAACGTGCTGAATCTCGAAAATGTCCTACGAGACGTGCGCTACAAGAACGTGACGTTCGTGCTGATTCATGGTGGCTGGCCCTATGAGCGGGAAGCAGCGCTGCTCACGGCCGTGAAGAATGTGTATCTCGACACTTCGTTTCAGTCGGAGATGCTTTACCCTTCGCAATTCAAGATGGTGCTGAAGCAGCTCTTGACCATTTATCCAGACAAGATGATGTACGCTTCCGACGCATTTCCGTTTAACGATGCGCTGGGCGCGGAAGAGAGCTTCTGGCTGGCGGCCGTTACTTCGCGGACGGCCTTGGCAGGGGCGCTTGCCGAGCTTGTGGAAGAAGGCGCCGTCAGCGAACCCAAGGCGATGGAAATGGCGCGAAATTATCTGCACGACAATGCGGCGCGGTTGTATGGAGGTTTGCAGCCATGAGTCCAAAAACGGAACTGAAATTTATTTCGTGGCATAGGGTTGAGCGCGAGCGGCTGAACGACCACATTGACCGGGAGATGATTCACGGAGAGAAACTCATGCTGGCCCGCGTATTCATCAAAAAAGGCGGCCACGTGCCGGAGCATCATCACTACAACGAGCAACTCACGTATATTCTCGAAGGTGCCTTGAAGTTTGCGATTGACGGCAAAGAAATCGTGGTGCGCGCCGGAGAAGTGCTGTGCATTCCCCCCAACATGCCGCATGAAGCCTGGGCCCTCGAAGATACGCTCGATCTGGACGTGTTCACGCCGCCGCGTGAGGACTGGCTCAGCAAGACAGACGACTATTTGCGCCACGACATCCCCATGAAATAACCAAGGCCGGAGCTGGGTTCAGCTTGATTAAGGGCCTTTTTGCTCGGAGGCTCGCCGAAGCATTACCACGCTGAACTTGAGCGGCGACTGCCCAGATGGCCTACCAGATCTTGCAGGCTTGTTCGCGGACCATGGCTTCGCCCTTCTTGCAGCCGAAGGCCTGTGCGAACGCTTCCATATTTGAAAGAGGACCATTGGCGCGGAAACGTGCGAGCGGGTGTGGGTCGGTGTTGGTTTGCAGACGCGCCTCTTCTTCTCGCTGGTTGGCGCCCCAGACCTGGGCCCAGCCCAAGAAGAAGCGTTGTTCCGGTGTAAAGCCATCCACATCTTTGGGGCGTTTGCCTTCGATGGATTTTTGGTAGGCGGCGTAGGCGATGGTGAGACCGCCAAGGTCGCCGATGCTTTCGCCGAGCACGAGCTTGCCGTTCTGATGTAGCCCAGGCTCTACTTCATAGCTATCAAACTGTCTTACGATGCAGTCCCCATGTTCGTCGAAGCTCTTGCGGTCCTCCGGCGTCCACCAGGTTCGCAGATTCCCTTGCGCATCGAATTTGGAGCCCTGATCGTCGAAGCCATGGCTGATTTCGTGGCCGATCACTGCGCCCATCCCACCGTAGTTGACGGCATCATCGGCATTGGGATTATAGAAGGGCGGCTGCATGATGCCGGCCGGGAAAACGATTTCGTTCATTGTGGAGTTGTTGTAGGCGTTCACAGTGGGGGGACTCATGCCCCATTCCGAGCGGTCCACCGGCTGGCCGATTTTGGCAACCTGGCGAGCTTGCTCGAATTCCGAAGCGCGCCGGAAATCGACGAGGTAGGATCCGCGCTCGATGGAGAGTTTGGAATAGTCCCGCCACTGGTCGGGATAGCCAATTTTAACGGTGAAGGCTTCCAGCTTGGCCAGAGCCTGTTTCTTGGTTTCCGGGCCCATCCAGGAAAGCGTAGGAATGTCTGATTTCAGCGCGACAATCAGATTGTTGATCATTTCCTTCGCGCTGGCTTTGGCGGCGGGCGGGAAATATTTCTCGACGTAGGCCTGGCCGAGCGCTTCGCCCAGATTCTGGTCGGTGGACTGCACGCAGCGCTTCCAGCGCGGCAGAATTTCTTTTGTTCCTGACAGCTTCTTGCCGTAGAAATCGAAGTTTTCCTGGACGAAGCTCTCGGGGAGCGCCGGCGCGTAGGCGTGCAGCAATTGCCACCGCAGGTAGATTTTCCAATCGGGGAGCGAGACGGTGGAGAGTT
>Ga0306926_10003569_pt1 | contig 16136 bp, 16 predicted proteins | sample flu12Cox44000178_FD_203759 | JGI IMG/M metagenome (GOLD analysis project Ga0306926, IMG submission 203759) | Lab enrichment of tropical soil microbial communities from Luquillo Experimental Forest, Puerto Rico - flux8day.12C.oxic.44.000.178 (v2)... | ecosystem: Environmental > Terrestrial >... | reverse complement strand
GTTCGATTTGGATGGGCCCTTCGAAAGCGGCGCACGATTGACGACGACCATGCCAGGGCAGAAGTGGCAGTCCATTATCCGGGTCCTGAAGCCTGAGCGTGAGGCGACCGTCGAGATGCAACTGCCGGATGCGATTCTGTCTTTTCATTGGAAGTTCGAGGAACTAAGCGGGGACCAAACGTTGATCACGCAGCGACTCGTACTGTCGGGCCCCAATGCACAATCTTTTGTCGCTCAGGCAAGCATTATGAAAGTGACTGTACCCGAAGGAATGAAAAGAATTGTTGCCGCAATCGAACGAGCCCAGGGTCTGACGAAGACCTGAAAGAGGATGTCGCCGGCAAATCGCCGTACGAATTCGCACTGGTCTTTATTTGGTTATTCCGCGGGTTCGTTGCGCAACACGAATTGAAGCCCGCGCCGCGTATTCACATCGACGGTTGTCTGCAAATCCAAGTTTTCGACGGGAAGCACGTGTTCGATGAAGCCATCCCGTGTCCTGAAGTGAATCTGGCCGTCCTCGAGCCAGTAATCGGTCACGTCATAGGCCGTGCCGTCTTTCAGATAAAGCTCGATCAGGTCGAGCGGCTCTCTTTCATAGCGGTAGGCCGGACGCGTCCTGGTGGACGGGGCGTTTTGAGTCCCCGGGTCGTAGTACGGTGGATCGATTCCGAAACCGTACCCATAGGAAAAGGAAGGCCAGGTGTAGCAGTTGAATCCCCAGCCCCAATAATAAGGACACCCGTACGGCCACCAAACGGAATTGAACCCATGCCGAAACCTGTGAAAGCGCGGTCCAAAGAACACGCGATGGTGACCGACGTGAGGCGGGTGCGGTTGCATGCGTGGATTGTGGATGCCCGCTCCTGCGGGAGGCGGCGAAGCGCGAGGACGTCGAACCATAGCAGGGGAGGTTCGCGGAGCAAATCCATGAGGAGAGGGCGCACGTCCCCCACTGCTGATGTGACCGCCACCCCCGCCACCCATGTGGACACCGCCGGCCCCACCCATGTGGCCGCCACCGCCGCCACCCATGTGACCACCACCACCGCCATGCTGGGCCGACGCAACCGGGGTCCAGAGGTAGGCCAGCACACTGGCAGCAACAAAAACGCTCCGAAAATTAAAACCGCGAAGGAAGCGCGCCATAAAACTACCCTCCTTGCAGCCTCCAAGTTCCAGGCTGCGAGGATCGCGCGGACTTGTTAGACAGAAGTCTAATGGTTTTTGATGCCGATTGCATCAATAAGGTGGTGTAAGTCGGAATGGGATGACGCAGCGCGTTTGAGCGTTCGATGGGATTGCAGGGCGAACGCCACGAAGACCAAAACGGCAAGTACCAGGCTTGGGCCAGGCAACAGCTAAGTCTGGTGGCGCAACTGCGCCAGGCGGAGTGCACCTCCCGCCCAGGCCGTCGGAATTGCAAGAACGATGAGCACGATGGCGTACCATTTGGGCCCGATTGACGGAAGCTTGTTCCACATGACAACAGCTCCCACTGTGCTCGCGATGAAACCAAGAAAGCCAAGGATGAGCGCGTGCATCAAGGGACGATCAGGCGCGAGTCTGGCAGCAATGTAGGCCCCGACAACGCCGTAGACCGTGCGATAAATGGTTGCGACCGCAAACGGCCCGTCACCGGTCGGGGGGCCACCGCCGGTGAAAAATCCCATCAAGCGCATCATAGCGTCGCTGCCGGTCGAGAGCAGAATGCCGACGAGCGCTCCCAGTACGACTGCTCCGATACTTTTCAGAGTGTTCTTACTCATGTGTTGTCCAGGGTCCGTCGCGGGCGGGCCACGATAAACGCATCAGAAATATGCTGTCGGCTGACAGATTTCGGTTGCGACGAGGGAGCGCGCTGCCAGCCGAATCAGCGGACAGTCAACCAACGGGGTTTGTTGTCCTTTAGTCGTCGGGCCTTCACAGCCGCACGCAATGCGTGCTTACAGCTGTCAACGCACCGCCAACAAAAGCGCTGTCTATTGGTCGTCAAGGTTCCTCCGCATTCGCCCTATTCACCTAACCGCTCGGAAAGGGTGGCACACTGGGGGCCGGAAATGCGGCTGAGCTTGGGAACTCGGTTGTGTTGGTGCTAGACTTCGGCAATGCCTCAGTTTGTGATCGAACGTGAAGTACCAGGTGCTGGGTCTCTGACAGAAACCCAGATTCGCGAACTATCGCTGCGCTCCTTGGAAGCTTTGAAGGAAATGGGGCCGCAAATACAGTGGCTTCACAGCTATGTGACCGAGGACAAGGTTTACTGCGTTTACCTTGCGCCGGATGAGAACAGCATCCGGGAACATGCGCGCAGAGTAGGTATTCCGGCCGATCGTGTGTCCGCTGTTCGCCGGCTCATTGATCCTGCGGCGCTGAAATAGGGGATTCCGGCTCCAGCAAAGAGTATTGGACGGCCTTTTGCAGGTCCATCGCTGAACCCTCTGCCCAGGCCGCATTCCCCTCGGGCCCCGTGAGGGATTCCCATGCGGGCAGCAGCTTCTGCTCCAATTTTACTCGTTCAGCTTGCGGGAGAGGTGTGCTAATCAGCTTGCGCAAATGCGCTGCCGCAGCAGCGAGCCGGAGAGCGCGGGCGGCTTGCCCTCGCGCTAGGGCCAGGCAGGCGAAGCCTTCCAATGTGCGCGCCACTCCACGGCGGTGCCCGAGATCCGCGAACATTCCGATGGCTTCACGGTAGGCGGCGTGTGCGGTTGAGTGTTTTCCCTGCTCGCAGTCGATGTAGCCCAGGTCCGCGAGAGAGCGCGCGGCACCCCACCGGTCACCGGTGTTCCGAAAGGAAGAAAGGGCCTGCAGATACAATTGGCTGGCAGCGCTCAGGTCGCCTTGTTCGCGTGCGACGTCGCCTTGCTGATTGATAGACCAAGCGGCGCCACTGCGATCACCGAGTTGCTCAAAGATTTCCGTGGCTTCACCCAGAGCCAGGTTGGCGCCGGAATAATCACCGCGAATCTTTAGCACATTGGCGAGGTTGTGAAGGCATCGCGCGATTGCCGAGCGGTCGGCCAAAACGCGCCAAGAGGCGAGACTGCGCTCGAGATTGGTTTCCGCGGAGGAGTAGTCCCCACCATCCCGCTGCGCGATTCCCAGGGCGTTCAGGGACGTTGCAATCCCCCACTGATCTCCGAGTTCCTGATAAAGACAAAGGCTGAGCTCGAGGAAATGCTGGGCGGCGGAAAAATCCCCTTGAGCAGTCAGTAGGGCGCCGAGAAAATGCAGCACCCTGCCCCGCTCTTTTGGGTGCGAGTCGCCCGCGAGACGCAGAATCGTCTCAAGGCGGGCGCGGCCCTCGATAAGGTGTTCGCGCATGTCCCAGAATCGAAAGAGAGCAATGCAGAGCCGTAGCCCCCAGTCCAGCTCACGGGTCTCAAAGAGGAAATCGAGCGCGTTGCGAAAATTATCAATCTCGGCGTCGCAATAACAGAGCCAGCGAGCCCGGTCTTCGGGACTCAGCTCCGGATTTCCTTCCTCGGCGAGGACGAGAGAGTAGGCCGAGAGAGCACGTCGCGTTGCGTGCAGTTCTCCAGCACTGCCAAGGCATTCGAGTGCGTATTCGCGAATCGTTTCAAGCATGGCGAAGCGCGTTTCAGCCTCGGAGGGGTCAACGCGCTGGACGAGATTCTTATCTACCAGGGAGGAGAGTCCTTCGAACACCTCGACGCCGAGATCGCGGCTTGTGTTGCCAACGGCTTCCGCCCCCTCGAATGTGCAACCGCCGACAAAGACCGATAAACGGCGAAACAATTTCTTTTCAGCCTCATTCAGCAGCTCATAGCTCCAGTCGATCGTCTTGCGCAGCGTCTGCTGCCGTTCGGGAAGGTCGAGCGCGCCGCCGGTGAGCAACTGCAGGCGGCTTTGCAGGCGATCCAGGATGTCGCGTGGGGAAAGTACCTTGGTTCGAGCAGCGGCTAGTTCAATGGCGAGAGGGAGTCCATCGAGGCGCGAACAGATTTCCCGGATTGCAGCGCCGTTTTCCTCGGTGATTGCAAAACCGGGCCAGACGGCGGCAGCGCGTTGCGCAAATAATTCGACGGCAGAATTCTGGGCGAGCGGCGCGACTGGAAATTCCTGCTCACCGTAGATACGCAGGCAAGCCCGGCTGGTGACCAGGATCTTCAGCGCCGGGCAGGCCTCCAGAGTGTCTGCCACGAATTTGGCCGCGGGAAGAACCTGCTCGAAATTGTCCAGCACCAGCAAGAATGGTCCGGAATCTCTGAGCTGATCCCCGATTTGTTCGGGCACAGTGCGGTTGGTGACGCGCTGGATGTCGAGTGTTTCGGATAGGGCGGTCTCGACCAGGTCGGGATTGGTAATCGAGGCCAGCCCGACGAACTGCACGCCAGCCGGGAACTGGGCTGAAGCCGCCGCAGAGATCGCCACGGCCAGCCGCGTTTTTCCAGCACCGCCGGGACCGGTCAGGGTCAACAGCCTCACGTTCGGCCTGAGAAGTAATTCCGTGCCTTCCGCCACATCCCGTTCGCGCCCGATGAGCGAAGTGCGTATCACGGGTAGGCCGCTGCGTTTTCTCGGGATCTTTGCCGGAGGCTCGTCACCAGGGGGCTTGGTGAAAACGACGGAAGAGGTAGACTGGACTCTCTTCGAGGAGCTCTTAATCACCTGGGCGCGGAACAGATAACCACGTCGCGGTACGGTTTGCAGTAGTTTTTGCTTGTGGTCACCGAGCGCCCGTCGCAATTCCACAGTGCATTGCACCAGGGAATCGTCAGTGACGAATGCGTCTGGCCACACCGCCTGCATCAATTCTTCTTTTCCGACGAGCCTACCCTGGTTCTCCACCAAGTACTTGAGGGTTTCATAGACCTTGGGGCGAAGCTTGACCTCTTTGCCGCCCTTGAGCACGCACCCGCGTTGGAGATCCAGCGTAAATTCATCGAATTGATAGGTTTGGGGCGTTCCTTCCAACGGGACTCCGGCTCCCCAGATCAAGCGGCTGGCCTCCGCTCAATTTTCGGGTTTTCTTTGGCGTTCTTTCGTTACTTCCAGCTCTTTCCGCTGCTAGTTTGGCCTGCTGATAAGGCACTCTGTAGCGCGAATTCTAGCAAAGCCGCTGCTGCCGAGGAAGCCACGAATAGGACCAGGAGACGAGCACTGCTCGGAAGGAGAGCGAGAAATGAGCACAGCAACACAAGCACCAGCTCTTGATATGAATAAACTGAACGCTTTTATCGGACAGTTTGTGACCGACCTTGGAGCGTCGGTTCACGCCGGCATGGTGGTCATTGGCGAAAAGCTGGGGTTGTATAAGGCCCTTGCGGCACGACCGATGGGTTCGGCCGAGCTGGCCCTGAAGACGCAGACCGACGAGCGCTATTTGCGCGAATGGTTGGCTTCGCAAGCGGCCGGCGGCTATATCACTTATGACGAGACGACAGGGAAATTCAGCCTCACTACCGAGCAGGCTTTCACGCTTGCGAACGAAGAGAGCCCCGCCTATTTGCCTGGTGCGTTCGAGCTAGCCTTGGGTTCGCTCGCCGCCGTTCCGCGGATCACCGAGTCATTCCGCAGCGGCAAGGGAATGGGCTGGCACGAACACGCGGATGGCGTCTTCCATGGCTGCGAGAAGTTCTTTCGTCCCGGTTACGCCGCCAATCTGATCAGCGCGTGGATTCCCGCGCTGACTGACGTCAAAGAGAAACTTGAGGCAGGGGCACGAGTGGCTGACGTCGGCTGCGGAAAAGGGGCTTCTACCTTATTGCTTGCGAAAGCCTTCCCGAAATCGCGATTTTTCGGGTTCGACTATCACGACAAGTCCATTGAAGCGGCCCGCGAGTACGCAAAACGCGACGGTATCGCGGACCGGGTTACGTTCGAAGTGGCCAAGGCCAAGGAATTCCCGGGGACGGACTATGACTTCGTGGCCGTCTTCGACTGCCTGCACGACATGGGCGATCCGATCGGGGCGGCAACGCACGTCCGGAAATCTCTGGGGAAGGACGGCACGTGGATGATCGTCGAGCCCTTTGCGAATGACCAGTTGAAGGACAATCTGAATCCCGTTGGCCGGGTCTTCTACTCGTTTTCAACGCTGCTGTGCACGCCGTGCTCTCGGTCGCAGGAAGTCGGCATGTGCCTGGGTGCGCAGGCGGGCGAAACGCGCATTCGCGACGTCGTCACCGCAGCCGGTTTCAGCCGCTTCCGCCGCGCCACAGAGACACCATTCAATATCGTGTACGAGGCGCGGCCGTAGCAGCACCTGCCTCCAGCGCCGGAGCGTGGCGCGGTACCCAGGTCCTAGCAAGCGCCGCGCCATGCTTGCGGCGGAGGCAGACAGCGATTTGTTAGTAAGCAAGGTCTCGTCGTGCTATTTATCGTGGAATAGGTACCGGGTTCACGCTGCCCGGAACGCACGGAGGATGTCATGGATCAGCAAGCCGTCATTCAATTCAGAAGCCAGCTCCGGGGAGAATTGATCGAACCTAAAGATGCTGGCTATGAAGAAGCACGCAAAGTGTATAACGGCATGATCAGCCGCACACCGGCTCTAGTTGCGAAGTGCGCAGACGTGGCCGATGTGATCGCCGCGATTCAATTCGGGCAGCAACACGGCGTGAAAGTGTCGATTCGAGGTGGAGGCCACAACGCGGGCGGTTTAGGGGTGTGTGACGACGGTCTCGTCATCGATCTTTCGCGCATCAAGTACGTGCTTGTCGACCCGGCGACAAAAACCGTGCGGGTCGGCGGGGGGTGCACCTGGGGTGACGTTGACCACGCGACGCATGTATTCGGGTTGGCTGTTCCGTCAGGAATTATTTCGACGACCGGGGTAGGAGGCTTAACGCTGGGCGGCGGGCTCGGACACCTCACGCGAAAGTACGGCCTCACCATCGATAATCTGCTGGCCGCGGACTTGGTCCTTGCGGATGGAAGATTCGTCGTCGCGAGTGCCAAGGAAAATCCGGATTTGTTCTGGGCGATTCGCGGCGGCGGAGGAAACTTCGGCGTCGTGACGTCGTTCCTGTTTCAGGCGCATCCTGTACACACCGTGTGTGCAGGCCCTATGTTTTGGGAAATGGCGGATGCCGAGGACATCCTGAAGTGGTATCGCGAGTTCATTACGCACGCACCGGAAGAAATCAGCGGCTTTTTTGCGTTTCAGACCATCCCGCCCGGGCCGCCTTTCCCAGAGGCTTTGCACTTCCAGAAGATGTGCGGCATTGTCTGGTGCTTCAACGGATCGCAGGACGACGCGAATAGACTTCTTGCTCCGCTCAGAAGCTTCCGCCCCCCGGCGTTCGAATTCTTTGGTCCCATGCCCTATCCGATGTTGCAGACCATGTTTGACGACCTGTACGTGCCCGGGTTGCAGTGGTATTGGAAGGCAGACTTCGTGAAGGAACTGACGGATGCAGCGATCGGTCTCCACATCAAAAACGGTTCCAAACTGCCGACGCTACACTCTGCGATGCATCTGTATCCGGTGAACGGAGCTGCACACAGAGTGGGAAAGGACGACACGCCTTGGGGCTACCGCGACGCGGTGTGGAGCCAAGTGATTGTTGGCGTAGACCCCGATCCCGCGAACAAGGACCAGATTACCGCCTGGGCCAGAAATTACTGGGAGGCGCTGCATCCGTTCGGGGCCGGGGGAGCGTACATCAATTTCATGATGGAAGGCGAAGGCGAGGAGCGGATTCGAGCGACGTACCGTCACAATTACGAACGGCTGGCACAGGTGAAGGCAAAGTACGATCCGGATAATTTCTTCCGGGTGAATCAAAACATCCAGCCGAGTGTGGCCGCAAAGGTTCCTGCGTGAGCGCCGTCGGCCGACTGCTCGAAAAGCATTGATGACAGGGGGAATCAGATGTAAGGCCTGTCTTCATTGCGCAACCGGGCGATGTCCTTTGTGGGAGCGTTTCCGAAGAAGCGGGCTCATCGACGTCACGGACTTGAAGTACTCGTGAAAAGAAGAAACACTCATGTGCACCAGGCCGGCCAAATCTTCGACCTTCATGGGCTGGGAGAAGTTGGAACGGAGCCAGGAAATGGCCTTCGCCACGCAGTGCACACTCGATTCGGCGAAGCCCATTTGAGCGACGCGAACACCGATAGGGCTGCGGAGCAGCCGGATCAGAATCTCGTCCTTTACGAGTGGGGCTAGGAGTTCCACGTCACTCGGCTGCGCCAGACACTCCATTAACCTTGTCGAGGCGCTGAGGATCGACTGGTCGGCCGGAGCAACGTAAACCGCGTTTCTCTCCTGAACTGGATGGCGGCCGCGCGGATAAACCTTCAAGACCAGTTCGGCGATCTTGCGCGGGTCGAGGTCCAGCTTAAGAGAAAGATAAGGTTCGGAATAACTAGCTTGCGTGACTTGGGCGGCGACGGGGAGAGCAACCAAGAAGACGATCATGCGCGAGGTGTCGTACTGATAGACCTCCTGCCCCACGATAACGGTCTTCGCACCCTGGGCGATGACACACAATGAGGGCAACCGCAGGGTATGCACACACTCTCCGTTGATTCGTGAGAAACGACTGACGCAGGTCCGGGACGCGCAACGCAAAGCTGCCGTCGTGAGGGGCGTAGGCGGCAATCAGGCGGGCCAGCTTGGCCGTGTCCGGTGCGTTTGGGCTGAACGCCCGGCGCGCAAACGCGGTGGTTTTGCCGTTGGTTTTCACAACTTCGCAAATAGCTCCTTGGCGATCATGGCGCTTCCGGCGCAGATAAACCAGTTTTTCCTCAGGCACTTTCTTGCGGAGTATTCACGCCTTGTATTCTTCGTCGGTGACCTGTTCCATCCAATCGACAACCTTGCCGTTCAGTCTTTCCTGAATGGCGATATGAGTCATGGCCGTGGTGGGGGCAGCACCATGCCAATGCTTCTCGCCGGGCGGGAACCACACGACATCGCCGGGCCGTATCTCCTCGATGGGTCCGCCTGCGCGCTGGGCCCAGCCGCAGCCAGCCGTGACGATGAGAATTTGACCGAGTGGATGACTATGCCAAGCTGTCCGCGCGCCGGGCTCGAAACTGACGCTGGCACATTGAACCAGTGCGGGCTCGCTTGCCTGAAAAAGCGGGTCGATTCGTACCGTACCCGTGAACCACTCGGAGGGCCCCTTGGCGGAGGGTTGCGAACCAATTCGTTTGATTTCCATGTTTCTGTTCCCTCGCTTATCGATGATCATGCGTTGGACTTGCGCGGCATGACCCTGACTGTTGCAGAGCGGGCGCACCCCAATCATCGGGGCGAGATACGCGCTGCCCTGGTACTTCGCCCGGTAAGCTTGGTCGAAGCGGCGTTTGATCGCTCCGTCGACCGGTTCGAAGAATGACCTCCTTGGTCATGCCAGCGGCGGTGATTTGGCCCCGCCTTTTGCGGCACCGCGGCTTGTCTTGAATGTCGGTTATCGGCACTCTCTGCCCAACCTTGGGATTTGGCTTCCTCAATGTTCTTGGCGATTTCTTCCGCGAGACGATTGTTCTGCGGCTCGGATTTTCCGGGCCAGAGTTTCACGATAACGTGTGGCACGGTTCTCTCCTGCGGTTCTACTAGCAACAAAAGCCGTGCGTTCGGCTCAACGACCGGCCATTTGCTCAATGTGTTCCGGATAACGAGCTCCGTGTACCATAATCTTTGAGGCGGCGCTATCGATTTCACGGAGATCGTCGGATGAGAGTTCGACTGCAGCCGCTCCGATGTTTTCTTCGAAGCGATGAAGTTTGGTGGTACCGGGGATCGGAACGATCCAGGGCTTCTGTGCCAGCAACCAAGCGAGAGCGATTTGACCGGGTGTCGCCTTCTTCCGTTCCGCGGTTTTGCCCAGCAAATCAACCAAAGCTTGATTGGCTTTGAGAGCCTCGGGCGTAAAACGAGGGAGGATGTGGCGGAAGTCGGAACTGTCGAACTTGGTGTCTTGGTTCATCTTTCCCGTGAGAAATCCTTTCCCCAAAGGACTGTAAGGAACGAAGCCGATACCGAGTTCCTCGAGGGTTGGCAGTACTTCCTTCTCCGGTCCTCGGGTCCAAAGCGAGTACTCGCTTTGCACGGCGGTCACGCATTGTACGGCGTGTGCACGACGAATCGTCTTGGCGGCTGCTTCAGAGAGTCCGAAATGCTTGACCTGGCCCCGCTGAATCAGATCCTTCACCGTCCCCGCGACGTCTTCGATCGGCACTTCCAAGTCAACGCGGTGCTGGTAGAACAGATCGATGGCATCGACTTTGAGCCGCTTGAGCGAGGCCTCGGCAACCTCCTGGATGTGCGCCGGACGGCTGTCCAGGCCGGCCTGCTTGCCGGTAGCCGGATCGAGTTTGAATCCGAACTTGGTAGCGATTACCACCTTCCCACGGAACGGCGCCAAGGCCTCGCCGACGAGTTCCTCATTTGTGAATGGGCCGTAGACTTCAGCCGTGTCAAAGAAGGTGACGCCGCGTTCAACGGCTGTGCGGATGAGCGAGATCATCTGTTGTTTGTCTTTGGGCGGACCGTAACCGAAGCTCATTCCCATGCAGCCCAGGCCAATGGCCGAGACTTCGAGATGGCTTTCTCCGAGTTTGCGCTTCTGCATTTTTTCTCCTTTCAGACGCGTGGGACAAGAGTGTAGTCCGTGGAAGCGCTGGGAGCTTGCCTAATCCGCCAAACTATTTGCCCGATTCTCTGTAACCCTTGGGCCGCGACTCGATCTCGAGCGAAATGGCTGGGCAACAAGAGGGAGGTGGGGACGAAGGGGTTAAAACACTACTCTTCGCGCACCGAGCCGCAGCGCCTCGTCGGTCCCAAACCGAAGCGCATCGACAAACATAACTCGCAGGCGCTGAAAGCGCTTTTGCCAACCCGATGGAGCCCAAGAATCCAAGAACCGTTCTGGCGCCGACCAGCGCCGTGCCTTCGGACAGCAGCAATCGCAGCAACTGAGCACTGGTCGCGCCGTGCGCGGTGCGGATTGCGATTTCCTTGCGTCTTTGACGCTCAGAGGGTCCGGGAAAGTGACATTGAACGGAATGCCAATCTGAAAAGCAGCCACGCCCGCGAACAGGCCGGTCTGCTCCCGATACCGCTCGACGTTCTTCACTCGAACTGCAACACCACGATTTCCGGATTCGAGCCCAGACGCAGCGGCGGTCCCCAAGTTCCGGCTCCGCTCGAGGTGAACACCTGCATTTTGCCGATCCGGCTGAGCCCATAGACAAACTGGCGATAGATTCGGCGGGCCATCCAGCTCCACGGGATGAATTGTCCGACATGGGTGTGGCCGGAAAGCTGCAGAGACACACCCGCGGCTTCGGCAACTTGCGGATGATCGGGGGCGTGGGTCAGCAAGATGCTGGCGCGCTCGCGGTCGACGCCGATACCCTTGAGAACGGAAGCAAAGTGCTCTGTGTGCGTGGCGTGCACGTAAGGCACGCCGATGATCTGCAAGCCGGCGGCTTCCACTTTTTCGTTTCGCAGCACGCGCACGCCGGCCGCCTCGACGGCCTGCAGGTACTGGGTGTCGTCCGTGAACTGTTCGTGGTTTCCTGCGACGAAGTAGACACCGTGTGGTGCGGTCAGTTGGCTTAGCGGCTCGGCGGCTCGCTTCGCATCAATCGCGGTGCCGTCGTACAAATCTCCGGCGATGAAGACAGCGTCGGGGTTTTCTTTCAGCACGTCCGCCACGATGCGCCGGAGAAAGCTGCCATTTCGCACGTGGCCGAGGTGCACGTCACTGATGAGGGCGGCCTTTCGTCCGCGCCACGCTTCCGGCAAGTTTGCGAGGCGCACCGTGGTTCGGGTGATCCGCGTCCAGCTTGCATTAAACACGCCGTAGATACCCGCCGCGACAGCAATTGCAAACAAGGCTTCCACGATCGCGTGGAAGTTCGCCTGAAATCCGACCAAGCTTGCAAATCCAAAAGCCACCCAGGACAAAATTGACGCGATAAGCAAAAAGCTCAGAAGACCGAGCCAGACAGCGGCCACTTTGTAAATCGCCCGCACCAGGACTCCGGTATATCGCCACGCCAGGAGGGATGCCACGAGAAAGCTCACCGAGAGAATTCCAAGAGCGATTTTCAGCCACAGCGGTCCCGCGGCCTGATCGCCCGATGGGGAAAACCTCCACGTTTCGTACAACAGCAGATGAGAAAGACAGAGAATTGTCTGCACGACAACCATGAAACCGACCAAGCCGGTTCTTCTTTTCATGCCGTATTAGATTCACAAGTCCGCGGTTAGTATGCATTCCACATCGGGTGCGAGCGACCTTGACATCGAACGAGGGAACGAGCGGCGGGTCGGAGGAGGCGAGGCGTTTCCCGGCGGAGTTCGTCGAATAGGTATAGAACCCTAGAGGTTCGAGGGGTTGGCGGCTTTCCGAGCCGCCAGGGAACAAACCTTGCTGGGCGAAGCCAAACCGCGGGACGACTCGCAGAAGTTTTTTGCGGACCAGAAGCTGCCGGGGACGGAGCGCATTCTGCAGAACGCGAAGGAGCCGGTGAACGCGTGTATCGAGTTGCGCACGATGCAGACGCGGAATCTGGCGGAGTATTTGGGCAAGGAAGCGAGTAAACAAGAAGAAGGACGTTGAGAGAATGAAGGAAGGAGAGAAACCGCGAAAGCGCCGGGAAGCCCGACGCTTTTGTCTTTTGGATGTTAAGGAATAGGCTACGGGGCAGGGTGAAAGGCGGCCTGGTCGGTGCCGAGGGCGTTAATTCGGGCCAGTTCATTCTGGGCGACGGGAAAATCCGGCTTCATCGAGAGAGCGTGCCTGAGCGCGGCGACCGCTGAGGGGATATCGTTGTTCAAGTAGCAGGCGTGACCGAGGGCTGCGAGAGCGGCGGCGTTGTCGGGATCGTCGTCGAGGACCTGCTGGAACTGCTCGATGGCGGAGTTAAGTTCACCCTTCTGAACATAGGCTTCACCGAGCTTGGTGTGGGACTCGAGGTTGCCGGGGTCGAGTGCGAGGGTGCGCCGGTATTCGCCAATGGCGTCGTCGGCTTTCTGCGCGGCCAGGAGGCAATTAGCGAGATTGAAGTGGGCGTCGGGAAAGTCGGGCTGAAGGCGAAGGGCTTCACGAAACTGGTCGGAGGCCTCCTCGCAGCGATGCTCGGCGAAGAGCACGTTGCCAAGATGGTTGTGGAGTGTGGAATCCTCGGGCCGGAAGCGCAGCAGGTAGGTGTACTGCTCGACAGCCGCGTCGAACTCACGATTTTCGTGCAACAGATGCGCGAGGCGATCCAGGTCGTACAGGCGGGTGTTTACGAAGTCCGATTCATTCGCAAATGAGTCCGAGGACGCCTTCAAAGAGCGACGAAGCTCGGCGACGGCGGCGGTGTGGTCATCCTGAGCGAGAAAAAGGTTGACGAGCGAGCTGCTGGCGGCGAGGTCACGCGGAGAAAGCGCGAGGAAGTCTTTCCATTCGCGGATAGCGTCCGCGGGGTGCTTTTCGCGGAGGAGGGCTTCGGTAAGGTGGCGGCGCGGGGCGTTGTCGTAAGGCGCGATGCGCACGGCTTCCCGATATTCGGTGAGCTCGGAGGGCGTGTCGCGCTGAGAGAGATAGAAAGCAGCGAGGGCGAGGTGAAGGTCGGCGTTCCCCGGCTCGAGGCGCACGGCTTCCTGAAGCTGTTTGCGGACGCTTTCCAAGTCGCCGAGGAGAGAGTACTCGGCTGCGGCGTTGAGCCGAGTTGTGGCGAGGTCGGGGCGCTGTTGTAACTCGAATTCGATTCGAACCTTGGCGCTGATTTGCGCGTCGATGGACAAGTTCTCTGTGGCGCGATCCGTGCGATCGGAGGTGTAGGCGGCGAAGGCGGGAGGCTCCGGCCGATCCTCGGGTTGCCCTTGCGCGAATGCCGCGACGGCCTGCGTTTCGCGGTCGCGCTCCTCGGGCGAGACCTCCGACTCGGCGAGGGCCATGTGGGCGGCGACGAGATTGGAGTCGAGAGACAGGGCGCGGCGAAGAAGGGCGATGTGTTCCTGCTCTGAGCCACCAGAATACGCGATGGCACGGATGGCGGCCATGAGAGGCCACGGGCTGTCGGGATTTTCTTCGATGGCAGCGCGGCAATCGTTTTCGGCCTGCTGGCCGGCACCGATGTGAATCAGTTCCGCGCATTTGGCGAGAAGCTCGAAGGGACGGTCGTTTTGCGAAACGCCGAGCCCCGGGGGAGGAGTCGCGGAGGAGAGGCGCTCGATGAGGATGCCGTCGCCGCCAGCAAGCTTGACGCGGTCAAGGAAATCGGCCGAAGGAGAGAAACTGATGCCGCGAGTCTTGACGAGTTGGCCGAGGTAGCTCGGCGAATAACCCTGAGTGAGGCGGCCAAGAATTTCGGCGCGGTCAAGAGGGGCGGGTTGGGCGAAGACACAAGGGTGCAGCAGCGCGAGAATGAGGCCAAACAGAGCAGCACGCTTTTTCATGTCGATGGACTTAGGTATAGCTGGCAGCGGTACGTGAAGCAGTGACCGTTGCCACACCAAACCAGTAGACAAGGGGCAAGAAGAAACGGGCAATGCGACTTTGGTACCAGTGGAGGTAAAGGAGCAATGCGGGGAAGGACACGCTGATAAAGGACTCAAGGGGACGTGGCGTGGCCTGCCTTGCCCCTTCCTCCTCGGCGCTGGCGGAAGGTGGGCCTTACAAAAGCAAAGAGCGGAGCCAAGAGTGGATTGCGCGTTGCACGACCGAAAGTCTCGGCAGGAGGAGAGAACCCCACCCTCTGCAGAGCTGCAAAGGGTGGGGCGACGGGGAAACAACGGGGTGGTCAGCGGGGTGAGTCAACCTCGGGGCTTGAGGCTGGGGAGAGGGTTGTGATTTCAGGTCCGGCCGGTCCGAGCTCGGCGGCGGCGCCGCTGAAAGTGGTGGAAGCCCGAGGCGAGAGTGCCGGAGCTGTACTGGATCGGGACGCGGCATTCATGATGGGTACCTCCTCGAAGAGACGAGCCCAATACCCGAGGGTAGAAATGGGGTATGGTACCGCGCGGAATTACAGTCGGGGCCGGGCCGCGGGTCGAACCGGCCTCAGGACGACACACCGCAGCATTCGCCTCAAGTTGCCAACGGCGGCCTGGTCTGTAGGGATAGTGACGGAAAACGGGAAAACGTATCAAGAAACTCTAAGGCAGGACGGAGCGGAGTTCGTGTTTTTTTTGCGGGGCGGGTTGTTTCGGGTTACGTTGCCCCAGGGTGGCCCTTGATCGAACCTCATAAATGCCTTGCGCACGGAGGGTTTCATGACGAAGAGCGATCCGCAAAACGAAAGACAGCGGCTACGGAAGTTGTACGGAGCGATGAGCGATGAAGAACTCCAAAAGGCAGGCAAAGAATCGGCAGAGTTGACGGACTGGGCGTTTGAAGCGTTGCGCGAAGAAATGAAGAGACGTGGGCTGAGCTGGGCTGGACAGGACATGCCGTTGCCTTCGCAATTGGGGCACCGCGAGGCGGTCGAAGACGCGGGAAACCAGCCAGTTGTCTTGCGGACGTATCGGGACATGCCGCAGGCGTTTGTCGAGAAGAGCGTGCTCGAGGATGCGGGAATTCAGTGCTTTCTCGACGATGAGAATGTGGTACGGATGGACTGGCTGTGGTCCAATGCCATGGGCGGCATCAAGCTGGTGGTGCGGAAGAAGGACGCGGAAGAGGCGGAGAGGCTTTTGAGTGAAAGTCCTGCGGATGAAACCGAGAACACCCCGGAAGAACAGTAGGAGATTCGGCTCGTCGAAGAAAAGTTAATTCTAGAACTGAAGGAGGCAACCGAAGACGCTTGGCGTGCCTTGAAATGGCGTGATAGTGTGAGCGGGCTGAGCGCCTAAGAACCGGAATTTCCTGGAGGAGAAGTGGGATACGCGGATTTGCGAGAGTTTGCAAAGCGGCTTGAGAAGGAGGGCGAGCTCAAGCGGGTGAAGAGGGAAGTCGATCCGGTGCTGGAGATTACGGAAGTGGTGCAGCGCGCGCAGGCGCAGGCCGGGCCCAAGGGCATTCCGGGAGGAATGGCGTTGCTGTTTGAGAAGCCGAAGGGTTCGCGGTATCCGCTGCTGATCAATACATTTGGCAGTGTGAGGCGGATGGAGTTGGCGTTTGAGGTCGAGAAACTCGATGAAGTGGCGGCGCGAATCCGCGGATTCATGGATATGCAGACGCCGCAGGGGCTGTTCGACAAGATCAAGATGCTGCCGAAGCTGG
>Ga0306926_10003568_pt1 | contig 16136 bp, 9 predicted proteins | sample flu12Cox44000178_FD_203759 | JGI IMG/M metagenome (GOLD analysis project Ga0306926, IMG submission 203759) | Lab enrichment of tropical soil microbial communities from Luquillo Experimental Forest, Puerto Rico - flux8day.12C.oxic.44.000.178 (v2)... | ecosystem: Environmental > Terrestrial > Soil... | reverse complement strand
GGGGTAGCCGCCCTCCTGACCTCCGCCTACCAGGCCCTCGGCGCCCCCCAGCCCGAACCCAGCACCGTGCCCCGCCTGGTCACCAGCGTCCTGCGCCCCCTGGCCGAAGCCCACCCCCCCCCCCCCCCCCCCCGGGCCGGGGCCCGTGTCGCTCGATGAAGCCTGCCGCTAGTTCGACACCGACGCGCGCTGCTTGTAGGCGGGCCGTGTCGGCCGCGTCGCGGGATGCGTCTTCAGCTCGTCGAGCGAGTACTGGATCGCGCGCTCGAGCTGCGGGTCCTTGCCGGCCACCAGCGCGTCGGGCGGGTTCTCGACCTCGATGTCGGGATCGACGCCGTGATTTTCGACCGCCCACTTCCCGCTCAGATCCCAGAAGCCGAAGTCGGGCATCGTGACCCCGCCGCCGTCGACCAGCGGCAGGTTGTGGCTGATGCCGACCAGCCCGCCCCAGGTGCGCTTGCCGATCACCGGTCCCAGGCCGGCGAGCCGGAAGTAGTAGGGGAAGCAGTCGCCGCCCGAGCCCGCGTACTGGTTGATCAGGATGCACTTGGGCCCGTCGATGGCGCTCGGTGGGGTGCGGAAATCCGCGCCGTCGCGGGTCGACCAGTACGACATGGTGGTGCGGCGCAGGCGCTCGATGAAGAAATCGGGGATGAAGCCGCCGCCGTTGAAGCGCTCGTCGACGATGATCCCCTGCTTGTCGGTCTGCGGGTAGTACTGCTTGGTGAACTCGATGATGCCCGCCATCGCGGTGTTGGGGACGTGGATGTAGGCGATGCGGCCACCGGTCGCTTTGGCCACCTTCTCGCGGTTGGCGGCCACCCAGGCGGTGTAGCGCAGCGCGGCCTCGCTCTTGATCGGCTTGACCACCACGCTGCGCGGGTTCTTGTCGCTGGCTGACGAGCCGACCGTGAGGCGCGTGAGCTTGCCGGTGGTGCCCTCGAAGGCGGCGTAGAGGTTCTCGGGCGCCTTGAGCGGCCGGTCGTTGACCGCCAGCAGATAGTCGCCCTCACGCACCCCGATCCCGGGCTCCCCGAGCGGCGCGGCGTCCTTCGAGTTCCAGTCCCGGTCGCGGTAGATGGTCTTGAAGCGGTAGCGCCCGCTGGCGGCGTCCAGGTCGTAGTCGGCGCCCAGCAGCCCGATGTCGACGTGCCGCACCTCGGGCGCGTCGCCGCCCCCCACGTAGGTGTGCGAGGTCGAGAGCTCGCCGATCAGCTCGCCGAGGATGTAGTTGAGATCGGTGCGGTGGGCGACGTACGGCACCATCTGGCGGTAGTGCTCGCCGACCGCCTTCCAGTCGAGCCCGCCCATCGCCGGGTCGTAGTAGAAGTCGCGCTCGAGCCGCCACGCCTCGTTGAACATCTGCATCCACTCCCGGGGCGGATCGACGGTCGCCATCAGCTTGTCGGCGGCGATCTTTCCGTCGCCCGACTTCTTGCCCGCGGCGGCGTCGATGATGCCGAAGGTCTCGTCGTCCTTGTAGAGCACCTTGCCGCCGTCCTTCGAGGCCGCGAAGTTGGCGTCGACCCCCTCGATCACCGTCTCGTCCTTGCGCTTGTCGAGATCGAACACGTGGATCGCGCCGGTCGGGCCGCCGTCGGCGTCGGGATCGGGCTCGTCGAGTGACATGAACAGCAGCTTGTCCTTGAAGGCGTGGAGCGAGGTGTAGCGCCCGGCCGCGATCGGCAGCTCGGCGACCCGGCCCTGGATGCCGGCGAGGTCGATCGGGACCGCGGCCTCACCCGCCTTCTTGCCGGCGCCGGCCTTCTTGTCGGCGTCCTTGTCCTTGCCGCCCTTGTCGTCGCCCTTCCCGGCATCCCCCATCTCCTCGTCGCTCAGCGGGGCGGCCGGGGACTTCACGGTGTCGCGCAGGCTCACCGCGTAGATCTTGTCGGTGCGCGCGAACGGGAAGTTGTATTCGTAGGCGAATGCCGGCAGGTCGATGGTGCGGCGCGAGATGAAGTAGAGCCAGCGCCCGTCGGGATCGAACGAGGGCGAGACGTCGTCGCTCATGCCGGTCGACACCTCGGTGGTCTTGCCGGAGCCGACCGCGGCCAGCAGGATCTTGTCGAAGTTGTTGGCTTCGGGACGCACGTAGGCCAGCCATTTCGAGTCGCCCGACCAGGCGAAGTCCTGGATCTCGCCGTACTGGCCGTGGTCGATCTTGGCCAGCTTGCCGGTCGCGACGTCGCAGGTCCACAGCGTGCGGGTCTTGTCGGAGAAGGCGAGCATCTTCGAGTCCGGCGACCAGCGGGGCGGGAACCGGAAGGTGCTGCCGCCGCGCGTCACCTGACGGTCGGGGGTGCGGCCGTCGCCGCCCACGACGTGGAGCTCGTACTCGCCGCTGGCGTCGGACAGGTAGGCGATCCAGCGCCCGTCGGGCGACCACGCCGGGTCGCGTTCGCGCGCTCCCGGGGTCTGGGTCAGGTTGCGCACGTCGCCCTTCTCGGCCGGCACCGAGAACAGCTCGCCGCGCGCCGCGATCACGGCGCGCTTGCCCGAGGGCGAGAGCGCCCAGCCGTCGATCCACTTCGAGACGTTGCGGTACTCGGCGCGCGCATCGGGCTTGTCGTCGGGCACCAGGATCTTGATCTTGGTCACCTGCTCGCCCGGCACGTCCATGACGTAGAGGTAGCCGCCGTTCTCGAACACGATCGCGTTCGAGCCGGCGCTCGGCCATTTGACGTCGTAGTCGGTGAAGTGCGTGACCTGACGTCGCGTCTTCTGGTCCACGTCGTAGGCCCACAGGTTGGCGCGCTTGCCGTTGTCGTCGGCCTGGTCGGAGCAGTAGTAGATGGTGTGGCCGATCCACATCGGCCACTCGTCGGCGCCCGGCCAGTCGGTGATCTTCTCCGAGCGGTTGGCCTTGAAGTCGTAGATCCAGATGTCGGGCGCGTTGCCGCCCCGGTAGCGCTTCCAGGTGCGGTTGTCGTAGCTCGGCGACACGAACGCGAGCCGGCCGCCGTCCGGCGAGAAGGAGGCGTAGCCGCCGGTCGGAAGCGCCAGCATCTGCTCGAACCCGCCCTCGGCCGGCACCTTGAAGAACCGGTCGTAGCGCTGGATCGCCGAGGCGCGCCGCGAGCGGATGAGGATCGACTTGCCGTCCGGGTACCACTCGGCGACCTGGTCGAAGTCGGGGTGCCAGGTCAGGCGCCGGGGCTCGCCGCCCTCGACCGGAATGGTGTAGGCGTCGGTGTTGCCGTCGTACTCGGCGGTGAAGGCGACGGTGCGGCCGTCGGGGGAGAGCTTGGGGAAGCGCTCGAGGCCGTCGTGGGCGGTGAGGCGCGAGGCGGCGCCGCCGGAGCGCGGCACGGTCCACAGATCGCCGGCGTAGACGAACACGATCGTGCTGCCCTCGATGTCGGGCTGGCGCATCAGGCGGCACTCTTCGAGGGCGTGGGCGGGCGCGGCGAAGCGCAGCAGGCCCGCGGCGACCAGCAGGGCGGCGAACGGCGAACGGCGAAGCATGGGGACGGACCCTCCTGTTCGGGTGGGGCGGGGCAAGCGAGCGCGGCATTCTCGATGGCGCACAGCGCCCGGTCAACCGGCGGGCGACGACCGGGGCAACCGGGCGGCCGAGCGCATGAGCTACGTGGTGTCGCGACTCCGGGTTGCGGGGGGCCGGCGCGGCGCCGGCCGGCGCGGAGCCCGGGCGACCCCGGACGCCCCCGCCGGCCGGGCCCCGGGGCGGCCCAACTCCCGACCGCCCCGTCGCTTCCGCTCAAGGCGGGTGGGCCGAGGGCCGATACCGGAAACGACTTTCCGTCTGGATGGTCCAGGGGATCGGTATTGACGATGGCCAAGCCCAGCGCACGCCAGGGAGAGGACGCGCCCGCCCGCGAGCACACCACGGAGGAGCTCGTGGCCATCAAGGCCGCGACCTCGTGGATCAACCTGCTCTCGCGCACCCTCAAGACCTGCCGGCTCTACGACGCCGGCAACCCCACGGTCGCGCGCTTCCGTGACGAGCTGGGGGCCTCGATCGGTCACCTCACGGAACAGCACGGCGCGCTGACCTACAAGATCACCGCGGACGACATCCTGTACGACGACGCCTCGATGGTCCCCACCAAGTCGCGCGACGACAACCTCGCGCTGCCGTTCTATCAGGACGGCATCCATGCCATCACCTTCCATCCCGGGGTGGAGCGCCGCGAGACCGACGCGGTGGTCGACGCGCTGCTCACGGTGACGGGCCAGAATGAGGGCGACGACGACCTGGTGACGCTGCTCTGGGAGGCCCAGCTCAGCCACATCGAGATGGACTACGTCCCGGCCGAGGGCGATCTGGGGGTCAGCATGGGCGGCGAGGGTGCGGCCTCGCCGGTGCCATGGCCGGGCAGCGGCGTCGGGACCCCGGGGGAAGGAGCCGACGAGCCGGGCGAGGGCGAGAAGGGCGGCGCCATGCCGAAACCCAGCGACGGGCCGCTGGGCTCCCGCTCCGACGACTGGAGCACCGGGGACCTCACCGCCGAGGTCGAGGCCTCGTTCACGGAACTCGAGCATTCGATGGGCAACGCCGCCCGGGACTTCTGCGCCCAGTACGAGGACGAGCACGCCGGCTCGCTGGTCGAGAGCGCGGTGGCGATCGCCGACGCCTGCCTGGCGGCGCGGCTCACTCCGGCGGACCGCGACGAGCTGGCGCGCTTCGTGCCGCGCGCGCTGCGGCAGTCGGTGGCGGACGGCGAGTGGCGGCTGGCGGGGGTGACGCTGGCGGTGCTCAACCGCTGCGGCAGCAAGGAGTGGTCGTCGGAGACCTTCTCCCAGGAGCTGATGCAGCCGGTCTCGATCACCGCGATGGTTCATATGCTCGACCAGCAGGACTCCCAGCACGTGCAGGAGTTCATCGAGTTCGGGGAGGGTCTGGGCGATCCGACCATCGACCTCCTCAACCTGGTGCTGGGCGAGAGCAAGGTGCGCCGCACCCGCCGGCTGCTGGCCGAGGCGATCACCGAGCGCTGTCGCTCGAACCCCGAGCGCCTGGCGCCGTGGCTCGCCGATCCGCGCTGGTACGTGGTGCGCAACATCATCCACATCCTGGGCTGGATCGGCGGGCCGCAGATCATCGGCCTGCTCCAGAGCGCGGCGCGGCATCCGGAGCCCAAGGTCCGCCAGGAGGTGGTGGCGGCGTTGAGCCAGCTCGACCTCAAGGTGGCGCGCCCGCTGCTCATCAAGATGCTCGAGAACACCGATTCGCGGCTGTTCAGCCTGATCCTCCACCAGCTCGCCTCGCGCCGTGACGGCGCCACGGCGCGGCTCCTGGTCGGCTACCTGCAGGACCCCAAGTTCGACCAGCGCCCGATCGAGGAGAAGCGCGCGATCTACTCGGCGCTCTCGGGCGCCGGCGGCGACGAGGTGCTGCCCGATCTCGAGGCCGAGCTGCTGAAGGGCAACTGGTTCACGCGCACCCAGGAGGACCATCGTCACGCGATCGCGCGCTGCATCGCCCGCATCGGCACCCCGGCGGCCAAGGCCATCCTCGAGCGCGGCGGGCAGTCGCGGCGCGGCGCGGTGCGCAAGGCCTGCGAGGAAGCGATGACGGTCTCGCACGCCACGGACGAGCAGCCGCCCGCCGCGCCATCCGCGCCGCCGTCGCCACCGGCGGCCGAAGGAGCCGATGAGGCCGAAGCGAGCGGAGAAGGCGAGGAGGATCGCGATGTCTGAGCCGATCCACGTCCCGCGGGCGTCGGACGACGCGCTGGTCAACGAGATCGGGCCGCCGCTGCTGACGCGCTTCTACGGGCTGCTGCGGGCGGCGCGGCTCTACAGCGTCTCGAACCAGGCGGTGCAGCGCCAGCTCCAGGAGTTCCTGGCCCTGCTGCTGCGCGGGCTCGAGGAGGAGTCCGAGCTGGCGCTGGTCACCGCCTCGGGCTACTTCTATCTCAACAGCACGCGCATCAAGGCCCAGTCCTCGCTGCTCACCGTCTATCACTCGCTGATGGCCGAGCTCGATCGGCGCTCGCTGGGCGGGATCCGCATCCTCCAGGGCGTCACCTCCGCCGAGGTCGAGCGTTTCATCCAGCTGTTCGTGGCCGCCGAGGATCCGATGCTGGCCGAGCGGCTGTCCGACGCGCTCGAGGAGGCCAGCGTCGCGCACCTCCTGACCCTCCAGCCGCAGGAGATCGACATCCAGGAGCTGAAGGAGGACACCCAGCAGAAGGAGGCGCTCACCGAGCGCGGCCGCGCCCGCAAGGTGTTCTGGCGTGCCGTCATCGGCACCAAGAAGATCGTGCTGCGCGCGGTGCAGACCGGGCGTCCCGACCTGCGGCAGGCGAAGCGGCTGGTGCAGCCGGTGGTCGACAGCATCATGAAGAACGAGTTCTCGATCGTCGGGCTCACCGCGGTCAAGGATCACGACGAGTACACCTTCGCGCACTGCGTCAACGTCAGCGTGCTGTCGGTGAGCATGGGGCAGATGCTGGGGCTGCCGCGCCAGGCACTCGCCGACCTCGGCGTCGCCGGGCTGCTCCACGACGTCGGCAAGCTCTCGGTGCCGGCCGCGGTGCTGCAGAAGCCGGCCGCGCTCTCCGCCGAGGAGTGGGACGTCATGCGTCGCCACCCGATCGAGGGGCTCAAGATGATGACCCACATGCCGGGGTTCTCGTCGCTGATCCTCGATTCGATGCGGGTGTGCCTCGAGCACCACATGAACTTCGACCGCACCGGCTATCCCGAGATCCAGGCCAAGTGGGGCCAGTCGACCATGTCGCGCATCGTCGCGGTGGCCGACTGCTTCGACGCCATCACCGCCCATCGCGCCTACCACAAGCGCCCGCGCAGCGCGTTCGAGGGGCTTCAGTACATGCTGGGGCCGTCGCGGGTCCAGTTCGACCCGATGTCGCTGTGGGCGCTGGTCAAGACCGTGGGGCTCTACCCGGCCGGCACGCTGCTCCTCACCGCCTCGAACCACGTGGTGCTGAGCCTCAGCCCCAACCCCAGGGATCTGCGCCGCCCGCACTGCCGGGTGCTGGTGCTGCCCGACGGCACCGTGCTCCCCGAGGATCAGGTGGTCACCTGGGACCCGATGCCCCGCGAGGACAGCGCCGTGCGCGTGCTGCCCCCCCAGGACTTCCAGGGCACGGAGCAGATGCTGGCGGCCTGATCTCGGCCGGATGGCAACACGAACGGGCGACACCTGCTGGTGCCGCCCGTCGTGCCTGGTGAGTCAACCACGCAGCCCTGGACGCTCCCCGTCTCCAGCCGCGTCAGTCGGACCCACACATCGTTCAGACCTCAGCGATCGTCGTCGTCGTCCCAGTCGCCGCGATCGCACCAGCGGCCGTCGCTCCAGGCGCGCTCACCGATGCAGCGTCCGCTGCGCTCGTCAATGACGCGCACGATCGCGGGGTGACGCTCGAAGCGCAGGTGCTCGTCGTAGGCCTCGAGCGAGTAGAAGCGCTCGTGGCACCAGGGGTCGTAGTAGTACTCACACGGCGGGGGCGGTGGCACCGGACACACCGGGGGCGCCGCGACCACCACCGGGTGAGGCTGCACGGCCTGCGCCAGCGCGGTGCCGACGATGATGCCGCCGACGAAGCTGGCGAAGGTGGGGGCGCCGTAGGAGTGACCCGACCAGCAGACCGGCGCGGGCGCCACGGCCACCGTGCGCACGACGCGCGGCGGGCCCCAGCCCTTGTAGCGCACCCAGTGGGTGGCCGCCGCGGGCGAGGCGAGGCTCGCCGCGGCCAGGCCGACAGCGACCACGATCACCATAGCGCGAGAAACCTGCCGAGCGAGCCTCATCGTGTCCTCCTGCCGTTGCGGGTCGAGATCAACTCCTGCACACGGGAAGAGCACGCGGCATGCCATCGGCTGGGAACGCGCCAGGTGCTGGTATTTCCGGGGCTTGGCGGGACAGGGGGGCACGGCTCGCGCCCCGGGCTGTGGCGTGGCGGCCACAGCGCGCCACACCCGCGCGACCTCGATCGGCCGCGCGGGCGCGGCGGGAACCGAGGCTAGGGGCGCGTCACGTTGTGGACGCCGCTCACCAGCGTCCAGGTCACCGTGCTCCCCGGCTTGATGGTCACCGAGGCGGGCGCGAAGTTGCTGCCGCCCGAACCCACGGACACGGCCGCGGAGGTGTTCGCCGAGGCCGCGTCGACGATCACATGGCCCACCATGCCGCTGGTGGTATCGGGCGCATGGTGGGTGCAGCGATAGGCGTACTCCCCGCCGGTGTTGAAGGTGTGCGCAAACGGCGCCGCGAGATCGCCGGAGGCGAAGCTCTCGGGCGCAACCGGGCCGGGCATCGGGTTCGTGCCCTTGTCCTTCGATGAGCAGCCGGCGAAGGCGACGGCGCCTCCGAGGGCGACGGCGGCGATCGATGCGGCAAGACGCTGATTCATGCGGGACCTCTCGTGCGGCGGCCGTGAGCGTGGCGCGTGGACGGTACCGGTCGGAACCGCGCGGTCGCGGGACCGCGCTGGCGTTTGGACGCACCCCGTGCCGCGCCGATGCCCGCGAAAACTACCTAGCCCTCAGAACTGGTAGCCGAACGCCAGATCCCACTGCCGTGTCTCGTTGCGCGCTTCGCTGTGGCGCCACTCGCGATCGACTTTGAGGATGAGATCGGGGTGGGGCGCGACCGCGAGCCCCGCGGTCACCACGGTGTGATGATGGGTCGGATCGTCGATCCCGGTGATCACGCCGTCCTGAGTGTCGTACTCCTCGAAGCGCGCCGCCGGCTTGAGCTGCCAGCCGGCGCCGGGCCGGAGCAGCCCGAGCACGTCGACGTCGCCCTCGACATAGCTCCCGAAGAAGTGCTCGCCGAGCCGCTCGACGCCCGCCTGACCCAGCACGTCGGAGAGCTGCTGCGCCTGATCGAGCCGCCCCTCGGCGTACAGGCCGCGCGCCGCGAAGCCGCGCCAGTCGATCGTGCCGTGCACGTCGTACACGGTGACCTGCGAGCGCAGCGTCGCCCCGCCGGGCTGGGGTCGCTGCCAGGCATCGCCCGCGAAGCCCGAGCCGCCCAGCATCAGCCAGCTCAGGCCGCGCCAGTCGAGGCGCCCGGTGAACGCCGGGTGCTCGAAGCGCTGGTCGGATGGGGTCTGGCGGCCGCCGCGGATCGCGCCCTCCGAGGTGAAGCCCGCGGCGTCGAGGCCCTCCATGACGTAGGCGCGCCAGGTGAGTCCCGGGCCGCCGGCGCCGGCGAGCCCGGCGCCGCTCCCGCTCCATACCGTCGGGATGACGAAGCGCTCGACCCCGGGCGGGCGCGCGCCGATGGTGACGGTGGGCTCGTTGTGCTCGTTGCGCAGCCCGAGCGGCACCAGCAGCAAGCCGGCGCGCGCGCCGAGCGCCGGTCGCGGCGCCCACTCGAGGTAGGCGAAATCGAACGCCACCGAGCCGGCGCGCGCCGGATCGGTGGTCTCGAAGTCGAGCGTGGTGGGCGGCGCGTCCTGGGCCCCGACGTGCTCGAGCGCGAGCGCCGAGTTGAGGATCAGGGTGCGGCCGAAGCGATGGCCCAGCACCACCACCTGGCGCATCACGTCGATGCCGTCGGGCTGCGCGGTCGGCGCGCCGTCCTCGCGCCGCGCGTCGGGGCGCTGGACCAGCAGCTCGCCGTAGCCGCCGATGGTCGTGGCGTGCGCCGAGGCGTAGATCTCGCCCGTCACCGGGCCGAGGCCGGCGCGCGCGACGCGCCGCTCGGTCTGGTGTGCGACCGCGGTCCGCAGCGAGTCGCTCCCGCTCGTGAGCGCCCCGGCATGGGCGATCGCGGCCAGCAGCAGGGCGGCCGCGGCGGCCGCGCCGGCCGCGACGTGGCGCCGGCGGCTCACGGGTTGCTCATCCACAGCACGCTCACGTCCGGCTCCTCGCTCACCGCGTCGAGGTTCCACTTCCAGGCATGGATGCCGTCGCTCATGCCCTCGAGCCACAGCACGCCGAAGCCCGGGTTCGCGGCCGCGAAGGCGGCGGCGCGCTGGCGTCCCATCACCAGCAGGGCGACCGCGAGCCCGCGCGCCTCGGTCGCCGAGCGCGACACCACGGTGACCGAGGCCGGCGTGGTGAGCGTCGCGCCGCTGCGCGGATCGAGCACCGGCCCGTAGCGCACCCCGTCGACCACCCGCCCGTCGCCGGGCGGCCCGACCGTGGCGAGCGCCGCGTTGGTGAGCGCGAGGCGGATCGCGGGGCTCGAGGCGTCGCGCGGGCTCGGCACCGTGACCTGCCAGGGCTCGCGGCTCGAGATCGCGAGCTGGTCGCCGCCGAAGCCGATCAGCGCGCGCGCGATGCCGCGCGAGCGCAGCAGCGGCACGATGCGGTCGAGGGCGAAGCCGCGCGCCACATCGTCGAGATCGAGCGCCATCCCCTCGCGGGTGAAGCGCACGGTGCGGGTCGAGGGCTCGTGCACCACGCCATGCCAGTCGACGCGGGCGCGCGCGCGGGCGATCTCGTCGGCCGAGGGCCGGCGCCCCTCGCCGCGCAGGTCCCAGGCGGTGCTGAGCGGCCCGATCGAGGGATCGTAGGCGCCGCCGGTGAGGTCGGCGACGTGCAGCGCCGCGTCCACCGCGTCGTAGAGATCGGCCGAGCAGGTGACGCGCTCGCGCCCCGCCGCGGCGTTCAAGCGCCTGAGCTCGCTCGGATCGCCGCTGAAGCGCAGCACGTCGTCGAGGCGCGCGATCTGGTCGAACGCCGCCTCGATCGCGTCCGCGGTGGCGGCGCTGTCGCGCTTGCCCTGGGCCTGGGCGACGCACTGGACGCCCATCAGCAGGCGGACGCGCAAGACGCTCGCGAGCGGCGGGGCGGCGCCGGGATTCGCCTTGGCGGGAGGCTTGGCCAGGGCGGCGCCCGGGAACAGGAGCAGCAGCATGACGGCGGCGTGCTTCACGACACGGGGCTCCGGGGACCTCGACGATGGTGGCCTGATCTGGTCTAGCTACTCGCATCGGCCGTGCCACGTCAAGCGCTGGAGTGAGCCCGCGCCGTGCCTTGCGTGGGACCGAGAGAGCTCGATACGGGAGCCGGGGCGTGGGGCCGAGGGAGGCGATACGGGGCGCCGGGGTTCGCGCCCCGTATCGAGCTCCCTCGGCCCCACGCCTACTCCGCGCCCACGCAGCCCCGCGTGGAGCTCCTTCAGCCCCACGCCTACGCCCAGCGCCCAGCTTCGCGGTAGAGTCGCCCCATGAACCTCCTGGCGGTCGAGCTCAGCGCGCTGGGCTTTCAGGCCGTCATCACCATCCTGCTCGCCGCGGTGTCCTACCGGCTGTGGACCCAGACCCATCGCCCCTACTTCGCGAGCTGGGCCGGGGCCTGGGCCCTGTACGCCGTGCGGCTCGCCGCCATCTCGGTGTTCCTGGTCACGCGCGACGACTGGTGGCTGTTCGCGCACCAGGCCGTCACCGGGCTCACCGCCCTCCTGCTGTTGTGGGCCGCGATCCAGTTCTCGCTCAACCGCCCCTGGCACCGGCGCTACCTTTGGCTTGCGGTGCTGCCGGTGGTGTGGGGGGCGATCGCGATCTTCGCCATCCGCGACTTCGTGGTGGGCGGCATCACCGCCGCAGCGCTGCTGTCCGCGGTCACGCTGTGGACCGGCGTGGTGTTCTTCCGCTACTGGCGCCGCACCCGCTCCGCCGGCGCCGGCGTGCTGTCGCTGACCTTCACGCTGTGGGGGCTGCACCATCTCGACTACCCGCTGCTGCGCTTCCTGGGCTCGAGCGTGCTGTTCGGGGTCTACGCCGACGTGCTGTTCATCGTCGCCACCGCGGTCGGCACCATGTTCATGGTGCTGAGCGAGGGTCGCCACGCGCTGGCGGCGCGCGCCACCCAGCTCGAGCAGCTCACCCGCCTGCTGCTGCGCGCCCAGGAGGACGAGCGGCGGCGCATCGCGCGCGAGCTGCACGACGAGGCCGGGCAGGTGCTGACCGCGGTCAAGATCGAGCTCGACCTCGAGGGCCGCAGCGAGGCGAGCGAGATGGTGGGCCGGGCGCTCGCCCAGGTGCGCGACCTGAGCAACCTGCTGCGCCCCACGGTGCTCGATGACCTGGGGCTGATCCCCGCGTTGCGCGGGCTGTGCGAGGACTTCACCCGCCGCACCCACATCGATGCGGCGCTCGAGGCCGAGGACCCGACGCGTCCCTTCAGCCCGGAGGAGGAGGTGGTGATCTACCGCGTGGTCCAGGAGGCGCTCACCAACGTGGCCCGCCACGCCGAGGCCACCGCGGCGCGGGTGCGTCTCGCCACCGAGCACGAGACCACGCGGCTGATCGTCGAGGACAACGGCCGCGGCCTGAGCGGCGACCTGACGCCCCACCTCGGTCTGCTCGGCATCCGCGAGCGCGTCACGGCGCTGGGCGGCTCGGTGAACATCGGCGCGCCCCGGGGGGCGGGCTTCCGGATCGAGGCCCTGATCCCGGCCGGGGGCGCGGCATGACGCCGGTCGCCACGACGCGGGTGCTGCTCGCCGACGACCACACCCTGGTGCGCGCCGGCGTGCGCCGCATCCTCGAGGCGCAGGCCGGCTTCGCGGTGGTGGGCGAGGTGGCCGACGGGCACGCCGCGCTCGCCGCGCTCAAGACCCAGCCGGCCGACGTGCTGGTGCTCGACCTCACCATGCCGGGCGGGGACGGCTTCGACGTGCTGCGCCGCGCCAAGACCATCCGGCCCGAGCTCAAGGTGCTGGTGCTCACCATGCACGCGAGCCCCGAGTACGTGTCGCGCGCGGTGCGCGAAGGGGCCGATGGCTATCTGCTCAAGGACTCGGCGGTGCAGGACCTGGTCGCCGCGATCCAGGCGGTGATGGCGGGACGCGAATACTACAGCCCGCCGGTGCAGCGCGAGCTGAGCGCCATGGTGCGCGGCACCACCGGCGGCAAACGGCGGATCGAACCCATCACCGACCGCGAGCGTGAGGTGCTCAAGCTGGTGGCCGAGGGGCTCTCGACCAAGGAGATCGCCACCCGCCTCGACATCAGCACCCGCACGGTCGAGACCCACCGCGCCAACCTGATGCGGAAGCTGGGATTGCACTCGGTCGCCCGGCTCACCCAGTACGCCATCCGCGAGGGGCTGATCGACGCCCCGTAGCCTTATGGCGTGCGTAGAACTACGGACGCCGCTCCGCAGCATTGCGAATAGTTTCACAAGCCACGATCGCCGAGATTGTGGGCATGACGCGGAACGGCCGAGTGTCACCGCGAGCATCCCTTTGCCCATCACGGGTGATGGCGGCGTTGCTCGCGTGCTGCCTCGCCTCCGCGCCGGCGACCGCGGGAGAGCCGGCCGCCGCGGACACGACGGCAACCCCTGAGCCGTCATCCGCGCCCGCGGCTTCGCCGGACTCGTCCGCGACGCATGCGGCAGCGTCCGGTTCCCCCGCGGCGCGCGATTCGAGCGCGGCCCCGGTGCACGGCACCGGCGCCGGCGCTGCCGCTGCCCCGGCTGCCGCTTCCACCACGGCGCACGCCTCCGCCGCGCCCGTCGTCGCCGGCGCCCCCGGCGCGACCGCGCGGCGCGGCGTCGCCGACACCATCACCGTGCTGCCCACGGTGCGCGTCGATCAGGCGCGCACCCCGGCGCCGCGCAACACCGCGACCACGGTGCGGCTCGAGCGTGCGGGCGTCACCCGGTTCCTGCCCGCCAACGTCAACGACGCGCTCACCGCCGTGCCGGGCGTCGATCTGGTCAAAATGGGCGCCTGGGCCTCGCAGGTGTCGCTGCGCGGGCTGTCGGGCGATCGCGTGCTGGTCATGGTCGACGGGGTGCGGCTCAACAGCGCGCGCGGCCACGGCGGCCAGACGTCGCTGGTGTCGATCGACCGCATCGACGCGGTCGAGCTGACGCCGGGCGCGACCAGCGCCCGCTACGGCTCGGACGCGCTCGGCGGGGTAGTCAACGTGGTCACCCACCGCAGCCTGTTCCAGTCGAAGCCATCGGCCAGCCTGACCTTCAGCGCCCGCGGCGCCGAGCCCGGCGACGGCAACGCGCAGTTCATGCGCGGCCAGGTGCGCGCCCCGCACCTCGGGCTCGAGGTCGCGGGCGGCATGGGCGCGCTGGATGCGCTGGTCACCCCGAACGGGACCCTGCCCAACAGCGGCTATCACGAGAACAACGTCTCGACGCGCGCCGCGGCCCAGCTCGGCCGCCTGGGACTCGATTTCGAGCACGCCTACGAGGCGGCGCACGACGTCGGCCTGCCGGTGTTCAACGGCGGGGCGGGGTTCGCGACCTCGACCGGCACCGAGGCGTCCTATCCGCTGCAGAGCCGCGACGCCGACCGGCTGGAGCTGTCGGCGGCGGGGACCGGCCGCTGGCCCGACGCCCGGGTGCTGGGCGTGATCCAGACCCAGCGCACTTATTTCGACGAGACCTCGACCGACAGCACGAAGTTCGGCGGACGCCTGGTGCGCACCTCGGCCAACACCGCCGACGATCACGTCACCCAGCACAGCGCCGGGGTCCAGCCGTTCGTCACCTTCTCCGGCCCCCTCGGCGTCCGGCTGAGCGGCGAGTACCGCGAGGAGACCGCGGGCGGACCGCGGCTCACCGTGAAACGCCCCACCACCTATCCGATCGTCGGCCCGCCGATCGGCCAGCCCCCGATCACGAGCCCGGGCGAGAGCGTGCCGCCGGCGTGGCGCACCACCTGGTCGGGCGGCGCGTTCGTGAGCCCGGTGGTCGCGACCGTGCGGGTCGAGAGCGGGCTGCGCTACGAGTGGGTGCGCGCGCACGCCGACTCCACGGAGTTCTCGACCACGGCAGCGCGCGAGGACGTGAACCAGCGCTGGACCGGCGAGGGCACGCTGTCGCGCGCGCTCGGCCCGGTCGAGCCCTACGTCCACGCCGCCACCGGATTCCGGGCCCCGAACCTCGACGAGCTCTACTACAACGACGACATCCACGGGGGCCTGCGGCTCTATGGCAACCCCGACCTGGTGCCGGAGACCAGCCGTTCCTACGAGGTCGGGCTGCGCTCGACCGAACGCGCCGGCGAGTGGCTGCCCGAGGCGCGGGTCTCGGTCTATCGCAACGACGTGCAGGACCTGATCTCGTTCAAGTACGTGACCACCGTCAACCTCGTGCCGCGCTTCCAGTACGTGAACGTCGAGGATGCGCGCATCCAGGGCATCGAGGGCATGGCCAGGATCCGGATCCGGCAGGTCGGCCTGGCACTCAACGCCGGCTTCCCGAGCGGGATCAACACCCACACCGGCGAGCACCTGCTCGACATCGGCGTCGGGCGGGTGACCGCCGATCTCATGGTGCCGGTGCCGCGCCTGCTGCCGATGGGCCAGGTCTCGGCGCGGCTGCGCTGGAACGACGCGGTGCAGGCGATGGATCCGCAGCTCCAGCTGCTGACCCGCCCGCCGTCGTGGGTGGCGTCGATCGAGGCCGCGGCGGTCACCGGCTCGCTGCGCACCGTGTTCGCGGTGCGAAACGTCTTCAACGCCTACTACTTCGAGCCGCTGAGCTTCATCCCCGAACCCGGCCGCACCTACAGCCTCGCGGTGCGCGGCAACTTCAACGTCCCGCTCGGGCTGGGGCGGAAAGGCCCATGACCATGCGTTCCCGGCTGCTGATGCTCACCGGCCTCGCGCTGCTGCTCCCGGCGGCCGCCGGCACGCGACCGATCTCGAGCGATCCGGAGCGCGCGCGCCCGTGGCTGCCCGAGGACGGCATCCGCCCGGTGGCGGCGCGCGCCGCCCAATCCCCCGCCAATCCGGCGCGCGCCGCCGCGATCACGTTCTTCAGCGTGCCGCTGCCGGCCGGCGCCACCCAGGTCGACTCGACCTACTACGACCTCCAGGATCTGGGCTCGATGGGCGAGCGCATCGTCACCCCGGCCGACGGCAGCGTGCACGTCACCTGGGAGGACGATCTCTGCAATCTCGACGCGGCCGGCTGCCCGCCCAACGTCAACGCGGTCCAGCCCTATCCGCAGCGCGGCATGGCCTACGCGTTCCGCAGCCCGGCCGGCATCTGGAACGCGGTCGGCAAGGTGCAGGACCCGTCGGTGTGGGGCTGCTGCCTCACCGAGCACTTCGGCGGTTTCGGCACCATCGCCGTGGTGCCCGGCGGCCGCGCGGCGATCTCGCAGGCGGTCAACGAGGAGGGCTGCGATCTGCGCGGCAACTTCTACCTCGAGGCCGGTCCCGGCAGCGCGACCTGGAACGAGTACCTGACGCCGATCGTGAGCCCCAGCAACC